>Ga0070751_1000488_pt1 | contig 25298 bp, 27 predicted proteins | sample VirMetDEL_Aug_28_FD_78514 | JGI IMG/M metagenome (GOLD analysis project Ga0070751, IMG submission 78514) | Aqueous microbial communities from the Delaware River and Bay under freshwater to marine salinity gradient to study organic matter... | ecosystem: Environmental > Aquatic > Marine > Coastal...
GAGCGGCCGAAGAAATCGCTCGGCGGGCTAACGCCTGCCGCCTATGCCCAACAGCTGGCGGTGAAACCGCTACGATAAAGCCGGGCTCCAAACAGCTCCGCTACTGAAAGCGGGGGGACGTCGCAATGTCGGCTACCTAGCTCGCGCAGTAGTCTCACAGAAGCTTGCTACGGTGCATCCTCACATCTGATAGAAGCGAGTGAACGAGAGAGTGGAAGTCCATCTTGGTACTAAATTTTCCCTTCACACTTCCCTGGACGAAAGTCCGCTTTCGGCCGTAAGGGGACAATCAGAACATCCGTAGACATTAGCAGTGAGCTAGGCATTTCAGTTCTAGGGTCGTAGCTACATCTACCATTCCACCTAGCCTGGGCTTATTCTGATGAGCTTGGCCCCTCCTGGATCGCGGGCCTTACTTGGGGGACTTGGCATGGCGACTGATTGCATAAAGACCGCAACATCGCTCTTTCAGAGCGTGTCATTGATGCTACCCAGTGACTTTTCCGGAGCCGGCGTGGTCTTCTACTATGACCTTTGCGATCTTCCCTTTGTAAGCCTAGGAGCCGGGCTTCCCGCGCGACCGCAGCTTCCAGTTTCGGGCATTGGAAGGATTGCGCCCATTCTTGCTCAGGTCTCCAGCCTTTCGTCAAGCTTCCATGACGGATTTCATTTCATTGAGCTCAAGCACAAAAAGCTCACCCACTTAGCTCAGTTCGTATCTCCTCCTATTCCCAATCCAAGCGAAGTGCCCGAACTAAAAGCGTCAGGTGCGCGCCACATGACCGCTCTGCTTTCGTCGCGTGTCCGCGGCATCGTCGGCGTCGGCATTCTCGCGAGCGCCGGAAAGGTGTACTACTACGAGAGCGGCATGTGCCGGACGCGTGGGATCGATCAATGACGCCGATTACCCTGAATTTTTACGAGTTGAGGCGTCTGATCATGGCCGCCTGCTATCTATCAGTAGCGATTGCTCTTCTCGTGGCCGCTTGGCAGTTCTTAATGGGAAGCCATCCGTCGCGGCCATACTTGATGCTTTTCGTGAAGGCGCTACCCACAGCCGTCACTTTGTCAATGCTACTGCTTGGACTTTTTTCAAAGCGCACGTGGAGGTCAGGGCGTCTTTCTAAGCTGCTGGGTCGACCCAGCGTTCATGGCATCTGGTATGGGCATCTACAGACGACGTGGAGGGACGACAAGGGAGAGGTCCCGGCACCCATTCCGATTGTGTTTGTCATACGACAGACCTACTTCTTTTTGTCTGTCCAATCCTTCACCGAGAGGCAACCTTCGAAGTCGACGATCGAGGTGCTGGGTACCGATGAGAAAAGCTCGGATACACGGCTTGCCTATGTCTACGAGATGCGGCGTTTGGCTTATGGGGAGAACAAAATCACCACAGGCTACGGAGACTTGATTCTGCAGGACTCTGGAACAGTCCTAGCTGGCGACTACTGGACCAACTCTCCTACTCAGGGTCAGCTGAAGCTTAGCTTCGTTAGTGATGAATGCGATGGGCTAAACTCTTTTGAATCCACAATGCGCTTGGTCATGAGTAAGCGCAGCGATCTCGTTCTTTTGCCTGCGTCGTAGCGAGTGTTACGGGACAGCGGCATAAGGTAGAGATGCCAACCAGGTCGCCCCATATTTTCACGGCAACGCCATGGGGATAAATGCTTTCAGCAGACCGTTCAATCCGACTCCGAACCATTCCTCCTTGCGACCGACGATCAGGAAGATCATGGGCTTTCCCGGATTCCGCTTCATCACGATCGACCATTCCTGAAGGTCAATCGTGGATGGAGCAGGCACATCTTCCGGGTGTGTATGCCATTCCCCGACATAGTCGCCCTCCTCATCGTGCATCTGCCAATGCTTCCGAGCAGCGGCCTGATGGCTGGCGGCTGCCCGACAGAATGACGTCCTTGATCGTTTGTCATCCTGTCCGGGAGGCGTAGCGTGCGTTATCTGCAGGTGGTTCCCGCGGCGGAAGCCGAGAAGCACTCCACCCGCCTCAGGGGTTGTTGGTTGATCCTGCCTATAGGCTCGGACCAGCTGCATCGCAACGTCTTCAAGGAGCACGTGTCCAGCCCCCTGAAGGACTCCAGCTGCGATCATTGCTTCTGACATGCAGGACATCCTTTCAATGGACTTACATCCTGGTTTTTTAACTGCCTAGCCGTGCTCCCCTCGATCATTCGCGTCCTGAAGCGAGGCGAGACACCTCCGCCAAGCCAAGCTGCTATCTGGTCAATTGCCAAGGCGCTGGCGGACATAGGGGCTGAGACGGCGTAGGGAGTGAACGCTTGGCAGCCGTTTACAATCTCGTGGTTCTGCGGCAACCCAAGGTCGAAGCGCGGCGTCCTGGCATCGTCGTTCTGTCTCATACAGCGGTAGCAAGCTTGGCGATCACTGTCCGTCCACAAGACCTGTGTGCATTGGCCCTGCCCGGTGACCCAGACGTATTGGACTATGGGCCGTGCAGCCGCTGGTAGTGACAGCCTGTGGAAGTTGATGGCCTCACTCAACGCTTCTTCTCCCGTCGCATCGATGACCAACTCACCCAGCCTGAGGTCTCCTGGCAGCCTCGCGCGGCTTGCCTTTGCCACAATGTTTACGTGCGGGAACTGCTTACGGAGCAATTCGGCGAGAGCAACAGCCTTCTCTTTGAAGAGGGACTCAAAACCCAGAATGTGCCGCCCAAGGTTCCCCGGTGACAACTGGTCTGGGTCGATCAGTGTCAGCTGGCCGTCTCCGGTTCCGGCCCCCAGTCGCACGAGGGCTTGCGAGAGATAGCTGCCGATGGATCCGCAGCCAACCAGAACGATGCGCCGATCCTTGAGGCTCGGGAAGGTGAGGTTGCGGCTATGGACGAACTCCGGTGAAATCTCAGAGACCGCTACCCTTCGAATGGGCGTATTGCGCCTGGCAGTGTGTAGGCGCTGCCGAAGCTGCCCTGGATTCCTACGGAATGCCATTGCCAGGGTCTTGTCTATCTCCATACTGAAGCCGAGCCAGCCGGCCGCGGATTCGATGACGAAGGTTATTTCCTGCTGAGCCAGGTAGTCCCTTCCGGCGAATACTTGCCCGACCCTCTTATAGACCGTTTCATCCCATGCCTTCAGCCAGACAAACATGTCACCGATGGTGCCTGGCAGACCACTAGACATCAGGGTCGGCATCTTGGTTGAGCGAATGATCCAGCAGGATGACGGGCCAGTCACTGGTGCCTCCCATCCGCAGGACTCAGCGATTCGGGCGGCTTCCGTCTCATCTGTGGAGATCAGGTTCGCTGCGCGCTCCCCTTCCGCCAGCAAGTAGGAAGTACCGCGATGATCACCATTTCTCAAGGTACCAAGCAACACGTGTCTTGGAAGCGGCTTCTGTCCGATATGCCAGTTTGGTCCGAGCTCGGATTGAAACTCACCTTGCCTGTAGGTGTGGTCCGAGAGAAGGCGATCCAACTCTCTCGTCGCGAACACCAGGCACTGCTCAACTGCAATATCAGGTTTGAACCTATCAAGAATGACGGATCCTGGAGCCAAGTAGCAGAAGCCACCCCATGCGCTGATGTGCGGAATGAGGGATGGAGCACCGTTCGGTAGTGCGTCGACCCTTATGATGGGGTAGCTGACGAAATCCCAGTCAACTATCTTCAGCGTAATCAACGCATCGCCGAACTTGCAGGGTAGCGTGCCAATGAAGCTGCAGGAGCCATCCCTTGATGGGAGCTGCTGAAATCCCCGTGCGGTCAGATGACCAAACAGGGATTTCAACTCAGCTTGGCTAGGCTCGCTCATTTAGCCCGCCAGCCCGCTTTAGTTGCTCCAACGGCTGGCGCAGCTACGCGTGCGGCGTCCGTACTGCGGACTTCGGCTGCGTTGTCCACAACGACAAGAGACGCGTCGTTGGATATCCGGGTACCAAAGTAGGTCTGCATGTTCGCGATCGCCTTACCAACGAGTCCTGGACCGTAATGACGACTGGTATAGATGGCTTGCTGAAGCTCTCTTGCCTTTTGAGACGCCACGATCCGATCAGCCGGGCTTAGGCGGTTGAAGTCTTCCACGCCAAGGTCGATCCCCACCTCTCTCACATCTTCCGCAAGCCTCTTAGCAAGGTCCGCAGCGGCGTTCTCCAACGCAAGGTCGTCCCGTCCGCGAATGGCCTGAAACGACTTGGAGACAATAATCATGATGAGAACCGACGTGGGCCCACCGCTCTCCCAGTTGTAGTCTCTCCATGCCTTGAGATAGCGACAAACCCGGCGCAGCTGGTCAGTGTGCTCGGTGACTCGGTCATCAAACCAGTTGGCTACCTGCTCTGGGTCTGACTTTTGCCAAGTTCCGTCTCGCTTCGCCACATGGATTTCGTCCATAAGGACCCAGAAGTCATTGGGCATTTCCCCCTTTTCGGAGAACTCCTCCAAACTCGCATTTTCACGGAGGTGATTGGTCCGCTTCATGGAGGAATCCATCGCACTTTTTTCCGCCACGTTCCTGAACTTGTCTTCAGGTGCTGCATAGAGCGGCAGATCGACGTGCCCCCAGTCCGAGATCTTGACTCGAGCGCATCGCTTGTTGCTCTTGTCCTGCACCCACCCTTTCTGCTCGCACAAGTCGGCTAGCGAGCGCTCCACAAACTCGAAGTAAAGACGAGCCATTGCGCGCGGCGGTGATGTATCCTCCCACGCCGTCACTGGCAGATAGACGCCAAAGTCCCAGTCCATTTCCTGTGGGGGAAGGTGGGCACCCTTAATGCAGGTCTTGTAGGCCCAGGAGCCCTGCGTCCGGAAGCGCGGAGTTACCATATGAGGCATACCAAGAACGCTAACAGTTGCCTCTCGGATGGTCTTTCGAAGATGATCCCGGATGTCATTCTTGGCATCCATGAGCGCTCGTTTCTGGGCTGCAGAAGGCGTAATCACTTCATCTAGACTGGTGGGATTTCCGTCGTTCTTGAAAAGCTTGTGCAGGCTAAGCATGGGTGCTACCTCCAGCATTAACGTTAGGGCCGTAGTAGAAGGTTGGTGGTGATGCGGGATGCTTGAGAAGCTCTCTGAACAACGGTTGACCTAGCGCCACTTTCGACGACTGCGATGCCGCGCCCAAGAGTGCTTCCTGTGCCGCAGCATCAGTCTTGTCCAGAGCCACCGCTCTCGACTTTTCATCCGTCAACGGTTCGTCTATGTGGTAGTACTGGCCTGCCTTCACTCGGTGCCGAAGCATCGAGTTGACGAGTGCCTCCTGGGAGGAGATCGCAATGCCGAACAAGCGCTGCGGTGTGTTGGCTGGATTTATCCCACCCCAATCGAACGTACCGCCGCTACGATTTTTTCGTGGATCTACGGTAAACCGAGAGGACATCGTGCCAATGGATACGACATGGATGTCATCTCGTCTGGCCCCCAGATAGTGCTGCGCTTCGTGGAATGCCAGTAGGCCCGGGGCGTTTGCGAACAAACCGCCGTCAATGAACTGCCGGTTATCGAAGGAATGCCTGGGGAAGTATGCTGGTGCGGCGCTGGTGGCCAACGCTACATCCGCGATAGCGTAAGCATGGTCCCTGGTCAGATCTACGTGATGTGGTGTCTTGAACAACACCGGCACCCCGTTGCTGTAGTCAATTGCCGGGACGATCACGCGGCGCGTGCATTCTCCAAGCGTCCTGCTAGCGAAGAGATCGTCAGTCCTCAACAGCCGCGACAGCTCGGCCTGGGTGTACCTGGAGCGAACCAGCCCCCACAGCGAGCGCCTCGCCTTGAAGATGTCCTGGCCATGTTGGGTAAAAAGCTCGACCATCGCTAACGCCGGGATTTCGAGCGAAAGAGCTAGTGCCAGTATTCCGCCGATGGAGGTGCCTGCGATCAAGTCGAATCGCGAGGCGATCGGTGCTTCAATGTGGGCCTCTAGGTCTGCAAGCACCTTGGCCGTGTAAAGCCCGCGGTATCCGCCGCCTGAGAGGGCCAGGATGCGGAAAGGGGCAACCGCCTCTGGTGCCGATGCCGAGGTTTCACTATGACGCTCTGGCTCTTGTGCCACTGGCGGGGTTGGTACTTGAGTCACGTTCCGTCTCCCTGGATGCTGATCAATGCCCGTCAACTATCAGTCCTAGTCGTCTCAAGTGGCGCGACGAGATTTCCTTGGCCGACCTTGCCATGGATAGTGATACACGTCACACATTTCAAGGGTCCAACCTTGGCGCGAGGTCAAAATAGCTGCCGGGCTACTGTCCTAAGCGTGTAATCGCTTCCAACGGCATCAGCGTCGCTGTGGGACCGCGTCAACTCTTGGCTTGGTCGCTTTTCCGGGCTGGGACTGGTGCTGCTCGATGTACTCCCAGAACCGCTGGCTGTGCGCGGGCGTCGGCGCCTCCCCGATCAGCACCACGTCCAGATCCTTGGTTGCTCGCACTTGCCGCTACGCTTCCTGCATCACGGCGGCCGGCCCAACGCCGCCGATGAGCACGAGCTGGTCGCCGAATTCAGCGAACCACTCACCGAATCTCCGCTCGCCGGCGATCAAGCGAAGACCTCATCGAGCAGGTCCCGCAGCGCCCCATCCAGTCTCGGGTCGCTCTGTCCCTGCAGGGACAGGTACAGCGACAACGGGTCCACGGCGGTGCCTGCCCCGCCCAAGCGGGTGGAATAGGCCCAGTGCTGCACATCTGCGTAGCCCTCGCCGGCCGCAGGAAGCCATTCCGGCTCCGAAGGCCGGCGCAAATAGTCCCGCGGGATCGCAGCGACCGGCCGCGCTGGCGCCGCCAATTCGGTTAACACGGACAGACCGGTTTCCCCCGCGGCACGACAATCATCGACTGGCAGCATGGCCAGGCCACCCTTGCCGATGCTGGTGGTGCGTAGCACCGGGGAGCGGAGCCGCGGCAACGCGGCCTCCCACAAGGACCGGCGCGCCATCAGGAACCGCAGGCTCGTTTCTCGTCCCTCGCGCTGGGCGCTGACTAGGTTAGCCGACACCAGTTCACGGGCGACCCGCGAGGCCGTCATGCGCGAGTAGCCTGCCTCGCGCGCCAAGTCGAGCGGTGACCACTGGACGGTCCCAGGGATGTCACGCTCCTCAAAGTCTGGCCGCAGCAGGGCCGCGATCAGAACCGCTTGTGCCGGATGGCTTAACTGCTCTCCAACGGGCAGGGACACCGGTGGAGCTGTATCGCGCTCGCGCAGGCTCATCAGGAAGCTCGGAGCGAACAGCTGGCTGCTAGGCACAACGAAATCCACCCGAGACTCGATGAGCCTGGAGCGGATGTAGGGCGACACGCCGGAGAGCACAAGGACGACCCTCGATCCTGCTTTCTCAGCCAGGTGATGCAAATGCGCAATCAGCCGAGAAGGAGGCATCGGCTCAGCCTGCATGATGACGTTGGCCAACAGCACCCGGTTTCCCAGCAGATCAATCTCGGCCAAGTCGAACAGACTGGCGAGGAAGTGGGGCAGGGTGCGCGCCTTGGAACTGGGCCAGAACTCGAGCTCACCTACCATGTCGGGTAGTAGATCTTGGAGCTAGCGGGCAGCGGCGTCGAGGTCGTTCATACAAGCGACCGTAACATTGATGTTCAACCGTAACACGTATCGGTGACGGTCGAATTTATCTGTTACGGTCGCGCGCACGATCAACCCTGCTACCGAGGAAGGCGAGCGCCCCGTTCAGACGCCAGCTGCTCCCGCAGCTCACTGATGGGGAGCTGATGGAGGGCCGCCAGCACCAAGTCCTACTGGCCTTATACCTAATGTGCGGATCGAGCTATGGAGGCCCAAGAACCTCTGACATCGCTCCCCCGCGCGGCATTCCATTGACCTTCCGCAGACCGCCTTCCAGATCGCGCGTTACGATCCCCGGCGTCCCCTGAAATCCAAGGGACGTCATCAGCAACTGATTCACCTCCAGTTCGCGCTGAATGCGTGCGGGAATCGCGTTGAGTGGAAGGGTGCCACGGCCCGGGGCCGCAAGCTCGTTCTGCCTCAGCGCAGCCGACGGATCCGGAGCGGTCATGATTGCAGCAGCCTTGCCGGCGCTGTCCTCACGGATCACACCAACCATGATGTGGCGCAACTGGACCTTGCCACTGTCCACCCCGGGGACGCGCCGCCTGCCAGAAGTGATGGCAGTAAGGGCAGTTTGCGTCCGTAAAAACGTAGACCACCTTCGGCGCGTTCCTAGACCCATCCAGAATCCATGAAGCGGCTTCAAGCTGCTTCATCGCGCTATCGGCCATCGGCTTTGCCACCAGTCGCGAAAGTGCTTCCTGGTCCAGTATCTTGCCGTCGGCACTCACGCGCGTGCCCACGACCGCACTGCCATCGCTGAGCATGTAGATGGCCAACGGGTTTCCGCCGGAGGAACCCGCGAACGCACGGACCTGGGTACCGGCGGGAAGTGGCCTGGATTGGCTGCAGAGAAGCTGATGGAGGAGGAGGTCTATCCTGTCTGCTCACCGCAGCTGCTGATTGATCATTGGCGCCTGCAGAAGCCCGCCGATCTGGCCCAGGAAATGCTCATCCACGACTTGTGCATGGATAGCCACACGGACTTTCCCACGTGGCACGCCTGGCTCAAATGTGCCGGCCTGCCAGAGGGCGGCAGCAGTCGCGGTATGAAGATCAACAACTCCGCCGCCGTGCTGCAGGCGGCGATCGAAGGCCACGGGATTGCCCTGACCCGAAGTGTCATGGCGCACAACGACCTGGCCAGCGGCCGCCTCGTCAGGCTTTTCCCCGAGATCAGCTTTCAGTCACCGCTGGCCTACTACGCCGTGTACCGGCCGGAATGCTCCACGCTCCCCCGGCTCAAGCTATTCCGGGATTGGCTTTTCAGCGAAGCGAATGATCCGGCATCCAAGTAGATATGACCATCGCTGCGATTGAGCTCTCTGCCGCAGATTGATCAAGGCAGGCTGAGCTTTGCTGTCCGTCCGCCGTCCAAGGTCCTGACCTGATCCGTAACGAACGCCGTCTCTGGCGACACCAGCCACGCGACCAAATTGGCCACCTCTTTTGGGGTGCCTGTGCGGCCGATCGGATGGATCTTCGCAATCTGCTGCTTGAATTCTCCCGCTTCCGGAAGCGAAGCAATGAACTCGGTGCTGAGGTCCGTGTCGATCCAACCCGGCGCAACGGCGTTGCACCTGATTCCCTCCGCGCCATGGTCGATGGCAACGGCACGCGTCAGCGCGTTGAGCGCCGCCTTGGACGCCCCGTAGGCGGCATGCCTGGGACATGAAGGGGGTGCTGAGGTTGACCGCCAGCGTACGGTTCCAGGCCTCCAGGGACATCTCTTCGACAAGCGCTTCCTCCATGACGCCCGCGTTGTTGATGAGAACGTCCAGACGCCCTGCCTGGTCAATCACGGTTGAGACGACGCGTTGTGCAGAGGCTGGATCCGCGAAATCCGCTTCAATGCCTTCAAAGACGGTGTCTGCACGACGCTGGGCGGTGAAGATGCGAGCACCGTCTGCTGAGAGCTTTTGTGCGATCGCCAATCCAATGCCAGAGCGGCCGCCAGTGACTAATGCAACCTTTCCCTTCATGGACACGGTAAGCGCTCTCCTGTTGCGTTAGAACTGACAATCAAAGCATCTACGTGCTGAACATGGTGTACTGGGGAGCTAGTTGCGTAGGATCCTGGAGGATGTCTTCTGCAAGTCGAAACAGAACGTAGAGGATAGAGTAGCGAACGCTGCCCTAATCAGCTTCTGGAGTTTGGGTAATCGCTGTTTGCAGAAAAACCTGAGATGACGGATTTCATCCAGCTGATTCGGCGGCGCATGTGGCGTAGGCTATGGACTGGCTACGACGAATCATCGGAAAGCAGCATGAGCAGACCCAACTCAGTAGAGGACAAAGCGTTGGCCGCTCTTGACCGTCTGGTGAAGCGACGCCCAACGAATGAATTGCTGAAAGCAAAGATGGCCGCAGGTCATCGGATCATCACGCCAACTTCGGTCGCGGCGGAGGCGGGCGTAAATAGAGGAAGCTTTGGATCAAGGCACGCTCGACTGGGGCATGTCTGGCTCAAAATTCAAGAACTAGCTGAGGAGGAGAAGCGCGGCTCAGTGACTGAAGAGCTCACCAAGCTTAAAGCCGAGAATGCAAGGTTGAAGGCTCTTTTGTACAAGACAAATATCCACAACGCTTCCCTTCAGCTCGCAGTGTCCCGGCTTCAGAAGAGAAGTGCCAACAGGGATGAAGCGGCCAATGTCGTCAACTTCCGCCGGAACGATCGGAGGCGTCCCCGGTAGCCTTGGATATCATCTCCAGAACTGCTCGACTCTGAACGATACGACTCATGGCAATCTTTGATCGCTGGTCTTTAGAGTTGATCCGATCTGCTTGGACAATGGCCTGATTCTTCAGAAGTCGATCCTCCCAAAACTCCCGATGCTCTGGGAGGATGATGCAGCACCTGCACCCCGCACACAGGCCGGGCGATCGTAGGCCGAAGTTTGGCAAGGCACGGACGGTGAGCAGGCTTGCGTGTGGATTGCAGCTGGAGCGATCAGGCACCATATCGATCAGACAACTCGCGTACGTCCCTGTCCATATCCGCAGGTCGGTGAGCTTCACGTATGCTACGGCCTTATCAATCAGTGTTTCTCCGTCCATCACTGACAGTGCCTTGGCCATTGATTCGGCATGCTGCATGAGAAGCCGCTGTGCCGGTCCACCCCCGATCGGCTTGCCAAGAGTGATTTGAACGAGGAACCTGGAGGTCTCCATGACTCTCTCTCCTTCCAGATTCTCGAGCAGCGCTGCGTCGTTGCCGATGTACCCTTGATCCGTGATCTGCTCGCTCATGTGACGGAAGTGGGTCCGAAGTGCAGGCATAAGCTCCGGCTTGGATCGGAAGACGTAGTGCGCAAAGGTGATCCTCCATCGCTGTGGGCGGAGGGATCTCACCTCGTAGATAGCTTGCGTCATCTCGATTCCACGCTTCTTGGTGAGGGCCTCAACGGCGAACTCGCGCTGCAGGAGAGAGTTACGGTTGGCTGTCATTCGGCCAATTCCATCAGCACCGGATGGAAGGGACTTGGCGTGGGAGAAACTGAGCATCAGCGTGCTGCTGCCAGAAAGAGCTCTCCAAGGCTCCATTAGTCGAACCAACACTTCGATGGACTTCAGAACGATCGGCAGGTGCTTTGTACCCAATGGACGCAGTCCGGCTGTCCACTCATGGCGAGTCGCTTCCCTTTTGGCTGAAATTCCGCAGATGGAGAAGACCTCCATCAGTCCGTCTAGAGACGTCACTGACTTGATCACACCGTGCTGCAGCGTCGGATCGTGGTCCAAGGATAGGCCTATCAGCTCATGAGCTCGAATCCCAGTGCATGCCTGCAGCAACGTACTACATGCGCTTTGAGTCATCAGAATTAGGCGTCTGAGGGCCTGAGTTCCGCTAATTTCGCGCTCGTCCCCAGCGTCATCAATCCGATCCGTTGCGAGCAGCGGCTCATGCCAAGGCGTTAGTGTTCCAGGGATCGGACTCATCTGGAACTCCTCGATGTGCCGTTTGATCTCACGAAGACATATGATTCGTCTTGGTCCCTTCGCGCTCCTTGCGTCGATGAGCATCGGGATGATCTCAGCCTGAAGTCTGATCACATCTTCCGAGCCGTGTTCGATCCATTCATATGCGTAGGTGAGGATTGGCACCGAGATCTCGTCCGGGATAGGCAGCAATCCACCCGTTCGAGCGAGCCCGAGCGGCCCGGTCACAACGTCAAAGGTTTTTCTTCCATCAAACGGTGCTTCGCATGGTGCTTGCCCACCTCTGGCGCGCAAGCTGTCCGCGAGCTCGTAGATCTGTGTAAGTGGGTGAATAAGCTTGTAGGCAGTGGCATGCGTCCACGCTCTGTCTCGACCGGCATCACCTCCGGCCATGATGTATTGCTCTTCGAGTCCTTCGACATACTCCCAACTCACAGCTGTGGATATGTCGAAAAGCGTGCGGATTTCCCGCTCCCCCATGAACTTCACCAGCTCCCTCATGCCCATGTAGGTAGAAGGGATAGATCCAACCGTCATGCGTACCGTGTCATCGACGATGGAGGTCTTGAGGTAGCACTTCAGTTCATCCAGCAATCCTCTGTGTTTGTAGTCTGTGAGTAATTCTCCGCGTACAACTGGAATTGCCCAGTCAACGGTGACGAACTCCTTCTGCTGGCCGACGGTAGTTTGAGCGAACGTCCAGACATCACTTTCATAGTCCACCTGGAATGAAGGGTGAAGAGTGGACCCATGTGCCGTTCTGACCTTTCTTACTGCAGGCATAGCCTTACCTCTAGAGTGGACGCTCTACTGGCGGTGCGGTCCGAACTATTCAAGTGCGGGGAGCGACGTCAGCATGATCATCGCCGCTGATTTCCGATTCGCATTCGTGCTCACAGCGGGAATCCATGAGTCGCGGAGCGCTAGGTAGGCGTTCTCGAACTTTCGCCGCCATATCTCGCTGCCAAGCTCTGCCCTGGCTTCTTCGTATAACTCCTGCAGTTGAAGAAAGCGGGCGAGCGCGTAGGCTTCGTTCGAGTCAGCTGCTGCGAGCGGACACGCAGGGCAAGCACCATAGCTGGTGCAGAGTTTTCCTTGGCGCTGACCCGGTTGCGGACTTTGGAATGGATCAGCGCAGCAGAAGCCCTGCGTGGCTGCCGTATGCTCGCGGTCACTCCGGGTTGAGCGCGTATCAATACTTCCATTTGAAGTCACCCAGCGCTCCTGGGCCGCCATGGCTCCTGCCATCTGTTCCTTTTGTCGACGCTGCATCGTGGTTGTCTGATAGCTGTCTTGACCAGTTGACAGCAGCCGATGGCCCAGCATTGCTCGGAGCTCGAAGGCGTCGCCGTCGGTCAGTCCATCAACCACTTCAGAGAACGCAAGCCTATTTGCGCGTGAGCCGGAGTACTTGAGCCCCCTTCGTTTGCAGAACAGCGTGATGTAACCGGTCACGCGCGTGTTTACATCGTCGGTTCTGCATGAGTAGGAATCGATGAGCATTCCTCGGCGCTTGTGGCGCCCACCTTCGGATACTGCGTGCAGGAAGAAGTCATTGGCAAGCTCGCCAGCAGCGTAGTCTCTGATTCGTCTGGTCCAAGCTATGACGAAACGTATCAATCTTTCCGGCGCTAGCGGGTGATCACTGGCGGGGAAGGCCGCTCGCTGTGGTGCCCCCTGATCGCTCTCCCCAGCCCTGTGCTTGGATGACTTGATCACCGTTCGTTTCCGTCCAAGCGGGTAGTGCTCCGATATGCCATCCAGAGTGAGTGTTCGAAGTGGCTGCTCGTTGAACCCCGAGTGCATGGCCAGTACCAGGAAGAATGGGATCAGATCACCACCGATGGGGTGCGCAAGTCTCCTCAGACGGAAGTACTCACTTTCACTGATCTTTCCTACTCCAGGGAGCTTGCGAACCTCGGCTTGGCGAGGAAAGTGACCGTCAAAGTTTGCCAGGATCTGCGCAATCGCCTCCGCCGGGTCGCTCAGCGATACAGCGTCGCCTTTACTCTTCTTAGCGATGTCACTGTGTACCCTGTCCAGAAGCGGCCATACTTCGTCCATTGTCGAGATGCATTCTTCAACAGCGGCCTTCATGACGTTGGCCCAAGCCGCACGGTCAAGCTCTTTAGGATTGCTCTTACGTGGCAGGCCTGCGAACGGCTTTGTGGGAATACGGATCACCTGCCAGCGTGGATCCATTTCGTGCAGCGCAAGGACGACCTTCTTGAAGGTCCCGTAGTAGTGACGCTGTGTCTGCACCGCGAGCGTGATCGGGTGCGTGGCATCCTTTCCTTTCAGATAGGTTAGAAACGATTCGCCCAGGTCCATCGGAACGTCATCTGGACCGTTTATCTCCACTCTTGTTGCGGCTAGGTACTGCCCCAGGCCACTCACCATGTTGTTAGCTGAAGAGGATCTACTTGTCTCTCTGCTATTTTTGTGGGCTCTGCAGAACGCTTCGGCGAAGATCGGTGCCGCTGCACCGATGCTCTTCCACCGGCTGAGGTTGACGATGTTGTCGCGTTGGTCTCCGGCGCGTCTGAACGCCGCTTCCAGGCGATCAGCGGTCTCGCGTACATCCCATTTCTTCGTTGCGCTGACCTTGTCCTCATCTCCCAAGGCGTGCCGGAGTTGAGCGGTCCTTCTTCCTGCCACGTTTTGCTCTCCTCCGTATTCGATTCTTTCTGCGTGGGTTGGTCGTTTGCATGTGAGGTCATGCTCGTCCATTAACGGGGGAACTCTGCGCTCAAGCCGATCCGCCCGCTACGCCTAGTTGCATAAACGATTGACCTTCAATGTGCAGCCTGATGGACTCCCTGGTTTCGCTCTCGAAGGCATTCGCGCTTCTCAGGTAGATGGACTCGGTCGTCTCCCTGAGGCTGTGTCCTAGTACTGACTGAACATACTTGATCGCATCCATGTCGCCGTTTGCGCGCTTCTCCATGTACGTGTACAGGGCGAATGTGTGTCGAAGGGCATGGATGGTTATCCGCTCGCGCTGCGTTGATTCATAGCGAGCCAGGTCGAGCTCTTCGGAAAGCCGCTTGAGCAACCTGTCTTTGGCGAGAGCGAAATGGCGATCGAACGTCTGGGGAGTTATCGGATTACCCGCGTGCCTGCGGTCGTTTATGTCCAGGACGAATAGGACGCCGTGATCCTCCAGCTTGCGGTACCGCAGTCGGAGGTCAATTAGGGCCTGCCGAGTACCCTTGGCATAGCGTTTCAGCGCCTCTAGTAGCCAAACTGGTACGGGAACATTGCGCTTCTTGTTACCCTTTCCGACCACTGGGATGGCAACTGCGGTTAGCGGATCGCGCCCTTCGGTACGCGTCTTAAGGATGGTGATCGCATGCAGATCGCACACTTCAGACCGCCTCAGCCCGGCGTGGTAGCACAGCTCAGCCATCAATCGCTGCGCCGTGGTCGCGAGCGCCAGTTCAACGAGACCGTTTCTTTCGACCACGGGGTTAGGGCCTAGCTCGTCGAGAACGCCTACGACAGTCTCGGGATGCAGCGCAGTAATTAGCTCGTCAGCGTCGTTCAGCCCGGGCAGATTCACGTCAACATCGAGTACTTGAACGGTTCCTCGCTTTGTCTGCTTGCTCAGCAGCGCTGGCGGCTTCCTTAGATAGCCCCGTTTCACACAGAAGGCGACTAGCTTAGTCACGGTCGACCATCTTCGGTGGATGGTCGCGGCGGCAAACTTCTCTAGGGTCACCGCGGAGTCCAGGTCCGTCAATGTGTCCGCGTAGGCTTTGAGAAGCTGCTCGTCTACGTCCGAGACGCGCTTTTTTCTTGCGTCCAGAAAGTGGTGGAAGTCGGTGAGGTCAGCCGCTATTGCTGCCGTCGTATTCTTGCTGCATGCAAGCTTCGGATTCCGGTCAATGGTCAGATGAGAATCTGCAAAGAACTCAAAAGCAGGCTGAACAAGCGATCCGTCCGACCTGCTGACTAGAAAGCAGAAGCCCTCGGGCAAGGGCACGCCTTGCTCACCCGTTGTCACCGTCGCTTGTGAAGTGACCGCATGCGCGGTGCAGATTTCGACGTCGTAGGCCATGGTGCCGAAAGCTATCAGGTACGCGGAAAATTTTTTGGCGCGTGAGCCTTACGGTACATTAACAAATGGAATGAGAATCAGATCCGTTTTTTACTCTCATTGATTCAGTGGTTTACGCCTGATCGTGAGCCTACTGGTACGCTTGATGTGAAGGACAGCCCAAACTCTAGCAGGGGCGAAGTGCGCAAAAGCCCAGCGGATTCGGTCATCGCGTGCTCGAGATTTTCGCTTTCGCTACCAACTTGGGGGTCCGCCTGACCCTGGCAGTCGATAGCACGCGGTCTAGGGCTACCGAAGCGCGCTGGCAGTGAGTTGGCATGAGCAGATCGGAGACGACGCGCCTGCTACTGCGCATCCTTCGGCGAATCGTATCGGCTGGAACTACGTGTGTGCGGCACTTCCATATTAATTTCTGCCGGCGTAGATCGGGGTGCGGTAGAAGGCCTGCAGCACCTTACTGAGTGCGGCCTTTCGATTGCCGTCTCCGGCGTCTCCAGGACGAACCCTATCGAAGACCTACTTGAGGCCTCTTCGCATGGTGGTCCGTATCTGTTCCATTTGTGGGAGAGAACGAACCATGCATGCGTGCTCTTGCGCAGCGCCATCGAGACGACGCTGTCATTGAAGCTGACCTTCGGTCCTGCGGGCCGGGTTGGATGCACTCTCCAGTTGCATGATGCGATCGGTCAGGCGAGCAGCTGCGATCTGCAACCCGTCATCGTCTGCCGAATACGGAGCAGCAAACAACGGTATCTCGACCCATAGGCTCTCTTGCCCGTCATGCACGTATGGGCCGTGGTCATCCAGCAGAAGGGCGTCGCCCAAGTGGGGGGAGACATAGGAGAGATCCTTTGTCTTTCCAGACCAATGGGTGTAGCGAAGTCCGGAGAACCATGCCGGTACACTGCCTTCCGTGACCAGCAGTCCCGCAATGCTTCGGGCGAGTGCTTCGGGAACCGTAGTGAACAGCACGAGTTCCTCGAACTGAGATCGGACATCCTCAAGGAACCGATATAGGCCTGGGCGAGGGATCTGACTGACTGCGTTCGAGATGAGCGTGCCTTCGAGGTCCAACGCCAAGATGGTTGGCTTCATAAGGAGTTCCTGCTGGGATCTTCTGACCCAGATTAATCGTGTCGTTAGGTGACTGCCTATTGCGTAGAGCGAATCATGCTGGTTCGGTTTACGCATCCTGGAGCATTCCGCGACCATTCACTTCCGCTGGATTGCTTCTGAGACTTCTATAGCCCAACGAGAGGTGTGGATGATCCGGGCCTCCTGCAGCTGCTCTTGCAGGATCTGGCGCTTGGTGAGCTGAGACACCTCTTCCCATTCATTCCTGAAGATGTAGGTGGCGTTGCCTGTCTCCGGGCTCTCAAACACATACCGATTCTTTCGCGTGAACCCGAAGACGATGTATTCACTGAACCCGCCTAGTCCGACTGCCATAAAGTCTGGCTCGTGACGAGTGATGGTCCGGATGCGCTGCCTAGCGGCTGCGCGATCGCTTTCGGTAAGGTGCCCCAGATAGTCATCCAACACCTGCATCGCTCGATCGAACGGGAACTTCCCAGGAGGAAGAATGCGCCAGTTGACCTTCTCGACCCTGACCGGCACCGCAAGGTTTGGGTCAACGATCTCAAAGTGTGGGAAGCATTCCAGGTAGAGGTTGAGGAGATTTGCAATGCTCTCTTCCGGCTCCGTCCGATCAATGATTCTGGTAGCCATTGCGATACCACCGTCTGTCTCCACGGCAGTTAGGAATTCACCAGGTGGTGCAGTGTGTTCCCGGGGATAGGTTTCGTAAGACCTTGTCTGAGTTCCATGGTGGGTGTGCCCGTGCCAGTCCTTCCACGAGGTATTGATCAATCGAGACTTGCTGATCATCGGGAGGTCCTTTCTGATGATCTCTTTGCCCCGGGCATTGAATAGCGTCGCCGGCCCTTCTGCGCTTGGCACAATGGATGCACCTGGTAGCGGAACACCGCCAAATCCCAGCATCGCTGCCTGGTCCTCTGTGAGTGGGCCGCTAAGGAGACGAAATTGTGGCAATCGCTCAATCGTGCTTCGGTAGACTGATAAACCTCTCACTTGCTTGGGCATACGCTAGTCCTTGTCATGAGGAAGCGGGATAACCAAATACGTTTAGAGAGCCGTCTGAGCTTACTACGCAGGAGGGACTAGTTCAGTTTCGGGGAGATGGTATCAGCACTCGGGAGCCTGTTACTCCTTGCCCCTGTAAGCACCGCTCCGACTGGATCCTTCGCTCGTAACTGGTGCAGCTACCACGCTTTCCCTCTGGTTAGAAAAGTTGACCTTGTGGCGACTTCTCCTGGGGAGGTTGAAACAGATGAGTGGCGAGCGCAGGCAGCCTCGTGAAACCGAGCTCACGATGCTTTTTTTCAAATCGCTTGCGAATCAAGTCCGCCACCGGTCCAGTTCCGGACATTCTGGTGCCGAAGCTGGCGTCGTACTCCTTCCCGCCATGCATCTGTCGCAGCAAGCTAAGCACGTGCGCGGCCCGATCAGGGTAGTGCAGCTCGAGCCATTCTCTCCAGATATCTTTGATCTCGTTAGGTAGCCGGAGAAGCACGTAGCCAGCGGCTCGGGCACCGTGTTCGTGAGCGGCCTGAAGGATAGCTTCTAGGTCGTGGTCCGTGATCATGGGGATGACAGGCGCGATCAGAACCCCAACCGGGACCCCTGCATCGTGCAGCTGATTCATTGCTCGGAGCCTGGCGTGGGGAGCGGCAGCTCGCGGTTCCAGCTTTGCCGATAGCTTCCTGTCGAGCGTAGTGACCGAGAAGTAGACCGTAACCAACCTGTCCTTGGCCATCGACGCCAGCAGTTCGATGTCCTTGGTGATCAGGGCGCTCTTGGTGACGAAGCTCACCGGATGCTTGGCTTCAGCAAGCACCTCAAGGCATTGGCGTGTAATTTGGTAGTTCCTTTCAATCGGCTGATAGCCGTCTGTGTTTATTCCAAGAGCAATTGGGGCGCACTTGTAATTCGACTTGCTGATTTCTGCTCTGAGCCGCTCCGGGGCATTCGTCTTTGCAAACAGACGCGTCTCGAAGTCCAAGCCCGGAGAAAGGCTCAAGTAGGAATGGGAGGGACGGGCAAAGCAGTAAACGCACCCATGCTCGCAGCCGCGGTACGGATTCACCGACGCGCTGAAGCCAACGTCGGGGGATGTGTTGCGGCTGATCACCGTTCGCGCTCGCTCTTCCTGTACCTGAGTTTTCAACTGCGGCGCGTCTTCCATCTCCTGGTAGACCGATTCCCAGCCATCGTCGATTCCCACCGTTGCAGTGGTATCGAAACGGCTCGGGACACGCGATGCGGCCCCTCTACCTTTGAGGGGAACTTGGGCCTTTCGAGCATCCTGTTCCATGGCAACAACCTGGGAAGGCTAGGCTGTTAGTATTATTGCTAACCACAGCCACCGCAACACCCTGGAATTCAGTTAGCTGTAGGCCATTCGGTAATCTGGCGAGAAAGTTTTACCCAAACTTATCCACAACTGCGGCTTGTCGAGTCTTTGTCAGCTACGTTGGCCGTGGAGCGCTTTGGCTTCGGCCAAGAAGGTTTGCATCAATGCACGCGATCGACGTGTTGCTGCAGGCAGTTGAATACCCAACTGCGCGCAGAGCGAAGTCGCGTACGCCATCTGTGCACCCGTGGGTGGCTTGATGTCCCAATCGGTGAGTTGCGGGATGAGCTTTGACAGCTCTTCTGCCAAGCGGCATTCGAAGCCCCTGGCTTGCCCTTCCTCTTCCTGCATCCGACGCACCTGCATTGCAACTTGCTCCCTGCCCATGGGCGAGAAGGGAACCTCAAGCGTGAACTCCAGTTCCGGACATACGAGGTAAAAGTTCATGAGATAGGCGATTGGTACTTATAAGTAGACTGCCTTTAGAGGCGTAGTCTTTAAAGTACCGGGACCACAAGCTGCTTCGTATGGTCGAGCATACGAATCAGGCGAAGCTTGCTGATGTGATCCGCGCGCATCGTATTGCTCTGGGTGTCAGCCAGGAAGTCTTTGCTGACCACATCGAAATGCACCGCGCCTACTACAGCAAGATCGAACGTGGCGAAAAGAACGTCACTCTCGCTACCTTGGAGCGCGTGGCTGATGGTCTGGGCACGTCGATGTCAGCCTTGCTACGCGCCGCAGGTCTCTAACTTTCTTCGCAGCTAATGAGCGAGGGCCAGCTCGTCCGAGAGAGGCGAGCTGGCCGTTGCTGCGCGCGCTCCTGCCAAGCCGGTGTGTTTACTGATACTGCTCTAAACCATTGATCTATATCCTTTTGTCCAGTGAACAATCAGGGGGTATTGATACCATGCTCGCAACCCCGGTACGGATTGACCGACTGGCTGAAGCCGACGTCCGGCGACTTGTTGCGGCTGATGATGCTGCGTGCGGTCTCGGCACGGACTTCGGTGCGCAGGCGCGGGGCAGCGAACTCTTCACTCTCGTCCGGCGCCCAGCCGTCGTCCATCGCTTCGCTGACGGTGACCTCGAAGCGGCCCGCCAGGTGCGTGCTGGAGCCCCGGCCTTTGATCGCAATACCCATCTTCAAAGCCTATCGCCCGGATGTCGCAGCGAATGAGACGTCGTGGCGTCGGAACGGCGGGGATAGGGGATATCCATGGTTAGTAGTATTACTAACCACAGGGGCAATTGGAAGTGAAACCTGCGCCCGGTAAGGCTCACCGGGGGTGGGAGCCGATTTGATCCCCTACATTATCCACAGGGCCAGAGCGCGTGCCTCGCCTGCCCCGTCACCGGCGGCTGAGCCGACCAACGGTCGGCTCTACCTGATGCCGGGCGCCCCTTACGCGGCAGGGCTACGCGCCGCATCACAGCAGCCGCAGATAGCCCTTCACCGTGGCATCCAGCCCGTCATACAGCGCCTCGCTGATCAGCGCATGTCCGATCGAGACTTCCAGCACGTCCGGCACGGTCCGCAGGAAATCGGCCAGGTTGTCCTGCGACAGGTCATGCCCGGCGTTGACCCCCAGGCCGGCCGCCTGTGCGCGGCGGGCTGCATCGGCGAACACGGCCAGCATGGCCCTGGCGTCGCCGGCGGCATGCGCCTCGGCGTAGGGGCCGGTGTAGAGCTCCACGCGGTCAGCACCGATGGCCGCGGCCTGGGCGATGTCGGGGTTGCCCGCATCCACGAACAGACTGACCCGGCAGCCGTACGTCTTCAAATCGGCGATCAGCGGGCGCAGGCGCTGCGCATCCCGGGCGAAGTCGACGCCGTGGTCGGACGTGAGCTGGCCGTCGCCATCGGGCACCAGGGTGGCCTGGGCGGGGCGGGTCTGCGCGCACAGCGGCAGCAGCCCGGGGTAACCCTCACGCGGGGGCGCGAACGGGTTGCCCTCGATGTTGAACTCCACCCCGCGCTCGGCCGTCAGCGCGGACAGGGCCAGCACGTCCTCGGCGTGGATGTGGCGGCGGTCCGGGCGCGGGTGCACGGTGATGCCGTGCGCGCCGGCCTCCAGGCAGGCACGGGCGGCCTGCAGCACGTCCGGGTCGGTGCCACCGCGCGAGTTGCGCAGGACGGCGATCTTGTTCACGTTGACGCTGAGTTGGGTCATGGCACTACGAGGGGTCGGACTCACCCTGAGCGGTCGGGGTGCGCGCCTGGAGGGCGAGCTCCCGCAGCCGACGGAGTTCGTTGGGATCGGTGATGGCCGCGCGGGTGGGCTGCACGTCACCGAAGCGGGCCACGTAAAGGCCGCGGACCCACGCCAGCAGGAACACCAGGGTGCCCAGCAGCGACAGCGCCATCAGCCCCATGTGGGGGGTCTTGAGCGCCATGCCGAAACAGGCCAGCGCGAACAGCAGGAACAGCCAGTACATGTCGTTCTCCCCGATTGACCGGGCCAGTGTAGCGCTGGCGCCGGGTGCGGTTCCACGGGGAGCGGTGGCTACAGCAACGGCGATGCCAAGCGTGCGAAGGCCTCGGGAACACGGTGCCGCCACAGCGAACGCTGGCGATCGTTGTAGACCGGCGAGGCGCTGCTGTACTCGGCCAGCAGGATCTCGGCCAGCGCGGCCACGCGGTCGGTATCGCTGATCATCATCGAGAGCTCGAAGTTGAGCCGGAAGCTGCGGTGGTCGAAGTTGGCACTGCCGACGATGCAGACATCGTCATCGGCGATGAAGGCCTTCGTGTGCAGCATGCGCGGGCCGTACTCGTAGATCTTGACGCCTGCCTGCAGCAACTCGTCGAAGTAGGAACGCGCGGCCTGGGTAACGAACCAGGAGTCGCTCATCTTGGGCACCAGCAGGCGCACGTCCAGGCCGCCGAGTGCGGCCGAGGTCAGCGCCATGCGCGCGGCCTCGCCGGGCACGAAGTAGGGCGTCACCAGCCAGACGCGCTCCTTCGCTTCGTGGATCGCCGCCACGTGCAGCCGGTGGATGGTCTCCCATGACGAGTCCGGACCGGACACCAGCACCTGCGCATTGATGCTGCCCTCGCTGCGGCTGGGCATGGTCTCGGGCCACAACTGCGCGATGTTGAAGCGCGCCGGCTCCTGGCCGGTGGCGTAGATCCAATCCTCGATGAAGACCAGCTGCAGGCTGCGCACCACGTGGCCACGCAGCCGCATGTGCAGGTCGCGATACGCATCCGGGCGGACGCTCTCGTCTTCCTCATCGGTGATGTTGATGCCGCCGGTAAAGGCCTGCAGGCCGTCGATGATGACGAGCTTGCGGTGCGTGCGCAGGTTCAACCAGGGCCGCTTGAACGGCTTGAGCAGCTGCCGCGGATGGAACCAGACGACTTCGGCACCTGCATCCAGCAGCGGTTGCAGGAAGCGCTTGCGGATGGATGACGAGCCGACCGCATCGAGCAGCAGGCGCACGCGCACGCCGGCCGCCGCACGCTCGGTCAGCGCATCGCGCAGCGCGGTGCCGGCGTGGTCCGGATTGAAGATGTAGTACTCCAGGTGCAGGTGGTCCTTGGCCGTGGCCACCGCGGCAAGCAGTGCGCTGTAGGTGGCCGCGCCATCGACCAGCCACTCCACCTCGGTGGCCGAGCTCGGTGAGAGCCCGGTGGTGGCCTGGGCGATCTTGGCCAGCTCGGTGCAGTCCGCATCCGGCGGGCAGACGCTGCTGTAGTGCTCCATGCCCGAGCGCGAACGGCCACGGCGCAGGCGCTGTCGTTTCACCTTCTGCGGGCCGAGCAGGTAGTAGATGAACAGCCCCACGTAGGGCAGGGCGGCCAGCGAGAGGATCCAGCTCAGCGTGGCGACCGGCTCGCGCTTCTGCAGCATGATCCAGCCGATCAACCACAGCAGATAGAGAATGTAGGCCGCCACCATCAGCGGGCGCAGGTGCGGGATGGCGTCGAGCCAGTCCCCGAAGAGATCGAAGGTTGCGAGCATGGCCGGATGATAGCGGGCGGCGTGGCGCTGGCGCGTATCCACAGGCGGTGGCACAAAAAAAACGCCCCTGTTTCCAGGGGCGTTTTCCAGTCGCGTCATGACTGCGTCTTGCGTATTACTGCTGTACGAAGCCGATCTTCTTCATCTGAGCATTCTTCGCGGCAGCCAACACCTTGGCCATCACGTCGTACTCGGAGTCCGGGCTGGCATCGATGCGCAGTTCCGGCTGGTTGGTCGGATCACGCTGCACTTCCTGCTCCATACGCTGCTGCAGTTCGCTCACAGCGACGGGGCTGTTGTTCCACGACACCTGGTTGCTGGCGTCCACCTTCAGCTCGATCGGCGGCGGCGGTTCGACAGTCACCGGCGGTGGGTTGAGCACGCGCTGCGGCAGGTCAACGGCGATCGGGTACGTCATGATCGGCGCGGTGACGATGAAGATGATCAGCAGCACCAGCATCACGTCCACGAGGGGCGTGACGTTGATGTCGGCCATGGGGCCTTTGTTACCACCAGTACTGAACGCCATGGCTTACTGCCCCTTCTCTTTGGTGGCGACGAAGCCAACGTCGAGCATGCCCTGTTCCTGCGCGATCTTCGTCATCTCATTGATGACGCGCATCTTGGTGGTGCGGTCACCACGCAGGTTGAGGGGCGGCTGCGGGGTCTGCTGGGCGGCGGTCGCCAAGCGCGACTCGAGCGTCTGCTTGTCGATTTCCTCGTCGTTCCAGTAGATCGAGCCGTCTTCCTTGACTGCCAAGGTGATCGGGCTCGAACGCTTCTCAGCGTCTTCCGGATTCTGCACCAGGTTGGCCTCAGGCAGATCCACCTTGACCTTGTGGGACATCAGGGGCGCCGTGATGATGAAGATGATCAGCAGCACCAGCATCACGTCCACGAGGGGCGTAACGTTGATGTCGGCCATGGGGCCGCCGCTGTTACCACTACTGAAAGCCATAACGGGCTCCGTCTAGATCGTGTTGACTACGTTCTCGCTGGGTGACGCGCGTCGCTATTAGCGAACGCGCGAACCGGTGGCGAAGAAGTCGTGCAGGTCGTGAGCGAACGTATCGAACTTGCTGATCGTGGCGCTGTTGATCTTGCTGAAGAAGTTGAAGGCGAACACGGCCGGGATAGCCACGAACAGACCGATGGCGGTCATGATCAGTGCTTCACCCACCGGGCCGGCAACGGCGTCGATCGAGGCGGAACCGGTGGCACCGATCTTGATCAGCGCGCCGTAGATGCCCCACACGGTACCCAGCAGACCGACGAACGGAGCGGTTGCACCGACGGTGGCCAGCAGGGTCATGCCCGACTGCAGGTTGTTGCTTTCGCGGGTCACGGCCTGACGCAGGGCGCGATCGACGAACTCCGAACGGCTCAGGTTCTCACCCAGGCCACCGGTTGCGCCGCCTTCGGCACGCTGGTGGTGGGCAGCTGCCTGGGCAGCGTCCAGAGCGATCTTCGAGAACGGCTCGGAAGCCGGCTGCTCTTCCATCGCACGGATGGCGTCCTGGGCGTTCGGGGTATCCCAGAACAGGCTCACGACCTTGTCGGCAGCGCTCTTCAGGCGGGTAGCACGGAAGATGTTGATGACGGTCCAGTACCAGGACATGGCCGACATGATGATCAGGGTCAGCAGCACGACCCAGGAGACGGCGAAATCACCCGGCTTGGTGGTCATTTCGTGGATCAGATGCTCGAAGCCCATCTGCGAGAGGGCATTCGACGGGTTGCCCCCGGCAGCAGCGGCGATGAAGAGTTCCTGCAGCATGACGCTTACCTTTGTTGTGTGTGGTGATGAATGGTGTAGCTGTAAACGACCGACGGAGCGGTGGCCGGCGGGCCACCGGCGACCATCAGTTCAGCGCAAAGTTGACCGGGACGCGAACGCGACCTGCGACCTTCTTCCCGCCCGACTCCGCAGAACGGAAGCTCCACTTGCGAGCTGCTTCCATTGCGGCGCGGTCGAGGTCACGGTTACGGCTGGACCGTTCGACCGACACATTGGTGACGTTGCCATTGGCGTCGACATCAATGATCAGGATGACTTCACCCTGGATACCTGCACGGAATGCGGCCGGCGGGTAACGCGGGGGGTTCATGTTCTTCGAGGAGATATCGACACTTGCCTCGATCGTGCTCGGCGGCGCGGGCGGCGACGGCGGGCTCGGCGGGGTGACGATGTCGTTGGCGCGCGGTTCCGGCACGTCGACCACGGGGGCCTGCGGCGGTGGCGGCACCGGCGAGGGCTTGGGCGGCGACAGGTTCTTCACCGGCGGCGGCGGAGTTTCCGTCGGCGGCGGCGGCGGCGGCGGCGGTGGGGGCGGCGGCGGA
>Ga0070751_1000493_pt1 | contig 24946 bp, 19 predicted proteins | sample VirMetDEL_Aug_28_FD_78514 | JGI IMG/M metagenome (GOLD analysis project Ga0070751, IMG submission 78514) | Aqueous microbial communities from the Delaware River and Bay under freshwater to marine salinity gradient to study organic matter... | ecosystem: Environmental > Aquatic > Marine > Coastal...
CAGCTCGCAACCGCACATGGTGAAAGTGGGGTAATCGGCCATGGGCCTGCATTTGAATCAAGGCGACGACGAACTCGTCGAGAACCACGAAATCAACGTCACGCCGTTTATCGACGTGATGCTCGTGCTGCTGATCATCTTCATGGTGGCCGCTCCATTGGCCACCGTGGACATCAAGGTTGACCTGCCCGCCTCCAGCGCCAAGCCTGCGCCGCGGCCGGAGAAACCGATCTTCCTCAGCGTCAAGGCGGACCAACGCCTGTTCCTGGGCGAAGAAGAAGTCAAGGCCGAAACCCTGGGGCCGGTGCTCGATGCCAAGACCCAAGGCAAGAAGGACACGACGATCTTCTTCCAGGCCGACAAAGGCGTGGACTACGGCGACCTGATGAGCGTGATGGATGCCCTGCGGGCAGCCGGCTACCTCAAGGTAGGCCTGGTCGGACTTGAGACGGCAGCCAAGAAATGATCACGACGCGCCACAAACTGACGCGTTATGGCACCAGCCTCGCCGTCGTGCTGGGCGTGCATGCCGTCGCGATTGCCATCGCGCTCCACTGGTCAGCGCCGCGCACGGTGCAGTTGCCGCCGGCGGCCATGGTCATCGACCTGGCCCCGATGCCTGCACCGCCGCCGCCGGCGCCGCCGAAAGTGGTAACGCCGCCGCAACCGCCTGCACCGGTGGAAGAGCTGCCCCTGCCGAAACTGGCCGAGGCGCCCAAGCCAACGATCCAGGTGCCCAAGCCGGTCAAGCCCAAGCCTAAACCGCAGCCGCCCAAGCCGGTGGAGAAAAAGATCGAGCCGCCCAAGGAGAAACCCTCCGAGGACCCGCCGAGCGACGCTCCGCCCACCAAGGCACCGGCTGAAAAATCGGCCCAGCCCGTACCTGGCCCGTCGCCGCAACAGATCGCCGCCAAAGCGTCCTGGGAAGGCACCCTGCTGGCACACTTGCAGAAGTACAAGAAGTACCCGCCAGGTGCCCAGGCCCGTGGCAAGGAAGGCCTGAACCGCCTGAAGTTCGTGGTGGATGGCGACGGTAACGTGCTGTCCTACGAGTTGGTGGGGCGTTCCGGCAACGCCGACCTGGACCGCGCCACCCTGGACATGATCCGTCGTGCCCAGCCGCTGCCCAAGCCGCCGGCCGACATGCTCAAGGGCGGCAGCATCGAGATCGTTGCACCGTTCGTGTACAACATCGAAAAACGTCGTCGCTGAAAATGATGGTGGCGAGGGACACCCCTCGCCACTCTCAGCAAAATCCCGCGCATTCCCCGCTCAATCCCCAGCAAAGTTCTGATAACGTGCGTCTATCGATTGCAGCCGGTATGCTTGGCCCGCAACCTCATGGACGCCCGCTATGACTCTTACAGAATTACGCTACATCGTTACCCTCGCCCAAGAGCAGCACTTTGGCCACGCGGCCGAACGCTGCCACGTCAGCCAGCCGACGCTGTCGGTGGGCGTGAAAAAGCTTGAAGACGAACTCGGTGTGCTGATTTTCGAGCGCAGCAAAAGCGCCGTGCGCCTCACCCCAGTGGGCGAAGGCATCGTTGCCCAGGCCCAGAAGGTGCTGGAACAGGCGCAAAGCATTCGTGAACTGGCCCAGGCCGGTAAGAACCAGCTGACTGCACCGCTGAAAGTCGGCGCCATCTATACCGTCGGCCCGTACCTGTTCCCGCACCTGATCCCGCAACTGCACCGCGTCGCGCCGCAGATGCCGCTGTATATCGAAGAAAACTTCACCCACGTGCTGCGCGACAAACTGCGCAACGGCGAGCTGGACGCGATCATCATCGCCCTGCCGTTCAACGAAGCGGATGTGTTGACCCTGCCGCTCTACGACGAGCCGTTCTACGTGCTGATGCCCGCCTCCCATCCGTGGACGCAAAAAGACACCATCGACGCCGGCCTGCTCAACGACAAGAGCCTGCTGTTGCTCGGCGAAGGCCACTGCTTCCGCGACCAGGTGCTGGAAGCCTGCCCGACCCTGACCAAAGGCAACGACGGCGCCAAGCACACCACCGTGGAATCCAGCTCCCTGGAAACCATCCGGCATATGGTCGCTTCCGGCCTGGGTATCTCGATCCTGCCGCTGTCGGCAGTGGACAGCCATCACTACGCCCCCGGCGTGATCGAAGTGCGTCCACTGACGCCGCCGGTGCCGTTCCGTACCGTGGCGATTGCCTGGCGCGCCAGCTTCCCACGGCCCAAAGCCATTGAGATCCTCGCCGACTCGATCCGCCTGTGTTCGGTGGCCAAGCCGCCTGCTGCGAGCTAAGTAAACGTATGACTGAGCTGTCGCAGGTGTCGGTGACGGCACTCAAGGGTGTCGGCGAGGCCATGGCCGAGAAGCTGGCCAAGGTCGGCCTGGAAAACCTCCAGGACGTGCTGTTCCACCTGCCCCTGCGCTATCAGGACCGCACTCGCGTGGTGCCCATCGGCCAACTGCGTCCCGGGCAGGATGCCGTGGTCGAAGGCACCGTCAGCGGCGCCGATGTGGTGATGGGCAAGCGCCGCAGTCTGGTGGTGCGCCTGCAGGATGGCACCGGCGGCCTGAGCCTGCGTTTCTACCATTTCAGTAACGCACAGAAGGAAGGCCTCAAGCGCGGCACCCGCGTGCGCTGCTACGGCGAAGCGCGCCCCGGCGCCTCGGGCCTGGAGATCTACCACCCGGAATACCGTGCCATTACCGGTGACGAACCGCCGCCGGTGGACACCACCCTCACGCCGATCTACCCGCTCACCGAAGGCCTGACCCAACAGCGCCTGCGCCAATTGTGCATGCAGACCCTGGGCATGCTTGGCCCGCGGAGCCTGCCCGACTGGCTGCCCCTGGAACTGGCCCGCGACTACCAACTGGCGCCACTGGCCGATGCGATCCGCTACCTGCATCACCCCCCTGCGGACGCCGATGTCGACGAACTGGCCCTGGGTCATCACTGGGCCCAGCACCGCCTGGCCTTCGAGGAGCTGCTGACTCACCAACTGTCCCAGCAACGCCTGCGCGAAAGCATGCGCTCCCTGCGTGCGCCGGCCATGCCCAAGGCCACGCGCCTGCCTGCGCAATACCTGGCCAACCTCGGCTTTGCGCCGACCGGTGCCCAGCAGCGCGTGGGCAATGAAATCGCCTACGACCTCAGCCAGCACGAGCCGATGCTGCGCCTGATCCAGGGCGACGTGGGCGCGGGCAAGACCGTGGTCGCCGCCCTCGCCGCCCTGCAAGCCCTGGAAGCCGGTTACCAGGTGGCGCTGATGGCGCCCACCGAGATCCTCGCCGAGCAGCACTTCATCACGTTCAAGCGCTGGCTCGAGCCCCTGGGCCTGGAAGTCGCGTGGCTGGCCGGCAAGCTCAAGGGCAAGACGCGCGCGGCCGCGCTGGAACAGATCGCCGCCGGTGCACCGATGGTGGTGGGCACCCATGCGCTGTTCCAGGACGAAGTGCAGTTCAAGAACCTGGCCCTGGTGATTATCGACGAACAGCACCGCTTCGGCGTGCAACAGCGCCTGGCCCTGCGCCAGAAAGGCGTGGGCGGGCGCATGAACCCGCACCAGTTGATCATGACCGCCACCCCGATCCCGCGCACCCTGGCCATGAGCGCCTACGCCGCCCTCGACACTTCGATCCTCGACGAACTGCCCCCCGGCCGCACACCGGTCAACACCGTGCTGGTCACCGACACCCGGCGCGTCGAAGTGATCGAGCGTGTGCGCGGCGCCTGCGCCGAAGGCCGCCAGGCGTACTGGGTGTGCACACTGATCGAAGAGTCCGAGGAGCTGACCTGCCAGGCCGCCGAGACCACTTATGAAGACCTCACCAGCGCCCTGGGGGAACTCAAGGTCGGGCTGATCCACGGGCGCATGAAGCCTGCGGAAAAGGCCGCGGTGATGGCTGAATTCAAGGCCGGTAACCTGCAGCTGCTGGTCGCTACCACCGTGATTGAAGTGGGCGTGGACGTGCCCAACGCCAGCCTGATGATCATCGAAAACCCCGAGCGCCTGGGCCTGGCGCAATTGCACCAATTGCGCGGCCGTGTTGGCCGAGGCAGTGCCGCCAGCCACTGCGTGCTGCTCTACCACCCGCCGTTGTCGCAGATCGGCCGCCAACGCCTGGGCATCATGCGCGAGACCAACGACGGCTTTGTCATCGCCGAAAAAGACCTTGAACTGCGCGGCCCCGGCGAAATGCTCGGCACCCGCCAGACCGGCCTGCTGCAGTTCAAGGTCGCCGACCTGATGCGCGACGCTGACCTGCTGCCCGCCGTGCGCGATGCAGCGCAGGCATTGCTGGAGCGCTGGCCGGATCACGTCAGCCCGCTGCTGGATCGCTGGCTGCGCCATGGGCAGCAATACGGCCAAGTGTGACGCCTGCCTCACTTATCCGACCTACAGGTGTATCAAGCTGGTTATACTTCGGTGACTGTAAGAAATTGGATCAGGCCATGTCAGAAGTTGCCCACGCCACAGCCCCATTGACCGCCCCGCCGGTCATTCGGGCTTTGCTCGCAAAACTCGCCATCAGCTACACGGAAGTCACCGAACATCCGGGCCTGAATCCTGCGCAAAAAGTCCAGGCCGTCTTGCTGGAAGACGCGGTGGGCGCCCTGATGGTGCTGTTCCCGCAGAACCAGTTGCTGGACCTCAACCGCCTCACCGAACTCACGGGTCGCCGCCTTACAGCCGTGTCGCCGGAGCGCGTCGCGCGCATGCTGGGCAAGCACGACCTGAGCCTGCTGCCGGGCCTGCCGGCACTCACCAGTTCGCCGTGCCTGTACGAAGGCAGCCTGCTCGACGAACCGAGCCTGCTGGTGCATTCAGGTGAAGCCGGGCTGCTGCTGGAAATCGCCAGCGACGCGTTCAAGACCATGCTCACCAAGGCCAGCGCCGCCCAGTTCGGTGAACCGCTGAGCAACATCCGCCCGAACCTCGACCGCCCCAATGATGACCGTGAGGAAATCACCCAGGCGATGCAGGCGTTTACCGCCCGCCGCATCCAGCAACGCCTGGAAGCGACCATCGAGATTCCACCGCTGGCCGACACCGCCCAGAAGATCATCAAGCTGCGCGTTGACCCCAATGCCACCATCGACGACATCACCGGCGTGGTTGAAACCGACCCGGCCCTGGCCGCCCAAGTGGTGAGCTGGGCTGCGTCGCCGTACTACGCATCGCCGGGCAAGATCCGCTCGGTGGAAGACGCCATCGTGCGCGTGCTGGGTTTTGACCTGGTGATCAACCTCGCCTTGGGCCTGGCCCTGGGCAAGACCTTGAGCCTGCCCAAGGACCACCCGCACCAGGCCACACCGTACTGGCACCAGTCCATCTACACCGCCGCCGTGATCGAAGGCCTGACCCGCGCCATGCCCCGCGCCCAGCGCCCGGAAGCCGGCCTGACCTACCTCGCCGGCCTGCTGCACAACTTCGGCTACCTGTTGCTGGCCCATGTGTTCCCGCCGCACTTCTCGCTGATCTGCCGCCACCTGGAGGTCAACCCGCACCTGTGCCACAGCTATGTGGAGCAACACTTGCTGGGCATCAGCCGCGAGCAGATCGGCGCCTGGCTGATGCGCTACTGGGACATGCCGGACGAGCTGTCCACTGCCCTGCGTTTCCAGCACGACCCGACCTACGATGGGCAATACGCCGAATACCCGAACCTGGTGTGCCTGGCCGTGCGCCTGCTGCGCAGCCGGGGGATTGGGTCCGGGCCGGACGAGACCATCCCGGACGAACTGCTTGAGCGTTTGGGCTTGAGCCGTGACAAAGCGGATGAAGTCGTGGCCAAGGTGCTGGATGCCGAGGTGCTGCTGCGCGAATTGGCCTCGCAGTTCAGCCAGGGCTGAATCTGGCGCCTGTCAGATAGCTATCCAACTCGGTCGACCTGAAAGCCTACTTCTTTTTCTTCGGCTTCAAATACTTGGTCAACCCCTGGAACCAGATCACCAGCGCCGGGTTGCCCTTGATCTGGATCGACTTGTCCTGAATCCCCGTCATGAACGCCAGTTGCTTGTTCTTCGCCTGCATCGTGGCGAAGCCGTAGGCCGCATCCTTGAACGCAATGGCAAACGCCGGCGCCGGGTGGACACCCGAGCGACTGGTGATGCGCTGGTCCTTGACGATGAAGTGACGGGCAACCTTGCCGTCGAGGGTCTGCAACTGGAACGCGAGGTCTTTGTCACCCAGCTGTTGCTGGAAGGCAGGATTGGTGCGGCTGGCTTTGCCCATCATCAGGCCCAGCACCCACAGGAGAAGACGAAATTTCATGCACACGGCCTCGGTGTAATTATTGAGTGGCCGCAGCAGTTTAACCAATTGCAAAAAGAACGCTACCGATCTTGCGCATTAGCGGAAGATCGGCTGGCGTTTGACGCTTATAGCAGCATGTTACTTAAACGTTAGGGCAAGGCACCGGAGCCCAGTCGACCAGGTTAGGATCGCGGCAAGTGCCTTCGATCTGCGCTTTACCGGCGCTGGCGACCTTCTTGCTTTCATCCTGCTTGGTCTGGGCGGTCTGGAAGGTTTTCTCGGTGCTCACGGCTTCTGTTGGTACGGTTGGAAGCGGTGGCTTTTTCGGAGGCTTGGTGCCGGTACCTTTCTTCTTGCCCGGCGTCACAACGGGCGTTACATCGGCCTTGGCCACGGTGACCACGTCGGCACGCTGTACGCCGACCTGCTGCAGGTCTTTCTCGTAGGCCTGGGTGTAGTTGTTCAGGTCTTCGGCGGCTTTGCCGTTGACCGCCACGATCAGGTCATTGGATTCCTTCAGGCCCGAGACGATTTCCGCCAGGCGCTTGCGGCCTTCGGTGTCGTTGACGGTCTTGGCTTTGCGATCCGCCACCAACTTGGTGAATGCGCTCTGGTAGCACTGCTGGGACGCCCTGGCGTACGCGGTGCTGCGGTCGATGTCGGAGGCGCTTTTGTTCACGTCAGCCGCATACGAGGCAATGCGCTGGTTGTCATCGGCGATCTGCTTCTGACGCTCGGTGTAGTAACCCGCTGCGCCGCCGGCCAGGGCCCCGCCCGCTGCACCGATGGCGGCGTTACGGCCACGTTTTTCCTTGTCGCCGGTCAGGGCGCCGAGCAGGGCACCGCCGGCCGCGCCGATGGCCGCACCGGTCACCACCGACTTGGTCATGTTCGAATCGGTGGCGCGCAAGTGCTGCACCGGCTCGTAGCAGTTGGGGTAGTACTCGACCTTGGTGCTCGACGCGACCTTGGAGGCCGGCGACGTGGCGCAGCCGGTCAGCACAGTGCTGAAACCGGCCGCGATCAGCAGCAAGTGACGCTTGGAAACCGCCTTACGGGAAAAAAGCATAGGTTGTGTTCTCTTCTAAGTTTGACTTGCCCAGCACGGCCACTGCCGCCTGAGTCCCTTCCAAGCTCGCCATACAGCCAGCGATCAGCGCTGACCGCTCGCTGCGAGCAATTCCTTCAAGATCGTCGCCGGGTCGGCCCGCTGTTGCTTGCGGTAGTTGCCGACATGGCGAACGAACAGTGTTGCGCGCGTCACCAGGCTCTTGCCGAGCACGGGCTTGCGATCCAACTCTTCCTTGATCCGTTGAAACTGCGCCTGGATCACCGCATCGGTGTAACGCGTGCCGGTGGCCAGGTTGTCGATATAGATCGCCACCGCGCCATCGAGGGCGCTGCGTCCGTTTTCGATGGCCGTGGCAAACAGTGCCGCGCTGGCCTCTTCCTTGTTGTCCAGGGCCTGCTGGCGACTCTTCTGCAGGTTGGCCAGGCGGATGTTGTAGTTGCTGATGGTCTCGGCCACCAGCGCGGCCGACTGAATCAGGTTGCCCGCCGCTTCTTCGCGTTGCTGGGCGATCAGCGAGACATTGCGCTTGAGTTCTTCATTGACCAGCCCGAGTTCGGCCTGCAGCTTGGGGTCGACGCTGGCGGCGATGATGCTGTCCAGGCGCTTGGTCGGGTCCTGGGCGTCATCGATGGCGTCGGTCAGCGAGGCCAGGCGGCCCTCTTTCTGCCACTGCGCAAACAACTCCTTGTAACGCGAGCGCGGCGCCGACAACGCACCGATTGCCACGCGAAAACCCGTGGTCTCGTTGCTCTGCTCGGTGCCGTCGGCGGCGAACAGCGGGTATTCGCGGCGCATGCCGGTAAACAGCGTGCCCTCGCCTTCGAGGTAGTTGCCGCCCTTGACCACAAAGCCGCCGTAGGTGCCCTGGCGACGACCGGCGTGCACCAGCTGGAAGGACTCCTGGACCATTTCCGCGGCGTTGCCGATCACGTCGAACATGCCGATGGGGTTGGGCAGCTTGGTACCGATAGGCATCAAGCGTGCGGCCTGGCCAGTACCGCCGGCGACCTGGTTGAACACCGCGTAATCACCCAGCGGGCCATCGCTTTCACTGCCTTCAACGCGGCGTGGAAACAGGCGCCCTTCCAAGTCCTGGCGACTCACCGCCTGGCCACCGCGTGCGGCGAACTCCCACTCCACTTCAGTGGGCAGGCGCACGAAACCCAGGCCGCCGTCTTCCGCCGACGACCCACGACCGCTCACCGGCAGCAAATCGCGGTGGTATTTCATCAGCCAGGCGCTGTACACCGCCGAGAAGCGCTCAGCCTCAAAGCGCGACAGCTTCACCTTGGGCAAACGCCCGGCCATGCCGGTGGGCGCATCGCACGCCGGTGCCGGTTCGCCACTGGCCAGGGATTGCGCCTGGGCCATCACCTGGGCGTACTGGCGGGCGGTCACTTCGTACTTGCCGATGAAGTACAGCATGGGCTTGAGCGGGGTCTTGGCGTCGGTCTTCGGCATCAACGGCGCAATGACTTTGCTCCAGTCTTTCGGCAAGTCCTTGAGGGTGAACTGGCCGTTGATAAAGTCGCGGCGGTAGCCGGAGATAAATGACTGCTGGTAACCCGCCTCGCCTTCGGCGAAGGGGTAGCCGAGGCTGATCTCGCGGTCATCCAAGGTCCCTTGGGCCAGCACATAGACGTAGCGGAACACCATAGTGCCTTCGCACGGCAGCGGCAGGCTGACGTCGTCGGGCAACGGCTTGGGGTTGTCGAGCTTGTCGCTCGCTTCATCGGCCATGGCCAGCGAGGCCAGGCTCAGCGCCACAACGGCGCCCAGTAACTTATACATCTCTGATTCCTTCAGAAGCCTGGATACGCGCCACTCGCCAACCACCACAGGCTGCCGCCACGGCGCTGACGCCAAGGACTGCAACCAGGGCCAGGCCATAGTGACGCGCCAGCAGGTGGCTGGCGTGTTCGCCCGGCACCTGCACGAATAACTTGTTCAACGCCGCCTCGGCCAGGCCATACAGCCCAACGCTGAGTAAAGCGGCAAACCCTGCGCTGTACAGCGCCTGCAGCACCACAAACAACAACAGCGCGCCGGTGGAAAACCCCAACAGGCGCAACACCGACAATTCCCGGCGCTTGCGCGCCACAGCGGCCAACGCCCCGGCGAAGATCGCCGCAAACGCGCCCGCCAAGGCCAACCCGGCGATGATCCAGAAGACGATCGACAGGTTGCGGCTCAGCGACTGCACCTGGGCGATCGTCTGTGCCTGGGTCGATACCAACAGATTCTGCCCGGCGAAAAATACCCGCAGCGGCTCCACATCGGCCAGGCTGCGCGCATACAAGCGAAACGCCGGATACACCCGCTGCTCGCTCACACCCACCTCATCACCGGCCCAGCCCAACGCCGGTACCGCACGGCCATCGCGGTAATCTTCCGCCGCTTCCAGCAATCTCAAATCGGCAAACAACCCATCCCGGGCGAAGGCTTCCAGCGGCAGCACCGCCAGTACCTGCAAGCGCGTGCGCTGGGCTTCTACACGCCCCGCCACTTGCCGCGCAAAGCTGGTCTCCAGCCAATCCCCAGGCCGCGCCGCAAGCTTCTCGGCAGCGGTGTGGCTCAGCACGATCCGGTCCAGGCCCCTGGGCATCGGCAGGCCGCTGAGCAGCGGATCACCCGCAGCGGTCGGCAGCATTTCCAGGGTCAGCGTGCCCACCTGCGCCGTCGCCGCAATCTGCCGCGTGCGCGGTAAGGCGAACGCCACATCGCTGCGCTGGCCGAGCTGTTCGACAAATGCGCTGCTGAATCGACCACCGCCCAGCGGAATAATTTCACGGGTGGCCGGATCGGTCTCCAAACGTTCGGTCAAACTGCTAACCAGTCCAAATTTCAGGCCGAACAACACCAGCAACGGCGCGATCACCGCCACCAGCGCCAACACCGAACAGGCCGACAGCCAGGCATCGTTGCGGTAATCCTGCCAGGCCAGGGACGCCACCAGAGGGATGCGCATCAGCACGCCTCCCCAAGGGTCGCGGTGACGCCGCCATCGGTATCGCGACGGCAACTGATGCGCCGCACCTGCAAGCCACTGGCACGGGCCAAGGGTTCGTCATGGGTGGCGATCACACAGGCGGCGCGGTGCTCGCGGGCCTGGGCCAGCAGGGCCTGCATCACGCGCTCGGCGTTCAGCGGGTCAAGGGACGCCGTCGGCTCATCGGCCAGCACCAGTTGCGGTGCATGGGCCAGGGCGCGGGCGCAGCTCACACGTTGGCGCTGGCCCACCGACAACGCGGCCGGCTTCTTGGCCAACTGGTCGCTGATCTCCAGCTGTTCCGCCAGGCGCGTCACGCTGCCGTCGTCTTTCAACCCCAGCAGTTGCCGGGACAGCGCGATATTGCTGCGCACATCCAGAAAGCCCAGCAGCCCGCCGGTTTGCAGCACATAGCCCAAGTGCTGGCTGCGCAGCGCGGCCAGGGTGGATTGCTGATCGGCGCGCCACAGTCCACCAATGTCCTGCCGGTTGAATTCGAACCGGCCCACCTGATCCGGCGCCAGTACCAGCGCCAACAGATCCAGCAAGGTGCTCTTGCCGCACCCGCTCGGCCCGACAATCGCCAATTGCTCGCCGGCACGCAGGTGCAGCGCCGGGATCACCAGGCTGTAACGCTGGCTGCCGACACCCCGGCTCTTGTGCACCGCGCTCAGGTTCAGCATTACGGCAGCGTCGACAACGGCACGCGGTACAACGCATCGCCCGGCTCGGCATCGCCGAAACGGACCCAGTTGGCCACGTCATTGTGGAAGGTTTCGTAGAGGCGGATTTTCGAATCCAGCTCGTCGATAAAGTCTTCCTGCTCGGCCACGCTCAACGACAACCACAGGTCCTGGGTCATGTTCAGCGACTTGCTGCGGTACGGCAGGCCTTCAAGGTATTCGCCGAGAATGCCGCCGTCGGCCAGGTTGCCGCCCTTGCGCAGGGCTTGGGGGTCGCGGCTCATATAGGCCGAGGCGCTGGCGATTTCCTGGAAGAAATCCTTGGGCGAGGTCTGGGTCTTGCGCGCCGCATCGACGATCAGTTTCAGCGACTGTTGCAGGTCATTGAGCTGCAGCTTGGTCAGCATCACGCACACCTGGAACGCCGGCAGCGCGGGGGTGGTCAGGTCGCGGTCGGCGGTCCAGGCACTGACCAGCTGCGGCGCCTGGCTGGCGTTCCGGCGCCCGAGGAAGTCCATGTGCATGGCATAGCCGACCGCTGCGGATTTGTCCGCCAGGCTCGGCGCGGCACTCAGCAGCGGCACCGCTTGCGGCGTATTGCTGCGCACCTGGTGCACGAGGTTGGCGAACACACTGCCGATCTCGTCGACACGCTCGCCCAGCTTGCGCACATCGCCACCCGGCACGGGCGTGTACAGGTCGCCGATCTGCGGGTTGGCGTCGGCGGTGAGGATGCGATATTGGCTCTCGGCGCCGGCGTGGGTTTTCTTGCCCGCGTCGGTGCGCAGGTGCAGCGCGTAGATCTTGATCTGCTTCCCAGTGCGGCCTGGCGCACTTCGGCTTCGTTCATCTGGGTGGCGGCAAACGGGTCGTTCTTGCGCAGCGCGCCCGCATCGGTGACCAGCAGGATGATACGACCGCCGTAGCCGGACCAGTCCATGCCGTCCACGGCCTGCATCACCCCGGCAAACGCGTCCTCGTTGAAGGAGTGGCTGGACACGGTAGACGCCTTGACCTGGCGCGCCATGTCGAGGAAGCGTTGCGGGTCACGACCCTGGTCGAGGCTGATCAGGGTCTTGGCCACGTATTCCAGGCCTGGGGTTTTCTTGATGCTGCTCCGGAAACCGACCATGCCGAAGCTGACACTGTCCAGCTCGCCACGCTCGGCGATACGGGTTTGCAACTCGTGCACCACGTCGCGGATCTGGTCGATGTAGGGCTGCATGGAGACCGTGGTGTCCACCACCAGCACCACGGCAGTGCGGAAGGCGTCGGCATTGGCGTTGATCACCGGGGTCGATGGTTTGGCCGCAGCGTTGCTGCCCGGGTCGATGGAGGCGACGTTAAGCAACTGCACCGGCTGGCCGTTTTCGTCGAAGCTCTCCTTGGCGTCGAAGATCGGCAACAGGTAGAACTGGTTCTGCGGCACCGCGCTGGCGGCCGGCTCCAGGGCCAGGACCTGGCCGTTGTCGTCGCTGTTCTTCTGCGCCTTGGCCAGCACGCCTTTGGCGGCGGCTGGATCGGCGAGCAACTTTTCCACTTCGCCGGATTGGCGCAGGAACATCACCGGCGCCCGGCCGGAGCGTTCGGTGAACTTGAGCACGAGGCTTTGCTTCCAGTCGCTGACCTGGGCGGCCGGCAACCAGCCGTCGCTGCGGCCATCGGTGGCGGCACCGACGCGCACCCACGGGCTGCCGTCGACGTCTTTGCGCTGGTACACATACAGCACGGAGAACGCCGGCAGGGCCTTGCCCGGCGCGCCGCCGGCGTCATCCGACAGCTTGGCGCCGGGCTTGCTGAGGACGCGCTGGAACAAAGTCTTCTTACCGGCCATCAACAACGGCCGTTGGCCGCCGTCCACTTCGGCGGCCGCAGTGGGCGTTGCCGGGGGCACGTCGGCGACCGCCGCCGGGGGCTTGGCCTGAGGCACGACGGCAGCCGGCGGCTTGGCCGGTTCATCACTGCCGCTCAACCACCAGTAACTGCCGCCACCAATGGCCAATGCGACGGCCACCGCCACGGCGGCCAGTGCCAGCACCGGCCCACGGCGTTGCTCGGACACGGCCTTGTGCTGGGTCGGCGTTACCACCGGCTGGCGTACCGGTTGCGCCTGGGGCCTGTCGGTCGGGATGTCGATGGTGACCGGGGTCATGCCCGCCAGATCAAAACTCAGCGGGATCGGCAACGGCCGCACCAGCGTGGCCTCCGGCAACTCCGCAGGCAGGTTATCCAGCGCCTGCAGCAGCGCCGCCGCATCCGGGAAACGCTCCGCCGGGTCCTTGGCCAACAGCTTGCGCAGCACGCCCTGATAGCGGCCGTGGTGCACCGGCAATTCCGGCAAGGGTTCGGTCAGGTGCGCCAGCGCGGTGGACAGCGCATCGTTGCCGTTGTACGGCAGCTTGCCGACGAGGATTTCATACAGCACCACGCCCAGCGCGTAGAGGTCGGCACGGCCATCGATCTCCTGGCCCCGCGCCTGCTCCGGGCTCATGTAGCTCGGCGTGCCCACGGCAAAGCCGGCCTGGGTGAATTGGGTGCGGTCGTCCAGGGACTTGGCGATACCGAAGTCCGACAACACCGCCGTGCCATCGGCGCGGAACAGGATGTTTGCCGGCTTGACGTCGCGGTGCACCAGCCCCTGGGCATGGGCATAGCCCAGCGCCGAGGCGATCTGGCGGATCAGCGTAATGCCCTGCTCCGGCGTCAGGCCGGCGGCGATGCGCTCCTTGAGCGTGCCGTTGGGCAGGTATTCCATGGCCATGTAGTACAGCTCACCGACATTGCCGATGTCATGGATGGTCACCGTGTGCGGGTGGGACAGCCGCGCCAGGGTCTTGCCCTCGCGCAGGAAACGTTCGCAGAAGCTCGGGTCGGCCGCCAGCGCCGCCGCCATCACCTTCAACGCCACCTTGCGCTCCAGGGAGCGCTGGGTCGCCAGGTACACGCTGGCCATGGCGCCTTCGCCGATCTCGCCGTCGATGTCATAGCCCGGAATCACAATGTTCATGCCGATACCTTCACGACGATGGCGGTGATGTTGTCCGGCGCGCCACGGTTGAGGCCCAGGTGCACCAGGCTGCGCACGATTTCATCCGGCGCGTCGTGGCTGAGCACTTCGCGGATCTCATGGTCTTCGACGGTCTTGTTCAGGCCATCGCTGCACAGCAGGTAGCTGTCACCGGGGGCGATCAGCAGGTCGACCACCGCCAGTTCCAGCTGGGCTTCCACGCCAATGGCGCGGGTGACGATGTTGGCGCGCGGGTGCACGCGGGCATCGGCTTCGCTGAGCAGGCCGCTGTCCTGCAGGTCCTGGACGTAGCTGTGATCGCGAGAGATGCCTTCGAGCACGCCGTCGCGCAGGCGGTACAGGCGACTGTCGCCGGCCCACAGGCACACACCGCGCAGACCGCGCGCGGCGAGCACCACCACCGTGCTGCCCATCATGGTCACGCCACGGTTGGCGGTTTCTTCACGCACGGCGGCGTTGATGCGGGTCAGGTCATTGCGCAGGGCTGCCGAGTACTCGTCGAGGGAACGGCCCATCGGCACGCTGCGCAGGCTGTCGACGATCAGGCTGCTGACATAATCCCCCGCCGCGTGCCCGCCCATGCCGTCGGCCACCACCCACAGGCGGTTTTCCGGCAGGTCCAGGCATGCGTCTTCGTTGACCTGGCGAACCATGCCCACATGGCTTTTGCTCGCGGATTTGTACGTCGACCCCATCTACACCACACCTTCTTGTCCGAGCAGAAACTGCGCAAAATCGCCGGCGGCAGGCAGGCCCTGACACCGCAATAAACCAGGGGAAATCGTCTGCGAACCACGCCCCCACCACAGGCTCGCACCGTCGCAGGCCTGTTCGGCGAGCGCGGTCATGCGCTGGTGCGGCACGCTGGCCGCCACGCGCTGCAGGCCGGCGAAACGGCTGTCCACCGCACGCGGCTCGGTCGCCGGTAAGCCCAGGTCGTCGAGGCCAGCGTTGAAGCGTTCAAACGTCGCGCCGGCATCCAGGGTGCTGAGCAACAGCTCTTCGGCCTGCTCGAACCAGCTGTCCGGCCCGCCCACCAGGGACGCCGGGTTGATGTCGTGATCGAGCAAGGCGACCACCGCCAGCGGGAAATAGCGCCCGACCCGGTCAATGCTCGGCATCACCACGCCCGCCGCCGCGTCCGGCCCGCACACGCCGGGCGCCAGCACAAAGCGCCACAGAGGGCTGACCAGGTACGCATTGAGCCAGTCGGCGCCGAGGCTGTTCTGGCTGGCGAGCAACCCCGCCGCCAGCCAGCTGTCCCACGGGCCGATAAAGCTCTGGGGCAAGGCACGGCTGACGAAATCTCCGCGGCTGGCCAGCTTGCCGTAGAAACCCAGCGTCGTCATAACCGCTCCGGCAGGCTGAAGCCACTGAGCACGCGGCTCTTGAACGGGTTGAAGGCGCTGTTGGCGCGCAACTCGTAGGCGATGCTCGCACCGTCGACGCGCAGGCGCAGGTTGAAGCGGTCCGGCGAGTTGCCGGCGGTGAGGTCCGACTGTTCCAGCAGGCGGAACCAGGCCCACGGCCCGTCCAGGGTCACGCCCGAGCGGCCACTGGCCGACGGCGGCATGATCGAGATACGCACCACGCCAATGCTGCCGGGGTTCGGCCATTGCATCGCCACCGGGCGGCTCGGGCCGTGGTCGTAGCTCCATTGCTGGCCGTCGAGGTCGAGCAGGAACTGGGTGATGGTCGGGTCCATCGACACCGGCTTGAGTTCGAAACGTACGATCGGTTGGGTGCCACCGGAGCGGAAAAATGCATCGCGGATCGTCGCCGCGCGCTGGAAGGTTTGCAACACGCCCGGCGCAATCCCCAGCTTCTGTGCCGCGCCCGGCTGCCAGCGCCAGGTCTGTGCCGAGGTGTCCACGTACGGCTGCAGGTATTTGCGGAAGTAGTTGTCCATCACCCCGCCCACGCCGAAGAACTGGCCGAAGTCATCGAGGGTCGCATCCCGCGTGCTGCCCGGCGACATCGGGTAACGGCCGGCCAGGGACTGACGGTACACATTGACCACTTCGCTGACCCACGCCGCGTTCAGTTGGTTACGCACCCCGCCCATCATGCTGTTGGTGGTGGAGTTGACCACCGACTTGACCATGCCCTGCACCAGCGGCGGTTGGCGCTCGGCGTTCAGGCTGACCCGTGTGGCCGCAGCCGCCGCCTGGTTCTTCGCCTCGCCAAGCAAGGCATCGCCGCTGGCCCCGACCATGGCGCTGACCTGCACATACAGGGCGTTCATGTCCGACAACAGACCGTCGATGGCCGCCGGTTCACCTTCGTTCTTGCTGACGATGCTGTTGAGTTCGGCAAAGTGCGCGGTCACCGGATCATCCGCTGCAGCCGGCGCATTGGCCGTCGGTTGCTCCTGGCCGAGCAGGCTGCCGAGGCGCTCCTTGAGCTTGTCGACGCCACCTTCCACCGGCACGCCTTTGGCGGCCAATTGGCGCTCTTCGGCTTGCAGATCGGTTTCCTTGGCCACGGCCACCAGCAGTTTTTTCAGCGGCGAACTCGGCCCGGAAATCACCCGCAGCACATCGGCCGCCTGGGCCACGCTGGTGATCGGCACAAAGTCGATATCGGCGAGCAGCGCATCCCACTGGCGCTGATAGTCCTGGAAATACAGGCGACGCACATCGGCGGCCAGGCTGACCACGTTCTGCTGATCGGCCTGCTCATGGCCCAGCACCCATTGCTCTTCGGCCAGGGTGCCGGTCTGGTTCAGGCTGCTGAGCAAAAACGCCTGGCGATAACCCTTGGCGGTGAAAAAGCCACTCAACGGCTCGCCCAGCGGCTTGCCGCTTTTACGGCTGAACACCAGCGCAGCGTCACGGCCAGCGGCTTCGTTGATACGGAAGTCCGGGATGCCTTCGGGCAGTTTCTGGCGCTTGACCCGGTCGTAGACACGCTGGGCCACCGGCAGTTGTTGCAACTGGCGACGCAGATCGTCGATCAAGCGCGGGTCAAGGCGCGCATTCGGCGGATGGCGCTCGAACAGCGCCTGCAAGTGCCCGCTCAACGCCTGGCGCTGATCGGCCGGCAGGTCGCGCGGCAGGTTGCGGTCCCAGTCGAGGGCGATCCAGGCCTTGATGAAGTCCGGGTCGTAATGCTCGCTGTCGGCGAGCATCAGGTAGGCCTTGAGGCCTTCGTAGAGGAAGTCGGAGTTGCCGCCGCCGTGCAGTTGCTCCTCGATGCGCGTCACCAGGCGCGGCGCAAACACGGCGATCAACAGCTTGCGATAGACGCTGGCGGACTCGGCTTCAAGCATATCGCCCTGATACAGCCCCAGGCCTTCGGACCAGCTCGGCGAATCCCCCGCGAGGTTCTTCACCGCATTGAGCAGCGGCAGCACCGCGAGCACTTCACGCTGTGCCGGGCTGAGGTTCTGGACGGTCTGGCCCAGTGGCGCGACCTTCTGGTCGACCTGGGCGATATACGCCTGGTTGGCGCGATAACTCACCCACCACAGGCTGCTGACCACGATCACCAAGGCCACGGTGGCCGCGAGTACACCGCGTGCGATCCACGTGCGCCGACGCTCGACTTTCGGATTAACGCCCACCAGGCCACGTTCGGCAAAGGCTACGGCGGTGAAGAGTTTTTCGATGAAGTAACTGCGCCCGGTGCCGCTCTGGCGCGCCAGGTGCTGGCGGTCCAGGTTCATGCTCTGGGCCATGGCGCCGATCAGGCGATCGATCGGGCTGCCTTCCTGGGTGCCGCTGGTGAAGTACACGCCGCGCAGCAATACGCGTTCTTCAAAGGCATTGGGCTTGAACACGCCTTCGAGGAAGCTTTGCAGGCAGTCCTTCAATGCGCCGAACTGCTGCGGGAAACCGTAGATCAGGTCGCGCCGCGCCGGGTCGCGCTCCTGTTGCAGGCGCTCCACCAGGCGTTCGTTGAGGCGCTGCTCGAGGCCGGCGAATTCGCTTTGCAGGTGCGCCAGGGGGCTGTCGCTGTTCTTGCCGTCGTCCAGGGCAAAGGTCATGCCCCAGACCTGGGCGCGTTCTTCCTTGCTCAGGTTGTCGAAGAACTCCATGAAGCCCGGCACCAGGTCGAGCTTGGTCAGCATCAGGTAGATCGGGAAACGCACGCCCAATTGGGTGTACAGCTCCTGGATACGCAGGCGGATCGCCGCCGCATGGGCCGCGCGCTCGGCATCGGTGCCCAGCAGCAGGTCCGACAGGCTGATGGCGATAAAGGCGCCATCGATGGGCCGGCGCGAGCGCTGCTTTTTCAGCAGGTCGAGAAAGCCCAACCAGGCGGCTTTGTCCACCGTCGAATTGCTGTCCTGGGTGGTGTAGCGGCCGGCGGTGTCGAGCAATACCGCCTGGTCGGTAAACCACCAGTCGCAGTTGCGCGTACCGCCGACACCACGCACCGCCCCGGCGCCCAACTGGGCCGCCAGCGGAAAGTGCAGCCCGGAGTTGACCAGCGCCGTGGTCTTGCCCGAACCCGGCGGGCCGATGATCACGTACCACGGCAGCTCATAAAGGTTGCGACGTTCGTCGCCACCGAGCTTGGCCTTTTTCAGCAGCGCCAGGGCTTCGTCCATGCGCTGGCGCAGGGTGGTGAGCTCTTCGGCGGTGGCCACGCTGTTGGGGTCGGCCGGGGTTTCGGCCGCCAGGCTGCGCATCACTTCGGCCGCCTGGCGCCGCGCCTGGATGATGCGGAACACGCGGTAGGCGATCCACACCGCAAACACCAGGATGATCAGCGCCCAACGGCGCCCTTCCGGCACCAGCACGTCGAGCAACGGCCCCACAAACCAGATGATCAGGCTCAGGGCGATCAGGCCCAGCACGGGGATCACCCAGCGAATCATGAAACTGAAAAACGCCTTCACTCGACGCCCTCCGCCAATACGGTGATTTCAACCCGACGATTGCGGGCACGGCCTTCGGCAGTTGCGTTGGTCGCCAACGGCTCGGTGTCGCTGCGGCCCTCGGCACTGAAGCGATCAGCCTGGCCGGTCTTGGCCGCGAGGATTTCCAATACCGACTTGGCCCGCGCTTCGGACAATGCCCAGTTGGACGGGAAACGCAGCGTAGCAATCGGGCGGTTGTCGCTGTGCCCGGTGACGCGCACCTGGCCCTTGACCTTGCGGATGGCGTTGGCGATGCGCAGCATCAGCGGCTGGTAGTCATCGACGATGCTGGAACTGGCGGACGCAAACAGCTCATCGCCACGAATGGTGACCACGGAGCGGTCGACCTTGTCTTCCACCGCGACGCGACCGGCCTTGATGTCTTCCGCCAGGAAGCCGGCCAGACGCGGACGCTCGATCACTTTGGGCTGTGCCACCGGACGGTCGATGGCCTGCACCGGGATCTCGCCCAGGGCATGGATGTTCTTGAACACCGGCTCGGCCTGCGCCGCCAGCAGCAGGCGCAAGGTGAACAGCAAGGCCAGCAACAACGCCAGGCCGATCGCCACGGCGATCCAGGGCGGCATGAACTGCGCCAGCCGATCACGCGCGACGGTGACGCCACGCCAATGGGGCGACAGTTCGCGCTCGTGGTCACCGCGAGCACTGCGAATCGCCGCCGCCGTGCGCTCACGCAAGGCTTCCAACTGGCTGCGACCGTCGTTCATCACGCGGTAACGGCCTTCGAACCCCAGGCACATGCACAGGTACAACAGCTCCAGCAGGTACAGGCGCTCCCGTGGACTTTGCAGGCAGTGGTCGAGTAACTGGAAGACTTTTTCGCCCCCCCAGGCCTCGTTGTGCACGGTGATCAACAGGCTCTGCTTGCCCCAATCGCTGGTGCTGCCCCACGGCGTGCTCAACACCGCCTCATCGAGGGCGGTGCACAGCGCGTAGCGCGCCAGCAGCACCTCGTTGCGGGCCACGCCAGCGGCTTCGGCGCGTTCTTCGAACTGGCGCAGGTACGCCAGCAACTGCGCGCGCAGGCTGGCCGGCGCCGGGTGCGCGATGGTGTTGCGCAGGCGCGTCAACAGCGCCAACAGCGGGCCGGCGGCGCTTTCCAGCGGGTTCAGGCCCTGGCTTTTGCCGGTGAGAATCGGCGCGGCCGGCATCGACAGCGGGGCCGGCTCGGCACGCGCGGGTTCCGGCGCGCGGCCACCCGGGCGCGGCATGAACTGGGTGCGGTCGTCATCATTGGGATGCATCGCGGATTATCCTCGGATCGCCCAGAAGGCCAGGTTCAAGCCCGGGAACTGCCCGGCGATATGGAAGGCAAAACCACCGGAATTGCCCAGTTGCTGCCAATGCTCGCTGCCACGGTCCAGCTCGTAGTAGGTCGAGCCTGCGTGGTACGGCAGTTGGCGCGGCGCCACTGGCAACGGCAGCAAGGTGATACCCGGCAGTTGCAGGTTGACCAGGTCGCGGATGTGCTCCACCGAACCGACCTTGCTCTGCTGGCCGAAGCGCGCACGCAGGGTTTCGCCGGGCACATCGGCACGGACCACGAGGATGAAGCTGGCGCTGTCGAGCAGGGTCTTGTCGGCCAGCATGGCCACGTGGACGCCGTAGGCTTTCTCGACAATCGGGATCGGCGTGGCCTTGCTGTCGATCAGCATCGACAGGGCTTCGCGCAGGGCCGCCATGACCGGGGCGAAGCTCAGGGCCAGGTCGTCGTGCTGGTATTGCGGGTATTCCTGGGGACGACGGCCTGAAGTGGAAAAGGTCGAGAACTCACCGGCCAGGCTGACCAGTGCGCTGAAAAAGCGCTCCGGGTGCAGCGGGCTCAACTGGCTGAAATGCTGGATCAGCGGCTGGGCGCGGTTGACCAGTTGCAGCAGCATGAAGTCGGCGATCTCCGACGCACCGCCGGCCCCAGAGGCAACCACGCGGCCCGCCAGGGCTTCGCCGCGCTGGTGCAGCAGGCCCAGCAGTTCGCTGCGAAACGCGCTCAACGGCTTGCTCGCGGCCACGTCCAGCACGGGCGGGATGTAGCTGTCGTCGAGGACCAGCGCACGGTCGGCGCGTTTTTCCTTGATGCGCACCAGGCCCACGGCGGCGTAGTCACTGATGCCATCCTGGGCGGTCAGCAAGCGCAGGGCCCGGGAACCCACGGCCACCGGCGCGCGGTTTTCGAACGGTGCGTTGTCATCGCGCACTTCGCGCACCTGGCTCACGTAGCGCGCGGCTTCCAGGGGTTCGCCTTCATCCACGGTGTCGCGGGCCCCCGCACGCTTGAGGGGCAAGGCCAGGTAGACCAGGCCATCGCGCAGGTTGTCGTCGATGTTCAGCGGGCTGGGCGCCAGGTCATCCTGGGGAATGTTGAACGGCGTGCCGTCGGGCAACAGGCCGCGCGCCGAGACGATGGCCAGCTTGCCCTGGGCCAGCAGGCCCTGGTCGATCAGCAATTCGGAAAACCCCCAGGCGCCGGCGGACAACGGGCGGCTACGGGCGTCGATCAGGTTTTCCAGGTAACGGTCATGCTGCTGGAAGTGCTGCGTTCCGATGAACATGCCTTCCGACCAGACCACGCGATTGTTCCAGGACATGGGGAGCTCCGATTGCTTCTTATTGGGCAGGGCTGGATGGGGTGACCACGACGTCGGCGCGCACGGCACGCACATCGAGGCTGATCTGGTATTCGGTGTATTGGCGCGCCGGCACGTTGATCACCGTGCGCCATTGCGCGCGGTCCAACTCGCGATAACCCACCAGCAAGCCGATCTGGCGCGTGGAGGGGTCGAGGTCGCGCTGGATGCTCAGTTGCTGGCCGGGTTGCACCATGACTTCGTCCTGGTCCAGCAGGTCCAGGCCGAGGGTCGATTGCGCACGGTCGGCCAGGGCGAAGTAATCGGAGCGGGCGAAGGTGGCGGCGTTCTTCAGTTCGAAAATGCGCACCCGCACCGGCGCGGCCTGGCCGTTGGCGCCGGGGTTAAGCCCGGCAATGGCGTGGAAGTGCAGCTCGACGGCGGCAGTGTCCACTTCAGCCTCAGCAGCCGTTTCGGGTTTGACCGCATCCTTGCTACACGCGGTCAGCAGCAGCACGGTGGCGACTGTGAGTAAAAACCTGGGAATCATCCTGCGTCCTCAATGACGTACTTAGCTATCCGTTAATCCATAGGTTGCGGCGCGGTTTTACCGACGCTGTCGCGCGCTGTGTTCTTCGTAGGCCCGGCTGAATTCACGGCCGAACAGGTCCTGGAAATCTTCCTGGGCCTCGCGGGAAATATTGCTGTAGAGCTCGGTGAACTGCTGCCAGTACTGGGCCTGGCGCGAGCCGGCGAACAGGTTCAACAGCCCGCCGGGCTTGCCCATGCGCTCTTCCAGTTGCGCCGGTTCAAAGCGCGTGAGCAGGTGCTTGATCGCTGCTTCCACCCCGGCCATCACCGCCAGTTGGTGGGCGCGCAGGTCATCAAAACTGTCGCGCACGGCAATGTCCGGCGCCATAAACGCCTGGTTGCCGTGGCGAAGCAAAAGCAGTAACGCTTCGTCGGCATTCGGTGCGAATTTCAACGGATTGTTTTCGGCAGGCTGGATCATGGTCTGCTGCATGCGGAACTCACCCTTGAGGCTGGCGCGGGCACGCAATACGTCGATCAGGCCTTCGACCATCAGGCGGTAGCTGCGGCCGATGTTTTCCATCTGCGCCTCCGCCTGGGCCTTGTCCAGGCGCAACTGGTCCAGGCCGGCACCGCGCAGGAAGGCTTGCAAGAGATCGGGCTGCCGGGTGTCGGCTACAGGGGGCGCTGGCTCGACCACGGGTGGCGGCTGGATGATCGGTGCGGGTGGCGGTGGCGGAGGCGCACTGGCCAACGGTGCCGGCGTGTCGCCAAACAGGTCCCAGTCTTCGGGAATCACCGAGCCCGAGACCACAGGCGTCTCGACCACGGGTACCGCCACCGGGGTCGGCGGGCGGAAGTCGTGTTGTTCGCTGGGAACATGGTCGGCCACGGTGGGCGGCGGCACGGTGGTGGGGCTGAGGAAGTCGAACAGGTCCGGCAGCGTGTCCATCGACGAAGCGCCCTGGAATTGCGGGGCAATCACCGGCGTCGGCGCGGGCTTGTTCGCCACGGCGCCCATCAGGGCCTCAAAGCTGTTCGGCGAATCACCGGCGAACGGCTGGCTGTCGATGGCCTGCATGTTGAAGTCGATCCGCGCCTGGATCTCGTAATCGCCGATGCGGATCAGCTCGCCATCCTGCAACAGCTCGCTGTTACCCCTGCGCAAACGGATGCCGGCGTTAACCAACTCCACACCGTTTGTACTGTTATCGGTTAAATAATAACGACCATCTTTGTATTGAATAACGCAGTGCTGCGAAGACACCAGGCGCTCGGGATCAGGCAATACCCAGTCATTATCCGAGCTGCGGCCGATAGCCATCGAGCCCTGGTTCATGGACTTTTCCGAGCATTGCCCGGGGGTAATCTTGTGATAACTAGTGATAGTCAAACACAGCGACATCTTGCCTCCTTGCTGATACTTCGCGCGCAGTCGACCCCAGGGACAGCGACGCCCGGGAGATCCCCATCAGGTCGTGCAATCGACCGTTCAAAACCTGCTGATGCCAGCATGATCGCTGATCTTAACTGGGCTCCATGACAAAAATCCTATGCCGGTGCGTCGTTCGACCCACCAGTCGCACAGGTTGTTAAGCACCGCACATCTGTCACAGAGGGCGAATAGCTTACCTTGACAAGGCATAAGTACTACACCAAAAATGCACAACTTCTTGAATACCAGTGATGGCACATTAGTGGCATCTTGCTTATATGACCAAGAAAACATGCAAAGTTCCTTGTGCAACTAATGCATGCATTGCCCGCCATCTAACAACGGGCCGATAGGGAGATCAATTTCAGTGGATGTGCCGTTGCTGCTCACCGCCGTTTCCGCCAGTTCGCCCTGTGGCGAAGACATGGAATATGACGCGGATTTTCTCCAGCTGGAGCGTGATGCCAAGGGCCAACCCGAGCGCAGCATGGGCGATTCGATCCTGCCCGCCGAGCCGCCGGAATGGCGCAGCATCCAGCAGCAGAGCCTCGACTTGCTGCAGCGCAGCAAAGACCTGCGCATCACCCATTTCCTGTTGCAAAGCTCCCTCGCCCTCCAGGGTGCGGCCGGGCTGGCTGAAGTCCTCACGTTGATCAATGCGCTGCTGCGCGAATACTGGGCCGACCTGCACCCGCGCCTGGATGCCGACGACGATAACGACCCCACCGTACGCATCAACGCCCTCTCCGGCCTGACCAGCGATGCGACCATTCGTCTGCTGCGCGAAAGCATCCTCACGCGCTCGCGCACCTTCGGCCCTGTGAGCCTGCGCGCCGCGCTGAACGCCAGCGGCCTGATGAGTTTCCCCGACGAACAGCTCGGCGCCCAGCAGCTCAACGCCGCGTTCCTCGACAGCGACCCCGAACACCTGCAAGCCACCCGCGACGCCTTGAGCGCCGCACGCGCCGCCTGCGAAGCCATCGAGCAGCAGGTCAGCGACCAGGTGGGTTCCGCCCAAGGCGTGGACCTCAGCCTGTTGAAGCAACCGCTCAAGCAGGCGCTGCAGGTGCTCAACCAGTTTGTTCCGAACAGCGCTGCCAGCAGCGAACCCGAGGCCGTCAGTGACGACAATGCCCCCTCGGTGGACTTCGCCGCTGCCCCCGCCGCACCTCGCCCCAGCGGCGACATCAGCAACCGTGATGACGTGCTGCGCAGCCTCGACAAGATCCTTGCGTATTACACCCGGCACGAGCCTTCGAGCCCGTTGCCGGTGTTGCTGAACCGGGCCAAGCATCTTGTGCACGCCGACTTCGCGGCCATCGTGCGCAATCTGATTCCCGATGGGATGTCCCAATTTGAAAACCTGCGCGGCCCGGACGGCGAGTAAGCCGCTCGACTGCGCAGTAACAACACCGTCGCTCAAGCGACCAGGAGCAGCAACGTGGCGAAGCAAAGTTCTCAGAAATTCATCGCGCGCAACCGCGCGCCTCGAGTGCAGATCGAGTACGACGTCGAG
>Ga0070751_1000495_pt1 | contig 24933 bp, 37 predicted proteins | sample VirMetDEL_Aug_28_FD_78514 | JGI IMG/M metagenome (GOLD analysis project Ga0070751, IMG submission 78514) | Aqueous microbial communities from the Delaware River and Bay under freshwater to marine salinity gradient to study organic matter... | ecosystem: Environmental > Aquatic > Marine > Coastal...
AAGATTTTGACAATATGCTTTCTAGTTGTATCATATTCCTAGATCTTTATGATAGTTCTGCGAATAATGCTGTTGTCGAAGCTATAGATAGAAACACACCAATCCTAGTAAATCGGATACCAGCAGTTGTAGAGTATCTTGGTGAAGATTATCCTTTTTACTTTGATAACATAGAAGATGCTACTTATAAGCTCATAGATGACAGTCTAATCATTCAGACACATGACTACTTGTCTAACATGAATAAAGAATGGATTTGCGGTAGCTACTTTGCCAAAGACCTGCATTCAAAGCTGGAGAATATTTTATGAATTTGATATTTTGTCCATACGGAAGATGCGGATCTACTGTTTTATGTACCGCAATTAAAGATAGCTGTTTAAGTTACGATCAAACAAAAGTAATCTATGAGCCATTTACTCAGTTTAGTGACTGTCACGATTTACAAAAACTTGAAAACAGTAAATCTAAAATAGACATAATTTCAGAAAAGATTAACGTAGTGAAACACATAGTTCATGGTCACACAACGGAAGAACTACATAAATACATAATAAGTAAATCCTCTAAGATACTATTTCTATATCGTGAAAATATATTTGATCAGTATGTTTCTTTTTTTATGAGCATTACCAATCCAAAAAAAATTTTTAATATTCATAGAAACCATAGCATAGATAAAGATGATATTGAATTATTTTATAATCAAGAAAGACCAGCAATACAAATCAAAGAAGCAATTGAAGATGTAAAAGATATTATTTGTCTTGTGAAAAAATGGCATAGCTACATAGAGAATTTTGATAATGTTATAACCATGTCATATGAAAATCTTTATAGCGACACAAACAACTTCAAAAAGATATGTAATTTTTTCAATTTAGATTTGCTAAACAATGACTACATGGACATACTGTCAAAAAATAATAAAATGAACAATGAAGAAACGTATACAAAGGTTATACCTAATTATCTACTAGCCAAGCAAACAATTCAATATGGGGAATTAAAGCTATGAAAACAATAGCATACTATTATGATGGCTACGAAGATAAACCGATTTGGCTTGATGAATCAGTTGCTAGTCTAGAAAATTACTATCATAGATATGATATTGAAATATGTAACATGTCATACAAAAATAATTCATCAATAAAAAAATATTTAGACTTAAGAGGGTATAATTGGTGGGGCATGATGTCGTCTAGAATACTATACATGTCTGAATTTCTTAAAACTGACTATGACATGATGATAGTAACAGATTTAGATTATATTGTTTTAAGACCTCACATAAACATTAGAGATCACTTAAAAAGTGATGTTGTATTTCCTCATACATGGAAACCAAGTAAGCAATTATTTGAGAAAGATAAAATTAAACATTGTCATGGTCTTAATAAAATAATGCTAACAGAAATGGCTATACCAGAAAGCCTGCATCAATACACAGATGCAACAGCAGACTTTTTTGCCTTTAGCAGACAGGGGTGTGAGAATTTTATAGACTTTTTTAACTCTATTGGATGGGATGTTTCAACTCCAGAGGGATTGGCAGAGATACATAAATTAACAACAGAAAAAGTTGAACATGGTGGAATATCTGATGAAACATTCTTTACTGCGTATTTAACATATTTAAATTCACATGATGTTAATGTATTATTTGATTTTGAGGATTCAAGAAAAGCAATATCTTCTACAACATGGGGAGATACAAACTTAACCTTAACGCTAAAAGATTTATGGAGCAAAAACCACATTTTTCATCATTTTGGCAGCATAACTAAACAAAATTCAAAAGAATTTTTGAGGCTGTTACAATTATTTAAAAGGGATTAATAAATGATCAATTTGATTGCACCAATAAATACACTTGGATATGGATATGCTGGACTTAATTTTACTAAGCAGCTTTATAAACATAATCAACGTGTCACATTATACCCCATAGCGAACAAGGTTGAGCCAGTAGATGAAACTGGTGTTGTTCATGCGGCTTTAAATAATCAATTATATCACAATCCAGAATATCCTTGCGTAAAAATATGGCATCAACATGATTTAATGCAGCGAATAGGCAGAGGAAAGTATTTTGGGTTTCCTATCTTTGAGTTAAATAATTTTAGCACCCACGAAAAAGTAAGTCTACATCATTGTGATGAAATTATAGTATGCTCTAAGTGGGCTAAAGAAATCATAATAGAAGAAACTAAATTCAACGATGAACAAGTTCATGTTGTTCCACTTGGCGTAGACAGTGATATTTTTAAACCAGTACCAATAAATATTAGATCTACTACTGTATTTTTTAATTGTGGAAAGTGGGAAAAAAGAAAGGGTCATGACATACTGCTACAAGCATTTAACGATACCTTCACTGAACATGACGATGTAGAGCTATGGATCATGGCAGAAAATCCATTTCTTGGGAAAAGAAATGATGATTGGAATAATCTATACAAAAATTCACCTCTTGGACATAAGATACGCATAATACCAAGGCAAAAGACCCATCAAGATGTGTATAATATCATGAAGCTTGCTGATTGTGGGGTGTTCCCCTCTAAGGCTGAAGGCTGGAATCTGGAGGTACTTGAAATGATGACTATTGGAAAACCAGTTATAACAACCGCCTATTCTGCACACACTGAGTTCTGCAATAATGAAAATTCCATGCTTATTGAAATAGATAATTTAGAAACTGCATTTGATGGTATTTTCTTTAGAGGTGATGTGGGTTTTTGGGCTGAAATCGCTGATAACCAAATAGAGCAATTAAAGAACTATATGCTTGATGTTCATAAGAAGAAACAATCTGGCGAGCTGCAAATAAACCACAAAGGAATAGAAACTGGTAAAAAATTCTCATGGGAGAACGCAACTAAGGAGCTAGTAAATGTCTGTAGACTTTAATACACCAAGAAGCTTACTTGACGCCTATAAAAATGGATTTACTGGGGGCTATTGTGATCCAGAAGATACAGCAAAGCTTCTTGGCGAACTTCCAAATCCTATATTCGGTGCTGCTGCTTGGGATCTTGTTGGCAGCGGCGAAGGAAAGCGTGTGCTTTTATACAAAAACGTACAAAAGTTTGACGCTGGTTTTGGTCCATCGGAACGACAAACCACAGGAGATTGTGTCAGTCACTCTACACGCAATGCAATTGATGTAACACGTAGTACTGAAATTGTTGGTGGTGATCGTGAGTCATGGGTTACAAGAAGTGCTACAGAAGGTATTTATGGATCGAGAGGTCATGGTGGTCAGGGCATGTCATGTTCTGGTGCTGCTCGATGGGTACACCAAAAGGGCGGCGTTCTTCTAAGAAAAGACTATGGATTTGTTGATCTTTCCAAGTATAATGGAAGTCTTGGTGCTGGATGGGGCAGGCGTGGTGTTCCATCTGATGTAACCAAGGAGGGAGCAAAGCATCAGGTAAAAACAATCAGTAATATTCGTAGCGTAGAAGAAGCACGGGACGCTATTGCCACTGGGTATGCCATAAGTGTATGTAGTGGTTATGGATTTTCATCACGTAGAGACAAGCATGGCATAGCTAGAAAATCTGGCTCATGGAGTCACGCGATGGCGTGGGTAGCTATGGATGATTCTCGTGAGATTTATAATGAGACATTATTCTTGGTCCAAAATTCATGGGGCCAGTGGAATGGCGGTCCTAAGAGACTTGACCAGCCAGACGGCAGTTTCTGGATTCGCCAAGGTGATGCCGCAGGAATGCTCAGGGGTGGTGGTGCTTGGGTGTTTAGCGACGTAGATGGTTTCCCGCCACGTAATGTCGATTGGACCATAGATGAGGTATTCTAAAGAATGAAATATTTTTTATTGACATTAGTGTTGCTTGCGGGCTGCACTGTTAAGAATGTAGAAATACAAAAGGATATCAGCGACAAAACTAAAAGTGCTAACAACGCTTTTCAAATTGCTGAACAAGAAGTGCTCAAGGATGTGCCAGTTGTGCCAATTATACCAGACAGCACGAAACCAGATCCAGATCCTGATAAGTGTGCTTGTAAGGGTAGTGGCAAGATAACACATGGGGATGGTCACAGTACGCCATGCCCATATCATGCGAAAGAGTTTATTTTACAATCACGATAAGGAGATTTAAAATGGCAAAGGTAACTGTTCAGGACTCAAAAGCGTTTTCTCTTAACGTAAACGATGTCCTAATTCTAGGCAAGAATGCTGCTCTTGTGGCACTCGCTGCTGGCTTAACGTTTGTTGGTGAAAATTTAGCAAATGCAGATTTAGGTGTTTATGGGCCTCTACTTGTTCCAGTTGTTGCTGTAGTTATTGACACAGTAGTCAAGTGGGCACGTAATAACGCAAAGGATGAGTAGTAATGTTGTCAGAACTTTTAAGTAAAGTTGATACCACGCAATGGATAATGATTGCTGTTGGTATTGTGTTTGTAAGCTTCTCTTTCAAGAATGAAGTTGTAAAATTTTTAGCTGGAATAAAAGTTAGCAAACAAAAGAAAGAAGCTAAACTAACCGCAATTGTTGCAAAATGGGAAAGACTACGAATTGCATGTCATGATGCTAGTTTACATAAGGCATGTGATAAATTAGATGAAGTATTTCCAATGCTAGTCGAGGTAAAAAATGAATAATGCTCTATTTCGTCTTGCTGGAGTTGCAATTATTCTATTCGGCATATTTGGCAAGAATGTGCTGGAAACACTTACAGTTCTCAATGAGGTTGAGGTAGTCAATCTAGGACTATCTCAGCCTTCAGAGAATGTTTCAAGTGCGGTAAGCAAGGTTGCCGATATAGTTACAGTAGATGAAGATCGTCTAAGTATTGCAATCTTCAATATGGTGTGTGCTGATAGAATGGCAAATTGGTCCTCTTTTAATCAGCAGGAGTTTAATGACATATATGTTTCTGCTGCGAAAAATTTCTTTGGTGATTCCATGAGGGGAAAGTATGAGATGCTTGACGAATTTCTCGTAGAGGCTATAATGGAAGTAACAGGGGAAGAATTACATAGTATTACCGCTGTAGAAAAACAGGAAATAATCAACAGGCTAAATGGTATAGCTTGGTTTTTAACTAATTAAAAGGAGAATTAAATGGAAGTTTTTGGACTGCTACACTCTAGATACAAGAATACTCTTGAAGAAGTAGGTTTTCAGATTAATCGTATTGTTTCATCTTCTAATGATACAGATAGTGTCACAAAACTGAATGAGGCTCTTGAAAGTTATGTGTTTACTTTAAATAAAATTCAGGCTCTAGAAAACATATACAAGCAATACACATCTAGTAAAACAGAAGTAGAAAATACTGAAGTTTCACCAGAGGTTACAGCTGATTCAGATGAGAACTAAAATATCTTTACTAGTTTCAATGTTTCGCAAAGACGCACCAATAGATAGTGATCACTTTTTTAAGTTCTTAGTTGACAATAAAAATAAAATTCCTTCTATTTACATATCGACTAAAGACGAAAAAGAAACATTAAAAGAGTTATTTGAGAAACATTTGACTATTTATTTTGATTGGGCTACAATTAAATTAATAGATTTTAGAAAATCTGGACCGACAGAGTGTGAAGCTATATACTCTTGCAAGCTATTTGATATAATGGGTGTAGAAAAAAATGGAAAATTTGTATCCCAAAACTCAGATATAAAGTTGGATAAATACTATGAGCAAATCTTATCAGAGCGAATCAGATCAACAAGTTTTTGGTCAAATTAAGTCTCAGTTATATATTTATTGGGATGAAAAAGCAGAAACAATAGCTTTTGCCGCTGATTGGGAAGACAACGATAAAGGCATAGAAAACATAGCAGAAATATTCTATCAACTTAAACACGAAGATTTAATTGAGAGAATTCTAGCTGTTCTTTATAAGCAGTGTGTACTTGAAGATAGAATGACAAATTTTAATTCTATACTGAAAAAGATACACTCAAAAGTGCTAGATAATTTAAACGATGAAGAAATCGTTTTTAAGCCAACTGCTCAAGGAGATAGAAATGTTTAAATCACGCAAAATCGCCTGGGAAAGCTGGAACGCACTAGAAGAAGAAAGATACGCTAACGATGGTGATTTTGAGTTAATAGAAGACGACGAAGAAGAAACGGAGGCAGATGGGGCAATGCACCCATTTATGGCACTCAGTGGGCTGGCTAGAATGATAGAAACTCCACTTGGGGCTTATAATGAACAGTCGTTGTTGCAACCAAGCGAAAGATGGGATTGCTGGATTGGCTACACTAATTTTGACATAACAAAAAATATACAAAAAACTATAGAATCCATTGAAGGTGTCGAAGCTCTAAAAATTATTGGCAGATATACATTTTTTATTGGCGTCGGTAGGATGTTTTCCATAAAAAAAGTTAGACATAGTATTGAAAATGTTCTATGTTCATATAGTAAAGATGAAATATTTGAAGACGACGATGTATATGAAGCCGTTTCCAAAGTTAGAGAACAGCTTGACAATGAAAAATTCTGGACTATAATGGTAACAGCAGACGGATCTATTGAGTATGTTACGTCAAACGAGATAAATAAAACCTATCTTGAAAACGTTAATAAGCTGATAGCTTTAAAAGATAAATTAGGTGGAATCGTTCTGCACTCAGATGATAACAATGAGGTTGAAGACAGTATTGATAATTAACTTATTTTTTTGAAAAGGATATTGACATGTATAATAAAAGCATAGAAGAATGTTTGGCCGACAACAGCATAATTTCAATAATGAGAACAGTTGAAGGAAGATATAAGAACTCTATTGATGTAGACGATCTTTCTTCAGTTTCTTATGAAACTCTCTGGAGATGCATTGATAAATTTGACACAAGTAGAAATGCAAAGTTTACATCTTATCTTTATCAGCAACTAAATTTTGCTTTTAAGAATCAACTAAAACGTGATTCAAAAAACAAATCTTTTGCAACTGACAACATAGAAAAGTGCTTCTCAGAAACAGTTAAAATGGAAGCAATGGACATTATCAACTCTATGCCAGACGATCTAGGAACTGTGCTTCGTCAAAGATTTATTGACAACATGACGATTCAGGAAATAGGTAACGCTAATGGATATTCTAGAGAAACCGCAAGGAGAAGAATAAAGAAAGCCTTCAAGGTATGTAAAAATTTTAACTAAGAATATGGGTAGCGTTTATGAATATCAATTCCGCTACCCAATATTTTATATCTTAGAAACGCATCTTCTGTGTAAATATTACTATGGACCTGGACTGTAAAAGGATAAAAAGGAAACAAAATTTAACATTTAATTTTATTATTAAGGAGATTTTATAATGGCAGTTCCAAGTTCAAATTCACACCTAGTAAATGCAGTAGGTGGCAGCTATGGTGGACAAACACAGGGCGGAACAGTCCTCGGTAACACATCAACAACATCTGGAGTCATCACAAAGGCTTTTCCTCTTATTGATACCGCTGTTGGTGAGCCTCTATCAACAGGACCAAAGGCTATCGCCAATGGCATTGTTGCAAATCAAAAGATTGTATCAGGTGGAGCTTTTGCTTATGAAGCTGCGGGTCAGTATGTAATTCGCACAGTAAGCAACAGCATTGCTGGCGTTGCTTCAACAGCAGTTCTTATCCCAGGATCAGATACTCAGCGTCGTCCAATTGCTCAGTTTGAGCATGACTACGGGGCGAAACTTCTTACTCTCTGGAGAGGTAATCGTTTCTCATGGCTCGGCATTAAGGCTGATGGTAGCAAGCTTGGTACTCGTTACAACTGGACTGCCGCTATCACTTCTGGTGGTGGTAATGTAGTCGCAGCTTCACTACCAACACTTTCAACTACAAACATGGTAAATCCAGTTGGTGGTGGAAGTGGTTATCGTACAGACTCAGCCGCTAATCCAACCAGAACTATTCCTGGTGAACTAGTAATGAAAGTTGATTTTGTAGACACTTCGGTAGCAACGGGTGGAGATTTCTTTGATTACAAGCCAATAACAGGCTAAAGTAAAATAAACAAAGGAGCTGATAGTGCATGATTGATGGGGAGGCAAGAAGTCTCCCCATCTTTTTAATCAACTTAAAAACCAGAGAGAAATATAATGTATATATTAGCAGAAGAATCATCTACATGGGAAATGATTCACCACACATTAGAAGCCTTGGGATTATTCTTTATCCCTTTCGTTGGCTGGACCCTCGTAGCTATTTTAAATCATTCTAAACAAATAGTAGTATTGGAGTCAAAAGTGAACGATTCTCTAGATAGACGAATGCTTTCAATTGAAAACAAAGTAACAGCCCTAGAAGGCAAACTAGAAGCAAAAATTGATTCAATTGAGCACAATGTTACAGACTGTAAGCTATCAATAAATACATTAATAACAGAGAAATTTGATCATCTTCTCAGGATGGTTGAAGAAAGAAGAACAGAGTAGAAAATGATAGAGAGAATTGTTACTAAAGTATTAGAAGGATATGGAATAGACCAAAAAATGGTTGACAAAATCAAGTCTGTTGTTGATAATATAGAAGTCAACGAATCTGAGGAAGATATCGAAATTAACATATCGCTAAAGAACATAAGAGTCAGAATAAAAAAGAATAAAGAAGGAGACGGTTAAGCATGTCAATAAAATCTTTGATGAATTACACTTTTGTATCTAAGTATGCCCGATGGATTCCAGAAAAAAAAAGAAGAGAAACATGGCAGGAAGCTGTTGATCGCGTAAAACAAATGATGACTGATGCTTACGTTAAGCCGGAAGACTCTAATCATGTTGAAATTTCCGAGGCTATATCTAAAGCCTACGACGATATGAAGAAGAAAAAAATTCTTGGTTCGCAGAGAGCTTTACAGTTTGGTGGCTCTCCTATCTTCAAGCATAATGCTCGTATCTATAACTGCATAGCTTCTTATGTTGATAGACTAAGATTTTTTCAAGAATGTATGTATCTATTGCTATGTGGATGTGGAACTGGCTTTTCGGTCCAGCGGCATCATGTAGATAAAATGCCGCCGTTAATTAAAAGTAAGAATGGATCAAAAAAGTTTGTAATTGATGACTCCATAGAAGGTTGGTCAGACGCTGTTGGTGTTCTAGTTTCAAGCTATTTTGAAGAATGCGATTTATTCTCAGAATATAATGGAAAAACTGTAAGCTTTGATTACTCAAAGATTCGTCCTGCTGGTGCTTATTTAAAGTCCAGCGGAGGCAAAGCTCCAGGCCCAGAACCTCTAAAGAAAGCCCTTAATAACATTAGGAAGGTGCTTGATAACGCTGTTAAATCTGGCCGAAATAAGATTACTCCAATTGAAGCATATGACATTGTAATGTATAGTGCCGACGCTGTTATCAGCGGTGGCGTTCGTCGTAGTGCTACGATCTGTGTGTTCTCACCAGATGATGAAGAAATGGCTAAAGCTAAAACTGGTAGTTGGTTTATCAACAATCCACAGCGTGGACGATCAAATAATTCCGCACTTCTTATTCGTGGAGAAACAACAAAAGAACAGTTTGCAGAACTAATGACTTCTGTTAAGGAGTTTGGTGAGCCTGGATTTGTATGGTCAGATTCTACAGAGCTAATTGTCAACCCGTGTGTTGAGATTGGAATGTGGCCTGTTGATGAAACAACTGGCGAAACTGGATGGCAAGCTTGCAATCTATCAACTATTAATTGTGCAAAAGTAAAAACAGAGCAAGATTTTTATGAGGCTTGTGAATCTGCCGCCATTATTGGCACACTACAAGCCGGTTTTGCTAAGTTTCCATATCTTGGTGAAGCATCTGAGCGTATTATTTCTAGAGAAGCACTTCTTGGTGTTTCAATGACAGGAATCATGGAGCAGCATGAGATATGCTTAAATCCAAAAGTACAACAAAAGGGTGCGGCTATTGTTAAAGAAGTTAACGCAAAGATAGCAAAGCTGCTAGGTATCAATCAGGCCGCACGTACAACATGCGTTAAGCCGGAAGGAACCTCTAGCTGTATTCTTGGGACATCTTCTGGTATTCATCCTCATCACGCCAAGCGATACATTCGCCGTGTGCAGGCCAACAAGATGGAACCAATCTATCAATATTTTAAAGAAGAAAACCCAAGAGCATGTGCAGAAAGCGTATGGTCGAATAATGATTCAGATGACGTTGTGGCATTTTGCGTAGAAGTGCCAGATGGCTCAAAGCTAAAGAATCAAGTAGGTGCTATTGACTTACTAGAATATGTTAAAAGCACACAGCAAAACTGGGTTATGAACGGCACTAATCCAGAGCTTTGCACTCAGAAGTGGTTAGTCCATAATGTTTCTAATACCATCAATGTAAAACCAGATGAATGGGATGCTGTTACAGACTTTATTTATGATAACCGTAAATATTTCTGTGGAGTGTCACTTTTGCCTATTGCTGGAGATAAAGATTATGCACAAGCACCATTTACCACTGTCTATCTGCCAAGCGAGCAGATTCAGCACTATGGTGATGCGGCTATGTTTGTAAGCGGCCTAATTGAAGTTGGTTTACAGTTGTTTGAAGATAATTTATGGGCGGCATGTGATAGTCTTCTTGGGTTTGGTCAAAAAATAAAGGGAACAGAAAAGAAAGCTTATCAAGAGCGATGCCAGCGTTTTGCCGACAGATACATGAACGGCGACTTGAAGATGTTAACATACGCCATGAAAGATGCATACAACTGGAAAGATTGGCTAGATATGACTAGAGAATATAAAGAGGTTGACTATACTAATGTTATTGAAGAACAGAACAATGTGAATCCAGTACAGGAAATAGCTTGTGCTGGCGGTAAATGTGACATTATTTGACAAGGAGATATAATGACAAATATTTATTCGCCTATAAAAATTCCTGACTGTTGTGGAAATATTGAATTGAAAGTACTTAAATTATCAGAAAACGCAGTTGTACCAAGCAGAGCTAATGAAAGTGATGCTGGTTATGATCTCTATGCCTTAGAAGATACTATAATTCCATCCAGAAATAGAGCTATGGTTAAAACAGGAATCGCAATTGCGATTCCGTTTAATCATGTTGGTCTTATTTGGCCTCGCTCTGGGTTGGCACTCAAGGCTGGTCTTGATGTTTTAGCTGGCGTTATTGACAGTGGTTATCGTGGAGAGGTTTGTGTCATTTTACAAAACCATGTTGATGAACACTACCATATTAAATCTGGAGACAGGATAGCACAGCTATTAATCCAAAAAGTTTCTTCTCCAGACATTAAAATTGTTTCAGAACTAAATGAAAGCGACAGAGGAACTGGTGGATTTGGTAGTAGTGGAAAGTAACAATGTGTATATAGTATTGTTATTTGATGCTCCTAAAAGGTTAACACATGGTAAATAATAGAGTATTCTGGGCTTGTCAGGCAGTTTTATTTATCGAACGCAATACTAAGCCAGCCACAGATAGTATTTCAGATGCCACTTATCTTACTGGTGTTCAAGCTGTTGGCATAGATGGAGACATTCCGTCTAATTCTCTTGCTGATTCTGGCAGATTTCAACAAAAATTCAGATATGAAGATCGCCAAAAGGTTTTCAATATTAATATATCACGAGTCTTAAATAAAACAAGTTCCACCTTTTATACAACAGCAAATTATAGTAGCAGCTATACCAATACTCATATCTTGCACTCTGATAACATCGGGTCGCAAGGGGAATACAATCCAGACACAAAATGTTTAAAAAATTATGACATTTTTATCCTATATGGCGATGATACCGCTGCTAATATTGGAGATACTGCTAATATTAAATATGTGTGCTATAGAGGATGCCTGCTTAACTCGTTATCGTATGATATAAATGTTGCAAGCATAATTACAGAAAGCATAACCCTAACATGCAAAAAGTTAGAATACGGTACAGTAAGTGTTGCTAGCCTGCCAACAGTGCCAGCAAATGGCAGTACTGAGTCTGGAAATATTTTAAAACGCACAGACATAGGTTTTACTTTGCCGCAAGAAGCAGAAGCTATTTTTAATACCGATGCGTCATTAACAGTAAATGACTCTACCGTATACGGCATACAGTCAATTAATCTGTCTTTAGATTTAGAATATACAAACTTAAACGATGTAGGGATTTGGAGGGGTTATGATAGCATAACAGATATAAACTTATGGGACTTTCTAGTGGTTCCAGTTAGCGTAACTGCTACATTCAATGGCATAGCAAGAAGCATATATCCGAATCAATCTCTAGGAAATTCTGATAGGGAATTTAATCCTAACAAAACAATCAAAGTCACAGGAAATACAGGGTCAGACTATTTTATTTGGGACTTAGGTACAAAAAACTATTTAACAAGTATTTCAAAAAGCGGAGGAGATACTGGGGGAGGGAATGTGGAAATTAGCTTAACATATACAAATGAGTATAGCGATTTTATAGTAGCAAAAAATAGTACAATTTACTCCATTAACAACACTGGACCTTATTAACATGAGCAAAAAAAGAGAGAGAGTGTCAAATAATAAAACTCAACCTCCAGCAAGAAAGGTACTAAAGCCAAAATCAAAAAATCAAGCACTATATATTAAATCTATGATTGATAATGACGTTACTTTTTGTAGCGGACCCGCTGGATCAGGTAAAACAGCACTAGCTGTTGGTTTAGCGTGTCAATCATTACTAGAAGCTAAAGTTGAAAAAATAATTATCACTAGGCCAGTAGTAGAATCTGGTCGTGGTCTTGGTTATCTTCCTGGCACATTGACTGAAAAAATTCTACCATACCTAATTCCAATTATAGAAGAAATGAAACTTTATCTTGGGGCAGATACATTCAATCTCTCTAAGAGTCAGAATATTATTGAAATGTGTCCACTAGAGTATATGCGTGGAAGAAATTTTCATAATTCATTTATGATTTTAGATGAAGCTCAAAACGCAACCTTTGAGCAAATTAAAATGTTCTTAACTAGAATTGGCATGGGTTCTAAAGCTGTTATTAATGGAGATATTTCCCAGACAGATTTAAATGATCATGCTGAAGGGGGGCTTGATGACTGCATGACCAGATTAGAAAAAATAGATGGTGTTGCTGTCTGCAAATTGTTTGGTGCAGATATTGTTAGGAATAAAATTATTGCTGACATTTTAGCTGCTTTGTGAAAATTTTCTTGTTTCGATTGATAATAATGTAGCCGGGGCCATAGTTGTGGCCCCTGCTATATCTTTGAAGGAGAACAAAATGCCAACGTATGATTTTGAATGTGAACCATGTGCATATTATGCTGAAATTTTTCAAGCACATGATGCCCCTTCTACTTTAAAATGTCCAGAGTGTGGAAAAAAAACTCTAGTAAAAGTATTTCTTACTCCTCCCGCAATAGCTATTCGCGGTGAACCATCGACTATTGGTCACTTGGCTGATCGTAATACTCAAAAAATGGGAACCTACGAAAAACAAGATCGTGATAGAAAAGCAATGGTAGAAGATCATGTTAAACATAAAGAAACACGCGAGAGACATAGAAAGATTAACAATATGACTCCAAAACAGCAGCTTAATTGGATTAAAAACGGTGACTAATGTTAATCAAAAAACAAGAGCAATTAGACCGTAAATCGTGTCCACATCATGTTGTAATAACATTTAAAATTGATGTAAGAAAAATACATAAAGATGGAACTTTGGATCATCAGGTTATTGGCAATAAGATATTAGGCGAGTACGGCATTAGTAATAAAGCACAATTATGTTTTTCTGCTGCTAATGAAGCAGAAGCTATAAAAATCCTAAAGAAAAAACTCAAGAGGTTAGAAGATGAAAAAGATTGAGGAATCAGAACTAGAAGAAATTGGAGTTCCAGCACCACTAACGGTTGTTACTGAGTATTTTGGTAAAAATGGTCAACAGGTCTTTGCTAAAGATCAAGCGTTTGCTTTCTGTTCTACCGTGGATGGCTCGCCTGTATACTTTATAAAATATAGTCGTGGGGAATTAGCAGACCCCCATAATGTTTCTATGACTACATCGCTTGCCAAAAGACTTGCAACTTTTAAAAAGGTAACTTCAGACACTTTTAAAAATTACAAAAAATTTCTAGAAACAAAAAATACTCTTTATTTTACAAGAGCTAGACGTAACTTAATGTAAAGGAGATTGCTAATGAGAAAGGGACCGCTATCAAACAAGGACAAAGAATTCATTGAAGATAATCTTAATTTATCTAATGCGGAGCTATCTGGTAAGTTAGATCGCTCTGAGAGTTCTATAGGCCAGTATCGCACAACCTTAGCTACGCCAGAAAAAAGTCAGGAAGAAACCAGCACCATGAATTTGTATGCACGTAACAAAAAATATGGTGTTGTTGCCATGACAGAAAATGCTTCTATTTCATCAGATGATAGAACAAAAGCAAAAAATGTATACGAAACACGTAAATATAGAAACTCTATTCATAAAATTAGGGATTAAATATGATATGCACTACAATTGATTCTTATCTACAAGATCTTTGCTATAATAAGCTATACATAAGCTGGGAAGTAGTTCTTACAGATGGAACAACTGTATATGGAGATTATGATAGACCGGGATTTGAAAATCCTATTCTAAGACTAAAAAATTACTGCAAAGAAAATGATGCGTGGCCTGTTAAGGTAAGCTTACATATGTTTGGTGCTCCTAGCGAGGTTTTTTTTGAAGACCCAAATGGACTTGATGGACTGCTTATAATGCGTGGCGTGGCTAAAGACCAAGCAATGGATGGCAGCCACTCACAATCTTATCAAACCTTAACAGTAGGACTTTTACGTGACGATTGTTCGTGTATTGATGTTGGTAAATATACTTGGCCTATTTCTGATTTTGAACGACGACATAGCACCAGGGTATTGACAAAAGAAAATCTTGAGAATATGATATTTAAGAATGGATCAAAAAAAAGACAACACGAAACGGTTCAAAAGCTACTCAACGGGTGAGCCATGTACTGCCGCACAATATGTGGCTGAAATGGTTTGCATGAGAAGAAGAGAGCGTGAGAACAATGGTAGTCTTGCTTTCAAGTTCTGGAACAAGGCCCAGAAGGATGAATATCAAACACAAATTCGTGCCGCCAACACGGCCATAAAACGCTATGGCGAAAAAGCTTTGCTTCATTACTTAAAAAGCCCAAATGGTAAGCGTACATACTCTTTGGGCTATCTTAATAAGAATAAGAAATTTATCATACTTAATAAGTTTGTAAAGGAAGGGCTAGAAAAGTCTAAGAAAATAATTGAAGAAGAAGCAAAGAAGGCCAAAAAGGTTATTGAGGCTGATAATATGGTGTTTAGACCAAGAACAAATAGGCCCGCAAGAAATTCATTACTATCTAAATTGAGGAAAGCAGACAATGGCAAAGAATGATGACTATTTGAGCAAGCTAATGAAAGAATATGGCAATATCATTTCTGACGGCGACAAAGTATTGCAAGATAAAAAGAACTATGATGTTATATCTGTTAGTCCAGCTATTGACATAGCTCTAGGTGGTGGCATTAAAGAAGGAAGCTGGGTCACTCTTACTGGAGATCCAAAATCTGGCAAGACTACTACCAGTATGCAAATTATAGCAAATTGCCAAGCTGAAAATCGCCCTATTATTTATCTAGACGTTGAAGGAAGACTGAAAGAAATGAACTTTGGCGTTGCAAGTCTTAATCCGTCTAAAATGAAGATTGTGCATCCAGATGATGAGCCTCTATCGGCAGAGTATTTTTTAGAAGTTGCATACAAGATGATGAGTCATCCAGATTATTATAGAGGTATTCTTGTGATTGATTCAATATCCTCACTTACCCCATCTAAAGAATTAGATGGAGATATGAGTCCTGGTCGTGCGGGACTTCCTAAGATTTTGTCTGTGTTCACAAAAAAGATGGGCCAATTATTACCTCGTCAGCGTGGCTTAGTTATCGCTATTACTCATTACATCGCTAACACTTCTGGTTTTGGCAAAGCCAAGATGGCAGATGGCGGCAATAAAATTCAATATCAAGCAGATACTAGAATGGAGATTGCTGGAGGTGGAGAAAAGGTTTCAGCAGTTAGTCCTTGGATAGACTCAAACAAAAATAGAATTGGTCAAGTTGTGAACTGGAAGATTATTTGTTCTTCTATGGGGCCACCTGGAGGCAATGTGCAAAGCTATATAAGGTATGGTCATGGCATTGATAAAGTTCAAGAAGTACTTAGTCTTGCTGTAGAGCTTGGATTTATTGACAAAGCTGGTGCTTGGTTGACATGTTCGTTTCTTGCTGATTTTCCAGAAATGGCTAAAGAGATTAATCCAGATATAGACACTGAAAATACAGAATCAATACTCAAAGCATTTAAATTTCAAGGAATGGAAAACCTATATAACTTTTTTAATGAAAATCCAAAGCTCGCTAAGTTTATGGAGGATAAGATTAAGGAGGCACTATGAAAATCATAGGGCTTGATGAAAAAACTTACTCTTGGAATCCAACGTCTTCACAGTCTTCCAGCAAAAAAAAATCAAAACTACATTTAAAGGCAAGAGCATTACTTAAAGAAATTTATCCTTTTGATAGAATTCTTGAAGAGTTGTCGCTGCCAGGAAGTAAAAGCGAATTCCGAAAAACCGTTCTTCGTGCTGACTTGTTTTTACCAAATAGAAAGATTATGGTAGAAGTTCATGGAGAACAGCACTATAAGTTTAATACTTTTTTCTTTAAGACTAAGCTTGAGTTTTATCAGGCCAAAGCAAGAGATAATGATAAAAGAGAGTGGTGTAGGATTAATGATATAGACTTGATAGAATTAAACTATAATGAGGATATTGATGAATGGCGAAGAAAGATTCAATAAATTTGTAGAAGATATTGAAAACTGGATTCAGGGTGTTGGTAGACTAAAAATCGAACGCAATGAAGAAGTAGAAAAATATCTTAATCTTGATATTGCACAACTGAAAAGATTGTCAAGCGAGGAATGCAACATAGGAGCTTATTGTCTTACTGCATATGCAGAATATTTGCAGAATGTTTTAGCGAAAGAGAAAATGGCACTAGAGTGGGCAGATGATGGCATATGGTATATGATATCGGATAAGCTAAACAATTATGGCGGTCAATATGCTAAGTGGCAAGAAAAATATTACAGTGCAGTCAAAGAAAATCCGATTGCTAAGGAGATGACAAAAGTAAAAATAAATGCCCAAGCCCGTATAACTTCTGTTGAGCACTCTATTGAAAATACTAAAAAACTATCAGAAATATTACTCAACTTATCTAGGAGAAGATAATGGATAAAATAAAACAAGCTAAGAAGCTAATCAAACTTGCTATTGACACAGGAGATGATGAACTTATAATGCTAGCAAATGAGCTATTGGAAGAAAACACAGGTAATTCTGTAGAGAAAGCAGTTGTTCCACAGCCAAAAAAAGATCCACCGCAGAAGAAAAAAGATCATGAAGACTTTTCTTTATTTAAAATGCGTACAGAAGACGATAACTCTAAAAAAAATGGAATTGCTGTAAATAAAATCCAGAGAGAAATCAAATTTTATGACGATGGATCTGATAAGAACATTGAAACTCCAGAAATTTCTCTTGCAGAACGAAAAAGAAAGCCATTCAAAATGATTGAGCAAAAATGCCAAAAATGCAGTAGAACAGTAAAAACCCACCCGAGCCATAAACGTGAATGGTTTGTCTGCGATGGATGTATTAGACGATGAGTAAATTAGAGAATCATGCTTCAGAACGAGCCGTACTGGCTGGACTATGCCAGTTCGGACTAGATGCGTATCTAGAAATGGATTTCGTAGATGCTGATCATTTTACTGATAGCATGAATCAAATTCTTTATACATGCATTTCTAGAATTATAAACCAAAATGCCAAAGTTGATCTAACTTCTATTTTATCAACTGCTAGCGAGCTTGGCGTTTATGAAAAGATTCACAACAAGCGTGAGATTGGATTTATACGTTCTCTTTTTAATTTTCCAATACATAAAGAAAATGTTTCTATTCATGCGTCTAAAATAACAAAACTGAAACTAGCTAGAGATTTAGGTAAAACTCTTACAGCATGTGCTGAAGACATACAGAATGTATCTGGCGACGAAGACTTAATGGATATAATTGGCAAGGTTGAAGAACCCATTCTAGACGCAACTGGCACTCTTTATCAGTCTTCTAATAAAACAACTGAAATGCTTGGGGACGGCCTTGAAGAATATATAGAGTTCCTTTGTGAGAACCCAACAGACTATGTTGGTATTCCAAGCGGGTTTCCACATTTTGATTTATCTATTGGTGGAGGACTGCGTAGAAAATCTGTAGATCTTATTGCCGCTCGCCCAAAAACTGGTAAGTCTATGTTTGGCGATGCTGTCGCTGTTCATGTTTCTAAAGAGCATAACATTCCTGTGTTAATGCTGGACACCGAAATGAGCAAAGACGATCATTATAATAGAATGCTTGCGTCTATTAGTGGCGTAGAGATCAATAAAATATCTAGTGGTAAATTTTCTGAAAACGCAATTGATCGAGAAAAAGTAATGAAAGCGGTGGAGGAATTAAAAAGTATTCCTTATCACTATATTAGCATTGCTGGTCAGTCATTTGAAAACATTCTTGCTATTATGCGAAAATGGATTTATCAGCACGTTGGTTTTGACGAGAATGGCAGAACTAAAGACTGCCTAATAGTTTATGACTATTTAAAGCTTATGGGTTCAGAGGGCATTTCTGCTTCTATGCAGGAATACCAAGTCCTCGGATTTCAGATAACTAAGCTGCATAATTTTTGCGTAAAATATGACGTTCCTTGTTTAAGTTTTGTTCAGTTAAATCGTGATGGTATAACTAAAGAGTCTACAGATGTTGTTTCTGGCTCAGATAGATTAATATGGCTTTGCACTAGTTTTACTATCTTTAAAATGAAATCAGAAGAAGAAATAGCAGAGGATACCGCTCAATATGGAAACAGAAAACTTGTACCCGTTGTTGCTCGTCATGGTTCTGGTCTTGATGACGGTGACTATATTAGCATTAAAATGTATGGTTCGATTGGGAAAATTGAGGAAAGCCGTACTCGAAATCAGATCCACGATCCTCAACAAGCAAACCAAGAAGGATTTGAAATAGAAGATGACATTGACGCAGAATCAGATCTATCAGATCTGTAATAATCTAGCAGAGCAACCAAATCTAACGCGACTGATGGAAAAGCTTAACATAGAATATGTTGAGCATCCTAATCGTCTTTCCTGTGCTTGTCCAGTACATGGGGGAGATAATGAAAATGCCTGTACCATATTTACTGACGGAGACTCTATAAGAGGTAACTGGAGATGTTGGACGCATCAATGCGAGCAAGAATGGACAAATAGTTTATTTGGTTTTGTTCGTGGAGTATTGTCCTATCGTAAGCATAGAAATGTGTCGCTTGATGAGACAGAACGTTTTTGTATGTCGTTGATTGGTGATAATTGCGACATATCAAGTACACCAGTAAATATTTTTGATCCTCTTGATGTGTTTAGCAAGAAAACACAACCTCAAGAAGGTGGGCCATCAAGAGAGCAAGTGAGATCAAGACTCTCTATACCAGCAGAATATTTTATTAAACGTGGATGGTCATCAGAAATTCTTAACCATTTTGACGTAGGCTTATCTTCCGAAACCGGTAAACAAATGAGCGGTCGTGCAGTTGCACCAATATATGATCAATTCTTTAACTATGTTGGATGTGCTGGTCGTGCCACTAACGAAGAAATAAAACCAAAATGGTTATATAGTAAGGGATTTAAGAGAAATGTGTTTTATGGGATACATCATGCATATAACACTATGAAAGATACTCATTCTGTTATCCTTGTTGAAGGACAAGGCGATGTTTGGAGAATGCACGAAGCTGGCTACACTCAAACTGTTGGTATTTTTGGATGTAGCATTGGTGAAGAGCAGCTAGTTATACTTGAAGAATCGGGAGTGATGAATGTCATCATACTTACAGACTCAGATGAAGCTGGTCAAAAAGCCTATCAGCAAATCATTAAACGATGCGGGCGAAGGTTTTCTTACTATCGTCCTATTATTACAACTAAAGATGTTGGCGACATGCCTGTCGATCAAGTCAAATCAGAACTAGAACCTCAATTGAAAGGACTTATTAATGACTAGAATTCTAGCCTTTGCTGGCACTAAACAGGCTGGCAAGACTACTGCCGCTAATTTTATTCATGGTTATCAACTTCGTGCTAATAATATTATTAGCGACTTTGCAATTCTTGAAGACGGTAGGTTGACTGTTAGTACTGTGATTAGAGATAGCAACGGAAATGAATCTGATGGTTCTGGTGTATTTCTAGACATTAACAGAATAGACCCTGAGTTTGCAGAATGGGCGGGATATAATATGTGGCCCTATGTTAAGATGTATTCTTTTGCCTCGGTGTTAAAAGAAATTGCCGCCAATCTTTTTAATTTAAAGCGTGAAGGTATTTATGGCAACAATGCTCAGAAGAATACAAATACACACTATAGATGGGAAGACATGCCTGGAGTTGTTACTGACCAAAACGCCTTAAAAAGCACAGTAATAAAGAAACTTATAGAAGATGGCACACTTATATACCATGAACCTGGAAAGCTTACCCATCGTGAATTTCTGCAATGGTTTGGAACTGGCCTATGTAGAAAAATTTATGATGATATTTGGCTAGAAAATACCATGCAAAGAATCGCCTTAGAACAACCTTTAGTTGCTGTGATTGATGATTGTAGATTCGTCAATGAAGTTGAAGCCATTCAAAAGGCTGGAGGTAAGGTAATACATCTATGCCGCAACCCTTTTAAAGACAATGATGAATCTGAAAAGCAGATGGGGCGACATAGAGGATTTGATTGGGTTATAGACAATAGAGAAATGACTATCCATGATGTTAATATAGAAATTATGGAAGCTTTAGAATCTTGGGGCTGGCTGGGAGACGAGAATATTCCAGATCCTCCAAAGGCTGAGAATAATACTGGGATACATACTTTTAAAAAGGGGTAATACATGCTCTGTCCGTACATTAGATCGTCATCATACAATGGTTATGAATACTGTCAGATGCAATATTACTTTACATACGTGTTGGGGTATCAATCTCCGTCTGGTAAAAAGGCACAGCTTGGAACTATTGTGCATAAGGTAATGGAAGTTCTTGCTACACTTAAAAAAGAGCAGCAAGATAATCCAGATGCTAAAACCTTGAAAATAGTAGATGATGCCATTGGAGGAATTCAATGTACTCCAAAGGCTTTGTATACTAAAAGGTTCGTAGCTAAAATTTTAAAAGAAGCATATGTGTCTTATACTAATAAGTGTATTCATGAATATACTGATGCTGATTATAGATTCTGTGATGAGCTTGTTCAAACAGCAATTGAATACAATGATGGTCAGTTCGATCCAAGAAACAGAAAGATCGTCGCTGCGGAACCGCATTTCGATATTCCTATTGAGGAACCGTGGGCAAAATTTAAGTACAAGGATAGCAAAGGCAAAGAAGCAGAAGGTCAACTTTCTATTAAAGGCACTATTGATTTCGTAACAGAAGTAGATGATGGTGTTATAGAAGTAATCGACTGGAAAACTGGTCGTCGCCTAAACTGGGCTACCGGAGAAGAAAAGACATATGAAAAGTTATGCGAAGACCCACAGCTTCTTCTATATAACTACGCCATATCTAAACTCTTTCCAGAATACGATCAGGCTATCATGTCTATCTTTTTCATTAGAGATGGCGGTCCTTTTAGCATGTGCTTTGACAAAGAGGATCAGCAAAAATTCCTTGGTATGTTGGAGAAACGATGGAAGTCTATTACAAGAAACGATTTTCCACAGCCTTGCTCAAAAGACCGTAAAAGTTTCAAGTGTACAAAATTATGCAATTTCTATAAGACTAAGTGGCCTGGAACAAATACGTCAATGTGTCAGTATGCAGAAGAACATTTGATTGCTTTTGGTTATGATGAGACTACCGAGAAGATGAAGCGTGACGGGTTTGATTCCAATTACTATGAGGCTCCAGGCTAATGGCAGAATTAATTGACATTCATCAAGAATTTGATCAGGGCAATGTTTATACCTTAGATGTAGCCAAGGAACTTGCTCAAGCATTGCCAAATAATTATCGTGTCGTTGTAAAATATGACCAGCAAGATTGGCCTAAATTTTACGATGACAAGCTAAATATACAAATTTCCACATCAAGAGAAATACACATAAATCCATGTGATTTGTTTGTTTCTGATGTCCATATGATATTTCAAAATTATCCTTGGTTGGATAAATTTCAAAGATTGTATCCTACGAACAACTTAGTTTATCCTATGCCTATAGGAACTTTTGCTGATTTTTCAAATATGCCAGACCCCAAACCTCTGCCAGAAAGAAATTACGATTTTATTTTTGTTGGTCAAATTCCAAAAACTGGAACAAGAGATTGTTTTAAAAGAAACTTAGATAATTTAATGTTAAATTCTGGGATGAAATTTAAATATAAAGTTATGTATACTGATGGTTTTAATAAGGGATTAGATCATGAAGCTTATATTCATCTTATTAATGATTCTAAAATTGTTTTGTGCCCACATGGGGCAAACAGCCCTGAAACATTTAGGTTTTTTGAAACAATAAAAATGGGAGCTATTCCCTTAGTTGACAACCTTCCTCCTTTATGGTATTATCTAAATGCACCGTTTGCTAGAACTCCTTGGAGTATTCTAGACAAAACATTATCTATTACTTTAAATAGCATCAATTCTAAACAGTGTTCAGAAATTTCTAACAATGTTGCAATCTACAACATGACAGTACTTAATCCAAAATGGATAGGTAAATATCTTGCTGAAGTTGTTTGTGCTAGAGATTCTATTGGTATTGATAAGATTAAGGAGCAATTGAAAACAACTAGAGAGGAATTATTGAAGTATGCCTAAGATTGCGATTAACTGTAAGACGCATTTTAGTTTGTTGAGTGGTTTTTCTAAATGTAATGAGTTAGCCAAGCGAGCCAAAGAGCTTGGCTATACATCATGCGTTCTTGCTGACATGAAGACTATTTCTGGTGCGGTGGACTTCCACTCGGCATGTAAAAAGCATGGAATCAAACCAATTATTGGTTGTGACTTTGGTGATTATATGCTTATAGCAACGAATCATGATGGATGGTTTGACGTTATTGCATGTGTTTCTAATCAAACAATCGACGCTCTACAACTAGTATCCAAAAAAAATAACGTTATATGTATTAGTAATAATGAAACATATAGAAAGATATTTGGCTCTAGTTTTATTAAATATGACCACACTTCTGATCCTGTGTATTATGTTTTTAAAGAAGACGCAGAATGCCATAGAGTGCTTCTATGTTCTGGAATGAAAACCACTATACCAAAGATCAAGAAGCGTTTAAAGACAGATGAAGAATTTGACAACAGAAAGTTTTTTGAGACGGATAGATTTTATCTTCATGCACCCAAAGATAACAATAAGTTAGACCGTATTGAGGATATGTGCGAAGAATATGAAGTTGCTAGAAATCCCGTTCTTCCAGCTTTTGCTACTCCTAAAAATATGTCTCAGCCAGATTATCTTCGTCATCTGTGTCGTGAAGGATGGAAGTCTAGGATCATGACAACCAATAAGGTTGATAATGAGAACGCGAAGAAGATCTATGCTGATCGCGTCAAGCGTGAACTAGATGTTATTCTCAAGGCAGATTTATCTGGTTATTTCCTTATTGTTGCTGATATTGTAAACGAAGTTAAACGTCGTGGCTGGCTTGCTGGTCCTGGTCGAGGATCTGCTGCTGGCTGTTTAGTCTCTTACTTAATTGGTATAACGGAAGTAGATCCAATTGAGTATGGTCTTATTTTTGAGAGATTCTATAATGAAGGACGAAATACCAAAGACAATATCTCTCTGCCTGATATTGATGTTGATGTTCCAGCGGAGCATCGTGATGAAGTTATTGACTACATTAAGGACAAGTACGGTCATGAAAACGTCTCACAGATGATCACGTTTGGCAGACTCCAAGGTCGTGCCGCATTGAAAGAAGTGCTGAGAATTAATGACGCTGTGTCATTTACCGAAATGAACGAGATAACAAAGAGCATCCCCAATGAAGCTGAAATCTCTGACCAGCTAGAAGTGTCAGAAGATAAAAGCATTATCAATTGGGCATTGGAAAATCAGTCAGAAGATCTAGAAGGTTGGTGTCGTAAAGATAACGATGGCAATCTTGTGGGTCCGCTCGCTGATATTTTTAAACAGGCTATTAGGATTGAGGGAACGAATAAATCTCATGGAAAACATGCCGCCGGGGTGATTGTTTCCAAACACAGGCTCAAGGACGTATGTCCTATGATTAATGATAAAAACGGAGTACCTGTGGCGGCGTTTGAGATGGGAGACTTGGAGACTTTGGGTTTAGTTAAACTAGACATTCTTGGGATTGATCTACTATCAAAAGTCATGGAGATTAAATTATGATGACTAAACAAGACGTTAAAGCTGTTATTTATGGGGGCGGATCACTTGATGTTGATGGTGTATCCATTTGCAATATTGACAACGTAATGAAGAATGCTATAATTAAGCGTAGTGCTAAGTATCAAGTATGGTCTGAGAAGCACAGATGCTACAATCTTTATGCTAATCTTGACGAAGCTGTTAATAAATTTTCTTCCCTATTAAAGGATAAGATTCATGGCTAACATGAGAGATATATGCGTGTTTGATTTTGAGACGGGGGGAGCTAACCCTCACACAGCACAGCCGACTCAAATCGCTGCTGTAGTAATACATGGAAGAAAGCTGACTTTACAGCCTGGGGGTACGTTCAATAGTGAGATTCGTCCTATTATTGATGATGAAAAAGCTATTGCCGCTGG
>Ga0070751_1000496_pt1 | contig 24863 bp, 40 predicted proteins | sample VirMetDEL_Aug_28_FD_78514 | JGI IMG/M metagenome (GOLD analysis project Ga0070751, IMG submission 78514) | Aqueous microbial communities from the Delaware River and Bay under freshwater to marine salinity gradient to study organic matter... | ecosystem: Environmental > Aquatic > Marine > Coastal...
AAAGATTGAATCACGCGAGCGCGGTACCACAACTAAAGAGGTAAACTTTATATGATTTATATCAGCCCTAAGTTTGACTCGAACGCGCCTAGAATTGAACGCCTTGGTAAATTGAATAATAAAGGTATTCGCTACGGTTTTTACTTAGCGGGCAAGTCATTAGTTAGAGAAGCAAAAAGGCTGATTAACTCACCCCCTAAGACAGGTCGATTGTATTGGGTTTATGTAGGCTCACAAGGTAGACGTCTAAAAAAAAGGCGTCTACACCAAGCATCAGCGGCAGGAGAAGCACCAGCTAATATAACAAGAAAGCTGCGCGACGGTACTGATTTCAGAGCGCACAGTTCAAATATTTTAGAATTTGGTAACATAGTTAAGTATTCTAAATACTTGGAGCTAGGCACTGTTAAAATGGCACCACGACCTTTTTTAATTAAAGCTATCAAGAACGATGCAAAGAACACGATAAACTATGTAAGAACTCAGATAGTGGCGCAGATTAATCGTTAGTGGTTATTTTTATTTTGGAAACAACCACTTAATTTATTTTTTCTTAAGATCAGCAAAACTAATTGTAAGTTCTAGTTAATTTCTATTAGGTAAATCTGGTAATGGCTGCCAATGTGATGGTGGAGTGAATATATCATAACCCTGACGCCATTTGTATCCGTCATAACGTAACATATCTATACTCTCACCATGCAACGTTAAAACTTTTTCATCTATATCAGGAAGCCTATCGCTTACTTTTATCCAATTGTTCACTTTTATTTTCCTATATTGAATTAATGAAATACGGCACTTTCGTTTATGTTGTTTATAAGTTTATCTAGCGCCTTTTCATTTTCGCTTAACACTTTATATACTGCTAATGCATGATTAGAAACAATATCAGTTCTTTCGTGTGGCAATTTATTTACTATCACAGTGTAAGAATCTAAATCTGTTTTTTTTATAAAATTCTCAATAGCAGTGCATGAAATTATTGTTGCTACTCTTAGTAGTTTTTCTTTATCTATATTCATAGTTATCATTCCTTTATAGTAGTTGTTCATTTTATTCACTGCAACTTTTGCAACCGAAAGATTTAAAACATTTTCCGTACATTTCACCAATTGACGACTCATCGACATCAATATTACCAAAATCAGCCTCTTCTCCGTTTTCATCATTATTTAGCCACAATTCATGCTTTTTCAATATTTGCAACAACTGCTTTTTATCAATTTTAGTTAAATTACTACTCATTTATCAATCCTTATAATTATCAATCAACTGTTAAGTATATTTGTTTTTCTATAGTACTAAGGGGATGGTGCCCAATAATGGCGTTTTCTAATTCCATCAATGTATGGTCGCTGTCTGAAATAAACACTTCGCAATCGTCGAGATTGTTGCCGTTTTCTTTTTCAATTTTAGATATTAAGTCTTTTAATTCTTTTAGTTTCATCTTTAAATCCTCGTTGTTGTCTACAGTTGCTATATTACTTGACAATCTTAGTTCTGTCAATAGAATGTATCAAAAATAATATAAAAAAGAAAGACTAATCATATAAAACAAGGTTTGTAAAATGAACGACGAAGAATACAAAAAATTATTAAATAACCCTGATGATGTTTCTGAAACAGGTTTTCCATATTTGAGAACATCTTTATATATAGATGCTTATCAAGTTAATTATTACGATAATGAATTTAAGCTAGTTACTAAACGTAAAATAAGATGTACTGGAGAAGTTCTAGTATCGTCAACTATAGTTAAAGAGATCATAAGTGATTTTGATTTTGACAACTTAAAAGATAATAAATTTATAACAATAGATCATGAAGAGGCTGTAAATGCAATTTTAAAAAACAAGCTTGTGTTAGATGCAAAAATGTAGGTGCGATAATTGTTTAAACATAGTCGAGTTCACAGAGTGCAATTACTGCTGCAATGGTGACAATAATATTTGCCCAGTATGCAAGCATTGCGTCAATGGCGGGTATGTTGTTGGCTATGACATGTACACACATGAAATAAGAGTAATCCAATTAGCTATTAGTAAAGTATTAAAATTAAAAGATTGTGAGAGTAGCGATATATCAAAACTATCAATAATGACGCAAATTGATTTAAGCAAAAGCATTATTGACTCGATTAAGGAGCGTATCAAAAAGTTAAAAGCCGAAAGGAAATTAAACTGGTCACTATAGATAGTAAAAACTTATCGATTTATATTTTTTAATAAGATTTTTTAATGATGAAAAAAAATTATTACTTAAATTTAATGATCAATATTTTTAATCGTTAATAGTTTTTATGATGATTTTAATTTATCAATATTGGTTAATGATCAAAAAAAATGATCATTGAAAACGGACTAATCACTTGGCAATTTGTTTTAGAAGGGATTAAACTACTGGGAAACCCCCCGCTTGAGGTTTCAATTTAAGCGGGGGACAAACGGCAGCGTTGCGCTGCTCAAGAACAAGTGAAATATTAAATTATTTTTGCAATATGTCAATATTTCTTGTTCATGCATAGAAAATAAAAAACAATCGGAGATTGGTGAATGAGTATAAACGCTATTAATTGGGCTTTTAATCAAGAAATAAAAAAGAGTTCTGCAAAATTGGTTTTGATTGCATTGGCAGATTATGCAAACGATGAGAATGTTGCTTATCCTAGTTTTACGACTTTGGAGAGAAAATGTTCTTGCTCAAGAACTGCTATAAAAGATTCAATAAGATTTTTAATAGAGAAAAACTTTATATCAAAAGTAGATAAAGATCATATAGCGCCAAGATACTTCAAGTTTCAAAATTGTTACATGATTAATGTTAGAATGACAAACGACAACCCGCCAGATGGAGGTAAAAAAATCACTAGGGCGGAAAACGACCTAGGGGGTAGGGCGGAAAACGACCTAGGGGGTAGGGCGGAAAACGACCCCAAACCATCATGTATAACCACCAATATAAATCATCAAGAAAAGCTTAGCAGTTCTAAAGACTTGTCTAACGCGTGCGCTCGCGAAGGTGAAATGGCTACTGAGCCTTCGGCTTCTTTTTCTGCTTTTTCTTTTTCTGATTGTGAAGAATTTGAAGCTTTCCCAAATTTTGAGTTTTGTGAAGATGACTATCAAGCTGAAGAAGAATATAAAGACTTAGAGTTTTTAGCCGAACAAGAAAAGACTAAATCAAAAAAAATCTCAGATATTGCAGCTAACCTTTTTGATGATTTTGTTTTAGATAATTCTAGCGCCATAGAATCACCATCAAGAAACGATAATGTCAAAAACACACAAACACACGCTGAAACAAAAAAAGACGCTGAAACAGCGCTCAAAACGCAAGTAACCAAAAACGTACGAGTTCACAACGAGACAAAGCAAAGCGTTGATATGAAAATAGCACGAGCAGATCAAAAAAGACAGTGGCGGACAAGTAAAGCACAAGGTTCTGCTATTGTTGCGCTAGTTGACTTGCTTGAAGCAAAATGCACAAACAAGCACGAGACAGTTAAATCAATACAAGCTGAATGGATGGACAGAACCTGCTTCAAAGGTTTTTACAACTTCACAAAATTCATGCGCTGTATTGAAACACAACTAGCAAACAACAAATACATGATACACAAAAACGCTAGAGTTAAATATGACTTAGATGAAAAATCCGAAGCAATGAAAGCTGAGGCCAGAGAGAATTGCAAGGAACGTTTCAAGTACATACAAGCTAACACAGCGCCAAAAGAAATACATAGCGAATCAAGTAGAAAGCATTTTGAAAACTTGAAAAAATCGATTATAGGTGTTGCTTGAGTTATAATTATAAAAAACAAAATCAGGTTTGAAATATGTTTTTAGAAGTAAAAAGACTAAGCGACAGTGTCAAAATGGTTGTTAGTAAGATGAGCATTGTCTATTGCGAAGAAATAACAGGCGGCACGTGTCTTTACTTGACTCCGAGCTACGGCTATTTGCAAGACGGAGTTAGAAAGTTTGACCATGAGCAACTTGCTGTTTCTGAATCTTACGCTGATATAAAAACAGCTTTGCTAGCTGAAACGGTTGTGTTGCAGATATGAAAACATTTACTACACTCAAAAAAAACGGAGTGTGCAAAATGATCGATTACGATGACAACAAGTACAGTGACAATCATATTAGCGAGTTTTTGCTATTTTACATAATTGCAAGCCATGAGAATCAAATACTCAATAAGCGCAATCAGTTACTTTCTGCGAAGCTAAAGAAAATGTGTTTTGCAAAATATGGTGCAATTGCAGGAAATGCTATTTTCGACCAAATAATGTATAATGTAGATGTTGAGGATTTTTTGAAAGACTATTTAAGGCGATAGAATGCTTTGCTCAGATATAATAAAACACATTGCTACTTTCTTGCCGCGTTATTCAACGCTTTTCAGCACTCAACTTGCTGTTCAAAGTGTGAGTATTGCAGGTAATGATATTGATATTACATTTACTGCCGCGCATAACTTAACAACCGGTGATCAAATATCCATAAGCAATGTGCTTGTTAATACTGAGATTGACACGCTAACTTTTAATGCTAATAACACAGCGACAGCGACAACAGTAACAGATCATGATTTAACTGAGAATTGGCAAAACACAATAACGCTTGCAAACAGCACCGTAAGTGCAGTAAATGGCACGTTTATGTTGTTGACAGTACCGAATAGGCGAACTTTCCACTATAGCTACACCCTTGGGTCACAGACCACGCCATTTGGTACTGTTTACTTGCTTGAGAACATTGAGGATAATCCTATAAATGGCGTTCATACAATTACAGTTTTAAGTACGACAGAAATAAGGGTAACAGTTACCGGCAACCCATATACCAATATTGACGCTAGTAACTTGACAGTTAGCACGGGTATAAACGTATCAGGTGCTACGAACATCGAGCGTTTAACGGATGCTTACGAGTCACAGACACCAATTGAGCCTTGGCTATTTGTTGTGCTAGATGACGTAACAATGGGTAAAAGCCGAGGTGCGCCACTAGATGCCTTACAAAACCAAGGAAATCAAAACGCATGGAATATGGAGCAGTTAGCAGAATTTACGACTTACGTTTTTATACCGTCAAGTGATAAGATCACAGGGCGCGATGCTAGAGACAAAGCAGAAGTATTACGCGCGGCACTTTACAAAACATTGATCAATGCAAAGTTTGATAATGGTTTGGCGGGTTCATCACCAGTGAGCAATGTTGTGCCAGTAAGTGATGGTATAACTGCTTATAGTGAAGCTTATTATGTACACCAGTACAAATGGCAGCAAGTTTCTCAAATAACTAATTTTGACGTTGGCTATTTTGGATCAACACGCGCATTTAGAGACTTAGATATGAGAATTTTAAATATCTTTGGTGAAAATCTAACCAATGATCAAATAAATTTAGATGATGAGCCGTTGTAATTTTATGCTTTAATGTGATTAGTTGCTATACTATCAACAGTTAAAAAGCCAAGGAGTGAATAATGACTACAATTTCAAGACCAAAGGTATCAATAAGCATAGTGCCAGCACAGACAACAATCAGCAATAAACCGCAAAGGGTGTTGTTTGTTGGTCAAAAGTTATCAGGCGGTACTGCAACAGCAGGACAACTGATTAAAAACATTCAAAATGATAATAGCTGGGATACGCTTTTTGGCGCAAGATCAATGCTTGCTGGTATGATTCGTGCAGCTAGAAAAGAAAATGGTGTAACTATTTTTGACGCTATTGCTTTAGATGATGATGGTTCAGCTGTAAAAGCTACAGCTACGATCACTTTTACAGGAACACCAACGGCAGCGGGTACTATTAACGTATCTATCGTAAGTGAGAAAGATTACACTTTTCCAATTGCTATTGTTACAACAGACACACCGACAACAATCGGCGATAAGCTAGTAACTGCAATTACAGCAAATGCAAATATCCCTGTTACTGCCGCAAATGTTACTGGTGTTGTAACACTAACAGCAGAAAATGGCGGAACAGAAGCAAATAGCTTTACATCTAAAATTGATGGTTCAGTAGCGGGCGTTACAGTGACAACGACAGCATTTACTGGCGGTGCAACTGACCCTGCAACCACTACTGTTTTTAATGTTGTCGGGAATATTCGTTATCAATCGATTGTTAGCCCATTTGCGTACGGTGTAACGTATTTAAAAGACTTTTTGGATCCACGCTTCAATGTTACAAATAACGTACTTGATGGGGTTGCATTCGTTGCTTCAACTGATAACTTAACAAATTTAGAAACGCTTGGGAATGCGCACAATAGCCAATCACTAGTTATTATTGGAGATGCTTCAGTAAGCAACGATTTACAAAAAGGTTCATTATTTGTCGAATCTGATTATATTAAGTCTTCAATGGTTGCAGCGGTTAGATCGTTGCGCTTAACTGAAGATGCAGATATTTCAAGAATTGTCATAGGTTCAGGTGGGGCACTTGATGTGTTTGGCGGTGCAGCGTTGGCAAGTTTGCCTTACTCAAATACGCCTATGACAAACATTTTAGTTGCTGATAGTTCACTTGGATTTACAGCCACACAAATTGATCAGTTGAATGATGCAGGTATCACAGTGTTTGGTAACAATGTTTCTGATAATGAGGTAATACTTGGTGAAGTTGTCACAACTTACAAGACAGATAATGCTGGCAATCCAGATGTGAGCTTCAAATATTTAAACTATGTTGACACTTCAAGCAATGCACGTGAATTTATGTTCAACAATGCAAAAGCAGACTTTGCGCAATCACGTTTAACAGATGGCGATCTAGTGCCATTTAGAAACATTAATAATGCTGAGTCTATAAGTGCAAAGTTTGTCGGTTACTACACAACGCTAAGCGGTCAAGAGTACGTTTTGACACAAGCAGGAGAAGCGGCACTTGCTTATTATAAAGCAAACCTAAGTGTTACGGTTGACCTTGCAAACGGTAAAGCGACAGTGTTGCAGCGCGTGCCAATAGTCACACAGTTGCGCGACATTGTAAGCACATTCCAGTTACAATTTGACATCTAAGGAGCTTAAAGCATGGCAACGATAATAAATAACCCAAGTATAAACATTAATAACAACCCAATCCCTGTTGCTGCAAATACTGTTAAATTCCAAGAGGGTTTAGGCGAGCAGGATTTAAAAGTACAATCAACTGGTGGCGGAAATGTCATCCAAGTTTACTGCGACAATATCGAGCAAAAAATAAGCATGGTTAGCTTTGACATGCTACCGACTGTTGAAAATGTAGAAGCAATTAGGGGTTGGAAAAACAATTTTAACAAAAATACGATAACACTAACTGGTAAAGACTCAATCACTGGGAAGTCAATCACAAGGACTTTTGTTGGTTGTGCGTTAACTAATCAATATGAAGTTGAGCTATCAAGCGATGGTAAAGTTAGTTTAGAGTTTAAAGGGCAAACTGCTGTATAATACGCAGCCACTTTTTGCCATGACAAAATTTTTGTTTTCCTTCATGTTTTGCTCGATTTTGCCATGGCAAATTTTTTAATTAAATAACAACAACGTAAAGGTAAAGATTATTATGCAAGATGAAATTATTGTAAGCTTAGAAAACCCAGTTTGCTTGACGGTTTCAGGTAGCGAGAATTACTACAGAGAGTTAGTAATAAAAGCACCTACAAGCAAACACCAAAAGCATTACGTTGTGCTTAAATCTGCGATTATTAAATCTTTTATGAAGTCTGAGCAATCACAAGATAGCGATAAAAAAGAATCAAGCGAAAGCGAATCAAGTAGTGATATAACAGCAGAACAAGATAGCGATAAAAAAGAATCAAGCGAAAGCGAATCAAGTAGTGATATAACAGCAGAACAAGTGATTATGCTTTTGATGATGTCAGATATAGACACCGACAAGATTTTTGAGGCATTTAAAGGCATTTTGTTTACACCAAAGACAGCGTTATTTGATAACACCATAGAAATGAATCAATTGCTATATGATAAGCTTTCTATGGGTGACATTGAGAATGCTCTAGGAGAATACATAAATGTTTTTATCGTTGGCTCGTTGAAAAAAGCGAGCTAGATCAACTTATATTTAATACGATATATTTTTATAAGGGGGGTATTAGCTATTCTGAGGCATGCAATATGCCGATACATGAGCTTGCAAATGCTGTTGATCATGCGAACAGAATAGCTAAAGAGATGATCAAACAGACAAAGTTTTAATTTTTTGCCATGGCAAATTCTAAAAAAATAACTCACTATTATCACTATTTTGCCATGGCAAATTTTTCTATTAAATACAAAAAGGTTATTAATTATATATTGTGCTAAAATCTAAGCAGTGCATTTAAAAGGACAATAAAATGGCTTTTAAGATTTCATACAACATTACTGCAATTGATAAATTTTCTGGCGTACTAAAAAAGATTAGAAAAAACTTTGATGATTTAAATAAAAAAACCTCTGGGTCAGGGGGTGTTTTTAAGAACACAAACGAGGGAGCGCGTAACGTTTCTTCAAGTTTAAATGACGTAAGAAAAAAAGCAGATAAAGCAAGCGCTTCAATGGGTAAGATGTCATCAAGCTTAAAAACACGTCAGCCAAGCGCATTTAATCGTATGCTTCAGAATATCGGAAACACAGCATCGGTTGCATCGGGTAAGATCGGAAATATGTTTTCTCACATGAAGCCAAAGGGTTACGGTGACTTAGGCGTTAGAATGGGTGCAGCAGCAGCAGCAGGGTATGCAGTCAAAGAGGGTTCAGATATTCAGCTAGAGCAAATGAGATTAGCGCCTTTTGTGGGTGGCGCTAAAAAAGCACGTGATGTAGTTAATCAGTTGCGAGAAACATCAATTGCAACTGGTCAAAGCGTAGAAGGACTATCAAGCGGTTTGCATAGTTTCTTAGATGTTGGCATGAAAACACCTGAGGCGATGATGAGGTTAAAGCAAACAACTGATATTGCAGCTTTCGCAGGCGGTGACACAAAAGAACTAGCTAGAATATTTGGCGATGTTCAATTTAAAGGTAGAGCGGGTGCTGAAGCATTCCAGATTCTAAAAGACAAGCACTTAGATTTAAGACAAGAACTTGCTAAAAAGATGAATTTCGATATTTCAACGCTAGGAGGTCAAAAAGCTCTAGACGCTTATATAGAATCTGGTCAAGTAACAAAAAAAGTATTTTTTGAATTACTTCAAGCAAAAATGGCTCATGACAAAGTAACTGGATTCGCAGAGCGTGCAGCATCTTTACCAATGGGTGAAATTTCTAAAAGCTGGTCATCAATTAAAGATAGTCTATCTTCAATTGGTGAGTCTATCGGTAATATGCTATTGCCAGCATTAAAACTTACGTCTTTCGTTCTATCAGGTATTGCAAAAGGTATGCGTTGGATGAAAGACAATATGCCGACAACGATCGGGATTAGCTCACTTGTAATATTTGGTGCGTTATTCATTGGAAAACTAAGAGCAATTAAGCAGATAGCCGTTGGTATTGGCAGAGTTTTCATGGGAACAGGCACTATAATGGAAATACTAGTAAATGCTGCAAAAGCTTTTGTAAGTCCATTCAAGACATTATGGAAATTCCTTGGAAAGATATTTGGGTTTATGACTAAGATTGTCAAAGTTGCTGCGACATTTGGACTCGGTGCAGCTAAAAAAGCTGAGGAATTCATAAAGCCAGTTGCTTCAAAAGTTGCTACTTCAGGTGTTGGTAGAAAAATTGGTGCATCATTGGCTACAGCAACGGCGGCAAATCCTTTAGTTGACATAGCAGCATCGGTAATCATTCCATATGTTGCGGGTGACGCAACAAGGAATCTAAAGCAGATTGATAAAACGCCTATTGCTAAAGGCTTACTATCTGCAAATAACGCTGATTTAACATCATTAAAAGCACAAAGCTTTATTAGTTCATTAGTTAATCAATCAACTGGACTTGCTAACGCTGAGAATATAAACAAATCACACGTAAAAATAGAATTTGAGGGCAAGGACGCAAAAATAAACGCAATCAAGCAAAAAGACGATAGCAAAAATACGTTTTTTGACATGAGCGCACTTGGGTTTAATACGTTTAGAGGTGCATACTGATGGATTTATCGCAAGAACTATACGAAGCAAGCCTAGACGGTGTTAAGTTTTTAGTTTCAAACTCAAGCACCAAGGGCGGACGCAGACAGGCAGAGTTTGAGTTTATCTCAACAAACAGGCGACAGGTTCAGGACTTGGGTCGCTATCTTAGAAAATTTGAAGTGACTGGATATGTTCAAAACAACCCGAACACGAATCAAAATTACTTTAGTAATCGTGATGCATTGCTAAAAGTACTTGAAAGTGACGGACAACATACGCTAACACATCCGTTTTATGGTGAAATCAAAGTAACTACTGGTATTTACTCGATAAAAGAAAGTATTAACCAACTTGGACTTGGTGAGATTACATTCACAGCAACACAAGTCAGTGAGTCAATCAATAAACCTTTACCCAAGACAAATCAGAAAGTAACTCCTAAGACTGTAGCTGATCAATCAGCAGTTGTTACAAGTAAATTAAAAGATGACAGTGCTAGTAAGTTTAGCTTAACGAAAAAGTTTAAAGATGCGTATCAGTCTGCCAAAGACATGTACACAAACACAATGAATCAAATTCAAAAAGTAGTAAAACCTATCGCTGATGAGGTCAATGATGCTGTTAATTTTGTAAAAGACGTTGAAAACGATATAGATCAAGTTAATACTCTTTTAAATAATCCAAGTTCACTATTCGGTACAATTATTGACGACATCACAGGAATTGATGGATTTACGAATAATATCAATACAGCAATTGCAGGGTTGAAGCGTTTTAACCAATTTGGCGATGCGTTAAACTCTTTTGGTTCTGGTGTGCCAACAACCGACCAAAGTGGCTTTGCAATTGAAAATTTAAGCCCTTTCGTGAGGGTGCCAGAGAATCCAATCACAGCACAAGAAACAGAAATTAAAACCAATGCTGATTTAATAAGCGACACAGTAAAGCAATCATCACTGGCTAAGCAATATGAGCTAGCTGTTCAAGTTGACTATGCAAACACTGATGATCTTGATCAAGCGATTATTGATTTAGAAGATCAATTCAATGTTTTGCGTGGTAGCATTGGCGACACTGTATATAATGACTTTGCAGAGCTTAGACAGCTTGCAAATCAAGTTTTTGAGTCAAAGCGTGATACCACTTTGCGTGTATCTGAGTTTGAAGTTCAAGGAAGGACAGCGTTATCATTATTAGCTTATAGTTTATATGAAGATTCAACACAGCAAGATAGTTTGAGAGATTTAAACAACTCGACAGATGTAACAAACATAACTGGAACAATAAAGGTGCTAACTAATGCTGCAACTACGAATTAATGGCACAGTTTACTCAGGTTTTACAACAGCTAGAGCGACTAAAACAATGGCTGCACTATGCGGTAGTTTTGAGTTCTCAACAAGCGGCGGTGATAATATAACGCTTATTACTCAAGATATAAAACTGTTTGATTTAGTTGAGATTTATGCTGATGAAGTCAAGATCATGACAGGATATGTTGAAGTGTTAGATGTTAGTTATAGCGCAGATAGTTATAGCGTCGTTATCTCAGGGCGTGAGAAAACGTGCGATGTTGTAGATACAAGAATATCAACAAGCTTTGTTAATACTGAAACAAAAACGTATCTTGATTTGATAACACAAGCTTTTAAAGTTGCTGGGTTCTCTATACCGTCAACGAATGTCATTAATGTAGTGGACAATAGCACAACTGCAACGAACGCATTTTCTAGAACAGATTTTCAGATAAGCGGTGATGGTCAAAGTCTTTATGATTTTTTAAATTTATACGCGCAAAAGCAATTTATTGTTTTGACGACTGATGAAAATGGTGACATCGTTTTGACCAACTCAGGCAGTGAAATATCTGGATATGATATTATTAACTTTAAAGGTGTTGATGTTAAAAATAATATTTATAAAGCAACTGTAAATTACAACGTATCACAGCTTTTTAATACATATCAATATCGCTGCAATCCTAATTTTGTCGATGTGTTTGACCAAGGAGCTACATCAGCAGAGCAATCAACTATTGTTTACACGTCACAAGCTGATGATAGTGTCAGAGTCGGAAGAACTTATATTGATATTGATAACGAAATTTACACGCTAGCAAAGCTAAAAGATCGCGTAGCGTGGAAAATGCAAACAGCGCAAGCAAATGCTAGAAAGTATAGCGTGACATTAAACGGTCACACTTTCGAGCAGAAGCTAGAGCCTACAAATATCAATAGCTTTTTAGATACGCCGTCACTGGTTAAGCCGTTAAAAATAAACCAGTTGATAAATGTAAATGATCAAATATGCGGGATTGATGAGATAATGCTTATTGAGACACTTGTTTACTCAATGAATGAATCAGGTAATACGCTAGATATAACGTTAGTCAATCGCAACGCGTACACTTTACAGATTGAAGACACTATACTTAGCAATAAATTTTACGGGACTGGAAATGTTTGAGAAAATATTAAACAGACTTAAAAACATGGTAAGACTTGGCTATGTTTCGCTACCGACCGATGACAGTGGAGACAGGCATATAGTCACAGTATCCAAAAACGATAAACAGTACCCTGTATATGCGGCTTATCCTTACGGTTTTAGCGCAAATGCACCTGTTGATACATCGCAAGTATTAACTTTTAATATAAATGACTCTAACGCCAATGTTGCTGGCATTCCTGTTAATCAAAAATTAAGATTTAAAAATCTACAGTCTGGTGAAGTAAAAACAGGTAACTTTATCACCACAAGTAATACTTACTACCAATCAAGCGGTGATATAACGATAACGAGCGTTGGTAATTTGTTTGAGAACATAGCGCAAGATATAACAATAACCGCAAGCGGAAAGATGACTAGCAACATAACAGGGAATGTTGAAGTTAATTCACAAGGTGAAGTTAAAATCACAAGCCCAAGTAAAATTACTTTGCAAGTCGGTGGTGCAACTGTTGTTTTAACTAGCAGCTTACTGACGTCAAGCGTACCAATACAGGCGCCAAGCTATTCAGGAAGTGGCGGTGGTGCTGCAAACATGACAAGCGGCATTAACATGGGTGGTCAAAATATTTCAAGCGTTGGATCATTAACAACAACTGGTGGAATTAACCTAAGTACGCATAGGCACAGTACACCAAGTGGTGACTCTGATCCTCCGAAGAACTAAAAAATAAGTAACTTGTAAGCATTACTTACAAGTTGAACAATTACCAAAAGTTAAGAGTTGGTGCTAAAATATATACAGTTAAAAAATACAGGCGGGAAACATGGCAAATATTGTTGATATTGCTCTAAGTAAAAAAAATGATGCACTTTTCTATGATATTGATTTTTCAAACACTGGAGACTTTGAGACAGTAACAGGTTTAGAGACATCGCTAACAATGAGCCTTTTTACTGATAAAAGAGTCACAGAAGCAGAACAATCAGACCCTGTTAGGCGCAGGGGATGGATAGGTGACGAGATAACAGCAGATGATGGTTTCAAACATGGATCAAAGCTTTGGCTATTAGATCAAGCTAGAATTAATTACAATACGCGTAATCTAGCAATCACATACACAAATGATGCTCTTCAGTGGTTTATTGACGACGGTTATTTAAAAAATGTCATAACGTCAGCTACAATAAGTAGCAGCAATGTTACAATAAACATAGTGGGCGTATTACTTGATAACAGTAAAACATCTTACTCTTACGAGTTGTGGCAAAACACACAAGGAGCATTTTAAATGGCTGTAGACTTTCCAAGCAATGCACAAGAAGTAGTTAACAGACTAAAAGCAGACGTGCAAAACGAGCTGCCAACTGCTAACCCATTTTTAAAAAATAGTTTATTAAATGCGCTTGTGACAGCCTATGGATATAGAAATTTTGACGTTTATAAGCTTGTTGAAGAGCAGCAAAAGCAATTTTTTCCACAAACAGCAACAGGAACATTTTTAGACTACTTTGCAGAACTGCAGAACATTGAGCAAACTTTGCCAACGTCATCAAGTGGTAATGTTGTTTTCAGTGGTAGCACAGCGGGAACACAGATTCCAAGTGGCACAAATTTGTCATTTTCAGATTTTACATTTCAAACGCTAGCAGATGGTGTTTTATCTGCAAATAACGTTGTAGTTTCACAGATAACTCAATCTGGCGGCATTGCTACAATTACTTTTGCGAATAATCATGGTTTGGCAACTGGTGTACAAATAACTGTATCTGGTGCAAATGAAACAGCTTACAATGGTACGCACACAGTAACAGTAACAAACACACTAGAAGCAACTTATTCAGTTGATCCTACCACAACAAGCCCTGCGACAACTGCAACGACAATAGCGGCTGCATTTAATGTTGCAACAATAAAAGTTCAATGCGACCAAAGCGGATCAAATACCAATGTATCAAGCGGGGGTAAACTTCAATTACAAACAACAATAAGCGGTGTGAATAATAGCGCATATGTTACTTTAGATAGCTTGTCAGGTGGTTCTGATCAAGAAACAACAGATAGCTATAGAGCAAGAGTGATAGACGCATGGCAAAATCCAGTTGCACAATTCAACGAAGAAGCAATAAGACGACAAGCGTTTAAAATAGGTGGTGTTACGAGAGTATTTGTAATGAGAGCAACTCAAAGCACAACAAGCGGAACATATAACAAAGATAACGCAGGATTTGTCACTGTTTACTTTGTAAAAGATGACGAAAGCACAATAATACCTGATGGCACTGCAATATCAGATGTTAAAACATCAATAATGACAATTGCACCAATGACAACTATATCTGCAAACGTATTTGTTGAAGCACCTGTTGCTGTACCTGTTAATATCACATTTACGAGTATATCACCAGACACAACAACAATGAGAACTTCTATACAAGAGAATCTAAGGCAGTTTTTCAGAGGTTCAAACGATATGAATGGCGTGAATACAGGTACTGAAACAGACGGCACGATTACTTTGAATGATTTAAACTTTGCGATTCTACAAACTGTTGACACGGTCACGGGAGAATCTTTAGAAGATTACACAATAACAGAACCAGTTGCTAACATTACAGTCAACGATGGTGAGATAACAACGCTTGGCACGGTAACTTTCTTATGAGTGATTTATGCAATTTATTCGAGATACTTACAGCAGATCAGCAAGCACGATTACTCGCAAAGTATTTGCCAAGTGGCAAGGCTTTAATTGCAAAAGACAATATAAGCACAAATCTTTATAAGTTTATAAAATCACAAGCTTATGAGTTTATCTTAATAAGCTCAAAGTTAAATGAGACTATATGCGAATATGACGCGCAAACTACAACTAAGTATATTGAAGAATACGAGAGAATGCTTGGCATACCAGAATCTGGTTGCTTTAAAACTAGCGTTAGTATTGAGAGAAGACGTAACCAGATTTATGCAAAACTTTTAGCAATTGGTACGCAGACTTGCGAAGATTTAGTAGAGGTAATTGCAGCACTTGGTATTACAGTAAAGTGTGAAACTGGTTTTGAATGTGGTGTTTTCCCTGCTAGTTTCCCGTGGTGTTTTTTTGGCACAACTCTAGCAGCAGCTCACACTTTAAATATAAAATTTATTGATTTTACAGATGCAAACTTATTTCCTGTAAGTTTCCCTTGGTTTTTTTCAGGTGAATCATACATAAATGATGTAAAATGCTTTATAGAAACATTAATTCCTGCAAATTGTAGAGTTTTTTACTCTTTCTCAGATTCAAATATATTTGATTTGGTAGATCAAGAAGGAGATATGCTAACAACACAGTCAGGCGAAAATTTAATAATAACAGGAGTTTAAAAAATGAAACAAATACCAACGCAAACAGACGGCTTAACAAGTCTAGCAGCAGCAGACTTTAACCAGATACCATTAGAAACACAGACAATAATTACATCAAGCGGGCAAGCATTAGATGGTAATTTTACCAACCAAGCTTCACGTGCAATTATTGACCTTGGAATGAATGCAGGGTTTTATACAGACTCAGGAACTGCAAATAATATTGTACTATCAAATAGTAACAACCCTGATCCAACAAGCTTAAGGGATGGGATAAAAGTGATTTTCAAATCAGCAGCAACAAACACTGGCGCGACAACAATAAACTTGTCAGGATTAGGTGCAAAGTCATTGTTAAAAGAGAATGGTAGCAATCTTTCTTCTGGTGATATTATAGCTAATAATAGATATGAATGCATTTATTCATCAAGTGGTGATAGTTTTACTCTTTTAAACACTTTCAAAGGTTCAATAATTCAAAATGTTATCGCAACATCATCAACACCATTTACGATAACAAATCAAGTTCCAACAGATGACACGATACCACAAATAACAGAGGGCGATCAGATATTAAGCGCAAATATAACGCCTAAAAGTCTATCAAATATATTAGAAATTGAATGCTACGCTGAAATTTTATTCTCTCAGTCATCAAGAACAGGTGGAGTTTTGTCGCTTTTTTCAAATTTATCTAATGATGCTATATCATCTAGTTATTTCACAAATTTTCAAATTTCATCAGGAGGTAATTACTATATTAAGTCATTTGTGAATGTTTCAAGTTTGAGTTCAACAACATTTTCAATCAGAATAGGAGTTGACCCAGCAACAGGTGGTACTTTATATGTAAACTCTAGTGTTACTGGCTCTAGATTCCTTGGCGGGGCAAGGAAATCACACATATATATTAAAGAAATATCAGGTTAATTATTTAAAATTATACGTACATTGTTGCACGCGTTTTTTATTTGTTCTATTATCAATTCATCGCGCTCAATTCTTGATATTTCTAAACATTTATAGTCACCTGATTGCTTAAAGTTTTCATTGTATAAAACATAGTCACACCATTTTCTATCAGTAATCCACATCAAGAATTGCATTTGAATAACGTGTGCTTTGTCTATTATTCCGTTTCTTGCATCTATTATTGATCTTAAATGGTTGGCATTGTTTTTGCATTTAACTTCAATTAAACCGTCATCACCAACCAACCCGTCTGGTGATCCACCAACTAAATGATCAATCTCAATAAATCCAACTTGCTTTACAACGTTAAACGTTTCTATCTCATATTCAGCAATCGCGCGTGGTTCTAGCTCATTACCGCGCTGTATGTGAATATTTTTAGATAAGTCTGGGGTTTCATCAATTCCAGTTAATCGTTGAGCCATAATCTCGTAAACAGCGTTTAAAGACGTTTCGCCTAATCCGTCACCTTTACGGCTTTTAGTCATGAACTTGTGCATTATTGAGCCAGTGATTCTTCCAATCCTTAGTGCATTCCATTCATCGCTTTTTTGATCCACATCATGAATTATCATTTTTTGTTATTCCTCATCACTAACGATTGCTTTGATGTAATCAGTTTTATACTGGTCAAAGTTATCAACTACATGCTGCCACTCTTCAACTGTTTGGAAGCTTTTAAAGTCCATGAATCCTGCAAAGTCAGTTGGGTTTATGTCAGTTTCTTTGCATTTTTCTTTTATGATTTCTATAAAATCACGGTGAAAGTTTTGGTTTCTACTTTCACTTACTGAATTCTGTTGTTTATCTTGATCAATTATAATTCCCTCTCCACAATCATCATTTAAATACTGTATTGCGTTGCTTAATGTTTTTGATCCTTTCCATAATTTTGATGCTCGTTTGATAACTGTTTTTTTAGCCATCTCATTATAATCAGTATCCCACGGAGAAGATTTACCGCTTTTTACAGCGCTACTTCTCATTTTTATGGATTCAACTTCTTCAACACTCATTGTTTCAGTTATATAATCACCGCTTTGCATTTTAGCAACACAATAAACCCCTACAACTTCTCCTCTATTTTCTTTTTTTGCGAAAGGGTTAAATTTATGTATCGGTTGAGTATCAAGACCAGTCAAAATAAAATCATCATTACTATAAACTATCTCAGACTTAGCCCACATAATCGCACCGTCAGTTATAGCAAGATCAATTAATCCCATATAACTAATTTGAAGATCAATTCTAGGGTTTTTACCTGAATAAGGAACAAGATAAGCTTTTTTTTCAGCAGGGTTTAAAGTTGTTCTAAGTGAAGCAATATTTATTATTGCGTTAGCTACACTATCAGGGTTTTTTAATGCACAATCTAAAGTGAACTGGTTTGCTAAAATTGCTTGCATTGCAAAATTAGCTTCTCTGTTGTATTTGTTTGGATCGTTAACTGAAATATTTTGAAATCTATTTTTTACGCTAGCTATTATGTTTTTTAGTGTATTTGCGTTATTACTAACTTGTATATTCGCCATCTTAACCACCTTATTTAGTTTTGAATTTAATTTTTAGATATTTCCGTTTGATTTTTCAAAATGATATGTTCTTAAAGCTTCTTCAATATCAAAGTCATCAAATTGATCATTAAGTATTGTTCCAACTTCTTCACCATACGTATTAATGAGATACTTCTCTAAAGCATCGTAGTCTATTTCATACCATGATTGCGTCTTTAATCCAGTGCAACCGTCATGAACCCCATGCTCACTAGCAACGCCATTATTAAGTGCCTCAAAAGTAATCTGTGTTAATGCTTCATGTTTAGTCATTTCTTTGTTTCCCATTTGTTTTATTTCATGGTTATATTAACACCAAAGAACATTAAAGTAAATGATTAATATTGTAAAAATGTATTAAAAATCATTTATTTTCTATATACTTGAAAAACTGATATTCACTAATAGAAAAACTATTTATCTTTAAAACTTTCAAAAAATAGCTATAGTTTTTTTGCTCTAGTTTTGACAGTAATTTAAATTGTTGAAAGTCCATTTTTCACCTCACACGTAAAGATTGTTAAGATCAGTTGCATTAAGTGTAGCAGGGGAGAATATGAATTTTTTTATAACTTCATCAAGCTTTTTATTGTGAGCTTCAATGTCATTAACAATTCTATTGAATTTAGTTTCTATGTTTTCCATTTTTATAATCCTTTTTTGTTTTTGTCGAAAGTCATTATATATGATTAATAATATAAATCAATAGCATTTAGTTGCTTTTTTTAAAAAAAACTGATAGCATTAAAATCTAAAGACAACCAATAAGGAAACAAAAGCCACATGAATGAAAAAGAAAAAGAAATTGAAAAGATATTAGAGAAAATTGACTTATTGAAAATGACAAGTGTCGCAAGATCGATTGGCGTAGCTGTAAATAATATTTACTTAGCACTAAAGGGAGATATTAAAATCACGCATAAGCTTGCCTATAAGATCGAAGAAGTAACAAACGGATTTTTGACTATGGAGGAATTGTTAGCATACGGTGATTATATTTATAAAGGTAAAAAAGAAAAGGTAAAAGACAATGGCTAAAGGCACAGTAAACAAAGTAATCGTATTAGGCACTATTGGTAAAAACCCAGAAGTGCGTTATATGCCAAGTGGTACTGCCGCGGTTAATTTAAGCATTGCAACGAATGAAGGCTATAAAGATAAGCAAACAGGTCAACATATAGATGTTACAGAGTGGCACAGGGTCGTATTTTTTGGAAAGCAAGCAGAGGTAGTAGGACAGTATTGCGAAAAGGGAAATAAAATTTATGTTGAGGGTCGTTTACGTACGAATAAATGGAAAGATCAACAAGGAAATGAAAGGCAAACAGTAGAAATAGTTTGCACTGAAATGCAATTACTTGGTGGAAACAAGAAAAGCGATGACAACATTCAAGAAGTCGATAGACCATCAAGCTCAACAGTACCAAACAATTACGAAAGAGCAAAGCAAGGCAGAACAATAGTGCAACAGCCAACTGTTGAGCAGCTCAATGATTTTAATGATGATGAGATTCCTTTTTAAGGTGACTTATGAGTAAGTCAAAAATCATTGATTCAAAAATGAAGCTTGCAAGAAGCGAAGATAGGTATGCAAAATACGATGAAGTTGACGGCATGACATTTAAAACAAAGCCCAAGATCAACAACTATCAGCGCGCAAAAAACAAAGTTGAGCTAGATAAGTTGAGAAGTAAACTAGGATTATCAAACGATGACGCATAAATTTACCACAATAGAAGAAGTTTTAAATTTTTTAAATAACTCAACGAATAAAAATTGCACATTCAGCACAGACAAAGTCATAAATGAGAGAAGTGCCAGAGATTATATAAAAATGATTATTTCATTTAATGGCGCTGCTCAAATTGGTAACTATGTTTTTATAAAAACAAAAAGCGAGCACAATCAATGTTATATAATCGGGATATATATTGATTACGAATTACTATGCTTTGAAATTGAATTCTATGACGGTAATGATCTTATCCAGTTGCTTTCAAATCTTGAAACTAAACTTAAAGAAAATTTTTTTAAACTGTTAGACGAATCAAAAGAAATTGACTAAAATTATTTTCAACAAAATTAATAGAAACAAAAAAGCCCCGATATTGCTACCGAGGCTTTGATGCTTAAAGGTTGATACAATCAATCCCAAAAAAGTCAAGGATTATTGTATTGATTTTTAGAATGAAATCAATAGTAAAGGATGAAAAATGTTTAAAAAACCTGAAATTTGTTTAAATGAAGTAACTTTTTCTTTAAAAGATCAATTCACAACCAACAATCAGCGCACTGTTTTTGAGTATTTGCTGCATAGGCTCGACTACACAAAATTACAAGACAAGATCGGAAAATACGCAATCCTTGATCCGATGCATTTAATATCTGAGGAATTAAATTTATCTGATAGATATATCCGAAAAGTGATTAAAATAGCTTGCGAAAACGATTTGATCAAAAAGCAGATAATAAGAGTTGGAAACAAAGGCGTTAGAATGAAAATTCATGCGACTGAAAAGCTAATTAATTTGATCGATAAGCTGAACCTAACAAACAAAATAAACTTAAAGATGTCTGAGCTAAAAACAAAGGTCAATTGCGCTAAAATTAATCAGAGTGCCGAAACGATCAATTCGGAACTCAGTTCCGAAACGATAAATGTAACACCTAAACAGGAATCTAAGTTAACTAAGTTACGCGCGCATGAGCAGACACAGTCAAGCGCACAGACCGAAAAACAAAAGAAACAACCTAGCGCTTGCTCAAAGTTTGCTGCTTCTCTTTTAAATTTCGCACAAAAGAGTAGCAAGCTTGGTAAGAACTGGTACCTACGAGGCGTAGAAAGGCATCGAGGTTTGGATATCACAGAAAAGCAAAGCAATTGCATTGACAACATGCTAAAGTCCCTTAAAAACGCTTTAAACGTGCGAGAATCAGAAGTTAAGCCGTGGATTGAGTATCAAATAGTTTCAGATAAAGAGTTTGAAGGTAAAGATTTTCACGATTGCATTAGGATTATAAAGTCGTTGCTTGAAAGAAATGATTCAAAACAGTATGCAAAGCCAACCGGTTTCGATGATTATGACAGAGATATTAAAAATAAAAGTCAAGGCGTTAAAATAACAGACTTGAATATTGATTTTAATGATTTTTCTTACGCTTAAAATTTAATAGGAGATTTAACATGTTTAAAAACTTTTTATCATATTTACTTTCATTTTTGGTTTTAATAATGCCTTTGTTTGTAACCATTTTTTTTGTTTACGTATTCGTTAAGCTAACAAAACTAGATACAGTTAAAAAAAATAACGAAGAACATGACTATCTTTAATGGTGTGCGGGTAGATAAAGACAACAACACCCGCACAGTTTTTCATTTTACATGCAAATTATTCAAAAGCATCTAAAATTAAACAAAAAAGATAATGGTGATTTTATGCGTTTAGTTTTTATTTGCTTACTTTCGATATTAATATGCGGTTGTTCGTGGCTAGGAACGTTATCTAGCGTACTTCCAAGTAATAGCAGCACAGATGGATACGGAAACAATAATAAAGTGCTTGTTGGTGATAATAGCACTAATGTTGGCACCAAAAGCATAGATACCGATGATGTGAAAGGCGATGTTTCAGGGCGTGATAAATACAACGCAGGGACAATCACACTTCATCAAACAAGTTTTTGGGAACTGTTTGGCGCAGCAATGGGGGGTGTTTTTACTGTTATATTAACTAGATTTGTATTTATAATGATGAATAGAAGACGCAGGAGAAATATGTTCAGACGCATGAAAGCAGGTGTTAAGCGCGGTCGCGAAATGGGCAATAAACAAACAATCAAAGACTAACTTATAGAAAATTTCACAATTATTTTAATTTTCATTTAAAATACTCAAAATTTAGTTATATGGAAATCATGAAAATGAAAGATGAATATTATCTTGCAGCTCGAGTTGTGTTAGACGTTTTCATTATTTCAACGTTAAAATATTTGTTCTTAAGTACAAAAAGGATTAAAAAGAAAATGAAAAAATACGCGCTTATAATATGTCTACTAATGATTGCACTAAACATAGTAGGAATATATAGAAACAGTTTCACAGTGTGGCTTTATAATGATATATCAAGCTATGTGTGGCTTTTCAGTGACATAATACAGCTTATTTATTGCGCTTGGGTTTACTTTGTTATCTTGCATAATCAATATTTGTACTTCACAAAAACGTATATATCAATACTGTTTACTTTTTGCGTTTTAATTGGATTAGCAAATATTTATAACTTTATAATCAATTTTTACTGGTTCAACTATGAACCGTTTTTAGTGTTTGTTTTTTGGTTTTTAAACAATGGGCTAATGGTAACTTTTGCATTAACTGGATGCTATCTGCTTGTTAAGAGAAGAAAAAATGCTAGAGATTTTTAAAGATTTTTGGAGTTCTTTATCACTAAAGTTTTTATATTTTGCAGCGATCATTGGTATGTCTTTTGGCATGTATTCATGTGGTAAGCAAAGCGGTCAAGAAGAGTGCATGATTCAGCAAGTCATAGAAAACCATAAATTCAATCTTTATATGAATAGCTACAAAAAAAGACTTGAGAGGGAATATAATGAGAGAATTGAAAAGATACACAACAAAGAAAGCTTCGACCGCTATATACAGTATTTTACTTTTAGCGTTAGCAATGACGCAGCTATCATGTACGCCAAAACTGATAAGAGTTTACAGTCAAGTTCAGATACCAAGTGACAAAATGAATCCTGTCCATATTGATCTAAAGCCTATAGTTTTAAATATTGATATATTTCAAAACTACTCAAATCTAGTGCAAGGTTTGCAGATATGTAATGCACGTATAGATTATATACGCAATTACATAAATGAGTATAATGCGCAAATCAGTAAAGAAAATTAGTTGAACTTATACGAGCTGTTATAAACCGGTTCTCTGGCATGCTTTTTGGTTCTGGTTTATAGTATTTCTTGATATTGACGTATCTATCAATAAACATTCTCAAACCAAACTTTGCATATACCATCGCGAAATGATGGGTTGTTTTATATCTAAGAAGTTTTGCAAGATCATCGCGTGAGATATAAGTTATCTTTTTATCAATTACTAAGAAATATCTGCCTTTTTCAGTCTTTTTGAACATCTTTATATTGAGCTTTTTTCCATCAAACGTGTACAAATATGAAGTTGTGAAATACATAAAAAATCCTTATATGTTGTTGTCAAAATCAAATTTAGCACATTTACAAACGTTTGCAACAATGTATTACAAATAATATTAAAAAATATTAAAAATGCCTTGACAAATAAAAAAAACAGTCGTATCTTAGAAGTAAGACAACGACAAAGGAGAATAAAATGGACAATCAAACAAAATTAGAACTTATCAACGCTAACGACAAAGTAATTAAAGAGAAATTGACAGGTGATAAAGAAGAGAAAAAACCTTTTAACTTAAAAGAATGGTTAATTGCGCTATATTACAACCACACAAAAACAACCGTTGCTACTGTCGTTGTTATCGCATTTTGGATATTTTTAGGTTTTAAGTATCAACAATAGGAGAATGAATGAAATACTTATTAGCACTAGCATTACTAGCACCCGCATTCACATATGCGGCAACAAGAGAAGAAGCAATAAATTGTTACATTGCTTTAAACACAACAGATGGACAAGTCCAAACTTTTCAAAGTGAAGCTGTAGCATATTGCGCAAATTCAAATAACAAAGACTGCGTTTTAAATTACTTACAAGATAACTTTGACGCAATGAAATCAGAATTAGATAAAACATGGAATGAGCAAATTGGAAAAAACTTTTCAAACGAAGAAATAGATAGATGCGCGAATGCAGTTAAAGAATTGAAATTGGAGTATTAGAAAATGAAAAAAATTGAATTGACGAAAGAAGAATTAAATCAGCTAATGAATGGTGAAGATGTTCTTAGGATAGAATGTAACGGGCTTCATATTACGATTAAAGAGAAAGTAGAGAAGTGGGAGCCCAAATTCGGTGAATTTACTTTATCATTTAATATGCAACCTGTGTTTGTGAAAGATCATGTAAAATCACAAGAAAATTTAAAGTTTTTGAGAGAATCTGGGATGTTGAGAGGTACATATGGACAAGCAGAACGTGCAGCAAAAAAGATGCGTGCTTTTAATCGATTACTAGCTTATGTTGATGAGTTTGATCCTGAATATGAATGGCGGTGTGGAGAAGATAACTATTACATAATAGTAGATTCTAATACAAATAAATTTGAGTATGATTATGATGCTTTTTTATATAAGACTGGTATGGTCTATATGTCACAAAAAGTAGCACAAGAACTTTGCCGTAAATTAAATAGTGGGGAGGTAGTGTTATGATTAATTTTAAACAGTTATTTTGCGTTCATTCATACAAACTAACAGAGCATGTAAAAGAATCTGATTCGTGC
>Ga0070751_1000500_pt1 | contig 24753 bp, 33 predicted proteins | sample VirMetDEL_Aug_28_FD_78514 | JGI IMG/M metagenome (GOLD analysis project Ga0070751, IMG submission 78514) | Aqueous microbial communities from the Delaware River and Bay under freshwater to marine salinity gradient to study organic matter... | ecosystem: Environmental > Aquatic > Marine > Coastal...
ACTCACTGTTGCCATGGCACTACCAATACCGTTTGGTTTAAAGTATTTTACACCATATTCATATACTTGACTTAGTTGTGCTGGAACTAACTGCGTATAAGTTGTGCTAGTTGCGTTCACTCTAATAGTGTCTATGTGTGCATAGTTGTTGTTTAAAGGTTGTTTAACATAGATGTAAATCCATTCATAATCATAAAAGTCAGTTGGTTGTGTCCAACTCAATATAACTTCATCCATGTTAAATGTGCCTGAACTATTCCACGCATTTTTAACAAAAGTAGTAGTCAAGTTAGTAGGATCATTTTTATCACCACTGTTAGGCGGATAGTTGATAACTGTTCCATTATAAGGTGTTGTGTTACTTACTACACCACTGTTATAAGTGTTGGTTACATTACTGTTAGTAAGATTAAGATTTTTCGGTGGTATATAAGCAAACTGTGCTTGTTTAAACACATATTCTGCTGGTTCATGTTCTGATGCACTAAAACTAATAGTATAGTCAGGCTCAATCTTCATACTTTGTATTCTATAAGGAACTGCACTAAGTCCTAAGTTATCATAGGTAATAGTAACAATGTCGCCTACTTCAACTTCATGTAGTTCACTAGTTGTTTTGAATGATATAACTTTCTTGTTTCGACTTCTATATAGGATTATGTGTGCTAGATCTGCCGCTAAACTACTGTCAGTTATGTGCTGAAAACTTATAGTTTTACGCAACCTTCTGCCATCATCTTCTGCAATAAGATCTAAATCTTCTTGACTGTCTGGCACAGGATAGGTAACCTCTGTCATGTTCCAGTCATTGCCTGGATTAGGATGACTTAACACCACTTGGTTATAATGGTTCTTTGTGTTAGTGCCTTCAATGTTTATGCCTGCTAACAAGTGATTGGTGTTTATAGCAAACGCAACAGTGGGTGTAGTATTTTGACTGTCTGTGCCATTGCCAGTGTCTAACAGTTTGAGTTTAAACTTGCCCTGGACATAGGGCATACCACTTCTCATATTTGTAAGAAATGTTTTTACATTTGACATCACAGTTTTGTCTGTGTTTATAACTGCATTGCTTGAAAGCATAGGGCCACTAACACCACTTTTATGATAAGTGACAGTTGAAGCATATTTGCTTCTTGCAGTGCTAAAACTTGTGAAGTCAATGCGATTATTTGCAAGTCCTCTGCCATAGCGTGGATTACGCAAATAATCTAACAAGTGATCTGCTGGGTTGGTGCTGTATGCTACAGTTTCGTTTTCATATGTTACACCGCCTGCACTTGCGGCACTTGCAACCTTTTTACCTTTTACCAATGCTTTGATGCGAGGAACACCACTGTAAGGATTCTTATCTGCATCTTCCTGATTTTCTGCTTTGGGCCATTCAAAACGCATTGCCAAATAAGCAAGTCCACGAAGTCTATGACTGCTTGTCCATCCAGGTGCTTCTTGTAATAAACTACTTGCACCTTGACTGTCACTGCCTGTAAACTTTTGTATTTCCAATCTTCCGCTGAATCTACTGTCTGAACTTAAAACATCGTCGATAAAGATTTCACCAATGCTTTCAACTTCACCTTCGCAAAGCACTAAAGCCAAGTATAGAAACTTGTTATTATCGCCATTGCTACTAACAAATACTCTTGTTCCACTTACTAATCTTTCTCCGTAAACTACAGGAATATGCTCCAGTGTTCCTGCTTTATCAACTAAGATACCCTTGTTTTCTGCGTTTGCACTTGCTAAATCACTACCACTAAAACTAGGTGTATCGAAGCCTCCCATAAGCCCGTCGCCTAGTAAATATCCTGCTGCCGCACCAACTGCGGCACCAACTGCGGCACCTACAAGTATACTTGCACCAATCAAACCCACTGCCGCGGCACCAGCACCAACAGCCGCACCTAAAACTGCGCCAATAATCACAACAGGTCCAGCAAGTGCTGGTGTTGCGAATGTTACTCCTGCTAGTAATGTGCCTAATAGTAGGCTAAGCCGCTTGATCCACATTTAATCTTTTACATCCTATGTAGCCCACAGTTTCGTATCCCATACGCTCTGTTAGTATCTTTGTTCTTTCAGGAGTCATACCATAGTCGCCTAGTAGTATTTCATCCATGTTATTTTGTTGTGCCCATTGCTCTGCTCTTTCAACAAACACTCGCTCCCAACCGCCCCCTCTATGCTCTTCTTCAATATATAATAGGTTTACATTGGCAGCAAGATTACTACTCCAGCCTTGTGGGCCTGCAATAGTAACACAAAAGCCTACAACATGATTGTCGATTAATAATACATCTGCTTTACACATTGGGCTTATAATAGCAGTGCGAAAATAGTTATGTGCTTGTGTTTCATTGTATGCTTGAAACTGTGCAAATCTACTTTTATCAAAATATTGTTGCCCAAGTTCTACTACTTCTCGTAAATGTTCTGCTGTAGCGTCATAAATCATTAGTCTGGTCTTCCCCATTTTATGTCTGCAATAGCACTTGTAGAGAACTCCATTCCTCTGTCTCCTGGAAATACTGCCTGTTGACTAGGATCGTTTGTTCTTCTGCCGGCTATGTTTTCAAAGTCATAAAACACACTACTACTTGTAACACTTATAGTTGCGTTTTTTGGTGTCTCTGATATCTTGTATCCAACAACTTCTCCGTCCCATAACATTACAGGATTGTCGATCTGGTTAAAACCTGCATCATAAAATAATCTATAGATTACTACTCTGCGATTCATATATCCATTACCGCTGTCTGCGTTCAAAAATAGGTTTGTAAATGTGGAACTGGCTGCTGTTAAAACAATATTGATTTGATTGACTCTTGCGTCGATTGTTTCGCTTACAAGGTCAAAACTAAGGAACTCACCATTAGCGGCAAAACTACCACTACCGCCTGTTGTAGTTGTAGTGGTTAAACTAAATGGTGCGTTTGTTAATCTTTGTATACCACTGTCAAAGTGGATTTCTATGATATCACCGAAAAGGATTTGATCCTTCGCGAGTTCAGTTTGTATTGTAGAACTTAAACCGCGTGCCATTATAGTGCCTCACGAACGCTAAACTCTATACCTACCATATCTGCTAAGCCGGTGCTATATTCTTGTTGCTCATCTTCAAGGAATACAGTAAAAGGAACATTGTTGACAGTAATAGTTTCATCATTTGCAACCTGTTGTTGCAGTTGAGGTGTAATAGCAATAGTGCCTGTGCCTGATCCACTTGTAGTAACATCTGCTGTAACCATATAAACTTTATTATGTCCGCTAAACTTCACAAAGTCACCTGCTTTTACCAATGCAGTGCTTGTGCTTGCACCATCAAACTCTATACTTGCATCACCTGCAGTCTGTGTGTTTACTACACTAGGTGTAGATCCACTGTATCCTGTTTGTGTATTGCTGTATTCTGGTAATGTAACTGTAAAAGTTTCAAACTGTCCTTTTTGTGCAGTAAGAAATGCAAAGATAGGAGCCGCATCTGCTCTTTTCATTGGAGCGTATGAACACTCAAAACTAAAGAACTGTGCTGAACTACTTTTAACTTGTCTTCTACCACTTACTGCAAATGTAACAATATTGGGAGTGTTGTGTTTAATGTTTACACTTCTTAGTGCTGGGCTTGTGGGTAAACTACCGCTCATTATACCATACTCCTATTGCCTTGGTTTTCTGTGGCTTCTCTAATAAATCCTGTGATCATTGCTTTACGCTGTATAAGCAGTTGATCAACTCCGGCAGCATCTACTGCATTGATATTAAAGTTAACATTCACAGTGCCTCCACCATTATTTAAGCCTTTGTTTGGCACGATGGTTCCACTGCCACTAGGAACAAACATTTCTGGGCCTGTTTCACCAACCATATATGGTTTGTCTTTGGTAACTGGACCACCAAACTGTCTGCCTGTGTATTGCTGACTTGCAATAGTTGCAATCTGTGCCGCACCTGCCGCAATAATAATACCTGCAAGGATTGGACCAAATATACCACCCTGTGCAAGTGCTTTTGTAACACCCTGTGCAGTGTTGATGATTGCTTCTGCCATAGCAGCCGCTTTCATTAGTTGGAATGCCTTTTTACTGTGTTGACCCAATGCTTTCAGTGCTTCCATTCCAGTGTCTTTAATGAACGAAAGTTTTTGTTCTTCACTGAACTGTGCAAAATCCATTTCAGCATATTTGCCACCTTTGAACTTGCTTAGTTGGTTATCGTAGTTTGCTTGTTGTATGCGTGTAATCTGTCTTTGGTGTTCTTGTTCAACTTTTTCTTTGAGTTTGTTATAACGCCCAGCATCCTTCATATAAAGGTTATTGAACTCTTGAAGTGTTTTTAGTCGCTCTTGGTATGCGGCTTGTTCTACTTCTACTTCAGTGCGTAGACTTGCTTCCAGTGCTTCAATGCGTTCGCGAGCCTGTTTTTGTGCTTCGTTCTCGCCTATCTTCACTGTTGTTGAAGGCAACAGATCTGGTGCAAATGGTGTTGCACTGTCTGCTTTCTTTTGTTCTTCTCGTTGTTGTTTTTGTGCAAGTTGTAGTGCATCATATTCAGCGGCTAGATCTTTTATTCTTTTTACAAGTTTAGATTCACCCGGGTCAAATCCCAGTGTTTTTGCGCCTTCTAATAGACTTACTGTGGCATCACTAACTGCGCCTGCTACATAGTTCCAGGCTTCAATAAGTGGATTAAGTGCATCGGCAACAAACTGTCTAATAGCACCATACATTCTTCCCAGCAGTTCAGTAAAGTCACTGAACAGTCCGCGAACAACATATACAATCTTACCTAATCCAACAAAGTGATCCAACAGTGTCACTGTTGCAAAAGCAATAGCAGTGTAAGGATTTAAGAATCTTGTTATGATTGACAACAGAGTTTTGAAAGGTCCAACTACTGCTGCCAAACCAAACTTAGCAAAGTTCTTAAAACTTCTCTGAGCAATATTTGTTTTCTCGCTCATGTTTCCAGTAGCCTTTGCTGTTTTACCAATAATAGTCTGAAGGTTACTGAATACTTTTACACCAATAAGACTCAGTGCCGCATTGCGAAGCAAATCAAAGTTATCTGCTAGAAACTTTATACTGTCGCTGGCAACTCGAATAGCATCGCCAATACCCGCACCTAACTTAGCCGCAAGTTCATCATTCTTTGCAAGAAACTCTGTTAAATCTTTGATTGCATCTTTTAGCGCAGGACTAAGTTCCTTGCCCAATGTGTAAGCAGTATTGCGTAACTGAATAACAAAGTTACTCTGCAGAATACTCAAGTTATCAAGTTTGCTTGCAGTTGAACCACCAAAAGCCTCATCTAAACCAACAGTAAGTGCATCTGTAATCTTACGAGCACCTTCTGCAGTCTTACCAAACTCACTGATTTCTAATCTTGTAAGTCCAAGTTGTCGTTCTAGAATAGCAAATACAGGCACACCTCTGTCAGCAAGTCTGTTTAGTTCTTCCAAGCCTAAACCACCACTAACTGTTCTTGCAAACAAATCACTCATTGCTTGCAGTGTGCCTAACTGATCAGTAGTGACAGCGGCAGTATCAGTAAATGTTGTAAGCAGTTTTTCTGTAGGTTGAATACCAGCACCTGCAAGTTTGATATAACTGTTTGTTAAATCCTCAACACCAAACTGTGTGCGTGTAGCAAAACTGTTTAGGAACTTAAATGCTTGAGCACCTGTTTTGGCACTGCCAGTTACACTGTTTAGTGTATCTTCTAGATCCTCAAACTGGCTTGTGACATTGATGATACCACGCAAAACTGCACTACCGGCTAGACCTGCAAGTGCGGCTTTAACTAACCCTAAACTTCTGTCAAACTTACGGGTGTCGAGATTTAGGGTGATTGTTTGCTCTGCCATACGCCTGTTTTTCCTGTTCTGCTACATAATGAAAGTAAGCAAGCCAAATCTCAAGTTCTGGCATACTCATTTCCGCTACCTCTTCGAGGCTTTTTCCTAACTCTCGACCCACCTTACACAATAGTAGTAAATCTGGGTCTTGCTTTAGTTTTTTACTGTTTGTTCCACATCAAACTGATAGTCATCTTGTTCTCCATTGATTGCGGCGGCAACTTCAATAATAACTGCCGGATCAACTTCGTTTAACAATACTACTCTATCTGCTGGTTGAAACATTTTACTACCATCTTCATTGCGACACTTTACAATCAAACTTTCCACAAGTGCTTCTGTGGTTTTGTTTTGTTGATGTAGTGTAAGCACTCTGCTTTCCTCTTTGAAACTGTTTACTTTTTTAAAATACACAGTTGTATCCCAAGATTTAACATAGAAACTTGACATTTTTTCGTCTAGTTTGTCTCTGAAGTGGTCTGTTGCTTTTTTTAGAACTGGATTCATTTTAGTTTTCCTCTAAGTCGTAAACTTCTTATTGTAGGTCTAGTCATACCTTCGGGTGCTTGGCGACTATAACCGTTGTCCAATCTTCCACTGTAAGGTTTCGGATTGTTTATTACATAACTGTCGCCTTGTTTTCGTTTTGTCCAGGCCCGTTTTGCGGCTCCCGAACGAACTGGTGTGCGACTTTTTACACCATTAAAGAGATCGGCAGCAAGGGAGTCAGCCTCTTTGTCTCGTGCTCGCTCCATTGCTAACCTTATGGCTACTGTAGATCCTACTGTAAGCCCTAATCTCATTTATGCTACAGGGGTAAATGTAATGTTACCACTGCCTTGTGCTGTGAATGAACCTGTAACAATACCATCAAATGAACTTGTTACACTCATACCAGTTACAATACATGAGCCAGATAGTTTGATTTTACCTGCTCCTGTGTCACCTTCTGGATAAAGGATAATAGTTCCTGCTGGACTTGTTGAACCGTCACCAAACTGGAACTGACTAATCAACTGACTGCCTGAACCACTGATTTGTGGATCACCACTGCTTGCGCCTGCTTCTACAATAAACTCACCGCTTACTGTAAAACTGCCCAAACCGTGTGTATAGGTTCTCATTTCATCGCCCATAGCCGATGTTTCTAGTGCGTCCATAGTTGTATCCATTGTGAAACTTGTTACTTCAACTAGTGTAGTTCCACCAATCTCTAGAACGCCCTGTGTGCCGCGAATCGCTGCCATTTGTCTTACTCCTCGTCTTCAGATTTTACATCTGTCATTGTCAGCGTAACTGGTTCATCCAGCACTACTGTTTTTGTTTGTTTTTTGGGTTGATCTTCCAAGATTTCCCAACCGTTTTCCAATAGAACATCTACCCTGTCTTGAGGTTTCATTCTAATCTTTCCTGAAACGATTTCTTTCATTTTAACTTTCATTATGTTTGTCCTCTTGTGTATTGATATAACACATTTACTACAACTGTTACCTCACCATGTGGAGGTTCTACATCGTTATTTACAGTGACTTCAACTACCTGTGTGTCGATGGCGTTACTGTCTCTGGTGACATCTGCGACAAGTGCTTCTTCAACTCTTTCCACAATGTCATTACGAAGCGTGTCAATATTACTACCGGTAACATAACAAACAATGTTATAAGTGATAGTGGCAATACGACTGCCACTGTTGCCCAAAAGACTAAGTGGGCCGCGCTCTTCCCCAGCAGTGCTGACAAAGATTGCAGGATACTGTGCTCTTGATAAGTTTTCAACATCTAAAGACTCCCTAGTTACAAAAGTTGGTTTAGGATCGCGAGCATCCTTTAAAACCTCAATAATATTTTTGGCAATAAGTTCTCGCTTGCTCATCTAACCAATCTCTGGTAATGAACACTGATTTTTTCGCTGTCAGTGATTGATCCATCACCGTCATCGTCATATTCTATTCCGTCTTTGAGTATGTCTGTCCATTCACGAGCATATTCTGCACGATAAAAGTTCATCATGTTGTAGAATCTGTCTGTTTCTGGATCATGTCTACTAAGTTGTGGAAAGATGTAATAACCCAAACAATGGTAAACACTGGCTCTGGTAAACTGACTTTCTGTTAGTTTTGTTTCATCCATTTCGATTGGATCTGCAAGTTGACTGATGTCTACTTCCGCAAGTCCATATGCTCTTCTGGGCCACCACTCAATACGCAATGCTCTAAAGATATCCTGACGGCTCTTTTCGAACAAATCGTTAAAGTTTAGAATACCATAATCGCGGATATCCGGGACATATTCTTCAACATTGCTAATAGTAATCATATCTGCTGTTGCCATTGCTTTTCCTTGTAAAGATAAGCAAGGGCCGAAGCCCTTGCTTGTATTCTACTCAACTACTAGTTAAGTTGGTTCTGTGCAATGATGTGAACACCATATGTGTCTTTAAGCACTGCCTGACCTGCTGTCATTGACATAACAAGTTCAGTTGCACGAAGTGATGCGTCACGCTGTTGTTCCATGCGTGGCTCACGACCTACTGCAATACCAAGTGCATCGCGTGAGAACACGCCACATGATAGACCGTCACTACTTGAAACACCAACTAGTGAATGCTCAACTACAGTGATGCCTGCTACCTGACCAATAACGCCAGTTTGTAGTGCTTGGTTACCCACTTGTGAAAGATTTGGAATGTTGTTTCCGCCTGCTGTTGCAAGTTCTTTCTTTAGTGTGTAAGCCGCATATGGATGCACAACTGCATAATATGGACCAGGTGCATTTACCTGACGCAAGTATGCTGCTGCTTGGAACAAACTGTCAATGCTGATTCCTGTTGCATCATTGCCGATTGTTGTAGCAAATGATGGGAACAATGCAGCCATGTCTGTGTCAAACTTTTCTGCTACTGCACGACCTAGGATGTTACCAATGTCTGAAGCCACATCAAATGGGCTTGACTCTAGCATAAGGTCTGTTACAGTTGCCATTACACCAAGTTCACCAAGTGTGATAGTTACACTTTCTGGGTTGATTGCTGTGTTTGAAAGGTCTGTGCCTTCTGCAACACCTGCTGCGCTAACAGTTTGGTAAACAGGAACTTGAAAAGTCTTGCCTGCGCCGCCTGCGAGTGTGTAGTTGCGTCCTACTGCACGAGCAACTGACTGTTCTGTTGCTGTGAATAGTGCTTCTTGCAGAATGTTAGTAAACAGTTCTGCGCCAAGGGTGGTTGTTGTTTCGTTAGCCATGATATATTACTCCTCTTATCTGGCAGAGTCACGCTGTTTTCGCCACTCAGCATATTGCTCTCTGTGGTCTTTGCGTGACATATCTAACTTGGAAATATCTACTTTATTTCCAACTGTGTTATTTGCAGTCTGTGATTGACTGCCACTGCCTCCTGGAGTAGAAGCAACAAAGTGAGGATTACTTGTTAACCATTCACTTACATACTGATCCACTGTGAGTAGTTTTCCGTCATCTCCATAACGGGGTGCTCCATTGTCATCCACAATCTCTACTTCACCTGTTTCAGTGAGGTTAACACGATCCTGCAGAAGTCGTGATACTTGTTGTGGGTTTACTGCTTTCTTACTGCTCGCGGCATTAAGAAGTGCACCTTCTACTTTAATACTGTGAACCTGCTTTTGTAAGTCTTGGATAACACTATCCTTCTTACCAACAGTTTCCTCGAGAATCTTTTCGAACTCGCCTCGCTGTTTTTTAGCCTCCAGTTCTTTACGCTCTTTAGCCTGAATCATGTTGTTATATTCGTCTAGATCTACATTGCTGTATCGCTTTTCGAACTTGGCACGCTCACGCTGAATACGCTCCGCAACGATTTTGTCCACATCTTCTTGACGGAACATTTTTGATTCCTCTTGAACAGGTGTTACGGGGTCCTGCTCTTGAGTATTGACCACTGGGGTCTCCAAGTCTTCACTTGTCATTTTTTAGTCTCCTTAAGGATTGGGTATCTTGTAAGTATTTATCGACCCGTTTTAACCGCGTCTATTTCCGCCCTTTTTCTTCTTTTTCTTCATTGCCATAGTCGTATCCTCTTCTAAATATTTGGAATGTGCTTCTTCCAAACTCCCTTTTTTCACCAAGTATACTGCTCCAGTCAACTTTGGTTTTAATCAAATAGTTTTTTTGCATGTATATTACAGGTATACTGTGTAACCAATCCTGATAATCCTTTAGCAAATCATAAACTATTTGGTTGTCTGATATCTTTAACCAGTGTGTGGGTTCCGGTTTGAAATCATCCAACAATCTATATTCTGCACTTCTATTATTGATACGAGCATTTACACGAGCAACATCAAGCATAAATGGTTGATCATACACAATAATATCCACTGTGCTGTTCCATACTTCTTTTCCGTGATCTGTTCCGATTATTATGCCGGGTTTTGTTTGATCTCGGAAATGTGTTAAACTGCAATCCATAAGTTGATTTGCAACTAAACAACTTTCTTTATGGTATCTACTTACTCTCCAAAACTTGTCCGCATTAGGTCGTCGTTCCTGACTCCAAGTTAGTGTCTCTACTGTCATCGAATATTTCTTCTATTTCTGGATGTAACTCTAGTATTTCACTATCGCTCATGCCTTGATTGATCATCTCTCTAATATGAGCAACCAAGTCTTGACTGCCTTCCACCGGATCGTGTTCTAGTATAATCTCTCCTCCAACCGCGGTTTCTTCTTTAATCTCGTTGAGTGTTTCCTCGTCCTCAATGAGAATCTCTGCTACGAGAATGTCTATTTCTCGTAATAATCTTGGGTTTGTGATTTCACTGTCTTTAGCCATTTTAATCTGCTCAAGTTCTGCAGTTTTATCACGCATGTTGTATACATTGCTGTATTCAATAATGCCATCAAATGTAGAGTTTTGCCACAATGCCCACAAACGCCAAATCTGTTCTTCAGCAAGTTCTAATCCACTGGCTTTTTCTGTGAGTTTTGCTTGTAGCAGTTGAAACTCGCTTTGCAGTGCAACACCACTTTGATTGCGTGTTGCTGTGCTACGAATACCACCTAGGTGTGCAAGTTTGTCAATGGTGTCAACTGTTCGTTCAATGCTTGCCAACAAACCATCAATGTTGTTGCTGTCTGGTTGCAACAAGTATGGCTTTAACCCTTCAGGTGTGTTCTCCGGCACAGTGATAATAGCGCCTGCTCCAGCACTTGCAGTAACCATTTCTGTTTTTACAAGACTTGGATGGTTGCCAATGCGAGCAAGTTGAATAAGTTCGCTGTTTAGGTTAAAGATTTTAAGTTGGTGATCCGCAATATCTTCAATATCGCTGATGCCAATGCCACGCTGCCAACTGCGACTGTTGTATAGAACAACCAAAGGAACTTTGCCCAGTGCGTTTGGTGTTGATTCAATAACATCAACAGGATTCTTTGTGTTGCCTTTGCTGAACACAACAACATCAATACTTTCAGGTGTGTAGATTCGATACACTGCTTCTGTTTCACTGATGTGACGCTCAAACACTTTTACATAGGTGAGTTCATATGCACCATTTGGTCTGCGTGTGTAATCCCAATCCACAACATTGATTGGGCTTATTAAACTTACATAAGGACGGATTTCCTGTTCAAGTTCCTGTGCTCTAGTGGTTGTTTGTGTTTGTGGTTTATCAACTACAATCCAAGCAGTGCCATAGATGCTTGCTTGAACGCAAGCGTCACGCATAAAGTTGTTGAAGTTGCGACCATCGAGGTCAGCATCCTGCATGAACGATTCGAGACTTGGATCACGCTCAATACTACCAAACTCTCTGTAAGGTGCTTCACGGAATAAGAAACTTGAATATGTATGAATAATATTCTTACAGTGATTGTCTAATGGTGTTTCTTGTTTGCGGTTATCATACTCCTGTTCATTTTCATAAACATAGCGAGTAAGGTAGTCGTTTTTGCGATAATAGAAGCCACCCATATATGAATCGTAGAGAAATCTCCAACGAGTGTGTTGGCTCTGGTGTCCCGGGTGAATCGCTTCCATTTGATAGTAATCATATTTCATTTTGTTATCCTTGTGTATTTATAGCACCTATCTAACGGCAACTGACCAGGACTCTGGTTGCGCCGGCATGGGTCTGTTATCTGTAATCGGGAATAGATATTCTATACAGTAGGTAGCAGCATCAACCATATGATCATAACCGCTGTTCTTGTCTATCTGACTTGTCCCCTCTTTGTAGGTAAGTTTTTCAAATGCAGTTATCAGTGTTTTGCATTTTGGGTCTATCTGCAATCTATTTTCATCATTAGTGTTTTTAAGCAGGCTGTTTGCACTGTTTATTCTGTCTCTAACTGCAGGGTGTTTTCTGCGATATAAACACACAAATCCAGCATTTTGTAATATCTGTATGTCTGTTCTGCCGCCTGCTGATGTCTTGCGTTGCACACCTGCAGGATCTGGGTATGCAGTGATGCGACTGTGTGGATATCTTGTTTTTATTTCGTCACACAGTTCATCACTGTTTGACCCTGGGATAACAATCTCATCTATAGCATGCAATCCAGTTGCAGTTTTTACATATACCACTGCACTCATTGGATTGATATTGAAGTCAACACCAATGTGTAGATCAGTTGTTGGCCCTTCATATGGATCTTCATATAGTCTACTCCAGTTATACATCACAATACCAGCCCAGGTTTCGAACTTTGCTTCAAACTCTTGCCTGAATGTGCGAGTATCCAGCATACTGCGAGCATTTTCTACTTCATCTTCACTTACATTACCGCCTTCCAGAGTAGTAAATGCGTGTTGACTCCAATCCGGATGGTTTTGATAGCGTGTATAGATATCATAAAACCAGTTGCCTGTGCCTTTAGGCGTGCCAGCAAACAGTGCGTGTCCTTGCTCGTCAGCAAGTGCAGGGCGAATAACTTCGTAGAATGTTTCTTCTGCAATATCTGCTGTTTCATCAAGCATTGCAAACCACAGTTTATTACCACGCAGACTGTCAGGGTTGTCTGCACCGCGTAGTGCAATAGTTGATCCATTTACGAGATCCAATCTCAAATCACTTTCGTCCTTCTTCTCTACCCAGTTCATATCCATCAACTTCTGTTTTAGTGGCGTCCAGATAATCTGTTTTGCCATTCTATAACTGGGTGCAATATACCACACCGTTTTGTCGGGAACACGAGCAAACCTTGCAAGTTCTCTCATTCCCAAATGTGTTTTACCAAAGCGTCTTCCTGCAACCAACACTCTGAAGCGAGCGTCACTGGTCGCTACTTGTGCTTGCGGTATCGTCAGTTTCATCCGGTGCCTCTTCTACAGTAAATGTTGCAGGCAGATCAGCATCCGTCCAGGGCAACGGCTGTCTATCATCACTGTTTCTTTCGCCGTTTTCTGTTTGGTGTAGGAACTGTTTGCCAAGCCAGATAAGCATTGTCTTATCCTGCTTTTCAATAGCAAGATCAATCTGGGCTTGTCTTAGTCTTGCTCTAGTATGTGCTTTGACTTGATTGATGAGTGTGCTGAAACGATCTCTCACAGTGCTACTGTGACAGCCGAAAAACTTGCCCATCTCATCATAGGTGCATCCAATCTGTGCCAGTTTTATAAGTGTATCTCTGTCTATTTCAACAGTTTTTGCACTTTTACCGGGCAGTTCTTCCTCAAACCATTCTGGTTCAAGTTCCATTATACGCTCCTTGGCTCAACCAATATTCTAAACTGTCTTGCAACTGTAAGACTGTTGGTTGTTGTTATTGTGCAGGTCACTGTGTATACACTGTCCTCACTGCCGCCACTCAAAAACACTGTGCTTTTAGTTGAGTTGTTAGTTTGACTGTCGATGGTGAGTGGTGCACTGTCTCCTGCAATCGTGCTAACTGTAAAAGTGCTGGTTGAGATTGAGTTTTGTGCTGGCATCCAATCTGTCCAATCTACACTGTAGTCTAACACATCTACTGGAGATTTTCTAATAAAGACACCGTCTCTGTCTTGTTCAAATCCTGTTAGTGTTGTCATTTAGTTTGTCCTTGTTCTTGTTCCAGGCGCATATGCTGGCACTGGGATTTTGTATGTTCTTGTTTCGCTGCTTGCTGACTCTGTTCTTGTATATTCATCCAATACCATTAGCGTTCTTGCTTCTGTGGCAATGGTTGCTGTTCTATATGGATCGAAAGTTTGAACTGCCGCTAAAGTAGCAGTGACAGTGCCCAGTGTGATATTTAGTGAGCCCGCAAATACCGCATTACCAGTTGTGGTTAAACTGGTTGTGCTTGCAAGATCGCTTGTTGCACTGATGTTGTTTGTTGCTGTTGTGATCACACTGCTGGTTGTGACTACATCAATGTCGCCGAATACAACACGCTCGCCTATTGTTGTTGTGACAGTGCCCAGTGACATGTTGATTTCGGCACTCTGATGTATTAGATTACCTGTTACATTTACACCACTGGTGCTTGCAATAGTGATATCACCAAAGAACAGTTCACCGCCGGCTACAACTGTGACAGTGCCAAGTGCAATATCAACCGTTGCTGCTCTGTTTCTCACAGCGTCCACTGTTACTGTGCTTGCAGTGGTTACAGTGCTAATACCCGCCGCAATAAAGCCACCGGTTACATTAGTTGTTGCGAAACTGCCAATATGAGCACCATCTACAGGACCCCATACTGCTTTGGGCCATGTATTCCAGTCATCATACAGTCCAACATTATCCCAGGTATATGCATATCCTGCGTCATATGGATCGCGTAGTGTGTCATGCAGTTGATTACCCAGTGTAGTTGTAGTTGTGGAGTTAGCAATAGTTGCATCAACGGCAATCGTGTTTGTTGCTGTTGTGCTTACACTGGATGATGCCTGCACTGTTGCACTGTTAGCACTAAGAACACTGGCATCTGTAGATATAAGAACGGTGCCGGCAAGTATGACGACACCCAAGTCTGCGTCCACTGCATCCGCACTGACTGCGAGTGAACTTGCTATTGTTGAACTACCACCCTGATTTAGTTTTGGAACTGCACTGATTTGATGTGCCGCACTAATGCTGATATTTGTTCCAGCCAGTCTTGCGGCATCTGTGCTTAATCCTGATGCAATGCTTATATCAATAGCACTGCTTGCAGTAGCACTGGCAACTGTAACTGTGCTTGTGCCTAATGTAAGGTTTATACTTGCCGATAGTGTGTTTGTTGCAGTAGTAGTGGTAGCAGCAGTGGCAGTTATTTCAGACTCTGCACTTAACTCGAGACTCGCACTTGCACTTGTAGTGGTTTGGGCACTACTGTTTAAGGTGAATACTTCAAAGAAGTCACCTGTAACATATGATTGTGCGTCTGCGGGGCTTAGATAATAGCCTGATACAATAACTGCCATAGCGTTTTTCCTATTAGTCTAGTGTAATCTCTAAACTACCTGATGAAATAATGAATGTGTCACCATTTGTGATTGTTTTGTTAACTGACAACGCACCCCAAGCAATCAAGTTGCCGCCACTTGCCGCATCCCAGATACCAATGTGTGTAACTGTTCCCCAGTCACCGGTAGCACTTGGGAATGTAATCTGTGTGTCAGTTGTGATTGTTCCGTCTGTTGCTGCTCCTGCAGCCGAGAAACTATTTGTTCCAGCGGTGCCATCAGTGATTTGCTGACGAGCGTAAGCATCTGTGCCCACGGTTAGTTCTGTTAAACCTACACCATCTGATCCGCTCATGCCTGTTGCTAGACCTAGATATAGGTCAAAGTCTGTCCAATCGGCGATTTCGCCATTTCTAAAGATATGATCGAGAACCTTGTTCTCTGCATAGTTTGATAAACTCATTTTGCTAACTCCTTATGTTTTATCATTGTATTTACTGGGTTTTAGTTAGGCTGTTTTTATGAATCTAGCCATAAATCCGCCCCCGATGAATCCCAGCCCAGTTGCTGAACTCAAACTTGTTATTGTTGCTGTTGCTTTTACTTGTATGTTTGTTGCACTTGCAAAAGTTTCAGTTGTAGTTAAATCACACCACATTAATCTATGCGTCCGGTTAAGGTCAGTGCTTATATCATGCGTTTGACTGGGTGTGAATGTTGCTAACACTGTGCTTGTGTCTGTGTTTAGCAGTTCTATTTTAACGCTTACACCATAACTAGGAATATTTCCTGTAGTTCGTTGTATTTGAATGCTCCAATAGCCATCTATTTGTATTTGGTATGTGCCTGCAGGTATTTCTGGATTGTCATCTGCACTGCTAAGATTGAATATGTTTTGATCATCAAAGTTATTAGCCGGACTAAACTCAAATGTTTGTGTAATCGTAGCACTGGGACTTGCTGACCAACTGATGGGATATTGCGTGTTGCCGCCCGAGTTGGTTAAAGGCATGTAACTACCATTTAACAGAGTATTATTGGTTACATTCCATTCTGTGCCATCGTATGCCAATACCTGACCATCCTGAGGTGTGCCTAGGTCTACTGTGCCAAACTCAGCAATAATAGCATTGACATTGTCAATGTTTCGCTTTATATCCGCGCGGGCATTCTGTGGTGCATCATATGCATTGTCTACGCTATCTGTTGTTGTTGTTGTGGGCCAAGTCATCGTTATACTCTAAACAACTTTATGCTAATGTTGAAACTTACACTACCATCAGTGATAATATCTGTAGTAAATGTTACTCGAACATCACTAGTGGTAGTGAGTGTAAAACTGTTTGCACTGCTTATGCTATACACTCTGTGTTCATCATTGTCTGTGTGCATGATTTGAGCATATGCAATATTGTCGATATCCGCACCTGCTGTGTTATTGCGTAGTTTTAGTGTCTCAAGGTTTGGTTCTGGATCCGGATTGTTGTGTTGAGCACTGAATATTCCTGTAATAATGGCTTTGTAAGTGCCTGCGTCTAGATTCATATCCACACCACTTACACTGTTAACAATGCTGTATTCATCATTGCTGATTGACATTGTGTTTGCACTGAATGTCAGGTAGGCTGCTCTTGTGCCGGCTGCTCCACTATTGATCCAACGACTATTACTGCCATCATACACAAGTGCTTCGCCATTCGCCGGCGCAGTTATTGCTACTTCACCAAACTCATCAATAATAGCATTTACATTGTCAATGTTTTGTTTGATGTCAGCACGAGCAAGGCCCGGGTTGTCACTACCGCTGTCTACATTTGCTGTGCTTGCTGGTGTTGTGGGCCAAGCCATGGTGTTCTCCCTATAGTATATCTATGTTTAGTGTTTCAAGTCTGCGGTCTGCTGACTCTTCTGCTTGATCATCATCACACTCTACAGTGCGTGGCAGTGTAACTGCTACACCTGGAATAGCGTTTAGCATCGCTGCCTGATCCTGTGTTAAATCCTGTGTTGTTGTTAGTGTTATCATTGTTGCTCCTAACTGAGTTCTATAATAAGTTTGCCTGCTTCCACGATGAATGATTCACCATCGCTGACCTGCGCACTGGGCGTAATGCTGCCATATGCAAGTAGGTTGCCGCCTGTGCTGGCATCATACACACCAAAAGCAACAACAGTGTTCCACGCTCCGCCACTGGCTGTGAATGTTTCATCGCTGGTATTCGCTACCTGTTTGTTTGAACTATAAGCATCAAATGCTGTTGCTTGTCGAGCATAACCATATAGACTGGCAAGTTCTGTGCCACTGGTGCTGTCTGTAGGTGCCACACTGAGCAAACCCAGGTATAATGTGGTTGGGGCTGTATACGCTGTGTTGCGAAATACATGCTCTAATACCTTTTGTTCTAAATAATCTGTGAAACTCATATTATATACTTCCTGTTGTTAAACTACCGGTTGTGTCATCTGTTAGTGCTGGACCATATGCACCGGTGCCCGCGAGTCTATCTGCATCTGTAGCGCCAACCCAGTTGTAATATATTTGACTTGTAAACCCGTCATATAATCTGCCTCGAGGCAGTGCCGGTGTGCCTGATAGCATTCCGTATATGTAGTTTTCAAACTGCGCCGAGCCATCCAAGCCCACAGTCATATGCACCGGACCTAATCTCAACTTATCACCGGCATAGTTGGGTTGGATGGTTCCATAACTGATGTGTGTGGGATTGACATCCCAGTTGTAAATGTTATTGTCAAAGTGATCTTCTAACACATAGAATGTTGTGCTATTATAGGGTGCTATTACACTTTTTACTTGTCTGTCGCCGACGCCGATGGCATAATCTCCTCTAATATCTCCATTGTATGGAAAAAACCCAAATACATTCGTGTAGTTACTATACCAGAATGAAAACTTGCACCAACCTGCGAATGTGCCGCTATCACTGGGTTGTAGTGCTACTAGACTGACATTACTCATGTTGTTGCCATTTAACTCTAGTTTGTTTAGTATAAACTCGATACTACAGTTTGCAAAACTGCTGGTTAAACCGGTTCTTCTGTTCACCAGTGCTGTGCTTGGATGTGTTTTTACCAGGATCTCAAACTCGTTGCCAACGCCGGTGCTGCTTGTAGGATTTTCACTGCCCATGCTTACTAATCGCGCGGTTTCTGCACTGGTAATGCCGGTTCCACTAAATGCACTGGCTGGCAAATAAACCCAAAACTCCATGAGCACGCTACCAAAGTTTACATATGACGCTGTGGTATTAAGATCAACTGCCATTCTTGTGGACGATGAGTTGCTACCATACTCTGCGTTCATTTCAATATAACGAGCATCCAGAAACTGCGGGCCAGTGGCTGTGCTACTACTAACAGTTCTGCTCAAGTAGTTTGCAGGCGATGCACCTGCATGCCAGGCTGCTCTGTGTGTTGCCAAAAACATTTAGATATAGTTCCCACTTATAGTCCACAAATAAGTGCCATCTACATTCATAACACTTACAACTGTGTAGTTGCCTGCACCCGAATCTACGGTGGTGATGCCATTTGCAATCTTAAATGTTTCACCTGCGCCTGCTGTGAATGATACAGTTCTACCGCCTGTGCCATCCTGTTTCAAGAACAGTGTAACACTGCCTATCATTGGTGTTCCACTGGCATTGTTATCGCCTGGGAAGTTGCTCATTGTGAAACTTGTTATATTATCACTTAGTGTGACAATCTGTGTGTTACCATTGTTGTAGTCAACTGTGTATGTTCCACTTGCACTGTGAGTTTCTTCATAACTGAGTTCACTGTAGTAGCCCACACTGCCGAACTTTTCTACATAGTGAGGCATGTCGTTTTTCACATTATAGAATAGTGCACCGCTGCTTACATTAAAGTTGCCGTTGCTGGCATCTCTAGAATCTCTATGTGTATGCCATACACTAATATCGCCTGTAATATTGACCGAGGCGCTGCCGGCACTTTCAACACCTACTCTTGCTGCGTATACACTGCCATGATCGATTGTTAAATCTTGTGGATTCGATACCGCGCTATATTCATTGTCAAAACCGGCTTGGAAGTATAACTGATTTTCTATTGCCGCGGCTCGTTCTACTGTAGCACCATATGTTTCATTACTGTTGGTAACATTAAAGTTGTTTCTGATGCCGATAATGCCTCTGCCTGCTCTGTCACCATCCAGGTAGGTCATGCCATTTACATCTATTGCATATTGCATATGATTAGTGCGGAATCTTGCATTAGAACTGCTTATTGTAGAGTTAGCATTGTTAAACTTGATGTCTCTACCAATACTTTCGCCATAATAACGACCTGCGCTTGCATCTAGACTTCTGTTACGCCAGTTTATAAATGCTGCTGTTGTGCTGTTCGTTCCATAAAAGCCCGCGTTTAATGAAGGACTACCAATAACATAATGGGTGCCTCTGGCAGTGTTATCAGCATCTGTGGCGATTGCATTTGAACTTGCCATTGTGACTTTAATATTGCCTGTGCCGTCTGGTGCAAGTTCAATGTCACCATTGCTTGCCGCGGCGCTAATGATGCTATTGCCATTTACATCTAAATCGCCACCAAGTTGCGGAGTTGTGTCATCAACGACATCGCCGCCTCCGCCACCACCACTCACAGTTGTGAAACTTAATACACCACTGCCGTTGGTTGTGAGCACTTGTCCATTAGTGCCGTCTGCACTGGGCAATGTTAGTGCTAGATCCGCGGCCATACTTGCAGGCGCACGAAGCACAACACCTTTGCCGGTTGTGTCACTTTCCAGTAAGAAGTTGTTACCGGTTGTGTTGCGGAAATAATACTTGCTACTGCTTACAACAAACTGTGTTGCGGCTGTGATAGTTTGGTTATTTGTATCGAAACTGTCTGCAAGTTTAAGGTTAGTAACCAGTGTGTTGCCTGTGCCGTTGGGTGTGATTGCAATGTCACCGTTTGACACACTTGTAATAGCGTTTCCATTTACATCTAATGCACCGCCAAGTTGTGGAGTTGTATCCTCAACAACATTGCTGATTCCTCCACCACCACCGCCTGTGATCCAATCATAGTCTGCACCATCCCAACTAAGAACTTGTCCTGTGGTTGCTGTGCTGGTGTTTAGGTGTGTGTCTACATCTGAGTTTGCGTAACCATCTGTAATACCATATCCACTCAGTGTGGTTGGTGTTGATGTAATGCTTGCAAATGGCAAACTGGTAGTATGGCTTAAATCACTAATCTGACTTTCTGTAATGCTTAGTGCCGCTTGGTGTTGTGTGACACTGCTCTGTGTAATATTAGCGTCTGGCACATTTGCCCAAGTAACTGCAGAACTTAGATCATTTGTTTCTGTAAATGAAGTTAGATAACCACTGTCATTTGTTAGACTGCTAACTGCTGTTGGAATATCACTTGTAAGTGCCACTGTTCCAGTTGTGGTTGGCAGTGTTAGTGTGCCGGTGTTACTAATGCTACTAATAACGGGTGTGGTAAGCGTTTTATTTGTAAGTGTGTCTGTGCTTGACGCAGTAATATAACTGCCCAAGTCACTGATTTGACTTTCTGTAATGCTAAGTGCGGCTTGGTGCTGTGTCACACTTGATTGCGTGATGTTTGCATCCGGAACATTTGCCCAGGTCACTGCGGCAGTTAAATCGTTGGTTTCTGTTTCAATCTTAGCCGTGTTTAGGTTTGTAAAGTTAGCATCAAGTTCTGTGATCGTTAGCGCCGAACCTTTTGCAGTTCTGGTTACAATAGTAGCCATAGGGTGTTATCTCCTCGTATATGTTATTTATAGCACCAAGTTTCCCACTGTTTTGGCGTGCTCAAGCAGTGTAACACTGTGGGTTTGCTGTCTGCTAATAACAGATGATACTGGTCTCTAAATCTTTGGGTCTTTTTAATAGTGCCCCGTTTAAGTTCATGTTCATGCCATCGTTCAGTTCCATCATGTGTAACTGTGTCGAATCCTATGCAGTGAATGTATTCTGGTGCGTGTGCCAATGCCAGTTTGATTGCCAGTGTTCCTGTAATGTCTAAATCACTGTTGCCAGGCACCGTGTGTTGACTGTGTCTTGTAGCCCATCTGTCTGTGGTATAGCAAGGTCTGCGACAGTGTTCTTTGTTGTATTGAACCCAGTGATCATCACAGGCAACTACATAATCAATGGCAATCTTATCTTCCAGTTCTAACCAAGCACCATTGCACACTATAACTCTAAGTTCCGAATCAACCCGGTGCCAGTCGAATGCGTGTATGCTTGCACCGTTTCCCACTACAAGAAACTCTAAAGGCTCTAGGTCATATTTGTTCATCATACTGTTTCCAAATGGGCACTGGAAGTTGTTATATATAATCTAGGAACGAAACCACAGCATCCAGTGCCCAGTATATTTATCTGACCCATTTATAGGCTCGTCTTGTGACTATGGCATGTATGCTTTGTTGTGTTACACCCCATTCATCAGCGAGCAGTGTTTGACTGTCACCTAAACTGTGATTTCTGCGTATGGTTTGAACTTCTTGTTCAGTGAATAACTGTTTTACACCCCGAGTGCGACATTTATGTTCCATGTGTTCCTGTGGGTTCATTATACGCATATGATAGGGATTCACACACAGTTTGTTGCCACACATTTTGCGAATAAGTCTGGTTGGATCATCGTTGGTGCGTTTTTCTACTCGACAATACCTATCCCAGAGTATGCGATGCACATAACAGAGTTTACCGTGCCATCGTGTTATGGGTTGTCCACTGGCATTCACACCGCCGGGCCATATCCAACAAGTTTCTTTATCCACGGGTTGTATGCGTTTTAACAGGTGTTCTACTGTGTTAGTCAGCATCGTCATCACCAAATAGCCTATTCCAATGACTTTGTTGTTTCCAAAACTCTGCCATTTGTTCTGCTAAATCTTGTTTACTTGTGACTACTTCTACACTAATCCTGCTATCAGCGTCTATGAGATTCTTACTCTCATCTTTCCAGCGTAGATTATTCAGCACAACACCTTTGGTTCTGGCTGCTTTGATAGTAGTTTCCCATCGTCTAAAGTTTCTATTGCCGGGATCCACATAACATGTTAACTCTTGCTGTGTTTTAACCCCCACAAGTTTTACACGACAGATCATTCCGCCGTGCTTGCTTTCGATATCATTAATATCACTTATAAATGCTGGTTCGTTTAATCGTGCCATTTTTTGTCTCCGTTCAGTGTTATCATTGTATATTATACTACTTGTATTTAGCCGTTGTCAAGTTTTTTTGTTGTTTTGGGTGTATTGTTCACAGTAGTGTTTGCAAAGTGTGTATAGTTCCCCCGCAGTGTCTGTGGTGTAATCTGTTACAGGTGCGTAAGTCATTATTTCTATGATTACTCTATGTAGATTAGGATGTATATTTTTAGGTGGTTTATTCATCCACACAGTGTTATTTGCCATGTCTCATTGCCTCCAGCACACTCAATCTCTGCACTATAACACAGGCTTGGGGTGGTTGTGGGTTTGCGTTTGTGGGGTTTAGAGGATCCATGTAGAAGCAAACAGTGTCTGTGTATCGTGCGTGTTCACTATCATTGTGTAATAGGGTTGCGATGTTCAGTCTCTGTGCGGAGTTATATGCTATTATAACTGCTGAATATCCCAAGGGAACTAACATGCTTGCTACACCTTCTATATCACTGCGTGGGTTATCTGTGCCCTGTATAACTGTGATGGGTCCTGTGCGTATGCCCGGGCAAGTGCCAGATGTGTGTAGTGTGTTAAAATAGTCAAGCCACTGTTTCATAGTTCTAACCTCTCGTGTATAAACTCGCAATAATCTGGGTCTATTTCTGTATTGATTATCATGTTAGTCTCCTATTTGCTATATCAATATAGTCCGGGCTGATTTCTGTGCCAATACCAATCCTGCTATTCTGTTTGGCTATCTTGATTGTAGTGCCCGAGCCAGCAAAGGGATCATATACGGTATCGCCCGTGTTTGTCCAAGTTAGTATCTGATCTTCTGCTAACTGCTCTGGCATAATCGCAGGGTGTTCAAATGCTATTTTATCTTTGGTTGTATGGCCACCACCAACAGTGTATACAAACACATTGTTCAACTTAGTGTGCGTGTTGCGTTTGGTTTTTTTGTATTCAATAGTGCCTGCTTTACCGCGATATCGCATATTTGCTTCACCAGTATACGCTGTTTCACGCATCAACGGGTTGAAGGTCTTTGGCTTTCCTAAACTAAAGCAAAAGATATATTCCCATGCTTGATGATATCGTGGGCTGCTGCTTGAACTTGGCATTGGGTTTCTTTTAACATAAATCATAGTGTCATTTAGTTTAAACCCCGCGTCAATGAATGCTAATGCTTGACGCATACTTGTGCCAGTTTCGCTACCTTTTACAGTAGCATCAGCAACATTCCAAACAACAACACCTCCTGGTTTTACTATTCTCTTTAACTCCGGAAGCATATTTGGTAAATCAAAATCAAAACCCGTGTATTCTCGTAGGTTGTCGTATGGAGGACTTGTCAATACCATATCAACACAGTCATCTGGTTGTGTTCGCATCCATTCTACACAGTCTTGATTGATGATCATTGTTCTGTCTTTGTTAACTGTTCACTGAGTAAGAATAAACTAAAGTCTAGGTTAGCAAGTTCTACATCAGGTATGTTAGCATATGTTTGTAGTAGGTTATTTTGTTTGCTGACGATTTCAAACAACTGCTGTTGCACAGTGCTGTGCCGTTTCATAATATTCAGCATAGTGCTTGCCAGTGTGTTTATTGTGGTCTGCAACTCAACTTGATTTTTTGCAAGTTGTTGTAGTATTTCATATGGATTATCATACTGTGCCATATCACCGAGATCTATTGGTTTCATAGTGTATTTAAGCCCGTGTGTTTTTGGGTAAAGAAAAACCCAACAAGTTGTCAGATTAGAGGAGACCACTTGTTGGGTTAGGTTAAACTAATCTAGGAGAATAGTTATGCTGTATAATACACGACGCACTTGTTATGCGTGTATTGTTTATTATTATACATATTTACAGTGCGTGTGTCAACCTTTTTTATTACGCTGCCTCCTATTAGTAGTCTACGGTTGTATAACAAGGTGTTAGTGTTGAACGCACCCGAGTGAATACTGCCCGTGGATGACACTGCCAACCCAACTTAGGGCCAATATTGGAATATTCATCCAGTGTTTTTTGTAGGCTATCAATATATTCTTCTGATACATTTTCTACAACCACAGCATCACAAGTCTTGGCTGCCTTTTTGTATATGGCACTTGCTGTATTGCGGAATAACCAAACGGTATTTTTGCCTTCTAGACATTTAACAGGGTTGCGGTTATATTTGAAACGCCCGATAATGCTGACTAAGTCTGGTGTATGTGCTACATTATCGATTGTGATTGCTTCGAAGTTTGTGTTTTTCATTACGCTGCCTCCTCTACAAGAGTTTCAAGTTTTAGTTTTAGAAGTTGGGGGTTGTTTCTGTAAGTGTTTTGGAAAGTTTTAATAGCCCAACTAGCAACCATACGGTCTTCACTGTTTG
>Ga0070751_1000501_pt1 | contig 24730 bp, 29 predicted proteins | sample VirMetDEL_Aug_28_FD_78514 | JGI IMG/M metagenome (GOLD analysis project Ga0070751, IMG submission 78514) | Aqueous microbial communities from the Delaware River and Bay under freshwater to marine salinity gradient to study organic matter... | ecosystem: Environmental > Aquatic > Marine > Coastal...
ATTGACGGGCCACATTTCGAGCTAATGGTTTAAACCTAAGTCTAGTATAAATCGAACAAATGTGTATAATCTTCCCAACAGGAGGTTTCTGATGCCGCTACAAAAACTTCAATTCCGTCCCGGTATCAACCGTGAAACTACGTCTTATACCAATGAAGGCGGCTGGTTTGACATGGATAAGGTGCGGTTTCGCTTTGGATACCCTGAAAAAATTGGGGGTTGGATTCAGCAGTCCTCTAACTCTTTCCTTGGTACGGCTCGTGCATTGCACCCTTGGGTGGCGTTAGATGGAACTAATTATCTTGGAGTAGGTACTAACCTTAAATACTTTATAAACGAAGGAACTCAGTATTACGACATTACGCCTATTCGCCTTACAACAGATGCTGGTGATGTGGTGTTCGGCACAGGCGCTGACACGCTGGATGGGGCAGTGCTGGCTGCTGATGAGTCAATTACTTTAACTAGCTCTTCAGGGTTTCCTGCCTCTGGTTTGATTAAGATTGGAAGCGAAGAAATAACTTACGCTGCCATTTCATCTAATACACTAACTGGTTGCACTAGAGGACAAAACGGAACTACGGCTGCGGCACACGCAGATGATGCTGCTGTTACTTGTACGACAATCACCGTAACCGATTCCAACCACGGCGCACTAAATGGAGACTTTGTAACCTTTTCAGGTGCAGCTTCATTAGGTGGCGTAATAACAGCGGCAGTTTTAAACCAAGAATACGAAATAACTGACATTATAAGTGATGATGCTTATCAGATTGAAGCTAGAACTGTCTCTACTATTCCTTCAATAACAACCACAGACGGCTTAAACCCAACCTTTGTGTTCGCCAATACATCAGATAGTGGCAATGGTGGCGGATCAATCGTTGGCGCGTACCAAATTAACACTGGTCTTGACACAACCATTTCAGGAAACGGTTGGGGCGCAGGATCATGGAGTCGTGGCACTTGGAACTCTAGTGCCGACTTAACAGCCTCTGGACAAACTCTACGCATTTGGTCCCATGATAATTTTGGAGAAGACCTTGTTATTAACGTGAGAGATGGTGGACTGTTCTACTGGGATAAAAGCAACGCAAGTGGCGTTAATGGTAGGTCTGTTTCTCTTTCATCACTAGCAGGAGCAAACAAAGTTCCTACTGTAGCCAAGCAAGTTATGGTATCTGATAAAGACAGACACGTTATAGCATTTGGCTGTGACCCTGAAACAGCCGAAGGAACACAAGACCCCTTGCTAATTCGCTTCTCTGATCAAGAAAACATTGTTGAGTGGCAGTCACTTGTGACCAATACCGCTGGTGATTTGCGCATAGGTTCAGGTTCTAAAATTATAACCGCTATAGAAACACGTCAGCAAATATTGGTGTACACAGATGTTTCTTTGCACGCCATGCAGTTCTTAGGGCCACCATTTACTTTTGGTATTAATTCTATTTCTGAAGGAATAACAATAGCAGGTCCTTTAGCTGCAATAGCTGTAGAAGATAACGTATTCTGGATGGGCGCAGAGGAGTTTTACGTCTACGGTGGTAGCGTTCAAAGGCTTCCTTGCTCTGTTAGAGACTATGTATTTACAAACATTAACACTGACCAGCTAGAGAAAGTTACTGCTGGCGTAAACTCTGCATTTGCCGAAGTAACTTGGTTTTATCCTTCTGCCTCTAGTGCAGAAAACGATAGCTATGTGACATACAACTACCAACAGAAGATATGGTATTATGGCACACTTGGTCGAACTGTGTGGCTAGATCGTGGTGTAAACGCAGATCCAATTGCGGCTGGCACAGATCATTATCTGTACTTACATGAAATTGGATTTGACGATGGAAGTACAACTCCTGCCACAGCTATTGCTGCCTTTATAGAAAGCAGTCAGATGGACTTGGGAGAAGGCGAACAATTTGCGTTTATGCGCCGTTTAATACCTGATTTGACGTTTAGAAACTCAACAGCAGACGCCCCAAGTGCTACTATGACGCTTAAAGTCAGGAACTTCCCCGGAGGAAACTATCTTGACTCTGATGCAAGTTCAGTTGCAAAGACAGCAAGCGTTCCAGTAGAACAATTTACCGAACAGGTATTTGTTCGACTTAGAGGTAGGTCATTCGCCTTTAGAATTGATAGCTCAAACACAGGGGTTGCATGGAGATTAGGTTCTCCAAGAGTTGACATCAGACCTGACGGGAGACGTTAATGTCAAGAAACTTAGTTCTACCATTTTTCCCTATACCTCCAGAGGAGTACAATCAGGAATACATGGCAGAAATAATGCGTTCATTTACTGTGTATTTGACCCAAATACAAAACCCCGGAGAGGGTCGCAACACGAATTTAACCCTTACAAACTTGCAAACAGACGATCAGGGGTTAGAACCGGGGGCTTTATTTAACTACAGGGACGCGTCTGGAATGATGGGATTTGTAAAGATTGCAGTAGCAGATACTTCTAATTTAAGGGGCAATACAGCCACAAGTGGAGTAGGAGCCGTAACGGTGACAATATCATGACAGATACAATTATTACGATGAATGACGGCTCTAAATGGCGTCCTTCTAACAGTAGAGATACTGTTTCTTGCGTAAACTGTGAAAATGAGGTAGATACACCTCAAGAAATTGCGTCCTATCCAGATGGAAACTGCCCAGATTGCGGTGAAAACTGGACAGGATCAGAGTCAAGAAGTACAAATATTCGGGTTACGGCTCCTGATCCGATTTCTGGATCAACGCTCTAGTATTTTAAAGGAACATTTGGTAACTTAAATTAAATGGTCGCGAGGTTTAATATGCAAGGCATGTCACAATACGGTAGAAACGGTGATACAATGATGGCACATGTCGCTCCGGGCGAGATGGTTGTGCCGCAAGAAGTATTGCAAAGTAACCCTCAAGTTACTCGCGGCTTGGGAATGGCATTTGAGGATGTTGGCGCTGATCCTTTGCGATATACAGTTGGTTCTGGTCAAAACAGTATGAACCCAACGACAGGGCAACCTGAGTTTTTCTTCGATAAATTAATTCCTTTCCTAACGAAAGCCGCCTCAAATCCTATAGTTCAAGGCGCTATTGGGAATGCTGCATTAAGAAAGATACAAGGTAAAGACGTTCGCCTTCGTGACGTTTTGCTTGGCGGTGTGGGCGGTGCTACCATTGGTGGATTTACTGGTAGAGGCACTGGCATGAGTGGCCTTGATAGCTTGTTGGGGTTAGACCTTGATAGCGGTGATGCGTTAACGCAAGCTGTTAATAATGTGACTCAAGGTAGTGGAACTGGTTCTATAGATGCTGCAAAAAACTTTGCAGGTAATATAACTTCATCCGGTGCGACTGGTTCTAATCAGGTGGCGCGAGGTGAGAACCTCATGGGTTTAGGCGAAATGTTTGGCACTGATCCAAGCAAGGGTGGTTTTTTTGCTAATGCTTTAAATACACCGATTGGTGAGTCTTTGGCATTTGGTCTTGGCTCTAAAGTTTTAAGTATGTTGTTTCCACCTGATGACGAAGAAACAGACGAAGAAGCAGCAACGCGCAGATTCAATGAAAGCTATGCAGAAAAAAGAAGTAACCCTAGCCGTTTAATTCTTGCTAATACACAGCGACCATCAGGAACGGCACAACAAATTGAAGAGTATTTAGCGCAAAACCCATCTCCAAATTCTAGTTTGGTTCAACTAAATAAAGGTGGCCCAGCGTATTACCCGCGTAGAGATGGTGGCATTATGCCAAGCGAAGGCTCTGGCACAGAAGACGATGTTCCTGCTATGTTAACCGCAGGAGAATTTGTAATGACAAGAGGCGCTGTTGAGGGCGCAGGAAACGGTGATTTAAATCAGGGCATACAAGAAATGTATAGCATGATGGATGATCTGGAGAGGAAAGCGTAATGTCTACTGCCAGCCAATATGATACAAGACAAAGTGTTATTCAGCAAAAACCACAATACATTGAAGATATTGATCAGGCCCTTCTTGGTAAATACTTTGGTGAACCTCTTAAAGAAGGCGATGAATATACTGATCCACAAACAGGTGAAACGCGAGTTTTAGAAGCAGGTGATCCTATAATCGGTCAGCTTATGGGCGGCACGATGGATGATCCATCTATCTTTAATATTCCAGACTATGTTCAAGCTGGAGAGCAACGACTTGACGCAGAAGGCAATGTAATTGAAGCCAGCCGCACTCCCGGCGCTGCTGATCTTCAGAATACAGTGGCTGCAACATTTGGAACAGAAGAAGGCCGTGACGATTTCATGGGGCGTTACGATCCATATTTCTTGGACGAAACCGACACACCTAAATACTTACCAGAGGCAGCTACTGCGTTGGGCGCTGGCAAAACAAGTATAGAGAAAGGTCTTGCAGATTACTTTCCAGACGCAAAGACTTACCTTGATGCTGGTCGTGGAACTACTGGCGCAAAAGGAATTTACGACACTGCGTTGTCAGGTGTTCGTGATGATATAGGAAAAGGTACAGATACCTTTGATGCCAAAACTCGCTCTGACTCGTTGCTTGGTGATGCTCAATCAACTGTAAAAGGTGGATTGGGTCAGTTTACTCCAGAGAGTATAGACTCTGGTGGTAAGTTTGGCGCAGAGACGGCGTTTGATCGTAGGACAGGCCGTGCGTTTGAACTAGCAGAACAGGGGCTTGGTAAGTTCGATCCTACTTCGGCTCAAGAGTTTATGGACCCGTACAAAGAACAAGTCATTGATGCTGCAATGAAGCGCATTGATCGTGAAGGCTCAAAGATGCGACAGGCTGGTGCTGCGCAAGCAATCAGTGCAGGAGCATTTGGCGGTTCTCGTTCAGGCGTTCAGGCCGCAGAAACAGAAAGAGCCATTTCAGAGCAAAAGCAGAACACCATAGCTGGATTGTTGTCTCAAGGATATGATAAGTCGATGGCTAACGCTATGGCAACAGATGAAGCAGGGCGCAAACGTGCGCTGCAAGCGTCTGGTGTTACAGGTCAGTTGGGTGCAACAGGTGCAAACTTAGAATCATCAGCCTTTTCAGACGCAGCGAGACGCGGCCTAGCGGCGGCAACTACTGAAGGCCAGATGGGTCAAAAAGCCTACGAAGACGCCATGAAGAGGCAATTAGGTGCAGGTCAAGAGCTTGGACGCCTTGGCACAACGCAATTAGGTGCGGAATCAAAGGCATTTGAGTCTGGCGAAGATCGTATGCTCAAAGCGGCTGATATGTATCGTAGCATGGGGCTATCTAGCGCAGAAGCGCAATTGCGTGCTGCTGAAGATGTGAAGAAACGTGACCTAGAAGCGGGACGCCTTACAGGTGGCCTTGGTCAATCCTATGGTCAAATGGGCGGTATGCAGGCTGATATTGGTCGAGCATACGGTCAATTAGCTGGTGGTGCTGCTGATATTGGTAGGGTCTATGCGGGTATGCAGCCTGCGGATATGGGCTTTATGTACGAAATGGGTGGCAAACAGCGTGCATATGCTCAACAGCTTGAAGACATGGGCCGAAAGAATGTTCTTAATCAAACGCAGCAAGCGTTAGCTCCATACAGTTATGGACAAACATTCTTGACAGGCTCTCCATCTGCTTCAATGTATGGTGAGTTTACGAATACACCACAAACAACCCCAGACCCGTTTATGCAAGGAGTTGGAATGTACACCAACATGCAGGGCATTAACCAATTGACAGGGTAAGAGACAAACATGGCTGATCCTTTAACAGACGCTTACAATCAACAACTTCAAATACGCAATATTCCTTTAACTAAAGGTCAACAGATTTTGAAAGGATTAGGCGAGACAGGGGTGTCTGGACCCTTGAGCCTGCCATATGCGTTAACTCAGAAAGTAGCTTCTGGACTTTCTAAATATATGAGTTCTCCAACTGATTTTGTTGAAGATGTTCGGTCTGAAGAAATAGATCTAACTGATCCTCGCGTAGCTGGTGTTGAACTTGTGGATATTTTTGATGATTTAGGTATGCCAGATTTTGTGCCTGATGACTTGGGTATGGGTGAAAAATTCACATACGACCCAACTGGTGAAGGTAAGACTAAAAGTTTTTCAGATGCAAAGGACTTTCAGGCGGAAATAGAGGCGCTGGGAACCGTTGGTGGTCGGGGTAAATTCGCTGAAAATCCTACAGAAAGAGGGGATTACCTTAAAAAAGAAAAAGAAGAACAACGCAGTCTTGCCGCAGAAGCATTCAGGGAGAAAGAGAAGCAACTTGTAGATAGCCAAGGTGGTTTAAATTCTATGAGTGTTGCTGACTCAAAAAATTCAGCCGAACAATTGTTCGCTGCATCTATGGAAGATTTCATTAGCGGTGTTCGCGGCAAAGGTCCTGAAACAAATAAAGTTCGTGACATAGAAGAATACAAAGACGAGTTTTTCAAAGCCACAGGAATAAAAACACCGGGAAAAGTAAATGCTGGTGCGGCTCTCATGGCGGCTGGCGCAACTATGATGCAGAACCAAATGGGCGGGAAAGGCTTTCAAGGCTTTATGCAAACAATGGGAGAAGCCACAGACAAAGCATTGCCTGAGTTAATTAAAGCGCGTGAAAAAGTTGATTTGGAGAGCAGAGCGGCTGGCAAGTATGCTATTGATATGCGCAATTCAGATCAAGCAACTGCACTGGCAGCTAAAGAAAAAGCTATGCAGCGTGCAGACTATTACATCGTTCCAAAGTCAAACGATGTCACAGGGTTTTTAGCGGGTGTTGGTGAAGGCAACGGTAAGCTGGAGTCATTAAGTAAGTATGAGCTTAACGCTTTGCAAAGTGACCCTAAGTTTAGAGAACAGTTCGACGTATTGCCCGGATCAATGTGGGGTAAAATTGTTGATGAAGCTATGAAAACTCCAGAAGCTAAAGAATATTACGACACAAAGGCTCCTAGAAAAATTGAACTTTTTGGAGAAGGCGCTGGTGACATGTTTACTATTGAAACATGGCGAGCATTGCCTCAATCGGGTAGGGAAAACCTTCTTGTGGGAACAGGTCAAGATGCTTATCAGGGTCTGTCGCGTGCGGCTAGAGACATTAACAAGGCTAAACAACAATTCATTACTGGAATGGGATTAGCTGAAGGCGTAAACATTTTTAGATTTGGCGTCGATAAGCTAGACTCATTGGCTTCAACTCTTGGCTTTAACATGAGAGAAGGCATAACGCCAACTCAACAACTTGAGTTCATCTTAGATAAACTGCAAGCACAAAACGCACCAGAGATTTTAGGTGAGGCGGGTAAAACAATTTCAGATGCAGACCGCGCAAGGGTTGCTCAAATCGTAGGTGAGTTGCGTGCTGGTAGTTCGGCTGATGAAATCACATACAAATTAAACCAACTCTTTAATGACATCATCATTAAAAAAGAAGAAACAATTTTAGGTGCTTTAAGTACACTGGATAGATATTCTGGAAGAGATATTGCTTCACGATTGTCAGATGGTCCTTTAGGAGAAAAAGAACAAACTGAACTTGAAGGTTACTTATCAAGCCTAGAGTTTAAGAAAAATACAACGCAAATCTCTGGAGCAAATAAATAATGGATGACCGCACCAAGCTAACATTATTTAGAGGCATAAAGTCTGGAGCTTTAAACGACAGGCAAAAGTTGGATGCGTTTAGGGCCATAGAAAGCGATGCAGCAAACGAAGATGTTGTGGATTTAATAGGTTCTCTTTCATTTACAACATTAGGTAAGGGCAAAACTCTTAACGAACTGGTTGATGAACGCCAAGGGCGTGACCGCGAGAGGTTTGATTACTCTAAAGGTGCTGACGGCAAGCTCCGCTCTCTTATGTCTTTTGGAGAGACAGAAGGTGATCGTGAGGCTATCTTATCAAAGCTGGTGGGAGAAGACGGTTATGTGCGTGATCCATCAGGTCAACTTGCTTTAACGCAATCTGGTCAGGAAGCTCGCGGCATGGAGCCTATCGGCAAAAACCTTGTTATCGAAGACGAAGGTTTTAGCGCAAGAGACTTCTCTGACTTTGCGGGAATTGTTCCAGAAACTGTTGGTTCTATAGCAGGCGCTATAATCGGTGGTGGGCCGTCATTTGGCCTTGGTGCTGTAGCTGGTGCTGGTATTGGCGCAATGGTTGGTCAGTCACTGGAAGAGGCTCTTGAGTCATTCTATGGCGTGCAGACACAAGACTTCGGTGAAGTAGCCCGTGACGTAGCCATAGAAGGCGTTATAGGCGCTGGCGGTGAAGTATTAGGCGCAGCGATTATCGGCGCTGGACGAGGCATAATAGGCGCTGGCAAGAACGTAGCAGGTCGTGTCGGTGGGCGAAGTCCAGCAGAGGAATTGGCTGACGAGCGTTTAGTCAGAATGGAAAGCCTTGTAAGTCGTGATTACATTCCATCTCTTGAAGCAATGGGTGCTCCAAGACCCGCAGCTTATGGTCAAAAGTTTGTTGAAAACGCAGGCAAGGTGATGGGACGTATTGACAACAATACGAACCAAGCGTTGATCGACAAAGCAAAGTTTCTTGATGGAATTAACGATGACGCTGTAAGTGAAATAGGTGAAGATGTTGTTTGGTATGCTCCTGCTAAATTTGCAAGGCTCAGAAAAGCTAGAAACGATGCGCAAAAAGGTATTTTTAACGCCGTAGACGATGCAATGGATTTAATGTCTTCTTCTTATGACAAGTCCATTCCATTAAACACACAGGCTTTAAGCAGTATAACAAAAGCATTTCAGGCTGGAAATGATAATGCTGTTTCTAACTTCCGCGCTATAGATGACATGCTTAATCAAATTCAATCGACTGTAACGGGTGCGAGCGGCAGACAAGTTATGAAGAAGGGGGGTCAGCTAGATATATTTAACGTAACTCCAATAAAAAACCAACTTACAGATTACATGAATGAAATGCGTAACTTAGCTGATCCTGCTGTTGACGGCGCAGAAGTCTTTTTGCGTGGAACAAGCGGCGGTGGTGCAACATTTAATGAAATGGCTATTTTGCGAAAGCAAATAAATGACAGTCTTTATTTTGGAGGCAATGTTACCACTAAAGGGCGTAACATTTTAGATAAAGTGCGAAACCAAATTGATGAGATGATGGATGCAGACACTATCATAGATGACATTAGGATAAACACGACGGGTCTTTTTGCAGAAGACAAAATTCTTCTTAAAGAGGCAGCGGCTCAAAGAAAATTTGCCATGAAGAACTATCGTGAGTTTAGGCAGAAATACGACAAGCTCGCTGATTTAAGCATCATTAGATCAGTTGATAATCTCCAAGACTTTGAGGGATATGGCGCAAGAGAAATAGCTGATAAGTTTTATGATAAGGTAATTAAGGCCAACTCTCCAGCGCGTCTTCAGTCTGTGCTGGATGCCTCTGATAATCCCAATGCCTTAAACGATATGTTTGCTCGCAGATACTTGGAAGATGGCTTGGACTTCGCAGGAAGAAACGATGTAGACCCAACTAAATTTGATGGTCGTAAGTTTTACAACCATGTCAAAAAGCTAGGTGATACAGGTCGTGTTTTGTTTGGTGATGAATGGGGCCAAGTTCAAAGAGTTGCTAAAGATATAAGTGGCGCTCACACTCGCAAAGGAATTTCTATTGAAGATGTCCAAAACGCGACTGATGCAGTGGGTGGTGAATCAAGCATAGTGAAGTCAATGCAAAATATGTTAGCTAAACAAAACGAACTTAATGACGCTTTAAAAACTACAGTAATTAAAGATATTAACGCTGGGACTTACGAAAACTATGACTCTGTTGTTAAGGCTTTAACAAGCCCAAACCTCACTCAAAGTGAAGTCATAAAAATAATGAAATTTTTCGATGGAAATCCGAAAATGAAAGACAACATGAAAAATGTTGTATTGCAAGATATTTTGTCTGTTGTGGATGATCAAGTGTTCGCAAGCCCACAAGCTGCAAGCTCATTGAAGGACACTTTGTCGGGTTATAAGCGTGGCACATTAAGACAGATATTAGGAGAGGACACTTCTGATGCTTTGTATGGATTTGCTGACGATTTAGTTGATCTTGGCGATGTCGGAAAAGAAGGCTCAATTGCAGCGGGATCACTTTGGGCGAACATGTTTAAACATCCTATAAACACACTTGGCTCAGTCGGTAAAATTAAATTGTTTGCAAACGTGCTAGGAACAAAAGGAACTGCTCAAAGATATTTGCAGATGCGCCGTGCCGCAGGAAATAATCCTGAGAATCAATCACAAGCTATGATAAATATCTTAAATCAATCGTTAGTGGAAGAAGGCGTGGATGTTGGATCAGCAGCATCAAAAGCAGGAAGAATAATTAAACCAATTGCATCAGCAGCAAGTCAAAGCAGCAGAGCATTTAAAAATGCTGCGCCTCGCGCTTCGGGACTTGGATCATATGAGAAGCCCGGTCAAACCCGAACAAATGTTCAACCTCCTCTCAGAATGCCAAGCATTCCTGTTCCTGAAGTATCAATGCCTTCTGTATCAACAGAACCCATGAGTCCAATTCAAATGTTGCAAAGAAACGTGCAGAGCGAGCTTAGAAAACGCGCACGCGAAAACCCAGCAGTGGCAGCAACACTACTGGGCGGTTTAGGTAACGCTGGACTTCTTTAGTCTTCGATGACTGACGCCAAGCCGCCTATTCCAACAGGAGGACGGTAATTAGGCTTGGCGTTGACACGCACTTGGATATCCTCGTATGTTTCATCAATCATGCGTGCAAGCTGTCGCCCGATAGCACGATCTTCGTGCTCTGCAACAAAGACTAGCTTATCATACGCTTCAATCGAAACACCTACGGATTTATATTTTCCGGGGTTTGGCATGGAGTTTCCTTCCCATAAATGACTTTTCCTACTGTATATAATCCCAAGCGGCGTGGGTCAAGACCCAAGTACGGAAACAAGAAAGTAACTGTGCAAGGAATTAAGTTCGACTCCAAGTGGGAATCAGAACGATATTTATATATAAAGAGCCTTGAGCGTGCGGGTAGGGTGCGCAATCTTGAGCTACAGGTCAGGTTTAACCTACTGGTAAACGATCAGAAGATATGCGCCTACATTGCTGACTTCCGCTACGAGAAAGAAAATGCCAACGGTGATTGGGAAACAATTATTGAAGACGCCAAGGGCGTTGAGACGCCTGAGTTTAAGCTAAAGAAAAAGCTCATGAAGGCTTGTCTTGGCATAGAAATATTTTTATCTAAAAAAAGCTATTGACATGTCCCACTCCCTATGGGATAGGTAGGGTTCTAGTAATTTAGCGGAAAGGAATCGACATGGAAAGTCGTGAATTATTTGAGCGTCGAGAAGAACTCAAGCACGTTATCGGTGAGATGCGTATTGAGCTTAAAGACGTTGAAGAACAGCTATCAGATACATTTCTACCAGTGGCAAAAGACGTACTGCGCTCGCAAGGTAAAGACTTTGGTACTGCCCAAATCACTGAGGGAAACCAACGTCTAAAAGTCACTGTGGGCAAGAAGGTCACATGGGATCAAGACGGGCTGCGTGACACGCTTAACAACATGTCACCAGAAAATGCGCAACACTATGGCAAGCTGACGTTTGCTGTAGAAGAGCGCAAATTTACAGCCGCTCCTCCTGCAATCAAGGATGAGCTTGAAGGGTGCCGTACTGTAGAGGTAGGCAGAGTTACAGTAGAGGAGGTGGAATAATGGCTTTACAAATTATCACAGCAGATCAGCGTATCGCTGAGAAGAAAGGTCACAAGATTGTAGTCTGTGGCGCAAGCGGTGTGGGTAAAACCACACTTGCTCGAACTCTTAATCCATCAACAACTTTGTTCATGGACTTGGAAGCAGGGGATACAGCTATTGAGGGGCATCCTATTGATGTCGTTCGCCCTAGAACATGGGCAGAGTGTCGTGACCTTGCTTGCTTCTTAGGTGGGGCAAACCCATCGTTGGCAGAAGATCAGCCATATAGCGAATCACATTATAATTATGTGGCGCAGATGTATGGGGACAACTCAGACCTATGGCAGAAGTATGATACATTGTTTGTGGACTCAATTACCGTTGCAGGCCGTTTGTGCTTCCAGTGGTGTTTACAACAGCCAGAAGTGCGGTCTGACCGATCTGGTAAGCTAGACACTCGTGCAGCGTATGGTTTGCATGGTCGTGAGATGATGTCATGGCTAACCCACATTCAACACATCCGTTCTAAAAACGTAATCTTTGTTGGAATTCTTGACGAGATTACTGATGAGTACGGACGCAAGCAATACTCCCTTCAAATTGAGGGAAGTAAAACTGGCCGTGAATTGCCCGGAATTGTTGACGAGGTAATCACAATGTCAGTGTTAACAGGGGATCACGGTCAGTATCGTGCCTTTGTATGTCAACCTCTGAACGAATGGGGCTATCCAGCCAAAGACCGTTCTGGCAGATTAGACACATTAGAAGAGCCACACTTAGGAAAGTTAATTGAAAAAATGAGCAGTGGCTCAAATAAAACTGACAAAGAATTAGTCTTTGTTGATCCAACAACTCAAACTTCTAGCGAAGGGGAAGCATAATGCTTAATTTAAATAATGTTCCACAAGACCAAAACGCAAGCCAAGAATTTTCTCTCATTCCAAAAGGTACCGTTGTTCGCGCTATAATTGTTGTGCAGCAAGGTGAAGTAGAATTACCTGAGTTTGGTCAGGGTTCTTGGTTCAAGAAATCTATGAGCACTTCTGCAAAGTGGGCGAACCTAGAGTTCACTATCATTGGTGGTCAGTTTGATCGTCGCAAGTTTTGGCACAGCGTCTTTGTTGACGGTGACAAAATGGGCGATAGCGGTATGCCGCTTGCCAAGGAGATTGGTTTGCGCACACTGAAGTCAATCGTTGAGAGCGCACGCGCTATCGACCCTGCTGATATGTCTCCAGAGGCACAGCAAAGCCGTAACATCTCTGGCATGTTTGACTTGAACGCAATGGAGATTTGCGCTAAGATTGGCGTTAAGAAAGGTACGAACGGATATTCGGATAGCAATCAGCTAATGGCTGCGCTTACTCCGAATAACAGTGAGTATATTGCCCAAGGTCAGGCTCCTATGCAGAATAATACTACGTTAATTGCGTCAGTTCCTGCACAGGCTTCTACACCACAGGCTCCGCAAAATTCTGGCGCGGTTCCTTCATGGGCAAACAAGTAATCTAGCGGCAGGGCCATTCCGCGCCTGCTAGACCAAGGTACGGGGGGCCTTGGGCCGCGAACCCCCCACACTATTCTAGCAAATAGGTACAATCATGTTATTAAGACCCTACCAAAAGGTAGCTGTCTCTGACGCGTGTAACGCGTTGGACAAGCATAAGAACACACTCGTTGTAGCTCCCACAGGGGCAGGCAAAACAATCATGCTCTCCGCGCTTGTAGGCAAGCGCCACAAAGAGGGTAAGAAGGTTTTGATCGTGCAACACCGTGATGAGCTTGTAAATCAAAACAAGCAAAAGTTTGAGAAGGTTAATCCCTTTTTAACCACAAGTATCGTCAATGGCACAGTAAAGCATTGGGATGGCGAAGCCGTATTCTCAATGGTGCAAACAATTTCCCGCGAACGTAACCTTCGTGATCGTCCTAAGTTCGACATGGTGGTGATTGATGAAGGCCACCATGCAGCGGCTCCCACATATCGAAGGGTGATCGACGCTGTTCTGGAGGACAATGAGCACGCAGAAATCGTAGGCTTTACCGCTACGCCTAACCGTGGCGATGGCAAAGGATTGCGCGGCGTATTTAACAACTGCTCTCACCAGATTGAAATCTCAAGCCTGATTAACGAAGGCTTTCTCGTTAGACCAAAAACATTTGTCATTGACCTTGGCGTCAACAGCCAACTGGATAATGTAACCAAACGCGGCAAAGAATATGACATGGAAGAAGTCGCTGCCATTATGGATCGACAAGTTATTAACGATAGAATTGTTTGGGAATGGCGCGATAAGGCTGGTGATCGTAAAACAGTAGTCTTCTGCTCAACAGTTAAACATGCCGAACACCTCTGCAATGCTTTCATTGCTGATGGCGTAAACGCTGATTTTGTAACAGGAGAGACTGACAAGGCTTTAAGAGCGCAAATGCTGCATGATCTGGAGTTTGGTGACTTGCAGGTTGTTGTGAACGTAGCGGTGCTTACGGAAGGCTTTGACGCTCCTCCTGTGGCGTGTGTGATTTTAACCAGACCATGCTCCCAGAAAAGCACAATGGTTCAGATGATTGGTCGTGGTCTACGGATTATTGATCCAGAGATTTATCCCGACATCCTAAAGACTGATTGCATCGTCATGGACTTTGGAACCAGCATTATTACGCATGGCAGTATTGATGATGCAGCTAACTTGGATGGTCGAGAGAAGTTGGAGGAGGGTGAAGCTCCAACAAAAATTTGTCCAGAATGCGAAGCTGAAGTTCATGCAAGGGTCAGGGAGTGTCCTATCTGTGGGCATGTCTTCCAGCCGCCAGAGAAGAGCGAATTAGATTCGTTCGTTATGACTGAATATGACATAATGAAAATCTCCCCTTTCTTGTGGATTGACCCATATGGAAAAGGCACTGTGATCATGGCTACAGGCTTTCAAGGTTTCGCTATGGTAGGCAACATCAAGGATTATTGGATTGCTATTGCGAAGCCCAACAAGAAGCCTGCAAAGGTTGTTGCAATTGGCGAAAAGGTTCAAGCGATGGCTGCGGCTGATGATTTCTTGCGTGAAGTCGAAGACGGTAGCGCAGCAAACAAAACAAAGCGTTGGCTTAATGATATTGCGACCCCCAAGCAGAAAGAGCTTTTGCGCAGCAATGGCGTGAAAATAAGCGAAATGGACTTGTCGTTTACCAAATACAAAGCCGCATGTATGTTGGGGTATTATTTCAATCGTAATGAAATTGACCGTTTAATTGCAAAAAATTGGAAGAAAATTACAGGAGAAGATTATGCAGCGCGATGAAATCTTACGACAAGCCGAACAACTTGTGAACGGAAAGCGTGCCGAAGATTATGGCGATGCCTACGAAAATCATTGTAGAATTGCAGAAGGCTGGAACATTATCTTGCGCAGCGCACTCCTAACGCATGGGGAGATCAGGGCTGTCCATGTGACATTAATGATGGACTGGTTAAAAACTTCGCGTATCCTAAACACCATAAACCATGAAGATTCATGGGTTGATAAAGCCGCGTACTCCAGTTTAGGGGCAGAATTTGCGGATAAGGAACAATGATGCCGCGATTTGAAATGTATCTTATGTTTGCCGAAAAGGACGAACTAACTGTCGAAACCTCGGAATACAAAATGGTCTGTTGGGTCAACGATCCATCCAACATGATTGAGGTGCAGAAAACAGCAAACGAAGTAATCGAAGACCACATCGAAGATGCAGAGAAAGAAGTTTTATTCGGAACCGCATCGGTCATGATCGAAGGTGCTGAAGTTTTAAATATTGGCTTCCGAAACAAAGATGCAGACCCGGAGGAAATTAGCGAAGTCATAGAATTGTTCGGAATACGAGAGGAGACAAGACATTGAGCGACATACAACCAAAGCCAATTGATGAACTGGCACACATATTGGGCAAGTTCGGATGGGGTACTAGGTTCTCTGACTTAACAGAAGATCAAGTCCACACACTGATATTTGGACTACAAGAAGCGAAACAGCTAACAGCGGAGATAAACATTGGAACCCTCGAAGACACTTACTTTAAGTCAACAGGCACTTGGCCCTCTACTTCAATCCCGTTCTAAAACTGATCCAGTAGCGGATCACATAAGGGAAGCAGTAGACAATGCCATAGTTGCAGGGGAAGAGAAGCGTGAAAGACGCGCATACATTGGTGCCTCTAGCATTGGTGATGAATGTTCTCGGAAAATACAGTATCGTTATCTAAACTATTCTATTGACCCAGACAAAGCATTTACGGCACGCACATTGCGCATCTTTCAGTTCGGTCATGAGATCGAAAACTATGCTGCAAAGTGGCTCAGAGATGCAGGCTTTGATTTGCGCACAGAAGATAAAAATGGCAAGCAGTTTGGATTTTCAATAGCTGATGGCGAAATCAAAGGACACATTGATGGTGTTGTTTGTGACGGGTCTGTCGTTATGGATTATCCTAGCCTATGGGAGTGTAAGTCAGCTAACGACAGTAAGTTTAAAGGCTTTGTTCGCCACGGCGTAGCAAAAGCAAATCCAACCTACGCTACGCAAATTGCTTTGTATCAAACGTATATGGACTTATCAGAAAATCCAGCTTTGTTTACTGTCGTAAATAAAAATACGTCAGAAATTTATTATGAGCTAGTGCCTTACGATGCCAAACTTGCTCAAGAAGCAAGTGATCGTGCAGTAGATATCTTGACGGCTGCAAAAGCTGGTGACATTCTACCTCGTATTGCTCAAAGCAAAGATTTCTTTCTCTGCAAGTGGTGCGAGTTTAGAGAAACATGTTGGAAAGAGTAGAGCGATATGGGGCCGCGTGTGGATATGCGACCCCACATCTAGTGGATAGTGTGGGTATAGGGACAAGATAATGAATATTAAAAGGTTTGGCAAGTCGCCAAGGGAGTTAGCAGATAAGATTTCAAGGGAAGTTCCAAGGGATGTGCAATTACGCGCTTTGTTTGAAACCTACCCAGATGGCATAAGGCGAGGCAAAGAATTTTTGCTCGGATCGTTGCGTGGCGAAAAAGGCCAATCTCTGCATATTAACATTGATACAAGTAGTCCGTGGTTTCTAACTGGCAAAGATTTTGAGTCAGGTGATGGAGTTGGTGGCATTACTAAAGTTATGAAGGAAGGACGGGGTTGGTCACTTGCAGAAACAGAGGAATATTTTAAAAGTTATTTGCCGCAGAATTTTGTGCCTGCGCCCGAAAACATTATTAAGCCGAACAATCCTCAAAACTTTCAGGTCACAAACACTACAGCTACTAATGGTTTCCAACAACCCGAACAAAAGCCCGTGAAGTCTACCATTGGGCCGGGAACGCCTTTCGAGGACGAATATGTTTATACCGATAAACATGGCGAAGTCATTGTAACTGTTAGAAAATATTTTGATAAATGCGAGAATGGCGAACTGATCCTAGATAGCACGGGTAAGCCAAAGAAACAGTTTCGTCAGTTTATGGATGGTCGGCAAGGAGTCCCTGAACCTCGGCCTCTTTATAATATCCCGAACATCTTTGACTCTGACACAATAATCTGGGTCGAAGGTGAGAAATGCGCAGATGCTCTTAGCCAGTTAGGTTACGCTGCAACTTGCACTATCGGTGGCTCTGGTATGTTGTCTGAAAACACAGCTTCCAAGTTCGACTTCGCACCATTGCGAAACAAGCATGTAATCTTATGGCCTGATAATGATGCGGCTGGAAAAAAGCTCGCAAACATTGTTCAATCACAGGCGAAAGAAGCAGGCGCGAAGTCTATTTTGATGTTGCAAATCCCAGCGTCCAAGGAAGAAAAGTGGGATGCTGCGGATGCTATTGAACAAGGTTTTAACGTAGAGACTTTTATTAAGTCTCACGAAAGTAAAGTCAAAAAGCCAATCTCTCTGTTGGATGATAGCCTGCTGATTAACCAATACTTCGTTGGCTCTCCACCAGAGCAAAAGTTTCTTATCGGCAATACAATACCGCTAGGCGTTCCTGTTGTGTTCGCTGCTGCTGGTGACAGCGGTAAAGGTATGATGACACTCGACCTCGCCATGAAAGTATCTTCTGGCGCATCTATGCAGAACTCTTTCGGTGGTCTGGTTTCAGAGCACGGCGATGCAATTATTCTTACTGCTGAAGATGATAAAGACGAAATGCACAGACGTATCTCGCGCCTTGATCCTAAAAAGTATCGGGAGCATTATGACCATAAGCTGCGCATCTTACCATTACCAAACCTCGGTGGTGTGTTTCCGGTCATGCAGAAGATCGACAACTCATATCACATGGGTGAAGAATTTTCTCGTATATATGAACAGATGTTAGAGATGACAAATCTCAAGCTGATCGTTATTGACCCTCTCGCCTCGTTTGTTCACGCAGATGTAAATGCTGACCCTGCGGCGGGTGCTGCATTTATGAGTATGCTCGCACAGATGGCAACCGAAACAGGCGCAACTGTTATGGTCAATCACCACATGGCAAAGATCAAAGACAAGGAGCCGATCAAAACACCAGAGGAAGCTCGTAACATGATTCGTGGAACCTCTGCTATTGTTGATGGCGTGCGTGCTGCGTTCGCTGTTTGGCCTGTAACCGAATCGGTTGCACAGCAACGCTGCAAGGATTTAAACGTACCATATACGCGCAATGGCGTGTTCGATGGCGCAGTCGTGAAATCAAACGGGCCAGCGAATAGAGAATTTAGACACTTCATTCGTAACCCGAACACAGGTTTGCTGGAAGATAGATCACAAGACATTGTTGCGGTAAAATTCTCACTGACGGTTCGCAACAGACTTGATCTAATATTTAAGTTTGTCGAAGAGCGAGAATTATCAGGGCATCCAGTTACAAAAGGTGGCAATACTGATGGTCTGTACGAAATGGTTCGGATTGCACCAGAAGATGACATGACTGCGGCAAACTTAAAACTTATGAATTTAAGTAGAGATACATTCGAAAAGGACGTTACAAAGCTGCAAAATGCCAATCGCATCGGGGCATTTAGAGTTACCAGAGTCGGGCCGAAGAAGTTCCTCGGCGTGGTGGGCGGGAGCCTACATAATAATGAACCGACTATTGACTGATGTGGGAGTATATGGTAATAATACCAAGTTCTAGTAAAGGAGATCATTATGATTACTACATTCGAAGACAGAAAACCAACACTTGAAGAAGCTCAAGGGATTGTTGGGGGGTTTGTGGAAATGGTTCTACTGCCCAAGGATATCAACGTACAAGTTTTGGTTAATGAAGAAGGACTACTTGAAGACCTGCCTGTTAACCAAGAAGCATCTGAACTCTGCGGTCAAAAGATCGTCGGGCCAGTCGTTGTTTTAAAAGGCGATGCAAAATGGACGTAGAAACCGTCCAGATACTTGAGAGAATGAAGCGCCAAATGTCTTGGATGAAAAAAGATATGGCGCTTCGTTCTGATGAAAATACCAAACAACAAATAGAGGAGTTAGAGGCTCTGTTAAATATGTTGGAGAGAAAAATTGCTAAATAAAGTAGAAAAGTACGAGGAACTGTACCGTCAGTTTTGGGAATCGCAAACAAAAAAAGATAAGCTAATAAATCCCCGCCTTGAAACAAAAAATCCTTACGCAAAAAATGGAGCAAAAACAAAAACCGCACCTAAAATGCTAAAGCTAACTAAAGACGCTGAAATGCTCAACAAACTTCTAAAAAAAGAATTGTCTTTGAGCGATGCGGCTGACATTATGAACCTAAGTTTGAACTCATTAAGGCAAATAAAGTCAGTGTATAAATTGCCAAGAACGGTAGAATGAAAAAGATTGAACTACAAAAAGAAGGGGAGTTTCAAAGAAGGCTTGATGCAAATCAGTGCATCAAGTGCCTTCTACCCCTCAAAAAAATAAGTGAAACAGTACGCAAATGTGAAATTTGCAATCTAACAATTACAAATTAACTTATATAAATTTAGAATTGACCCATCTGCTGCTGACCGTAACCCATAGAATTGTTCGGGTTATATGATCCCATCTGCTGCGGTTGGTACGGATTAGACATTCCGCCATAACCTCCGTAACCACCCATCTGCTGACCCATGCTATATCCGCCAAACTGCTGCGGCTGCGGTCTTTGCTGCTGATACGGGTTCTGCTGATAACCACCCATCATGCCATATTGCTGCTGCGGCTGACGCTGCTGCATCGGCCCTTGATAAGATGGCCTCTGTGGCTGCTGCATCATCTGTGGTCGTCCAAATCCCTGATAAGGCTGCATACCATTAGGGCGCATACCACCAATACCCATCATGCGAGATTGTTGCATGCGAGGTTGCTGCATGCGCTGCATCTGCTGTTCCATCTGTTGAATTCGGTAGTCTTTGTAACCGCCAGTGCCTTCAAACGCAGTGCGTAGCTCGCCCATACGATCTTGCTGCTCTTGGTTAGGCTGCATAGACTTCTGATACTCCATCAAAGCCTGATACTGCTCGTTGCCCTCAAACGGGTTAGCTGGCTCGGCTCTCTGGCCTTGCTGTTGCATCTGCTGTTGCATCCGTTGAAGAAACGCTTGCTGTTGCTGTTGTTGTTGAATGTTGGGTTGCCCACCCCTGTTACCCATCATGTTCGCGTTTGAAGTGGTCATATAACTTGGCGCACGACCAACTCTTTGACCCCCAATCGAAGGAGTTACCATAGGTTGTTGGCCTCCTCGGTTGCCAAAGAAACCTCCAAGACCGCCCATAAAGGGATTATTAGGTCGAGGCTGTGACCTTGGCTGGTTGAATTGACGAACAGAATTGCCAAAAGGTGACATCATCATGGACATAGTAATCTCCAAAAAGAAACTTATTCGGGTTATATCACCCTTCTTTGATCCAATCAACTCTTCGTTCACCCATGTAAGAGTCAACAACCATAATTAAAAAAATTGGCAAATCATTTGGATTCAAACCTAAACCGAACAAAAGTTCGCAAACTAAATTACGCGAATCAGATAAAGAAACTTTTTCAGGAAGCTGCTGGAGAAGATCACTAATAATCTTCTCCGTTCTTTCTGGATTTAATTGCTCTTTGCTTATGCCCATTTTTCTAATCCTTCCTAGATTTAGGTCTAATGCTGGTCTTAATCGCAACAGGTCGATCATAAGAATAAAAAATATGCTGCCCAACACGAACAATTCTGTGAAGTTTCCTGCGCCAAACTGGCTTAACATTCACGGTATGATAGTGATCTGCATCGGTATAAGGCAAGATGTCTGGGTTGTTTATAATCCTAACCGCAAGATCTTGAGCCTTAACCCACGCTACCTCGTCTCTAGGTTTTGGGGTTTTGTTGTTCCGATAGAACGAAAACTGTCGGTCTTGCGTAATAACATTGCACATAGAAGAGGGCCAGCGCGGTGACTCAATGCGATTGAAAATCACCCGCGCTACCATCAACTTTCCAACATAGGGTTCCCCTCGTGCCTCGTGATACAAAGCAAGCGAAAGACACGCGGCTGCGGCTATCAAAAGAACATAGCCGTAATTGCAACACCCATTAAGATGTAGAGAAATAAAAGTGTCCATCGGACTAAATGTTTTACCATAAAATTAACTTTCTTTTCGTAGCCGCTATTATTTTTCAATACCAAATTTGTACATCCAATTCTGTAAAACCTGATAACTCTTCAAGCCAAGCAACTTCGACGCATCGCTCAAGTTCTTAGATCGGGTCAATGCACGTTCAACATAATCAATTTTAATTCGGTCAATCGCCGCAGTCACATTGAAATCATCAGGATCAACAGACACTTGTTCGGGTAAAGTCTGCGGGTTTGCGTCCCGCCAATCCTCGTTTATTTTTAAATTATTCCGAACCTCATCAATGAAACCCATCAAATCACTCTCCGTTTTAATGCCGTTCAAACGATCAACGACATAGTGCATGCACATTCTATCATCCATTATTCTTATCCCTTTTAACTCTTAAAATATACTCGTGATCAATTACGCCCAACTCAGGATCACCGCAAACCATAGGATTAATCCACTTGCGCTCCTTCACGCGACCAAACGTATCCTTGTAAACGCGCCAGTGACCACGCCGAACATGTTGACGCTTCGGAGAGCCGTTACCAGTAAACAACTGCTCGTAAACAGTCACGCCACGCTTCGGTAACTCAATCTCAATTACCTTAACCTCGCTCTTTGGAACGACACGACCCCAACGAACCGAACTAACCTTGGTCGGAGAAGAAGAAACTTCCCGAACAAATCTTGGGTAGTTCAACAACGAAAACACCGCGATTAAAAACCTCAAGTCTCCTTCCATAGCATGACAAGATAAACTCAACATCTTTCTAATAATTTCTGGGTTTTGCATAACCGGACGCATGTCCTGACACGCAAAAAAATCATGCGGGTTAACTTGCAGGTTTGGCGTCCACTTTAAAAACTCATCGTCTGCACCATCATTATTATTAATATATGCTCGACCAATTAAAGCGCCCATAAAGTTAGCTCTAGTATCTTCATTTTCCCGATCACTCATAAAGCTATCTTCGCCAACTTGAAACTTGCTAGACTTTAATGAAACAGGCTCATCGGGATCGTTCGAAAATAAGAATGAACACATAGGGCCAGTAATCTTTGGAACATTAGACGTACCATCCAAAGGATCACACATCACCAGAGAATACTCGAAGCAACCGTTGCCATTGTTGCGGATTAAATAACCAAGCCTATTCGCAACGCTGTCGCGGTTATCATCTACCGGAATACCAGTCTTTTCGAAATTTTCTTGAATACAGTCAAAACGCTTTAACTCGTCCCACTCAATCCACAAAGTATCAAACGCAGGAATTGCGCGTTCGATCAACTTTGAAAAATACTTCGGGTAAGAAAAACTTAACGCAACAGCATGCTCAACAAAATTGTCTGACAACTTCATGCGTTCAGCTTTTGCCATGTCATTGCGAAACGAACGAATAGCAAAATCGCCGCGCTTGCTCTGTCTGTAAGAGTGCATAGACCTCTTCGGGACTGCCAAGCCAGACAGTACCTCGTTATAAAGATCAATGTTCGAACTACGATCACCCTTTCTCATTGTATGTTTTAAGATTTCGCCAGCAGCAGTCAAAGAAACATCATCTCCCTCCTGACGAAGAAAACCTTTATCCTCAAGATCGTTTAACAAATCCTTAGTTTTGTTCGGGTTAAACGATTTAGAAGCCCTTTTAATAATATCATTTTTAGAAACCATTACCATTTCTCCCCAAACACTTTTGCAAATACCTCGTCCAACAGACGCTCCATGTCACGCTCACTCATCGTCTTCCTCCAGTTCACCAGTTCCATTGCACATATCGCAATCTACATCGCGGAACGAATCAACTTCCACGGTCACTTCTAGTTTGCCGCCCCCCTTACATTCGGGACAATCAATAACGTCCATCATTTGAAATCCTTTCCCAACCTAGACATGCCCCATATTATCCCACATAAAATAAATTGTCAATAAGAAAATTTATGTATTTGAAATAAAAAAAGCCCCCGACACTAAAAGGACATGTATCGGGGGCGAGTCTAGTATTGAGACAGATCGGGACAAGGTGGATTCCCTTTCTGCTCCTAACCTATAGCATGGGAATTTTTGGGACGCAACAAAAAAATGCAGAGTTAGTGAAAAAACCAATGGCAACTAAAATACTGCTATAGGTTATACTGCTGTTGGTTATACTACTGGTTTCTAAAATACTGCTATAGGTTATACTACTGGTTTTTAAAATACAGCAGTAGGTTACAAGCCGATGATTTGTTCGGTTTATCTCGGCGGAACAAAAAAAACCCCCGCTCAAAATCAGGCGGAGGCTTTATTTACCAAATTTGGTGATCTTGCCATGTCCACTTGGACGGTTGAAGCGTTGCTCCTTTGGCAAAAACCACGATATCATTGTCGGGGTCAATATCCCCCCACATTCTTTTATCGTGCCATTTATGAACAAAGTCGGGCCTTCCCCAAACTTTGATAGCGGCACTGTTTTGGGCATCAGTTCTGAACCCTACAAAATGAACGTGTGCCATTTTTTTCTCCTTCTACCACCATTGACAAACAACCCCCACTATCCAAAGCAAGACCAAAACTACAGAAACCGTTCCGATCAACCAATCTTGCCAGTCGCCCCAACCCATCACGCGGCCTCCTGCTGTTCTGCATCCCATAAGGCAGCACGCAAATGCCAATCATCAAGACCAAAATCTCGGTATCCTTCCGAAATCATGGTATAATAATGATGGCTCGGCTTGCGCAAAGCGCCCTTGTTGCCGTTCATGTCATAGATCAACCAATCGCCGTTAATCTTGCGCCGATCATATAAATGGGGGAAACCCTCCAACTTATCTAACGCTCGTAAACAATCTTGCGTAATCTCCCACAAGACAACTGGTAAAACCATGTCGATATCATGCCGAAAATCAGCAACACCGCGAAACACTAAACGGTAGTCGGGCAAGTAAAAACCGCCCATAGGTTTGGCCTTCGGGCATCGTGAAGCCATAGCCTCACGGTTCGTATTCATTCCATATGCTAAATAATACATCTTCTGTCCTTTTGTTCGGTTTAAAAATGGGGGCTTTTGCCCCCATCTATTAAGCAACTGCGTAAGCATCGGCTTTCGCTTCCGCTTTAATATCATCATCAATCAGATCAATCGCTTCACCAATCAACTCGTTTGTGAAGAAATAAAGCAAGTCCAACTCAGACGGGTTAGGTAATCCCCTGAAATGCTCAACAATAACCTTTTGAGCGTATCCAATCGAACACTGCGCATCATGCGCTGTGTACTTTACAAACTCGCTAATAACCCAAGGCGTAATTGCGCTTTCGAAAGCAACGCCAAGGCCGTTCTTTTTGAGCGCATGGCGCAAATAAGCTACGTTTGCTTTGTAGTGCTCTGCGCCTAAATAAGAGCCATCCAACCAGCAACGAAAGAAACGACGGGTCGCATGATTGCTGTCCATTAGGTCGCCTTGTAAGTCGCGTAAAATGCGGGTTTTGATTTCTGCGTGTGCCATAGTTTTAATTCCTTTCATACTAGACGCCCCAAGTAATACCACACCAAG
>Ga0070751_1000502_pt1 | contig 24727 bp, 37 predicted proteins | sample VirMetDEL_Aug_28_FD_78514 | JGI IMG/M metagenome (GOLD analysis project Ga0070751, IMG submission 78514) | Aqueous microbial communities from the Delaware River and Bay under freshwater to marine salinity gradient to study organic matter... | ecosystem: Environmental > Aquatic > Marine > Coastal...
CCCATATCTTTAGGATTAGTCATCACATTTGCGATAACAATTTGAGAATAATCAAGAAGTATCATAATATTTTACCTATATGTTAATCTTTCAACAGAACCAATTCCCTGTAAATTTACATTAAAAGAAAAGGAGATTCTTTTAGTATTTGAATTATTGGGAATATAAAATTTATCAACACCATGAAAAAAGTAAGATCTGAAAAGAAGTAAATCACCAGATTTCACAGAAACACAATCTTTATTTTCATAATACGATTTAAAATCCTTTCTTAATATATCCAAGAAGTTTCCTACAACAGGCTCAATGTCATAAAAACAAATAGAATCATTTTCAATTGTTTCATAATAATAGACACCAGAATATATACTATTCTGATGAGAATGTGTTTCATGAAAATTAACACTTTTATCAAAAATATTGATCCAGTTTAAAGGTATCGAATACGATTCATATTTTACTTTTTCACTTAAAAGGGTGAAGTTTATACAATCATTCAAAAAATTTTGAAAATTTTTAGGATATAAATCAAAATCAAAAATTTTTTGATATTTAGGTTTAGGATTAAAATTTTGATTCTTATCTGAAAGAATATTCAAAACCAGCTTTTCTAGCGAACTATTTTCATCATACTCAAATTTAAAAATTTCTTTTGGTAGAATTTTTATAGTTTTCATTTAAAAACACGTAACAGTATAGTTTCATTATTAATTCTTCCAGTTAATGTTTGTTCTTTAGATTTAATAGATTCGAAAAATTTGCGTGTAGAAACTTTTGGACCTTTCAGTATCAAATTCAAAACATCTTCAGGTTTTCTTATTGTTTTTTGAACAGATTTTTCTTTATCAAATCCTTGAATACTACTTCCTTTAACAGTTAGCCCATCGGATTGCAATGAAGTATAAATTCCTAATTTTCTGTATTTGACATTGAAAACCCAAAGTACAGAAGATCCAATGATTTGAGTTGAATCAATAGATTTTATCTTATATTCAGAATCTTCAATTTTACAATTTAATTTAGAAACTATTTTATCCACAGTAATAGGTTTTTTCTTTCTCGGTTTTCTCTGTTTATTTTGATTTGAAGAATATCTATCACAATCTCCAATCAAAGTATTCAGAAAATCCAAATATTTTTTACGTTGACTTTTTTTAAGATGACTATATGCTTCTCTCAGATCATCATCCACTTCAATATTGGAAATTTCTTCGAATAAAGGCTTAAATTCCTCACCTATTTTTTTCGCTATAAGTCCTTTAACATTTTTTTGCTTCAACCATTCATAAACATTTAAATTTGTTTTAAAACCATTATCATAGAAATCATCTAACTCACCTTCAAGTTCACCGCACAAATTACTGACTTGAGACTTGATATGTTCTTGAATTGACTTATTGTCAACATCTGATGGTTCATTCTGAACATTAGCAGAAACAGAAGAAAAACTAATAGCTCTAGTTTTTATACAATAATCTATTACAAGATTCATTCTAATAGTATAATTTTCAGGAATAATTTTTTTATAACCTCTATTATACAATCTAGAAACAAATCCTGCAAATTTTAAATTTATAATATTTCCATTTTCAATTTCAAGTCCTGATTTATGCCAAGATAGAGATTTTACCTTAGCGATATTTTCTTTAGTATAACCAGAATTTTGCATATATTCAAGCAACCATTTTTTTGATTGTGAAGAATCACAAAAATCAGAGTACCATTTCATACATTCCGTAATATCTTTTAACGTAGATTTTTCATCTAAAACTGGTTCATTTTTTTTACGGTTTGAGGATACTGACTCTCTAATAGCCTTACTATTTTTTCTCACCATCTTACTTTTCACTATCATGGTCCATCTCGTAAATCAAATTATCTAAAAATTCAATCCATTGATTGATTCTTTTATCCCAACAAAAGTTATTATGACTGTATTCCACCTGAATGTCAAGATTTTTTTTCATAGCATCTGAACCATAATCATCCATGACATTCTCTAAATTATCTGCAAATGCTTCGGCATGTTCAACTTTATTCTCATTATACTGATTCATATAAGCAAATTCGCCACAAGTTTCAGGCAACGCCCCCCAATTAGATGTGACAACAGCACAACCTGCGCTCATTGCTTCCATAGCAACCCGACAAGACGTTTCTTGCCAAGTTGAAGGATATGCCAATATATGTGCTTTCTTATACGCTTCACGTACAACACTATAAGGTTGTGATCCCCAATAAGTGATATTTGGATGTTCATTGCATATTTCAAAAAGTTTCTCAAAAGGTTTATCATTCTCAGGCCAACCGTATAGTTTAAAACTTGAATATACATCTAAATGCCAATCGTCACGTTCTAACATTGTCAAAGCATATAACAAAACATCTAATCCTCTTTGAGGTGTTGATGCATATATCAAATTTAATTTATCTGTTTTTTCCTTTTCATGTTTTTCTATTGGATCTATAGCATTTTTAATAACAACACTCTTTGAGTATGGAATTTTTAAATAAGTATTAAATTGTTCCATTTGCCAATGGCTAACAAAAATAAGTTTTTCAAAAATGTCTAATGATTTCGAATCTTTCAATAAGGAGTGTGCAGGATCTAGTGCAAGATCATGTAACCAATACAATTTTGGTTTATCTTCATCTATTTTCATAACTCTTGACACTATTATCTGAAAAGCATCTTTATATTTCTGAGGTAATCTTCTAAAAAGTTCCATTGTAACAAGTTCGGTGCCGCCTAGAGAATTTTCAGCAGGATTACCTTCTTCATGTTGAGGAATTTTCACATCTAAATCTTTTATCATTATGTTATTCCTTGTAAAAAATGTGTTTGTCAATTGACACTGTTTTTGCGTAAACTTTTGACCAATATGGTCTTTTTATATAATTCGTATGATAATGTGTTGAGCCATCAGTTATATCTGGAATTTTTTCACGATTTACATAAAACCATTTTGCTAATTTTTGAGTTTCCTTCCAAACAGGACCATTAAAAGGAATGTCTGGTTTACCATCACAATACCAACTAAATTGGCAACGATTTAAAATTGGGTTGTTGTGAAAATCTTTTCTAGAATCGTGAACAACATCACAAATGGTATTAGGGAAATTCTTGGATATTGTTCTATTATATGTTACTAATGCAACAGCAAGTTTACCGGCAGTTGATTCCACCGCAGCCTCAAAATATATATTTTTTGCCAGACAATGAATTTCATCCTTCTCATTAACTGAGAATGATTGCATTTTCTTTTTTTGAGGTTTTTCTACCACTACAATATTTGCAGTCCCTACTGATTCTAGAAATGAAAAAATAAAAACAATTACTAAGAAAAAAATTTTTCTCATGTAATTCTCCGATATATATAAAAATTTATTTTTTATCACTAAAAAATTATTATTATATTTATGCGACATTTTTAACTAAAGAATTTAGTTCATTGCTCTTGTTCTTCACCCAAGTATGAAAAGATTCAATACTTTTTAAATTAACCTTTTTATTAAATTCATTCAAAGGAGAAGATGTCCAAGTAATCATAATTGCTCTAGAAGAAAATATTCTCACATCTCCGTTTATTTTATCAACTGTTCTAAAACTAAAGCCGCAGTAATTGGCACCAAATTTTGTTTTCGCCTTGTAAAAACCTAAACCTACGGTATCATTTAAACCGTAGGCATAAATTAGATCAAATAAATGATCTCTTTTCATTGATGATGTTAAATTGAAACCTTGCAAATCACAACATGCTTGAAAAACATTTTTCATCATAAAACCATTATAAAATATTAAAATTAGGTGGGTGATTTTTGATTCTTCTCGTTCTTCTCAATTTCTAAAACTTGACATTGTGCTATCGACCATTCGATATCTTCTAGACATACATCTAACTGAATCAGAGATTTTCTAACCGATAATAAGTTTTTTATCAATTCATTTCTTGCAGGAGATTTAGGCAAATTTGCTATCATCTCTTTTGCCATACGAATTAGTATGGGTCCTTGCTCTAACATTTCTACTACATCTTTAATTTCCTTCTTCGTCATATTGTTTCCTATTATGATTTCTTAGATCTTGATGAATATTATTCAAAGTTTCATCCGATAAATAACTCAAAAAAGTAGATTCTCTTATATTTGAAAAAATTTTTTGCACTAAAAACCCCAACATAAATGCGATTATTTGTGCCATTATTGCGTATTCTTGAATCATTGTTGCCTCATGTGAGTTATGTTAGGAATATTTATGATTTGATGAGAAGTGGTGGACCCTCTCGGACTTGAACCGAGAACCTGCCGATTATGCATACCACTATAACTTTCGTTACCGATTTCTCGTTTGTGGTCTGGACTTTATCTTCACTTTACGTGAGTGCCGTCAAGTCTCTACACCTTCTGAAAGAATCAGCTTGGCTCGGTATTAGCATATGTTAAAACACTTAGCCTTCACCGAATTTGACACTTTCTACCAAAAAACTAAATATATTATGAACATAATCATTTAACTATTTAGCAACCAAAAAAACTAAATATATTATGAACATAATCATTTAACTATTTAGCAACCCATTTTAAAGTTACCATATGAAAAAATGCATTGTCTGTAATTTAGAACTTACTGGAAAACAAACTAAATTTTGTTCAAATAAGTGTAAACACAAAACGCAAAATAACAAACATCAAAATTATATAGCACAGCAAAAAAGAGGAAGAGATAGAAAACTCGAACTTATTAAAATGTTTGGTTCAAAATGTACAATATGTGGATACAATAAAAATTATACTGCTTTATGTTTCCACCATCAAGAACCAGACAAAAAAGAATTCCAATTAGACCTTAGAAAATTATCTAATTCTAAATGGGAAAAAATTCTTGAAGAAGTTAATAAGTGTGTTTTACTCTGTCATAATTGCCATTCAGAACATCATCATCCAGATGCCGTTCTCACTTAGGTAACTTTATGTTAAGTCGGATGCTCTAACCTATTGAGCTAAGGGTCCTCAAATGGCGTTCCGACCAGGAATCGAACCTGGAATAGAGGATTAGAAGTCCACTGTTATATCCGTTTAACTATCGGAACACTGACTGAAATATAATGATAACAGATTAATCTTTTTTTGTCAATACACTTTCTTCTATTTTCACTAAAGTTATTGTCAGGGTTTTTTTATTGAATTTAGAATTTTCCATTAAATATTCTCTTTCTTCAATTATATCAGATCTTTCCCAGTCGAAAATTTGAAAGGATTTAGTTTTACCAATCTCTTCATTATTATGACTAATCATCCAATAATACAAGGTTGGCTTCATAAACCACTCTCGGGTTTCTCCCATGCTCCGTCTCCCAGGTTTTATGTAATTAAAAAAACTAAAACATTTTTACTATATCCGAAACTTTCTTATAATTACTGATTATATTATCCAATGAATCTCCATCACGATATGCCTGTTTATCTAATTGATTATTTTTATCACCCATAGGCCATATTCTCCAACTGTCGTTATCAATAACATCTCCAATAATTAATTTACCATGATCGAAATCATAACCAACTTCTAATTTTAAATCTATTAATTCTATATCAAAATCATTAAATCTTTTTTCTAGTAAATGAAAAACACTTTTTATCAAATCCATAATTTCCAAATATTCTCTAACATTAATTATAGAATCTATTTGTAACAATTTTTCTTCTGTTGGTTTTTTTGCTGAATATAAATCATATTTAAATCCTATTTTCGATTCATTATCTTGATTCTTATCTCTCCATTCTCCAAAGTTCCAAACCAACAAAGGATCTGTTTCTACAGGAACTGTCCATTCACCATTCTTCAAATAAAACTTTCTAGCCTGTTCTTCTGGAATCAATTTGGGAATATTCGTTATTGCATTTGAATCTTCATGTGATAAAACGGTAGGAATTAGTGCATACTTATGAAAAAATTCAACATGTGGAATGTAAAATTTTGTAGCTTCTTCTACATTAGGATATCTTTTTAAAAAAGAACCATAGGCTTTTCTTCTAATCACGCACTCATAAGGCAACATTTTGCATTGTTTTGCAACAAAACTAAAACTATCTAATTGTTTTACAAATGATGTTGGTATATTATTATCCTCTAAAAACCTAAAAATACTGCAAGTTTGATTTGTTTTATAGGAAGCAACACCAACATCATCTTTTTTTAATGCATCATTTGCAGTCAAAACATTTTTTGTTGTGATTTTAACTAAATTTTTATAATCAATTTTTTCATCAATATAAGATTCTAATATTTTAGTTTTTCCTTCTATCAGATGCACTAAATTTTCTTGATTATTCATCGATCAAGTCACTCCATATTTTTAGTTTTTGACGTTTTACTTGAGATCTCTTTTTTAATTCATCCCAGTTTGTAATTTTATGGTCTACTAATAATTCTAGCATACAATAAACATCACCAGCCTCTTCTAAAAATTTAATACGCTGTTCTTCCCCAATTTGATCGATAGTTTCATATTTGCGAACTATTTTACTACATCGTTGTGTAAGTTCTCCACACTCTTCTGCAGTAATTATCATCAATTGTTGTAGTTTATTGATGGGATTACCCTGCGATGCCTTCATCATTTTTTCATATTCTTTATAGTATTTTCTAAAGCAATGGTCATTCTACTTAATTTCAACTCTACTTTTTTATATTCCTCATCATCACGCTTGAGATTTTTTAACATATGCTGATATTTTTCCACTGTTTTTTCAAACCTTTCGACAGCATTTTTTTGACGAAAATATTTATTTTTTTTCATATAAACACCTTTAATAATTAAGTAAATAAATTTGACACACTCTCATCATTATGTACTCTTCTAATTGCTTCAGCAAAAACATGATAAACACTAACAACTCTAATTTTATTAGTATCTTTGTTTATTGTTCTATCATAATGAATAGTATCTGTAATTACAAGTTCATCTAACTGTGATTCTAAAATTCTTTCCACAGCAGGACCACTCAAAACTCCGTGTGTGATATAAGCACTAACTTTTTTTGCTCCATTTTTTTTCAACGCACTAGCAGCATTTGATAGTGTTCCACACGTATCGGCTATATCATCAACTATAATACAGTTCTTTTCTTCGACATCTCCGATTACATTCATAACTTCTGACTTATTCGCAACCTCTCTCCTTTTATCTATAATTGCTAATGATGCGTTTAATGGTTTAGCAATACTCCTTGCTCTAGGTGCTCCACCAGCATCTGGTGATACAATACACAAATTTTCTAAATTCTTTTTTTCAATATCTTTGATAAAAGATTTTTTTGCATATAAATCATCTACTGGTATATTAAAAAAACCTTGAATTTGTCCAGCATGTAAATCCATAGTTATAACTCTATCAAAACCAGTTGTTTGAATCAAATCTGCAAGTAGTTTTGCAGTGATAGGCGTTCTACTTCTAGATTTTCTATCTTGTCTGGCATATCCATAGTACGGCACAACAGCAGTTATTCTTCCAGCACTTGCACGTTTTAAAGCATCTCCCATAATGAATAATGACATTATAGAATCACATGATGATAATGTCTGAACAACATAACAATCTTCACCTCTAACATTTTCTAAAATCTGAAAGTTTATTTCACCATCAGAAAATTTCCCTAAACTAGCATCAGTAAGTTTAATATCAAGATACTCAGAAATTTTTGTGGATAGATCAATATTACTGTTTCCGGATATAATTTTCATGTCTATTACCTTACCAAGATGATGAATAATAAATCAAGTCACCAGAATCTAATGACTTTAACATTTTATCAATACATTCCATATCATGAGTGTTTCTCCATTCTCTATCCTCATCATCTAAATACGACTCTCCAAAAAAGAATCCTTGAGTATCAGGCAATTTATCATTCTCAATATCTTCTTTAAGTTTCAAAACATCTTTCTTCATTAGAAAAACAATGTCATTGTTAAAACCTGTTTCACTCTCACCACCTTTATCATAAAATAAATTTTTCATCCAACCATGCAAATTAGGGTGTTTGCGCCAATAGCACAATTCACTACCCACACCATAAGGAATCATAATAGTAGGGTATCTAGTTATGTATTCCTTTAAATCAAAATCTACATCTTTATCATTAACATTTAGACTCATAGAATTAATTATAGTTTTTGTAAATTTTTCTAAATCAACAATATCCCATTTTCGAACTACTCTAACATACATATCTAAGCCCATAAAACCTCACATTTTTTTAGGGTGAATTTTAATCAGGAAACCATCATCATCTTGTATTATATCATAAGAATTAAATCTATTATCCATTACTATACCATATTTTTTAAAATAAAGTATAGTCACATATGAATAATTGTCATGCATATCTACAGCATCTAGAGTTTGTGTGGCATAATCTATACCTACATTATGAAGTTTATTGAATCTATAATAATCCAAGGACCAAGGAAATTCTAATTCCTCGTTTTTTATTCGAATTTGCATAAAGTTTTCCTTTAACTTTACCCTTATTATAGTATTTTTCATTAATTATGTCAAGTGAATTTCCGCAATTTTTACAAATTTCTTCGGAATCATCATTCACATATCTACAATATATACAAATATTCATTTAAATTTCCAACCAAACTGGGTTTTTCAAAGACCAATCTACAACTTCTGATACTCTATCTGTAAATTTAATTTTTGGTTGCCATCCTAATTTTTGCATCAAACTACCATCTAGTGCATATCTCAAATCGTGACCCGGCCTTTGAGAGTGAAAATCGACCATTTCATATTTTAATTTTTTATTCTGCACATTGGCAATTATTGATGCAAGTGTTAAATTATCAATTTCTTCAGGTCCAACTAAATTAAATTTAAAATTTTTACCAACACCCACTGCATCATTGGTTCTATCGTTTACATCAACTTTAGCATTCATTAAAAAATGAACACCTTCTGCAACATCTTTTGCATGAATATAGTGTCTAGATCCCGCTACAGTTTTTTCAGGATTTGAATGGACTGTAATATGCTCATCATCTCTAACTTTTCGAATACACATTGGTATATATTTTTCAGGATGCTGTCTTTCTCCAAAAACATTCATCGTGTGTGTAATATAAGTTGGTATTTTATATGTATTTTCATAAGCAACAACCATTTCCTCAGCTCCTGCCTTCGATGCACTGTATGGATTTCCAGAATTGTATCGATCCCATTCTTTAAATTTTATTCCATTCGGAGCAGGACCAAATACTTCGTCCGTGCTAAAATAAATAAAACGTTCTAAATTGTCAATTCCTTTAGCAAAATCCAAGAGATTAACAGTCCCGACAACATTATCCATTACAAATTCCATCGGATATTCAATGCTACGATCAACATGTGATCCAGCTGCCATATGAATAATGTAATCTATCTTACCGATATGTGAAGATATTTGAGAATTTATGGGAGATTTCAAATCATGCCAAACAGTTCTCACTCTTTTTCTTTCAGAATTATTTTTTAATATGTCTACCATTCGATTTAAGTTACCACCAAAATCAATACGATCCAATGTGACTATATTATAATCTGTTTTATTTAAAGTTTCTTCAATAAAATGATGAGCAATAAATCCTGCACCGCCTGTCAATAAAATAGTTTTACTCATTTAACACCTTTTCAATTATTTAATATATTATCCAAATTCCATTTTTTTATTTCATTTTTCATAAAACCAAAATTTTTATTATTTAAAGTTTCCATTAGATCAAACAATTCATCCGCATAACTAACTCCACATTTTTCATCAACTGTAAAACTAACCAAATTTTTCTCATAAAAACTAGAATAATATTCTATAAATTTTGGATAATCAACAGACTCATCAACAAAATTTGATAGTTTTATAGTGTGATTTGGAATATCCTTAATAAATTCAGAAAAATTCAAATACAAAACATTATCCGTATCTTTTAAATTATTTAAAATATTATAATTGTGATAAAACCAAACTTTTGCACCCTTAGGAATATCAATATTTTGATAAGCTTTTATTGTTGATTTAGTATACAATAAAGGAGATCTATATAAAACTAAAAAATAAATTTTACAATCTATTTTAGAAAATATTTCTTGCCATAAATGAAAAGTTTTAGAAATTCTAGGTTCCTTAATTACAAGATTTTCTTTGACAGTCAACAGATTGTTCAAATATAAAACCATTTCATCAGAATATCTAGTTCTAAAATAATCGTTTTCTTCATTTGAAAATTTTTTTGTGGACCAAAAATTTTTTCCTATAGTTTGTAAAAAATGCTCATTTCTGTTCATTATAATAACATCTTCAAAATGTCCTTTTACGTTGGTAGGATGTCCACCAATTAAATGATCAGATAATTTGAATCTTATAGAACTGGCAATATTTGATAATACACTTGTACCACTTCTTCCAGTTGAAAGTATACAGAGCAATTTTTTCACAATTCGCCTCTGTAATATTCCCTATACCAATTAACAAATTTTTCAACACCATTTTCTATGGATGTTTTTGGTTCATAACCTAGTTTTTTTATTTCTGAGGTATCTGCCCAAGTTTCTTTCAAATCCGCAAAATGCTTTTCGCCATATTTTATCAATGCTTTTTTTCCAACATTTTTTTCAATAGCACGAACAAAATCCATTAAGTTAATCGATTCTCCTCTACCTATGTTGTATATTTCATTATATTTTTGGTGAATATCATCAGATAATATTTTTTTTAATACTAAAGAAATACCATCAACAATATCTTCAACATAAGTGAAGTCTCTTTTCATATCACCATTATTAAACAATGTTATTTCTTTTTCTCTGAAAATATGTTTAGTGAAATCAAATAAAGCCATGTCTGGTCGACCATATGGTCCATAAACAGTAAAAAATCTAAGACCAACAGTTTTATCAATTTGAGATGCTAAAAATTGACATTCATTTACCCTTTTAGTATATCCATAAGGACTTGTCTGCATTCCAGGATTATCAGATTCTTTGAAAGGTAGTTTTTGACCATGCTGAACGCATGAAGTGGAAGCATATATCACATTATTAATAGAATTCTTTTGACAAGCATCTATCAACTTCTGCGTTGCTACAATATTATTTTCAATATATTCGTATGGATTTTCTGAAGAATGTCTAATTCCAACGCTTGCTGCTAGATGAATAACGCAATCAACATTATTCAAATAGTCCGACCATTTGTTAGTTCTCAATACATCATCATTCAATACGGTTATGCCACTTTCTTGTAAAATTTTTGTTCTGTCGTATTTTAAATTAACATCATAATAAGTATTATAGTTATCAATACCAACTACATGATAATTCATTTTTTTAAGTAGTAAAGATAAATGAAAACCAATCATTCCCGAAATACCAGTAATAAATATTTTATTCATTCAGTTCCTCAATAAATTTAAATGCTGAAATAATAACTTTATCCATGTCATAATACTTATACTCACCTAATCTACCTCCGACCAATATATTAGATTCACCTGATATTTCATTTCTGTATTTTTGATAAATCGAATTATTGAATTGATCATTAACTGGATAAAAAGGTTCATTAATTTTAGGATTATATTCTATAGGATATTCATATGATAACCATGTAGTATTAGAATGGATATTTTCAAAATGTTTATGTTCTATTATGCGTGTGTAAGGAGTTTCAATATCTGTAAAATTCATCACAGCAACACCTTGATAATTATCAGAATCAATTTTTCTGTGATTTAAACTAACTGTTTTATATTCTAAATAACCAAATTTATAATCAAATAATTTGTCAATCGGACCAGTATATATTATTTTGTTGAAAGAAGGTAATTTACTTTTAAAAAAATCTGTGTTTAATGAAACGTCAATATCTTTTAATAATTTTTCAAAAATTTGCGTATAACCACCTATAGGTATACCTTGATATTTGTCGTTAAAATAATTATTGTCATAATTAAATCTAACAGGAAGCCTTTTGATTATTTCCTTGGGCAACTCTTTACATTCTTTTTTCCATTGCTTTTCAGTATAACCTTTAATTAAGGTATTTTACACATCTTTGCCCACTAATTTAATTGCTTGTTCTTCTAAATTTTTAGGATCTTTGATTTCAAATCCCTGCTCTTCTATAATATTTTTAGCATCCTCAGGTAATACGATATTCCACAATTTTGAAAATGTCCACATATTAAATGGTATAGAAAAAACTTTACCTTTAAAATTAGCAACTGGCCTATATGTAAAATCATTAAAACTGCAATATTGATTTATCCAATTCCAAACAAATTCATTTGAGGTATGAAAAATGTGCGGTCCGTACATATGAAGGTTGATATCATCTCTTTTTTCAGTGTAACAATTACCACCGACATGATTTCTGCTATCTATTACTAGAATTTTTTTGCCTTTTTTCTGTAACTCACGGGCGCATATCGATCCAAAAAAACCAGCACCAACTATTAAATAATCATACATTAAATACCAAGTTCTATCATTCTATTTTTATGTTCTTCAGGAATGAGTGTTTTATTTTTCAAAAATAACATAAAATGATTTTTCTGTAAATCAAAATCAATAGATTTATTATGAGAACCACCCAAATCTTCTTTTTTCAAAACTCTATTTTTTAAACGATGTGAATTTCTTTTTAAATTTATATCCCAATCAACTGTATGTAAATGTGCCAAAAACAAATCACTATCTCTGACACCTATAGCATCTGTTGAAATGACATTATGAAATCCATGTGAATATTTCAACTTTTTCTTAACAATCAATCCCTTATCATGATTTGGTTTTCTTGCCCAATATTTTCTGTATTTTGAAGAACACATGAATTCATTGTATGTGAGATTAGAATCTTTTTCAGTATTTAAAAAATCATGAACAATGTTATATCCTGTGTTCACAACATAATCATGATGTTTTAAATTATTAGCCATTTGAGATAAAAAATCTCCCCTTAAAGTATATAAAAAATCATCCGCCTCAATAAAAATAACATGTTTATATTTTTTCAACAATTTTTCTTGAAAATCAACAACTGTGCCAACTAGCCATTCATGATCGAATGATTTTTCATAGGAAACTTTTACAACATTTACATCCAAATCATCAGTAGATCCATCATTACTGTCATGATCTAAAACGTAAAAATCTAAAGGATCAATATATTGAGTATAGTATTTAATTAATTTTGGTAAAAAATATTTTTCATTTTGAACAATTGTAAAAATAGCAAAATCACTTTTCATCGTAATTACCTTTTCTTTTTCTCCAATTCAGATTGAATCCATTTTTTACCAACAGGATTTTTAACTGGTTTTTTGATCAAACCAACAACTTGTCTATAAACTTTATTGAATATTTCTTCACCAGCATTATTGTTATCAACCAATACAAAATTTTCTCGACCAAAATAATTTTGAAACTTCCCAATATTATCTTGAACTTGATTCCACATTTTTTCAACCTTTTCCGGCTCTAAACTTCTTTCTCTCTCAAGATTTCTTTTCTGTGCAACTGCTAATGATGTATTAACAAAAAGCATATAAGTGTCATAACCAACACCTCTTAATTTTTCAGATGCTTTCTTAATTTTGTCAAAATCTTTTCCTGTCCCATCAATCAATAATCCCAATCGTCCAGAAATATATCCACCCTCCATTTTCTTTGTCAATTCCTTTGCATGTCCTCTAATTTCCTGACCTTTGTTGCTGAAAATATTTTCAGGTGTCATTTCCATTCCAGCATCTCTTAATAATTTTTCATATTGATCATCTGAATTAATTATTTTTATTCCTTGTGCATTTACGATTTTAGATCCTTTTCCTCTACCAATACCTGCCTGCTTTGCCATAAAAGATTTACCAGAGCCCGGACCCCCTGCAGTAAAAAATGCTTTCAATATACCAGGATCGTATACTCCTTCATCCAGTAATTGCAATTCTTCTTGTAAATATTCCGAGAAACTTTTCATAAACCCAATTCCTTTAACTGTTTAATTGTTGAATCTGCAGAAGTGTGTAGAATCGCTACACCTCCTGCTGCTTTAAATTCTTTTATGTTTCTTATATCATCATCAATTAAAATAGCATTTTCTTTTGCATAATCTTTTTTTTCTGCCCTCAACACTGTGTATATTTTACTTCTGGAAAAGTTGAAAACTTTTTTCATCCACCCAATCTTATCTTCAGGCGCCTCTTTTGAGATATTACCTCTTTTTGCTGAAGGATATGCTGTCAATATATATAATCTATATTTATTGATGAAAGAGAATAACTTCTTCGCATCAGGCATAGGATCAAGAAGTTCATAAGTATTGTCAGGTAATTTATCCCAATGACTATCAGTAAATTTACCTCCACTTTTTTCATTTGCAAATTTGACAAAATCTGCCAATACGCCATCCATGTCACAGTAAATGGTTACGGTTTTTCTTGTCAGTTCTTCTTTCAGTTGTCTATAGGATAACATTTTTTCTCTCTTAAAGGAAATCAACAAATATTATTGTAAACAAATACCAAATATTTGTCAATCTTTTTTTATTAATATTCTGTCTCCATACGCTTTTTTGGATACATTATTTCTCTGACAAAATTCATCAATTGCCTTCTTCACTCCAACAAAACTGCTTTCATAATCATCGACCAATATGTAGGAATTTTTTTTAGCCAAATTATAGAAATTATTAATATCTAGTTTCACATCTTCGTATTCATGTGATCCATCAATGTAAACAAAATCTGGATATATTTTATGATATCTTAAAATTCTAGAACCGATCAGTGAAGAATTAGGTATTGGAATAACAACATTTTGAAATCCTCTATGAACAATGTTCGATAAAAATTGATAATATATTTGAGGATAACCATTTTTCATAAGCAAATTTCTTGTTTTTGTGTCTGCCAAGTTTGTATGAAATTCCGCAGCACCCAACCAAGTATCAATACAATAAATTTTACAATTTAATTTTAATTCTTTAACAGCTTCTGCCATCTTTATGGCAGTATATCCTTTCCAAGATCCAATTTCAACTACAACAGAAGGTTTCAATTCAGTGAAAAGATTTAAAAATATAGAATCATCTCTAGACCATCCTTGAATATCTTCTTCCATCAATTCTAAATTATCGTAAATACTCTCATTTAATTTTATACTCATTGAAAAGCTGATCCTATTTTTTGTTTTTTGATATACTTCTTTTCTTTTTTATATTTGTTGATAAAATCCTTATACAAATTTTTCTGATAAGTTACAATTTCATCAGGTACATCGCCCTCTAATTCGTCTACATCACCATCCCAATCCATATCAACACTAATTTTAGCATCTTTCATCTGATGTTTTATTGTTCTATTAGGATCAAGCAAGTGTTTAGGATCTTGCAATTGTTTGTGTGATATTTTCTTGTCAGCTTGTGATTGCCATCCTAAAGTCTGAAAAAAAGTTTTATAAGTTTTCATATTTACTTACCTAAAATATTAATTAATGTTTTTTTATCATTTGTTCTATTTTCAACCGCATATTTCAATAATTTTAATAGTGCAGTTCCAATTTGTGGACCTTTAAATCCTAATTTAATTATATCATTACCTTTTACAGATAATTCTCTTAAATCCAATGGTGCACCAGATTTTTTTAATGATCTAAGTTTATTCGTCACAGTATTCTCTCCCAATGCCTGACAATAAAAATCAATTTGTTCTAAATCATTTGAACTAATTCCCATAACAAATTCAATCAGATCAAAATTGTCAATACTAATATCTTTACTATATCTAATTACAGATTCAATACTTTTTTTAGTGCCACTAGAAACTTTAAATTTTGTAAATGCAACTTGTCCTGCCTTTAAATCATAAGATCTAAGCAGTAATGCAAGAAAAACAGGAAATGCTTTTTTGTCAAGTTTATCTATTATAGAATTTATTTTTTTATCATTTTTTGATTGAGGAAGCAACACAGACATTATTTTTGTTTGATATAACAAATCAATACCTAAACTAGGTTTTTCAGATTTAACAAATAACTTTTTAAATTCCTCTTCAAATCTACTTGCTGATACTGATGTTATTTTTTTTACATTTTGTTGAATCTTTTTCATTGTTTCGGATTCAATTTTAAACTCGAATCTTGCAGCAAATTGTATTGCTCTCAACATTCTCAATGGATCATCAGAAAATGCTTGAACATTAATTACACGTATCTGCTTATTCTGAATATCATATTGTCCTTTGCCTTCAATATCATGCAATTCTCCAGTTTCGATATCTTTGGCAATCGCATTCATCCAAAAATCTCTTCGTAGTTGATCTTGCTCTAATGATATATTTTTACCCAGTTTTATTTGAAAATCTTTATGTCCCTCACCAGTACTGGCCAAATCTACCCTAGGCACTGATATGTCAAGAGGTTCTTCTTCCTTAGCAGAATTAAAAGGTTTAAACTTTAAAATACCAAATGATTTTCCGACCGCATCTACTTTTCCAAAACTAGATAGTATCTTCTGCAAATCATTTAATTCAATTCCAGTGACTAAAAGATCTAAATCCTTGGAAACTTTTCCAATTAATTCATCTCTTACAGCACCGCCAATTTGATAAATTTTTCCCCCATTCAGTTTTATTCGTTTTCTCAACGAACTACTGACTGATGCATTTAATTCAGATGCTTTTTCATTTAAGAAAAATTTAAAATCTATCATACTTGCAATTTTTTATTCGATGTCATAAAATTCTTTTTTCTCATAATAGTTTTTGCAACTAAATCAAATTCCTGCGTTCTATTATCATATTTTAAAACGAATGGCATATTGATATCTGTTTCCATATCATGAATTACAGCCTGTGCATCATCACCCAATTTTGGAATTTTCTTACCATGTTTTTTATATGTCTGCTTGAACAACCTAGTCAATTCAGCAGTATTAATTGGTTTTTTATTTCTCTCATCATTAACACGATCTAAAAAATGTCTTGTAAAATTAACGTCTATTCCAACGGCAGCGAATAATTTATCAGCAAAACGTTCTACACCATCCAAATCTTTTTTTGTAACTTCTTCATTTATGAAATCTTTAAAATTAATCATTGGTCTCCATTTTGTCTATCATTCTATCGAAATCACCACGTTCTATTTTATCTCTAAATCGTTTACCTCTTTTCATAATCCATTTTAATGCAGCATCATCAATTTTATCTCCAGTTTTTCTAGCACTTCTTTGCATCAATGCCATTTGAATTTTATTTGCAATCAATGATTTTTGTGCTGGAGTGAGATCGTTATAACCCTCCATAGTTAAATAATCTTTAAATGATAGCATATTTTCTACTTATTTAATTTATTTAATTCAGCTTGAACTGTTTTGGCAACAGCATTTTCTGGTACTAATTTAACAGGAACTTTATATTTGTCTTCTATCATTTTGTATTCATCAGGTGTAATTTCAGAATTATTTAAAATCAATTTTATCACTGTAAAATTAGATAATACTATTTCATCATAACCATCATAAAGCATTTCTTTTTTTCTTGTTGATGAATTTTTTTGCATTCTAATCCAATGAAACAAATAATCATGAAATATTTTTTTATTTTTATTAATCAAAGCATATAATTGGTCATAAAATGTTTTAATCATTCTATTTTGTGCTTTTTTATCATTATCTCTAATCCAAAAATAACCAGCAAGGTCATTTTGTTTCACGGGTTTATCTTTCATCTCATCTCTCAATATTTTAAGTTTCATTGATTCGATTTTTTGAGATAACTTACTAATATCCACTTTAGCATTGTGTCTGGCTGAAACAGAAATCATTGTATCTTGAGCAATATTAATATAACGTACTCCTTGTTTATCAACTATAGAATTTATATCACCATGACCTCCTGCCATAGCATATCCTTTCACTATAGCAATGACACCTGTTCCACCCCACATACCACCACCTGATATTGTACCATAATCATTATGAATGTATTCAACACTAAATGTTGATAGCATCTTACTTTTTTTGTTTTGAATAGAAAATAAATTATTTAAATTTTCTACACCTAATGAGTGTGCAGTATACATCGGCACCGTGCCTATTGTCTTATTCAATAATGAAGATTGTAAAGGTATTATAACTGTTTCTTCATCATCATTCGGTTCAAAAATTTGAGCAAACGCAGATTTAGTCCATTGCACATCTTCTTCAAGATATTGCTTAAAAGAAAACATTGATTCTCCTATTTCGTGTCATATTTCATCGTAATCCACTGGAGCATTACCCCAATCAATTTTTATTGTTTCGCCCGGTGTAGGCTGTTTCTTTATAGTTTTCATCCAATTTTCTAATGGTGTCAATCCAGATTTTGCTAATTTTTGTACAGAAACGAAATGTGTATCACCCCATCCAGGATTTTCCCAACCTTTCATAACTTTAAATTCAACAGCATTTAAACCAAATTGAATTACTTGTTCTCCGTTTTTTATTTTTGGAGTTGGAAACACATCTATTGATTCAAATGTACCAGAAGAATTTTTAATCGCATCAAAACTTGCCATTGCCATGTTCGCCAATTCTTTAGATCCTTTTATATACAAAGCATCCAACTCAAACCTTTGTTTTACCTTTTCTAAAATATTCAACAATCTTACCATTGGTTGTGCCGCATCCATATGATTGTAAGCAACCCCTGAATATATCAAATAATTTTTTAATATCAGCATTATTTCTGTCTTATCGGCAGGCCATACATATGATATAGGATGGGTAGATGCTTTACCTGGACCTTGAAAAGCATATCCTTTATTGTATCCAGAATCTAATACATCTAGTTTAGTGGTGTCAAAAAATACTGCCTGTACGGGTTCTGATGGATGTATAATACCTTCACCCATTTTATCTGCCACGCCCATATATCCCAGTTCTCTCATAATAAAATTCCACACATTAGTGGCCCTATCGCTATTAAAATTTCTCTTAATAGTAAGTCTTATTTTTTCGTCACTAAAATTTGCTTTTTTTCTTTTATCTTTTATTCCATCGATAAGTTCTTCCTCGTATTCTGGAATAAAAGATGTTGCTAATTGCGAGGTGAGACAGAAATATGTGTATCTCGTCATATTCCAAAAACGACCTCCCGGAGATCTATTTCTTGAATCATTATTCGCTTCGTTTAAAATAGCTTTTGCTGCTTCCCATCCTAAATATTCACTCATTTTATTTTTTGTCATAAAAAATTTGATTATCATTTTAGATAATTTCTGATAATCAGTGTCCCATTGCTTCGAATTATATTTGTGCAATATAACAGTTTTTTTGGGGTTTTTAGGTTTAACAACCCAAATCCAAGGATTATCACCTGCAAAAGGAACATCTAAAACTTTTTGACCAACATTCGCATATTTTGTCCACGCTTCTTTTAGTGGATATGTGTATAACCCGTTTGGTGTATTAAATGTTGATCTTGGGTTAATACCTAATTTAAAACCTTCAGCATTTTTAGGTAATTTTTTTCCTTTATCGTGGGATAAATTACCAACATCTGCTGTATAAGTAATATAAACATTTTCATCATTGTGATATTTTTCCAGTACATCAAAAATAGAGACCTTAGGATTAAGTTCTTTTCCAGTTATCTTTGAAATTGGATTTCTTCTTGCTTCGTTGAAATATTCTTTAAAACCTATCATGTCATCAGTCCTTCCCACCAATCTGCTTTTGGATGATCTTTATCGTATTTCTTTTGATCAAACACCCATTCAACTTTTTTAACTCTCATTGCAATGTAACCTTTTGTCTTACACTTAAAACACTCACCCATTTTATTGAATTTAAATTGTTCAATGTAACCTTTACCTCCGCATTTATCACACGTTACATTTTCCATATCGGTGGTAATTTTTTTGGTGTAATATGGATTTTTTTCTAATTTTTTATTTTCTTCCTCTTTTCTTTCTTTTTCTTTTTTCTCCAATTCTCGCCTCAATTGTGCATTCTTTAATGCTTCTTTGGCTTTATCTGATGATTTTATTTTGGCAGAATCTTCTTGATTTTTAGCATCCGTATAACCAATTCGATATTCTTTTTCCAATCTAGCATGTAACTTCTTATCCTCAACACCATTCAAAAACCCATGAATAAAAACCACATCTTTTTTTGGATTATTTTCTATTCTATTTCCATATGCCTTTTTACCCAAATATCTTGCTCGGGTAATTAAATCTTTAGAAATGGATTCTTCTAATTGTTCTAAAAATTTTTTCATTTTTTATCCATTTGTTCTTTATATTTTTTATGAATGGCATTCACCTCTTTTGCAAAATCAGCATCAGATTTAGCATTTTTAAATGAATCACCAAACTCTGTCATCATATCAATTAATAATTGAGATTCTGGAAATGTTGTTGTAGGACTTATGCTTGCACCATTGACATTTGAAAATATATAACCAGGCATTTTCATTATGGTAAATCTATACCCTCTCAGGTATCTTCCCTTACCATAATTACCCAATACAAAATTATCTTTTATGACATCACCACCAACTTTATTTTTCCAATGTGATATTACATCCGCTTTTTTAACTGGTTTTACTTTGCCTGTCGTAGAACCCGTTGCAAACATCTTTTTAATTTTTGCAGTAGGAACTAATACTGTCGGGTCTTTTAAAATCTTATGATCAGATGTTGCTGTGTATTCCACTTGTTTGAATTTTTGTTTTCTACCATTATGATATCCTTCCATCCACACACTCAAAGGATATGATAAATCTCCTCCACCTAAAGTATTTTCTTTTTTATAAACATTTAACAGATACACTGAAAAATGAAACTTAAAAAATGTATCTCTACCATCGTCAAAAAATTCAGCAGTAAATCCCACATATGAATTACCATATTGAGAATCTTCTTTTACTTCAACTTTAAGGGGTTTTTCTGAGTATGAATTAAAATATTTTAACCAAACATCTGATTTAAAATTTGATAATATTTGTGATAGTATAACAGGAGAAAATATTTTTGCCCAATCATTATATTTTGCAAAATGATCGGTCTTTTTTAAACCAGAAGATGCATCGGACCTACCGCCCATTTTTTTTAATGTGTCGTATGCATCATTAACTTTCTTCATTTCTTCTTCTGATCCACCCTTATCAGGATGATTTTTTAGTGCTGATTTTTTGTATGCGGTTTTCAATTCTGAAGATGTAAAATTAGATTTAACATCTAAAGTTTTTAATGCGTCATTGAATGACATTTCAGTTAAAAAAGATTTAAAGCTGTACATATGCGATTGGAAATAAAAGTGTTAAAAAATATATATTTACTTTTATTTATTAGGAGGGGAATATTAAAATTTTTTATGCGGTGAGAAATTCATCTCTATATGTAATAATTCTTTTTATTTTTTGTTTATCGTTTAAAGTTAACCATTCTAAATCACCATAATATTCTCTCAATAATTTATAAATCTCAATAGTATCATTTATTGATTTATTATCGCAATGATCATTAATCATCTTTAAATCAGAATCAAATTTATATGGATAAGGGTAATAAAATAAATTTTGCATATCATTATTTATGCCTCATTCATCTGTATCAATATCTTATGTATTATTGGTCTATGTTCCTCCATGACTAAATCTAGTTTTTCATTCACACTTAATTTACACCAATCATTATCATTAGAATGTTCGGAATCATATTTCGCTCTAGCTATTCTAACACTATCGAATAAATCCGTAGTCAATTTGACACGATTATACATTGTTCATCACCTGTAAAAAAGATTGTCGAATTGTTAGATGAGGTTTTTCTGATTTTACAATCAAAACAGAAACGATTAGAAAAAACAATCCTCCCAAAATTGATATTATAATAGGTAAAAAAATTATAAACCAACTCCAATTAATGATATCTGAAATTTTCAGAACAAATAAAAAAAATGATGTGTAATAAAAATATTTCATGAACCCTCTGAAAAAATATGGTGCCATCGGGGAGAATCGAACTCCCACGTCCTTTCGGACGACGGATTTTAAGTCCGTTGCGTCTACCTATTCCGCCACGATGGCAAATATTATCAACTATTCAGATTTTATTTTAATAAACATTATGAAAAATGTCAAGAAGTTTTTTTTAATTTCATCCACTCCAATGATATTCGTGAACTGTTTCAATACCATCATAATCATTAATGTGATATCCTTTTTCAACAACCTCATCGGGAATTTCGACAATCCTCAAAGAAGAAAGGTCTCCATTAGCCATACGTCCCAATTTTTTAACAACTTCAATCAAATCAGGATGTGTTCGGTATGCTTCATAATCTTCACTTTCAATATTAAAAAATTCGTTATCTGGATAAAAACTATCAGTAACAATTTTTCTTTCATTATATCCTTTTTCATTTACTAAAAAATTATATGCCTCCACACTCAATGAAAATCCTCCATAACATCCGTTCAATACAATTTCAGTTGTCATATAACCTCATAAGATTTGGTGGGAATGGCAGGATTTGAACCTGCTCAGCCTGAGGCAACAGATTTACAGTCTGCCGTGACTCACCAACTTCACCGCATTCCCACAATTAATTATGCTGCATCCTGAACATCAGATGCATTCTGTATTTCTTGAATCTCTTCCGAAGAGACAACAAAAACATCTTCAAAAAGACGTTCACAAAGGCCAACAGTCAGAGATGTTTTTACTCTCGTACATGCGACATAAAAAAGATTTTTTTCGACTAGTGGTGCTTCTGAGAACGGAATAGGCACAAGTACTTTTTTACCTGTCATAGGATCAAGTTCTGATCGATAAAACATTTTTTCAAAATCATCTGAAATACGAACTTTATCAAAACCTGAACCTTTACTTTTATGACCAGTAGTAATGACCAAAGCATTTTTAGGAACTCTCTTCTGAGAATCTTTCAATTCATTGATCGTGTCCACTGCCTGCTCAAAACCTCCCATCTTCTCAATCAATCGAAAAACTTGTTTCCATTCTGCATCCAATAACATGTCTTCTAGTTCTTTTTCAAGATCATAGATTGATTTGATACCTTTCAGATCAGGATGTTGTACATCTTGAAAACGACCATCATACAAGGAAATCAAATCATCGACCATTTTAAAACCTTCCGCATCCACACCACCTTGTAGCGCAAACCTAGTATCAGTGCCAAGTAATGCCAATGCTTCTGACAAGCAGCCGATGTTTGTTCGACAAAGAATTGCTTCTGTACCATCGCCACCTGCCCCACCAAACCCCTCAAGGCGGAGATCGGTCATATGGGTGAGTAACTTGTTTACTTTGTCAGCAATCTCTGGCGTAAAACGAAACGATTGTGTCAAGGTCTGAACACTCTCAGAAGGCATTTCTTTCAGAAAATCTTGGGCACCTCTGAATTGATAGATTGCTTGATTAGAATCACCGACTGCAACAACTCTTGCATCCATGCGAGATACGATATCAGAAAACACAGGATTAATATCCTGTGCTTCATCTAAAAGAACAACATCTTCCGCCACTGGAACGATTTGATTGTAATGCAATTGAACCAACTTGACATAAACATCATGTAACATAATGTCACTGGTAAAATCGAAAGAAGCAAAAAGTTTTTTTGCAATCTCCAATGACTTGCGAATTCTGTTTTCTGTCTCTTGTTCAATATTGGTATAACTACGTGCAAACCTTCTCACATTTGCCGAGATTCGGTCTTTTACATCTCTCGGTACATGATACTCATTAATTTCTTTATCACGTGAGACAAGAAATCTACTCATAATTTGAGATGCTGGGTAAGCAAGAAATCGATCATTACCGAAAAGACCTAATCGTGATACGATCACCTTAACTGACATATAGCCTTTGATGTTTGAACATCGAAGACCAGCACCACGTGCCAAAGACAAACAAAAACTATTTTGCGTTTGTGCTTTTAGATTTGTGATTCCTTCATGCTTTGCTTTTTCTTCAACCTCATCTTTAATTGACTTGTTGAAGGCCATGTAGAGAAAAGATTGATCTGGATTTGCTTTGACCAACTCCATCAAAGAATGTGTTTTACCCGTACCTGCAAGTGCCAATACTTTCATATTGCCACTGGTATTTTTGAAAGTGTCTAGAATGGATTGTTGTTCTGCGGTAGGATTCATAATAAGCCTCTGCCAAAATTAAAAAAATACTAACAGTCACACACAACTTTTAGTATATCAACCAAAGTCGAATTTGTCAATGTTTTTTTATGATAAAGCACCAACACTTTTTACGACTTCTGAAAACATCTTAGAAAGTTCTGAAGAATTCCATCCTTCCTTGACTAATGATTCTGCTAGATAGTCAACCTCTTCTTCTGCCATTTTATTAAATGATGTACCATATTCAGAGGTCACATATTCACGAACTGATTCTTTGTACATTTCAACCGTTGTCATTATCATCTCTCAAAAAAGTTTTCATCATCAACACACAGATTATATGATAACAAAAAAACTTTAGACTGTCAACATTTTTTTTTCATTTTTTACGAAAAAAATTAATTTTTTGAAGATGGGGGTGGAGTTAAAATAAAAATTCAGAAAAATCATATATCGTGGTAATAATCAAAAAAACAAATAATCTAACAATCTAGCAATACATTCTATTCAGAAAACTCTTTTCATTCCCGACAAGTGTGTCAATCA
>Ga0070751_1000504_pt1 | contig 24671 bp, 36 predicted proteins | sample VirMetDEL_Aug_28_FD_78514 | JGI IMG/M metagenome (GOLD analysis project Ga0070751, IMG submission 78514) | Aqueous microbial communities from the Delaware River and Bay under freshwater to marine salinity gradient to study organic matter... | ecosystem: Environmental > Aquatic > Marine > Coastal...
CATCCGCTTTGAACCAAATAGAGTAAGCCTTAGTTGTTGATGTACTCAATTGGGTGTCTGAATTATTAACAAAACTAATTCTTGTTCCGCTACCACCATTCAAATCAAACTCACCACCAAATGCGGAGCCAAATGTAAGTGTTCCTGAACCAGCACTTAGAGTACCGTCATTGTTATTTGATGTTAGGTCAAACCAAGTACTTCCAGTACCTGGATAAGAACTTGCATTAGATGCATCTAAATCGGCTAATAATGTTGGTCCTGAATTAACCCAAGATGTCCAATATCCGTTAGAATCCAACCAAGTCTTAGCATCATTAGCGGTTGCAAATGACTGATTTGCCAATAATTCTGAATATTGTATAAATGAAGAATCAGTTAAATCTGTTCTGTAAAAACCTATATTAGAAAATACACCACTTATTGGTGTTGGTTGAGTTCCTGGTGATGTCATAGCAAAAACATAACCCAAATCTTCGTCAGGTCCATTCCACCATGTAAGTCCACCATAAGTTGAATAATCTTGTTCCGAATTACCAACAGCGATATTACCTACTTGTGTTATTCCTGTTAGTGTGTTACCGGTATAATAAGCAAAAGGTCTGTGTGTTCCCATGTCAATAAATACTTTTTTTATTGTAATGTTTATTGTATCTTTGAAAAAAAGATATGGAACAAGTTTATATTTCACGAATTGGTCAAATTACATACTCAAAAGAGAACGATGAGTATAATATGAAGTACGACCGAGAATTATTAATGAAGATGTATGATAACTATTTTGATGTGCCTGAATCTGATAAAGATGAATTATTTACCCTCTATTCTCATATCAGTAAGGATGTAAGATGTTCTTACCCTCAAATTGATTTTGAACAACTGATTGAGCAAGAAGTTGAATCTGAAAAGTATGAACATGCAAAGTTTTATACCGATTACATTCAATGGAGAAAAAACAACATTCCTGAACTCCGAGAAAAATTAAAAAAAATTGGTATTGAAGTTTGGTAATTAAAATTTTAGTTGTATATTTGTATCACAATAAAAGATAAACGTTATGATTTACACACCCGAACTCATCAAGTCTACTGCACCGGCAGTATTTGCTACCTCACCATCTCCTAAGATGTCAAGCCGTTACGAATTTGTACCAACTTTTGAGATGATTGACAAATTCATGAACGATGGATGGAATGTAACCAGTGCTGTACAGAATGGTCGTGGAGACCACGCACGTCACATGGTACGTTTGCGTAACTCTGAATTGCCACAAGTTGGTGATACCTTCCCTGAGATTGTTCTTCAGAACTCTCACAACGGTACCTCAACCTTCTCTGTGTCAGCTGGTCTTTACCGTTTGGTTTGTTCTAACGGTTTGTCTGTCCCCACCGCACTCTCTGAGTCTTTCCGAGTTCGTCACATGAACTTCGACCAGGCCGAGGTTCGTAAAATCACTGATGACTTTGTCAATAAGCTTCCAACCATTGGTAAGTCTGTTGACCGAATGATGTCTAAGATTGTCAGTGAAGCTGAACAAGTGAAATATGTTCAGGCGGCAGCTGAGATTCGTTGGGATGGTAAAGCTCCAAAGTCACTTCGGATTGAGGACATCCTCAAACCTCTTCGTGACGGAGATAAGGAGAGTAACATGTGGACTACGTTCAACATCGTCCAAGAAAAATTCACTCGTGGTGGTGTGAGTTATCAAGGACCTCGTCGAACCACATCTCTCCGAGAAATCCGAAACATCTCAAAACTGAACAATGTGAACACAAAATTGTGGGAACTAGCCGAGAGTATGTGCTAAGAGGGGAAGGGGGACCGAAAGGTCCCCTTTTTTTTTACACATGGGAGACTTTCGTATTGGTTTTTTTGTCTATACTTGAACTAAAATTATGAAAAAGTTACTATTATATTTGATGGTGTTTTTCACAGCCATAAGTGTGAATGCGAAATGTGATTGGTCAAAAGTACAAGTTAAACAAATTACCCAATTCAGAAGTTATTACAAGTATTATGCAAAAGGTTTGGAATCTGACACATGTACTGAATTCTTTTGGATGTTTACCTATCGTAATTCAAAAGGTCAGTTATTAACTGATACATTTGCAAATAATCAAAACATTGCTGAGTTTGAAATTAATTTGAAAGGTGAGTTTAAATTACGACTAAAGGCAATTGATAAGTGTAATAAGTGTGATACAACATGGTCGTTCTACTTATATCAGGCAACGTTTCAAAATGCTAATTGGGGTTATGGAATGAAAGATTGTAAGCGTCACATTTTTGAGGCAAACAAACTAAAAAACCAACCCGATTCTTGTGTCCAAGTTTATTGGTACATTTATGATAATTCAGGTAATGAGATTCATACTGATTCAGGTTACAGAATCGATTATACATTCCCATGGGAAGGTAAGTTCGAAGTGTATTGTCAATGGTGGAATAAATGTTTGAATCAAGATACATTTTGGGGACGTAACTTCGACATCTACTGTGATTCAACTACAATGGGTACAACTACGCCTAAGAAACCAGAACCTAAAGTAATAGGAATATATGACGTTATGGGTCGACCCGTTCAAGTCATCAAGGAAGACGAAATTATTATTTTATTGTATGATGATGGCTCGACTAAAAAAATACTACAACGAAACCTTTAACACCAAAGAGAAATGACTGACCCAAAAAAGCAACATTGGATAGATAGGTGGAATAGATTAAAACCATCACCAAAAAGAGAAATGAAACCAGAATCACTTTATGTTCCACACTATGTAGGTGGTTATAGATTTGGAAATCAACATATTTACCACGTGCAACTTAACCTAACATACAAACCAAATTGGTTTCATCGTACTATGATGAGATTGTGTTTTGGTCTGTATTGGCATAACCTTTAACACTAGAGAGAAATGAAAAAACTACTACTAATACTGATGGTTCTATTTACAACCTCGAAATCAAATGCACAGATAGTGAGTACCTATTACGGGTGTAACACTTATAATTTTAGACTTTTAAACGATTCATTCTGCGACCATATAGGGTGGTTAGTTTACGACTACCAGACATCAAAGACTGATACCATAAACAGAGATTCGTTTTTGTGGTATATTGGAGTTGATGTAAAATTCACACGTATAGGAAAATACAGAATATCTAGGGTGGCACATACTGGAGGACATTGGGGACCCAATCTTAAAGATACGAGTTTCACTTATGAACTAGAAATTAAAAAATTAGCTATTTGGAATGAAGTGACATTTAGAAGAAGGCAATGGAATAATGTTTACTTTTTTGAAATAGAGTCACCATATCCAAATCCATTTCAATGGAACAATTTAGATAGTTGTGTAAATTATTTTTGGGTGTACTCTGAAATAGATACTAGCGGAAAACTTATTTCTGATACTTTCGCATATAATGAAAATAAAATTGATATTATTGTAAACCGAAAAGGGTCCTTGAAACTATCTTTATATGTTCATGACCGATGCGGTAATTGTGACACCACATGGAATTGGGACCTATATCAGGAAATGTTTTTAAACGCAAATTGGGATTATCAAGCAGAATCGTGCTCAACTTATACGTTTACAGCCGATACTCTTAGCAACCAAAAATTCGAATGTGTGGATGTTGTTTGGTATGTGACCGATGAAAATAGAAAATTGATAGAAAGTGCAACTGGGTATACATTTAATTTTACCTTTCCTAGAAATGGACCATTTCGTGTAGATTGCTACTGGATTAATAGATGTCTAAATAACCAAGACACATTCTGGTTTCGAGAATTTGATATCTACTGTGATTCAACTACAATGGGTACTACTGAATTCGACAAGAACTATCAAAGTTTGATACTTAGTAATCCAATCAAACTATATCCAAACCCATTCTCAAAAGGATTTACATTCAAGTTCAACGGTCCTGAATCTGAATATGTAATTTATACATCTACAGGTCAGGTTGTACAAATGGGTATTATAAATAAAGAAACGTATATTAATACTGAGTATTGGGATAATGGTGTGTATATTATAAAGGTTGGTGATAAACAACAAATAATTCTTCTACGTAGATAAAAAAGAAAAACCCCAATCAAAAGTTGGGGTTTTTTTATTATCTTTGTGGTATGAAAAAGAGTAAAATTCTTCTCTATATCGATATTACATTTTGGTGTTTGATTATATTTTCCGCTATTGTAATATCATTTTGTATCAATTAGAAATCCTTATCGTAAGGTTCAATGATATTACCTCTGTTTTTGAAACCAACACCACCAACGTATGAATCAAATGGAACTGACTTGCTTGCGTAGTCCACAATCTTCAAAGCTAATTTTCTGTCGTATTCTTTGTCATTAGTTTCAGGAACAATGCCGTCCATATAGATGGAACCTCTGAAAACTCTTTTTGGACCTTTGTATGAGAATATCTCATCCAAATCATAATCGTCCAATTCAAATTCATCGTCGTTCACAGGGAACATTGGTGCTTTGTTAGGATTCATATCGTCTTCTTCATCCGGCTCAATATCATCATATCCAACGTCTTCAGTAAGTTGACTTTGATTCTTTGCGGCATTTAATAATTGGAATGAGTCGTCACCAAATAAATCATATAATCTTTTGAATGTTAATTTTGGATAACTTCTCATAAAATCAAAGACTTTTTCTGTAAACTCTGGCTGATGAATATCATCAGACTCAACACCTAAGTGTTGTTCTAAGGAAGACTCTATTAATTTAACCAAGTCATTTTCAGTAAGTCTAACTGTTTTTTTCATATTCTATAAATATTATCTCAATCCTAATTTATGTAAAAGTCTTTTCCAATTTTCTTTTCTTCGTCTCATACGGACTAATTTATTTCTTGCGTTACCTCCTTTACAACCTTGAGCTTTTGATGATAACCTTCTTTTTCTGTTTCCACTAAACTTTGAGATTCCATCAAATAATGCAGTTGTAAGACTAGAAAGAATTGCAAGTGCCGCCACAACTAAAAATATGTGAATTGCGACTGTTGGGAAACGGAATGGTGCACCCCAAATTGTTAGAACAGTTTCCCTTTGTAGATAAGGGATTTGTTGTTCATTTAATTTCTTTGATTGGGTCATTATCTCTATCAACCCAGTTCGTAATTCTTCTGGCGTTTTATCCTTAACCATCGAAAGTAATTTTGTAATCTGAGGTTTTATATTTTCAGGTGTCATTCCTAAAATTTCAGAGTCAGATAGTTCTGGTCCTATATCAGAATCTTCAACACCAATTCCTAAAAAATCACTTAATATTACCGATTCATCTTTTAGGCATTCCTCAGAATATTCATTTTCTTCTAATAAAAAATTTTTGAGTTTTAATAATTGTGATTCGGTAATCAGATATTTCATTACAATTTTTATTTATAAATAGTAAGAATCATTTTAATAAATAAAATACTTATTATATTATGGATTATATCATTCGAGAATCTCAATTAAATCTACTTCAAATAATAAATGAGGAGATAGACCAAGAAAGGGCTGACAGAGCCAAAAAAATTGCAGATGAGATTGTAAAAAGAATACCGGCAAAATATAACTTCATGAAAGAGGCGTATCAAAAAGCTTTGGAAACTAAAAACCCGCCAGATGAATTTATTAGATTATTACCTTCAGAATTAAAAAACCAATTGAAGGGTTATTTCCAATGGTTGCAACAAGAAACATCTAATACCTCGGAAGATGTAATATCTTTTATTAGAAAAACAAAAACGTTTCTTAAACAAAATATAAAAAAAGGAAAACCAAGTAGTAATCCTGAAGTTAGTGAACAACGTAGAGAACCACTTTATTATAACGGGTATTATATTAGTACAATGTTAGCAACTGGTGGTCCTTATGGTACATGGATTCCTGCAGGTGGTCCGTTATTGAGATTTGCAGAATCGGCTACTTGGGATTTCATAAAGTTATTGATTTGGTTGGCCACCATATATTTTATGTTGAGGATGATTTACACTTATATTTATTGATATGAAAATAGTTAAATTACAAGAAAAAGATTTAGTCAGGATAGTTCAAATAATTGTGGAAACTCAATCTACTACGGAAACTTGTGAACAACTAAAAGAAAAACTAAAAACAAAGGCTAGAAATTTAACAAGAAACCAAAACTTAATCACTGCTTTCGATAGAGCCATTGATACAGACTCATTAGAACCACTACTTTCATTTGTTCGTAATTCTAAACATAAAAATGATTTGGTCAAAAAAGTTGAAGAAGAAACAAACAGATTATTATCAAACAATAAAGATATTGAAGGAGTACTTTCTCAATTTAAAAAAGAAGTTGATAGAGATTTAAAAGCATCGTCAATTAAACCTTCAGATTTTGATAAAAATAAGTATTCAAAAGAAGTTACTGAACAAAATCCATGGAATTTATTAGATATGGAGGCACAATATGGACAACCAATTGGTTGGATGACAATGCCTTGGGGTACTGAAGTACCAATTTATGATGTAAGAAAATTGAAAGGGTGGGCTAAATTTATGTGGGTTGCAGGTGGTTTTTTAGATGGTGTGGTACCAGTAATTTCTTTGATATTAGTGTTTTTCGCTTGGAGATATGAGGTTAGAGAAGGAAATTGTAGATAACCTTAGTGTTGTCTCATTCTACCCGTTAACAAATACCAAAAAGTATAGTAGATACAAAATAAAATCGCCAATTTGATTACAATGTTGAGACACCTATTCCATAATGGAATGGGTACACCCCAAATCAAACCCACCTGCTCTAACATTTCTCCCTTTTCACATTTTTCACCTATAGAGTTTGCAGATTCTACACCTATGTTGTTTAGAGTCTCAGGTGTTATTAAGTCAGGTGTTAATTTTGATAACCTTCTCTCCAATACAGATTTTAGTTTCATAAATTTTGGTAAAACGTTAGAAGGGAATGATTTAATTAAATCATTTGGATTACCACTTTTAATTGCTTGGTCAAATGCGGACCTAATTGTATCTTGCATTTCATTAGGAAAAGTATCAATTAGAGAGTTAGCCATTTTCAACAACCCTGATTTTAGTTCTTCATTTTGATTCTCAACAATAACGTTTTCTATTAGGGAAATTAATTCTTTTTCACTGATGATTACTTTTTTCATGGTCAAGGTTGGTTATTGATATAAATAGTATTACATTTGTAAAACAAAATCAATTGGAATGAATTATATAATGATGTGTTGGGGTAACCTAAACGAGAAGGATATTGTAGAAATTTCTGACCTGTGTCGTATTTTTGCAACCGATGAAAAGGTGGGGTATGAACCAATCAATGGTATACACCTATTTTATTTTAACTCAACAATAGTTGATGAACTTATTGTTACTGAGATGATTGAAATGTTTCATGACAAAATGCATTTCATTTTCTCTGAATTTGATGACAGAATGTCTGCTTTTATACCATTTGACTTAACTAATGGGATGCAAGACATATTCTCAATGGAAGAAAACATTGGAATAGAAATTGATGGAGTAGACGATGAAGATGGTGAAGATGATATAAATTACATTCGATTAAAAAATAATATTGAAAAACAACTTAAAAAACCGTCATTAGACTATCTATTAGAACAGGTAAAGGCCAAAGGTATAAATTCACTAACTAAGTATGAAAAATCAATCCTCGACGAATATGCAAACAAACTCTAACATCAAAGCTAAAGAAAAAAACATTCCAATTAACCAAGAAGAAATTGCGGTATATCTAAAAGATATTCGTAAACTAAAAGTTATGACTCCTGAAAGGGAAAAAGAACTTTCAGAACTTATGTGTTCAGGTACTCTAACCAAACGTGAAGAGGATAAAATTTATAAAGAACTATTGGAAGGTAATCTTCGATTTGTTATTACTGTTGCAAAACAATATCAAAATCAAGGTTTGGATTTACCTGATTTGGTTGCGGAAGGTAATATGGGACTAATTAAGGCAATCGAGAATTTCGATTGGACTAAAAAGTTGAGATTCATCTCTTATGCGGTTTGGTGGATTCGTCAATCTATTCTACAGTCTTTGAATGAAAACGCTCGAACCATCCGACTTCCTGTAAACGTGGTCCAAGAATTCCAAAAAGCTAAAAAAGAATTTGAGAAGAATGGAGTTGAGATGCCAGAAAAATTTGCATCACTACCATCAACACTTGAATTGGATAGAAATATTAATGATGAAGGTGATACTTTGTTGGATATTATTGCGAATGAGGACTCAATGAGACCTGACCATAGTTTCCATACTAAAGATATGTTGAAAGACAAGTTGTATTCTATTATGAAGAACTTGGATGAACGAGAAAAAATTATTATTGAGGATTATTTTGGTATGTCAGGTACTGCAAGGACACTTGAAGATATTGGTAATGACTTTAATTTGACTAAAGAACGTGTACGTCAAATCAAAGAAAAAGCTCTTAGAAAACTAAGAAATGAGAGTTCCGTTCTATTTGACTATATGTAAACTATTTATATATTACAAATAAAACTAAATTTATTAACTATGAAAACAATTGAAAAGTATTTGAATTGGATTATCTTAGTGTTACTCCTTTTCACACTGATTCGTTCTTGTGGTGTAGGAACATCAGTATCTAGATTGGATAAAAAAGTAACTGCTTTGGATGAAAAAGTAGAAACTAAAGTTATCACTAAGGAAGAAATGACACGGATGATTAAAGAAACACCAAATTGGAAAACGCTTGAAATCGAGGAATTATCTGATAAAAATAAGACACCCATTAACTTTTTCAAAAACGATATTGAAAGAGACACCCAAAAGTAATATTTAATGAGGAATTGGATAAAAGATAATCTCAAAAGTATAATTATAACAAGTTTTATAATACCAATTTTATTGGTTGCTTTTGTATCTATTTCACACGTTACAACTTATTATGAGTTGGCAAACCCATTTACTTGGGCTGTATATTTGTCAATTGCGGTTGAGATTGCGGCAATAATGGCATTGGCGGGTATATCATCAGGGATTGGTCGATTTATTTATATACCATTCTTGATAGTAACATTCATTCAATTATTAGGAAACTTTTATTTCTCTTATGTTTATATAGACGAAACATCAGATGCTTTTGCTGAATGGATGAACATGGTCAATCCTATTTTTGAACCTATGGGTGTTGAACCGAATGACCCTATTTCACATAAAAGAATTTTGGCATTCTTTACAGGTGGATTATTACCTTTCATTTCTTTGACATTTGCGCACATGTTAGTGGTGTATACGAGTAAAAAAGATGATGAGAATACTCTTACACCTGTTGCTGAGTTATCAGAAGAACAAATACAAGACCTTAGTAAAAAAGTTGCAAAACAAGAATTTGAAGAAGAAGTAGCTTCAAAGTATACTCCAACTATGGAAGATTTAGAAGCTTTACAAAAACAACTTATGGAAATTCAACGTAGAAAGTTTGGTGAAGAAACTGAAACAGAGTTACCTGTTAGTGAAGAAGAATCAGTTGTTGTAGAAAATGAAACAACTGAAGATTCCGAAAATCAAATAAAAAGACTTACTTACTTAAAACGTGACTAATATTGAACATTTTGGTGAGTTCAAACCAGAGGGTAAGTCTAAAAAGAAAAAACAAATTATTTTATGCAATACTCTGAGAGAGGCTGGAGAATATCTAACCTCTCTCAAGTATCGCTACTATGGTAAGTACAATAGAATACCAAATTACTTAATAACTAGAGAGGGTAAAATTATTGAATTATTAGGTGAGTATGAATATAGTAAGTTTCACAACAATAATAATGTTAATAAAAATGCCATTACAATTGTATTAGAAAATTTAGGATGGTTAGAGAGGAAACCACTAACACAATTGTACATAAATTGGATTGGAAGTATTTATAATGGAAAGGTATACGAAAAGAAATGGAGAGATTACTTTTTTTGGGAACCTTACACTGAAGAACAAATAAAAAGTTGTGCAATCTTGTGTAAAGAACTTATTAAAAATAACTCCATTGATAAAAAATGTATCGGTCACAACACTAAAATAGATGGTGTGGAGAAATATGAAGGAATATTATCCAGAAGTAATTTTGACACCATGTATACTGATTTGAGTCCGGCATTCCAATTCGATGCTTTTATAGAACAATTAGAAAATGAATAACTACGACGAGATAAAAAAATTACTCAATTCATCAAGAGAGATGTTGGGTAAAAAAAATGAATTAACAGAATCAAGAAACTCATTAATTAATATGGGTCTTATCACAGAACAACCTACATCTAAGGAGGTTACAAATTATGATATGAAAGACCGTAGAATTAATATTACCGCGGATATTGAGGATGAGATTTATGATGATGAGGAATTACCATCCAAAAAAGATAAGAAACAAGCCTATAAAATCTCAGGTGGTGTATTAGTTTTACACGGTAAAGATAAACACGATTTAGACCTAACTGGGGATGAAAAACTCGCATTCCAAGAGACTATGGACGAATTTGTGGAAGAAGTATCTGATTTGGTAGACTTTAATCCTTTGAATGTTTATCCAAATAATGTTGAATGGAGTGGTAAAATTATTGATTTTGACATCGAGTTTTTCTTTTCGATTGGTGAAAAGAATGGTGTGTATCTAAATGGTACCATGATGAAGATTGATGAGGATTTCGCGGAGCTTACTGATAAATTGAAGAGTTATTACGGAAAGTTCAAATCAAAATGGGCTAAGATAGTTGCGTCAAGAAAAAGAACCGAATCTTCAGATGAACAAGGGTAATCAGTTTTCAAAAATTTTAATCACAATACTGATTATTATTATTGCAGTATTGGGTTATTTGTTATCTAACACTAAGGAAACACCTAGTAAAATAGATGAATATCAAACTAAAATAGATTCATTATCTTCTATTATTGAATATAATAAATTACAAATCGATTCGCTTGAAGCTGATAGAGTACAGTATCAAGTAACAATTAATGATATGAAAATCAGATTAGGTGACCTAAAAAAAGAATCAATTAGAATAAAAAATAATTACAATGAAGAAGTTAATCGTATTAATAACATGTCTCACCTTGAGCTTGTCCGCGAATTCACAAACACTTTCAAATGATAGTTGTTTAGTACCGTGTTATACTTTAGGTAATGCATTAAAGGTAAAAGCCGAAAGAGATTTATTCTTAGAACAACTAAAAATTGCTAGAGATTCTGTCCATATTCAAGACACAATAATATTTAATCAAGATTTGTTAATTAGTAATATGGTTTCACAAATTGAAATACATAAATCTAATGAAAAAAACCATGAAGAAGTTATAAAAAATAAAGATAGTGTTATTGATGAATATAAAAAGTTGTATAAAAAGGAAAGAAGACAAAAATTTTTAGGATTTGGTGTTGGATTGGCATCGATAGTTTTTTCACTGTTTTTGGTTTTATAAAGTATTTATAGTTATGGCACTTACTGCAACAGAAAGGAAAGAAATTGAGACATTAGTAAGACGTGAAATCAAAGATTTCATGGGTTCTAACACTATGAAACAAATGGAGGATAAATTTCTTGATATGGTTGCTAAAGAGATTAGAAGAGGTAAACTTGAAGGTGAGGTTAAAGAAATAACCCTAAAAATGTTCCGAGAATTCTATCAATTTATGTGGATGAATAGAAGTTATTGGGAAGGAAGGTTGAAAAACGCATGAGGACTTCCAAAAACATATTCAAGAACATGTCTGATAAGGCTTTTGGTGGGGATAAACCAACTTACCCGTCGGATGATTCGGGTCAAAGAATGATAGATAATGTTATGTTAAAAAAAGAATTCCAAGAAGAAAAAATTAAAGGTGGTTTAGCGGACAATATGGGTATTGAAGATATTGCCAAAAAACACGGTATTGATGTTGATGAAATGTTTGAACAACTTCGTAAAGGTATTAAGGTTGAAATGGAACACACTAAAGAACTTGAGGTTGCATATGAGATAGCAATGGACCATTTGTTTGAGAATCCAAAATACTATGATGATTTAGAAGAAATTGAACCTCAAAAATTTGAAGCAAAAGAAGCAACTGGTTCAGCATCCGCTGGTTCTTATGAAACACCATTCTTTTTAGCGAAGAATCTAAAAAATTGGAGAGGTGGAAAAAAACCAATATATAAAGGAGGTAAGTTCGTTTCAATCAAAGACAAATGTAAAAAGTTTCCATATTGTAATCAAGGGGATATAAAAGCGTTGAATTTATTTACAAATGCCAATGTGAAAGAAGCCATCTCAAGAATTTCTGAAAGTAAGAATATTCCTGAGAATGTAATCAAATCGATTATAGTTTACGAAATGGAGAAATTAAACGGAAAAACTAAGTAAACCTAATATTTATAAAGAAAAACTGACATGAATAAATTTGACAAAGAAATAGAAAATATTATCAAAAAAGTTATCGATGAGTCTATAAAGACAAATGCTGATGATTTGGTTGGTAAAGTAAAAGATAGAATACTTGAATCTGAAATGGATGAGGGTAACGCTTTTAGTAAAATGTTAGCCCGTACCAAAAGAGGAGGTAAATTCTCATTAAAGGGTAGAAAATATAGAGATACTTCAGGTTATGATTCTGATTTATATGAAGAAGATGAAATGGAAGAAGGTAATGCTTTTAGTGGTGCTTTAGCTAAGGCTAAAGAAGAGGGTAAATCATCTTTTAAGGTTGGTGATAAACAATATTCTGTCACAGAAAATAAAGGTAAAAAATGTCCAATATGTGGAATGACAGATTGTAAGTGTAATCATAAAAAAGATGATAAAATTGAGAATAAAGAAGCAACTGCGGCTGCATCAGCAGGTGCGTTTTCAGCGCCAGCATTTGGCGGTGATATGAAAGAAGTTGAAGATAGAGATGAATTTGACGGAAGAGCTGGTAAGGTTATTGGTGTTAATGCTAATATAGGTGATGAAAGAGGTGAAGGAAAATACATGTCAGATGATGAGATTCACAAGTTTGTTAAAAATGCTCTTATGAGAAACGTAGCACCTAAGAAAACCAAATTCCAACAATTAGCAGACCTCATGAAAGGTAAAGAAGATGATTATGAGGATTATTCTGATGATGAATATAAAGACCACATGTGGATTGGTGAAGAAAAGTTCATTCAAAAGGCAACTAAAAAGATGGAGAAAAAAGGAACCACAGGTAAGTTTGCTTCTTGGTGTAAGAAAGAAGGTTTAGACAAAGACGGTGAAGTTACTAAAAAATGTATTGATAAGGCAATGAAATCTGATGACCCAAAAGTTGTTAAGATGGCTAATTTTGCTAAGAACATAGGTGGATTCAAAGGTGCTAAACATGAAAGTGTACAAATGAGTGAATCGGAATTAATTGACTTAATTGAAGAATTAGTAAATGAGTCTAAAATTCCTGGTGTGTATAACACAGATAAAGCAAATAAAGCGTCAGGAAATGATGCTAAAAATTATTATAAAGAAGTGACTAAAAAAATTAAGGACTATTTGAAAAACGGTTCTAAGGGTAAATATACTGAGAATCCTGACTATTTCCCTAAACAAAATGGTCAATTGGCTAAAATGGATAAAAAGGCTTATGAACCATCAGAGGCTGTTGAGGAATATATTGATGCGTTTTCTCATCCAGGACAAACAAACATTGTTTATGATGAAATCAAACCTGATGATAAAAGAATTAAAGACCAATTAGAAGGTAGTGCTAAAAATGGTAATTCACAGGAATATGCAAATGCTGAGAAAACTGAAACTGGTAATAAATTTTATAAAAATTATGAAGAAAATTTATATGGGGCAGAACAAATGGATGCGTCATATAAAAGACAACCACAACCAGTTGATATTGAAGGGGAAGGTAAATCGAAAACTAAATTACCAAGAAGAAAAACATCAGCTCAGAAAGCGGAAAAGGTTTTATCTCAATTAGAATCAATGGATGAGAAAAAACAAAATAAAATTAATGAAGAAATGAGTAGAATGTTGAATATGGTATCATATAAAACTAAGACACAATAAACTACACAAAAATATTATTCGTATTATAATTCTCCATAGATGGACTCTATGGAGAATTTTTTTAATTGGTTATCTAAATCTATACCTATGGAAGAAGTACAAGTTTGGATGAATAGACATAATATGATTCCAGAAAAAATTGAACTATATGGTGATTTTGCAAAATCATTATATCTTGTTATCTTTAAAACTTATTTAGGTTTTGAAAATGGACCCACTAGAATTAGGATGAGTGAAGATGAAATTAATGGACACTTTAATTGGGCGTGGAAAAAAGTAATAGAAGATTTTGGTAAAGAGAATATCAACTTTAAGATGGAAGGCGAACATAAAGAATATTTTGAGTCATTCTTTATGGACGTATTCTATCACCAAGAGGATGAAAAAGTTAGGAATAGTATTGATAAGTTTATTGATGAACTTTTTTTATATAAGAAATCATATACTAAGTCTGATTTAGAGATATTGACTGACGTTTATAAATCTTTTGAAAAAAATTTCTTATAAAAAACCTCGATTCTATTTACTCTGGTGAGGAAAAAATTAAATTTTAGTAAATAAAAAAATATAACTATGGAAACTTTAGAACAAATTAAAGAACTTACTGAACAACTATCAGTTGACACTGTTAAGTTTTACAAAGGAAACAAAAGTGCTGGTACAAGAGCACGCAAAACAGCTCAGGATTTGAAAGCTTTGTTGCAAGGTTTAAGAGCTGAGATTCTTGAAAATAGAAAAGTAACAAATGAATAATTTAGAGAATTTATTATTCTTTTTATTCTTTTTTAGTTTATTATCGACAATTAGGTTGATAACAAAGTTTTTAGTCTCCCTATTTGCTAAAGAAATAAAACCATTCTTTATGACAGATAGGGAGCTACTTTTCTACTCAATAACATTATCATACTTGATAACATACATTTTTAAAATAACATGACACTATACAGTAAACTATCAGACCTAATGGAAAACTTACATTCTGTAAGAAAATTAGAGGGATATCTAAGTTTTGATATGATATTCCCTAATGGATGGTCTATACCAAAAAAACTTGTAGATGAAAATAATCTACTAGAGAGCGAGTCACCAATACCCGATATGAGGATGATTTCATTCATTAGCCAAATTAATGAAGATAACATTGAAAAAACACTTAAAATTGTAAAGTCAGTTGTAAAATACAATAAAGACAGAGAACTAAAAGAAAAACTATTCCAAGAAAGAGTCAAAGATTTGAAAACTTTATTTGATAAAAGTTCTTTAGATGATTTAAATAGATTGGAATTCAATATGAAAAATAAAATCAATAAAATTGAGACTTTATTAGATGGAGAACCAAGAGAGATGGATGAAGTGGTTGGAGACCGAGACAATTAAAGATAAAAGAGAAGTTGAGAACCATAAACATAAAATAATATCCGAAATAACTGGATTGAAAAAGGAAGATATACTTCCTAAAAAAGAAAAACTTACGTTATGGCAGAGGTTAAAAAAGATGTTCCTGATGTAATGAAAAAATTGGCAATGATTGCCGATGCCGTACAAGATATATATTCAGGTAAAGCAACTATAGTGTTTGAGTTAGAAAAAAAAGAATATAAGAAAATGATTTCTATGTTCAGAGAAATTGATAGACATCACAAACAATTTAAAATCGAAATATCTGGTACTGAATTCATTTATCTTTTGAATGAACCAGAAAAGGTTGAGGAAAAAGTTACCGAGGATGAGTCGTAAACTTCCTATATAAAATACTCTTACTAAATCCTTTAGATTCCAATAAAGAATATAGATATTTTCTTTGGGCGGATGAATAATCTTTTACTATAATACAACTTAGTTTATTTTTGGATAAGACATCCTTGGATAAGCAATCTAAGAATCTGGAAGACTCTTCAACACTCTTTAGTGAAAACAAATTAAAATTATCATCTTCCTGTACAACAATTTTATTATTTAGTTGAGATACCATTTTGATATTTTCAGTTTGAATAAAACGTCTATAAAAATTATCGTAGGTAATCTTTTTCTTCTTAACAATATCATACAATAATTCAGGTTGTTTTATTGTTGATATTTTTACAACAGACAAATCTGGGTTGTCCAGCTTAACTTGAATATTCCTACCTAAATCATCGGTTAGGTAAATTGGTATTAGTTTATTAGCTGAATGTTCAATAATCATTAATTCATAATTCACTGAATGACCATTTTCAAATTGTTTATCAAAAACAATTGATTCATGTTCTTTCAAATAAGTTTCAAAAAACTTAACACTTCTTTTGAAAGTCTTAAACTTCTTTATTATTTTTTGTTGTGTCTTATTTTTGAATAACACTACTTCATAGTCCATGTCTAAAGATTACTATAAAATATTAGGAGTTCAAGAGAATTCTTCTCAAGATGATATAAAAAAAGCATATCGAAAACTTTCTAAAGAGTATCACCCTGATGTTAATCCTGATGGGACAGAAAAATTCCAAGAAATTGCTGAAGCTTATGACGTACTAAGTGATAGTAATAAAAAGGCACGATATGATAATCTAAAGAATAATCCATTTGGTAGTGGGGGAATTGATATTGATGAATTCTTGAGTAAAATGGCTGGGTTTGGTAGAAACCCATTCCAACAACAAAGAGCGGCACCTGATAAAGTAATTACTTATAATTTAGGTGTGTTGAAATCATTTACTGGTGGACCTACAAAGATAACATTTCAAAGAACAGTTCATTGTAATTCATGTAATGGTAATGGTGGTGAACGTTCTAGCTGTTATGGTTGTGGTGGTGTAGGTTATTTTGTACAAGTAGTTGGTAGTGGGTTCTTTTCACAACAAGTAAGACAACCTTGTACGGTATGTCACGGTAAAGGTTATACTATAACTAATGCATGTTGGGATTGTGGTGGTAGTGAAACAAAAAATGTATTAGAAGAAATCCAAATTGATTTACCTAAAGGTATTGACTCAGGACAATTTGTTAGGATAAACGGTAAGGGTGATTACAATAGGGGTGGATATGGTAATTTAGTTATTAAAGTAGAAATTGTTCCTGAAAATAATTTTACTCGAGATGGTGATAACCTGATTTATAATTACACATTAGGGTATGGACAGTTAGGTGAGAGTCAATATAATATTCCACACCCGTCAGGTGGTATTATTGTAAAAGCACCAGTGGTTGTTGACACCAATGTACCACTTAGAGTAAGAGGTAAAGGATTCAATGGTGCTGACTTATATATAAAGATTAGTGTGAAGTACGACAGAACCGCAATTGAGAATCTTAAAATAACCACATAATAACGGTGTATAAACCAATACATGCTAATCCGAATATAATTGTACCAAATGTTCTGATAAACCAATCTTTGGTTATAAAAACTTGTGTTTTAGATTTCTTACAAGTTTGACAAGGTTTTTTTTCCATATAGATAATTATAGATATGAAAGAAACAATAAGAAAGATTTTAGAAGAATATCTTACTGAGAAAGAGTTCAAGAAACCAAGAAAGTATAGTAAGTCTTATTGTAAAAAAACACCATGTGATAAGATGGGGTTTACTCAAAAGGCTTCGTGTAGACCTTATAAAAATTGTTATAATTAGTATTCGGCGTACTTGTGTTGTACCGCAGATACTTTTATATTGTCTTTGTAAACAACTTCTAAAGTTAACTTACCATTCTCATTATAAAAATACCATGTACCATGTTTTAATCCGTTTTTGAAATGGGCTATCATATGTAATTTACCACTTGGGTAATAAGATTTCCAAGTACCATACATCATACCGTTATAGTAATAACCCTCTTCAATTGTATGGTTATTATCTGACACTAACTTGTATTCAATTATACCGTCTCCATTATTGTCAGTTAGAATTGTTGATTGTGCAAAAATTTGGGTAGTAAAAAAAGTAAGTAAAATAAGTAGAAAGTATTTCATGGTAAAATATATTTGTAAATTTATTATTATTAATAAGACCCCCTTATTTATATAAATATAATATATAAAGATGTTTGTGTAGTATAAAAACAAGATTTAACATTGCAATATTACTCCAATGTTACCATTTCATTATATAACTAATTTACCATGAATTTTCTTTTTTATGTGGATAGATATTGGTAAATTTGAAACTATGAAAAAAACTTTATTTGTATTAATGTCATCAATTTTGTTGTTGACATCGTCCTGTGAGAAGGACCCGATTGAACCTAATAAATCTTACAAAATAAGTGAGGTCACAATTGAGGGAGTAACCTACAATAAATTAGAAGGTATTGTTAGTGAAAACCTAACTTTGGACCCAAGTAAGAAGTGGTTATTATCAGGAGGTGTCTTTGTTGATAATGGTGTAACATTGACTATAGATGGTGGTCAAACAGTTTATGCTGACCCTGAGTTAACAACATTCTTATCAATCAAACAGGGTGGTAAGATTATCGCTGAGGGGACACAAAACAATCCTATTGTGTTGACACCATTGAAATCAGACCCAACATATGGTGATTGGGGTGGTATTATCATCAATGGTAAGGCTAAATTGAATACTGGGTTGACTGCTGAAGGAGAAGGTGGTACAGGTATCTACGGTGGTGATGATGATGAGGATAACTCAGGTATTTTGAGATTCATTAGAGTTGAATATGCTGGTAAGGTATTGGGAACAGACAATGAGTTGAATGGATTTTCATTCAATGGTGTCGGTTCAGGAACTGTAGTTGAATACATCCAAGCGTATAAAGGTGCTGACGATGGTATCGAGTTCTTCGGTGGTACTGTAAATGTTAGATATGCGGTATCAAACTACAACCAAGACGATGCATTTGATTGGACTCACGGATGGAGAGGTAAAGGACAGTATTGGTATTGTCAACAAGGTGTTGACGGTGGTGATAGAGGTATTGAAGCTGATAACAACGGTGACGATAATAACCTTCAACCAAATTCAAATCCAACTTTAGCTAACATCACATTGAATGGTGTTGATGATGGTGATGGATTGAATGAGGGAATGAGATTGAGAGAAGGAACTAAAGGAAAAATTTACATGGCTGTAGTATCAGGATTCGCTAAGTATGGAATTAGGGTTACAGAACAGGCTACGTTAGCCCATGTAACTAATGGTGAACTATTTGTTGCAAATTCCACAATTTCCGGAAATGGAACGAACTTCAAAGATTGTTCATCTTTTGATGGATTGACGCTAACTTTGACAGATAATTGGTTTTATCCTGAAACCCAACCAGGTTCAGGTGGACAATGGATGAATGGTTGGACGAGACAATAAAATGAAGAATTTATTATTAGTGGTTTGTGTGTTTTTTACACACACCACTTTAGCCCAAAAATTGACAGGTAAGGTAGTGGATGAGGATAATCAACCACTACCTTATGTTAGTATTAATATAGAACAACAACCAACAGTTCTAACTAATTTAGATGGGGAGTATTCAATTGACATCCCACATACTAATTCTAAAGTTATATATTCTTTTATGGGATATGAGACACACACCATAACACACAGTGGTGGTGTTTATGATTTAAAGATGGTACCATCTTCATTGAAGATTGATGATGTAAATATTATTGTAAAAAAGAATAACTCATCAGAGAGTGTTTTGGTGATAGAGAGAAAAGAATTGGTTGGGGTTGAGTCCTCAGTAGGTTCAATGGAGTTATCCAAAAAAGGAATTTCAAATGCTCAAGATGGTCTAAAAAAAGTAACTAGTGTGACGTTTGGAAACAATAGTATCAACGTTAGAGGTTTGGATGATAGATACAATCAGGTAACACTAAATGATATTCCATTACCATCGAATAATGCTGATAGAAAAAACTTGGACCTTAGAATATTACCGGTCTTTATGATGGACAACATCAAAGTTAGAAAGTCATATTCAACGGACCAATGGAGTAATGTTGCTGGAGCTCAAATCAATATCCTAACTTCTGATATAAAAGAAATAAAAAGTCTTAGTGTAAGTACTAACTATAATACTCTGACACCAACCATTGGTAACAACATAACATTACAATATGGTACTAAAATAAATAAAAACTTAGGTGTATATAATGGGGTTAATTTGATTAGAGGATACCAACACTTGAGTGGTGTTACAAGACTTGTAAATAAACAAGGTAATTATGTTTTAGATTATAACTATAGAGATGAAGTTAGACAATTAATACCGTCAGGTATGTCTGTGATATCTTATGATAAAGATGGATTCTCCTTGAGAAATACAATATTGGTTATCAACCAAAATAAAAATACATACAGAGAAACCGATGGTGAACATTTTGATTATGAAAAGAATATTTTCACAATAAGAAACACACCCGAAAATCATTTATTAGTGTTAGACCAATTACAAACTAAAATCTTTAGGGATAATTACATCTTCAATGGTATTGTTAGTTATGGTAGAGTTCAAAGTGGTGAAAACGGTAGAGAACAATATGTCTTTTTATATGATAATGAATATAAGTTCAACAATATTGATAAGTTAGATAACCATGTGTTTTGGAATCAAAATGTTGAGAATAGATATAATACTTCTTTGACGTTTGATTTACTCAATGGAAAACTAAAAAAACAATTTGGGTATGTATTTTCGTATAATACAAACAACTTTGACTACCAACAAAAGTATTATGATTTGGGTGGTGTAAATAATCAGTTCAATAACATAGACCCAAATAATGTCTTATATTATATAAACCAAGAATCCACCAATGTAATGTGGGTTAATAACCCTGCATCCAATGTTCATGGAACTATTATTATTAATGGTTTATTCTATAAATCAGGTTATGATAATAATAACCATCATTATAATTGGGGTATCAGATTAGAAAACCCGATTCAAACAGTTAAGTTTAGAGACCAATTATCACCTATATTTGAACGTACCATTAGATTAAACAACTTAGATGTTTTACCGTATTTTGGTTATAAGAATGAAATTAATAACCAGTTACAATTTAAGTTGTCATCCTCAATTACGACAATAAGACCTAGATTTAGAGAGATGACTCCATTCATCTACACAGAAGTTTTTGCTGGTTCAAAAATACAGGGTAATCCAAATATTATTAACTCTAAAGTTTTCAATAACGATTTGAGTATTGAATACTATCCTAATAGAGGTGAGGTGATAGGTATTGGGGTTTTTCATAAAGAAATAAAAAATCCTATTGAGAGGATAAACGTTGCTACTGCGAGTGGAAGATTGGAGACATTTCAAAATAGTGATAGAGCTAGTGTATTTGGAATTGAATTTGATACAAAAAAGAAAATAAATAAATTCACTTTTGACCTTAATCTGTCTTATTTAGTTTCGACCATTCATCTTGTGGATAGTTCATCTTCATCAGTAGTCACAACTAACTTTGATAGACCACTACAAGGTTCAACTCCATTGTTGTTTAATAGTGATATCTTCTATCAAATTAACAAGAAAACATCAATTGGTCTGGTTTATAATTATAGTGGTAAAAAAATAACAGCGGTTGGTGTATATGGTTTGGGTGATGTGTACTCACAATCTCAAAATTTTCTTAATCTAATTCTAAACACTTCGCATAATAAGTTTAATTTTTCATTTAGGGCTAATAACTTACTGAACACTAAATTTGAAAATATTCAAAACACTGATATTGGTAACTTAACTGTTTCTAATTATTTATTAGGGAGAACCTTTACTTTAAATTTGTCATACAAGATGTAAAATTTAATTTGCCTTTTGGTTTTTTGTTCTTATATTTGTTATTATGCTATCATACATCGGAGGTAAAAGTAAAATTGGTAAATGGATAGTGGATTACTATCCTACAGATATGGAAACATATGTTGAAACATTTGGAGGAATGTTCTGGTGTTTCTATAATATAGATTTGAATAGGTACCCAAATCTTAAAACAGTCGTGTATAATGATTTTAATCCTTTGAATTATAATTTATTCAAGTGTTTAGAGAACCCTAAGGAATTATTGAAAGCTATAAATTCAATTCCCTGTCAAGAACGTGGTGTCACTAATACACCGGTGATTTATGAAACATTGTTCAAGAATTTTCAACAAACTTTATTTGGTGGTGAGATAACAATTAATGCTCCTGACTATATGTTAGCGGCTCAATACGCTTATATCCTTACACAAGTTTTTAGTGGTTCAAAACCTGAGACATCAGGTTACATTGACCTTAAAGGGAAGTATAAATCAAAGTACCTTACTTTTAGAGATAAATTGATGAATGAAAAATGGTTAGATAAGTTTCTAAGAATAACTAATGTTGAGAATATGGATTTTGCGGATGTTATTAAAAAATATGACTCACCATCTACTTACACTTATTTGGACCCACCATATTGGAAAACTGAAAACTATTATTCTAATCACGATTTTGACCGTGATGACCACGAGAGGTTGGCAAATGTACTTCATCAGGTTAAAGGTAAATTTTCACTCTCTTATTATGAATTTGATTTATTACATCAGTGGTTCCCTCAAAATGAGTATACATGGAAAACAAAAGATTTTGTAAAAGCGGCTGCAGCAACAAAAGGTAAAACTCAGAATAAAGGTACGGAACTATTAATAATGAACTATTAAAGCGAAAAACTTCACTTTTCTGTATATTTATTGGTATAAAATTTTAATATGAAATTTACAGGTATCCTTAAAAATATGATTATTGAAGCGGTAATAAAATCAGCTTTTCAAGACATTGTTCAAAAATACGCGCCAAAGGATAATCCATCCGCTAAGATGGATGAAATAAAAGAAGTTATCCTTATGGACCCAACAACCAGATATAGAGGTGATAAAGAACAGATGATGAGATTGACACCTCAAGAATTTGAGAAACAAGTTAAGGTTGGTAAATACTCTAAATGGTTGATGAAACAATTTGTTGAGGGTACACTAGTTAGAGCTGCGGAGGAAGCTGGTGACAACCCAACAGACGAAAGAATGAAGATTGAGTATAAAGAACAAAGACGATTGTTTTTAGAGGATGCTTTACGATATACAGATTTATTAGAAAAATACGAAAGATTTAAAAGTAGACTTAAAGATGCTACAAAAAAAGATATAAATAAAGTTACATCAATAGATGAGTTATCTGACTTACAAGTTGTTGCTACTGATTCCGGTGAAACAGTAAGATTAGCTGAGTATTTAGGTAAAAAGGTAAAGAAAGGACCTTCAGCTGAAAAGAAAAAAGATTATTCTTATCCTGGTTCAGAAATCTTGAAAGTTGGTGATAATTATACTCTTATTAAAATATCAGACCAAGGTGAATTAGGTGGTAGAGCGGCTTCTTATTTTGGGGGATATCATAATGAAGGTCGAGGTGAGAGTAACTGGTGTACTTCACCTGAGGGTTCTTCATGGTCGACCAACTATAGAAAACAAGGACCTTTATATATTTTCTTAGCAAATGATGATAAAGGTGAAGTTGGAGAGGTAACAGGATTACCTAAAGAAAGATTCCAATTCCATTTTCCATCAGGGCAATTCAAAGACAGAATCAATAGAAGTATTGATGTGGTTGAGTTCTTGAATGGTAAGGCTAATGATATGAAAGATTTTTTAAAGCCTGAATTTGCGGCAGGATTAGTTAATGCGAGTGGAGGTAATAATAAAAAATTCAAAATTGACGGTAGTAATAGAAGTGTTGATGAATTCGTAAGACTTTATGGTATTGATGAAGTATTTGAAAGTTTACCTGATGACTTAACTGATATTACAATTAAATTTAGAGATTACCAACCAATCAATATACCATCATCGATTGGTAGATTTAAGAGATTGAGAGGTTTACAGTTGATTAATTGTATTGATTCTTTACCTAATGAAGTTGGGTTATTAGACAGTTTAGCAGTATGTGCTTTATATGGTAACGCAAATTTGAAAAAAGTACCAGATTCTTTAGCTAAATTACCTAACTTATTATTTATAACTGTTGGTGAGACGGCTCTCGGACCAATACCAGAATCATTCAAAAAAGCAGGATTCCATGAAGAAGATGTTGAGGGTAGTTCTCAAAGTAAAATGAGAATATGGACTAGAATGGATTAATTTCATATATTTGTTATATGAATATTGACGTTGAAATCTATCTCTCACAATTAAAAACATTTTTTGATAAAAACCCTGGTGAACTAGATAGTTTGGTTCATCCAACACAACAAGATGAATTCTTTGATATGGTGAAAGAAGTTGCTTATCAAAATCATGAAGAGGGTGAAGAAATACCACTTACTCGAACTCAATACATCAAAATTTGTAAAACACTTTTTGAAAAGTTACCAAAGGTCGACAATAAAGAACCTGAAATTTTTATACCAACAAAGTTTGGTGGTTTTTTCTTGAACTAATTTTTATTATATTTGCAACATGGAATTGTTGTATAAACGTGTTTTTGAAAATTACATAACTAGTAAACCTAGACAATCTTCCACAATTGATATTATGGATGACGAACTATTTGGGTCAACAAAGTTAGAACCATTAGTATATAGTTATGACAAAGAAATATATGAGGAAAATCTCAAAAATTATGATGCAACAGTAATCAACGAAAGAGTTACTTTGGTGGTCGAAAAA
>Ga0070751_1000506_pt1 | contig 24510 bp, 15 predicted proteins | sample VirMetDEL_Aug_28_FD_78514 | JGI IMG/M metagenome (GOLD analysis project Ga0070751, IMG submission 78514) | Aqueous microbial communities from the Delaware River and Bay under freshwater to marine salinity gradient to study organic matter... | ecosystem: Environmental > Aquatic > Marine > Coastal...
AGTCAACATCATCGATGACATTTACTGGTGCTGCTACAAGAAAATACAATGCGAAGTCTTCTATTGATTATAATGGTGACGCTCATATTCGATTTGATGGTGACAAGTACGAACACATCGGCGCTGACACATACAACTTTACTGTTGGTGGTAAGGTCGATCACACGAATACAGTTGCTCCAGCAAGAACTGGTGTAGTTGATACTACAGATTCAACAGTGGATGATCTATAATGGCTAAATTAGAACTTTGTGGTGTAAGTTTAGATTTACAAGCATTAGACGATGCACAAAAAGCAATTGAAGATGCTCTTGCAGAACTCACATCAGGAGCAGGTGGTATTGCTGATGCGATTGGTAATCTTCAAAATGAACTTGGAGATGCTCTTGATGATGCTCTTGCTGACTTAGAAAATCTAATTCCAGAAATTAAAATAGAGTTCCCTAATCTTCAGAAAGAGATTAATGAGTTACTCGAATTGCTTGCCGACCCATTTAAAGCATTGGAAATACAAGCGCAGATTGATAAGATTCGAGAATTGTTTGGCGACTCTGATTTTGATGTAGACGGTATTCTATCTGATATTACAAATGGTTTGAGTGATATTGCTGGTGGATTATCTGAGTTTACTGGCGACATCACAAAAGCATTAGGCGATCTTGCAGGTACATTATCAAGTTTTGACCCATGTAAGTTAGTTCCAAATATGGATGCAGAACCACAGTATGACGAGTTTGGGGATGTTATTGGTTATGAATATAAAACAAAAGCATATGTTCCAGACGCTCCAATAACAGATGCTGTTTCTCTTCTTCCTGACGAAGAAGCATTTGGTGATGATGAAGTTATATTAGATGATGTTGATGTTGTTTCAAAAGCAAAACCAACAGTAAAAACATTCAGTGATACCGTGACATCTGTGTTATCGGGTTTAGCTACACCAGTAGTTGATTTAATCCCTACTCCTGCAAAGATAGAATCATTGACGTTGCCAGAAGTAATGGGTGGAGGTGAAATTAAGTTTAGAGATGTTGGTTCACAACTTGCACCTGCTCCAGAAGAACTTAAAAATAAATTGGAGATTCCAAAATCAAAACTCATTGCAAATGCATATTCAGATGCACTCGCTGATGAAAGAAATGGTGGATTAAATTTTGGAGAGTTGCAACAAATAGATGGATTGAAATCAACACTTCCTATACAGTATAAAGTCGAAAAGGCAAGAGAAGCTGCTGGAATTGCCTCAAATGTAAAAGCTGTTGTAACCGAAAAGTTTAGCAAAGTCGCATTTGATGGAATTACTGGAACTGCTGCTCAAACTGCTCAGGCTGCTTTCTCAGCAGCAAATATTAATAATATTGGTCTTGATGATTTGTCTCCCAATATCGCTACAAAAGTTGCAAAGTCATTAGGCATACCATATATACCAAAGTTCCCATCGATTAACGCTGGCAAAACAATTGAATCTGTTACTAATATCACGGCTAGTCTCAATGTACCAAGTAATGCGACTCCTCTCGCTGGTGGCGAAGCAGATGATTTTGAGATGGAAGATGCACCAGACGGTATTGATGATGAGAATGTTGCAGCAACTCAAGTTACTCCAATTGAATATTCTATTCAATCTACCATGTCAAGTGCATTTGGTGCGTTACAAAAAGTGTTTACGCCAGAAGGCAATAGAAGTCAAGAAGAACTTGAAATTAGTTATGCCAAAACTGTTGCCAAGAAAAAGAAGGTAAAGCAGAGACAGTATGATGAATTAATCAAAAAACTTACACCACTAGAACAAGCTCAGGTAATTAATGGGAGAGAAACTGCTCTTGGTGGTACAACTGTGCTGCCCGAAGGTTTTGTTCGTAGCGGCACAGGTGTTACGGGTGGTGATTTTGCAAACGTTGTCCCTTCTGGATTTAGTGGTTCTGCTTCTGATTTACCAGGATCTTTCTCAAGAACAACTACTACAACTACAGCGTTACCATCAGAAAGTACTGGGGATATTGAAAAAGATGCAGAAATCTTTAGACAAGGTATCGCTGGCATCTTTGGTTCTGCAAGTAAAGAAGCGAATGCAGCAAAAGAATCATTACCGGGAATCATTTCAAGACTTAAAATCGACATGACGGCTGCTGCTACCGAAATGAAAACTGATTTAGATAATCTTGACAAACTTGAACCAGTTGAGTTTGAAGAAGATTCTGATGGTAGAATTATTATTAAAAGTGATATCTCAAAGAGTGATTGTCCAAAACCATCTATTCCAGCAGACAAACCAATTGAAACTGTAACTATTGCGGGTGAACAAGTTGTAGTCGAGTCAGAACCTAATGTCAACTCGTATAATTCTTATGAAGAATGGCAAGCAGATATTAAAAAATCAAGAGAAGCCTCTGGTGGTAGTATTACAAAACTACTTGGTTTTTGATTATAAATAATAAAAACAAAGAGAAGATAGATGCCTGAACTTAAAGAACCAGTATTCAAAGATATTCCTCTGAGTTTCACTGCTCATCCAGTCACTGGTAATGTGAAAGCATTAACAAACCGTGATGCAGTAAAGCAGAGCGTAAAGAATATTGTTTTGACTAACTTTTATGAACGACCATATAGTCCAAATCTTGGTGGTAATATTCTTTCTCAGTTATTTGAAAATATGGATTCTATTACACAATATGAGATTTCAACGAATATTCGTCAGGCATTAGATAACTACGAACCAAGAGCAATTATTGATGATATTGTAACAGATTTTTTTGAAGATCAAAATGCAATTAACGTAACAATTACATTCCGTGTGAGAAATAATTCTGAACCAATCTCGGTAAATGTTCTTTTAGACAGGGTGCGATAGATGGCAGCTAATTCAGCAATCAATGTAACAAGTCTCAACTTCGACAATATTAAGGAGTCGATGAAGACTTATATTGCTTCGAAGCCAGAGTTTACCGACTATAACTTTGAAGGCTCAACAATCAGTATGTTGCTTGATCTTCTTGCATACAACACATATCAAAATGCGTTTTATACAAGCATGGTCGGTAACGAGATGTTTCTTGACTCTGCTTTACTAAGAGACAGTGTTGTATCACGAGCAAAAATGTTAAACTACGTTCCTCGCTCTGCTCGTGGCGCAAGCACAACACTTACTGTTGAAATCACACCAACTGGTGCTCCTGATTCAGTCACAGTTGCAAAAGATTCTGAGTTCTCTGCAACAATTGATGGTGAAGCGTATAAGTTTGTTACTCCACAAGCATATTCTTTTTCTTCAACTGATAACTATTCTGGTACAATTACAATCACAGAAGGTCGTCCAGTTACTCATCGGTTCACAGTAAATACTAACTCACCTGTTCGTTACATTCTTCCAAACGAAAATGTTGATACAACATCAATTACTGTTGACGTTCAGACTTCATCTTCCGATGCAAGTTCAGTTCGATATAATCTTGCAAGTGATATTACTGAAGTTCAAGCGAATAGTGCAGTGTACTTCTTACAGGAAGTTGAAGATAGTCAATATGAAATCACATTCGGTGATGATGTGATTGGTCAAGCGCCTGTCGATGGCAATATTGTTATTGCAAACTATCGAATCTGTAATGGTACGGATGGTAATGGTATTAGTTCTTTCACAAGCCCATCAACACTTGGTGGTTCTTCTACATTTACAACTTTAGTCGATGCTGCTACATCTGGTGGTGCAAATAACGAAACGATTGAATCGATTAAGTTCAATGCACCAAAGAACTATGAAACACAGAACCGTGCTGTTCTTGCCGAGGATTATAAACGTCTTATTCTTCGTGACAACGGCGATGTTCAATCAATCAGCGTTTGGGGTGGTGAAGAAAACAATCCTCCAATTTATGGTAAGGTATACATTTCTATCAAACCAACGATTGGTAATACAATTTCTTCTCAGAGAAAAACAGAAATCACAACTGAACTCAAAAAATATAATGTGCTTTCAATTGACCCTGAGTTTGTTGATGCTACATTCTTATACATTCGTCCAACTGTTGAAGTTCGATACGATTCAAAAACAACTACATTGACTGGACCACAGGTTCAAACAAAAGTATTGAATGCTATTACAAACTTTGAGAGCACAAAACTTGGCACGTTTGATAATAAGACATTCCGTTATTCTCAGTTTGTAAAGGCAATCGATGCCGCTGATTCTTCAATTGTAAGTAACCTAACTACAATTCAAATTGAAAAGAGATTTGTGCCAAGTCTTACAAACTCTACAACATATAACGTATCATTTAGCAACGCTCTTCATAACCCACATGCGGGTCATCGATATGCGATTAGTTCAAGTGCCTTTACATATCGAGGTAATACATCATATTTTGATGATGATGGTAGTGGTAATCTTCGTATTTACTATATTACTGGTTCAAATACAAGAGTGTATACAAATGAAACTGCTGGTGTAGTAAACTATAGAACTGGTCTTGTGACCATCAACTCTTTCTTACCGAGCGCATTTGTTGGATCATCTCTCAGTATTTTTGCTGACTCTGCTGATGATGATGTCAATGCTATCCGAAATCAAATTCTTCTTATTGCTGGAGCGAATGTAACACTGATTGATGATGCTACTACATTAGTTGCTGCTACAACAGTTACAGCAACGACAAGCGGTGTTACAACAGAAATTCCAGGATCCAATCCACCTGCATTGGTATACTAAATGTCTACAGATAAGAAAATATCAACGCTTGTTGAGCAACAGTTTCCTCAATTTGCTCGTGACGATGGTCCTAACTTCGTTGCGTTTGTGAAGGCTTATTACGAGTGGACCGAGCAAGCAAACAACGTCATTGAGGTTTCTAAGAATCTTCGAGAATATCAAGACATTGATACTACGTATGACAAATATCTTGAGTATTTTCATCGTGAAGTATTAGGTTCAATACCACGTGCTACACTTACAGACCGAAAGAAACTTGCAAAGCATATTAAAGATATGTATCGTGCTCGTGGGTCTGAACTCTCTTATCGTCTTTTATTCCGTTTGCTTTATAACGAAGAGATTGAATTTTATTATCCAGGCGAAGATATTCTTCGTGCTTCAGATGGTCGTTGGGTTAAAGAAAATACAATTCGCCTTGGTGTACCGAGAGTTGGATTAGTTACACAGTTTGCAAATGAAAATATTACTGGACTAACATCTGGTGCTACTGCAAAGGTAGATAGAATTGTCGGTGGTATTTCTGGCGGTGCTATTGTTGATGAACTCTATCTTCTTGACATTGTAGGTACATTCCAAGATAACGAAAGAGTTGCTCTTGTAAGCAACAACGATGTCTACGCTACTATCTTTGCTGGTGCTGGTCCACTACAATCGATTCAAATTACACAGGGTGGTGCGTTTCACCAGAAAGATGATATCGTTACCTTAACAAGTGCATCTGGTACTGGTGCAATTGGTGGTGTAACAGCAACAAACGATACAAGTTCTGTTCAATGGTCGCTTGATGATGGTGGTTCTGGATATACAGCCAACGCAACGATTACAATTACTGACAATGGTGGTTTTGGAACATCGTTTGCTATTACAGGAATTTCAAATACAGAAGTTATTGCATTAAACACAGATACAATCGAGCCATTTCAAAATGTTGTTTTAAATACAGGACCAACGTTTGTTTCTGCTGGTGCAAATACTTCTTCGGTATCCGCAAATCTTGCAAGTGCAAACTCATCTTCTGTTTTATCATCTGTATTATCTTTTGCTAATAATACTGTGGGAACGATTAGTTCGATTACAACTACTAACTATGGTTATGGCTATGCAACATTACCAACAGCATCTGTAATTCAACAAAATATCCTCAATGCTAACATCCCAGATGGAAGTGGTGGTATTAAAGGTGCCAATGCAAGAATTAGTGCTGACCATGCTCCAGGCGCAATCACATCAGTTAATGTGTCTACTTTTGGTACAAACTACAGTAAGTTTGATGAAGTTACCGTTGCTAATTCAACACGCTCTGGTACACAAGACGCTAAAGGGAATCCTGTAACTTCTGGTGTTATCAATTATCCAGGAAAATATACTGACACTAAAGGTTGGTTGAGTTGGAACAATAGATTACAAGATAACTTCTACTATCAAGAATATTCATATGAAATTCGTTCAGACCAGTTCACTAACACATATCGTAAACTTGTCAACGAAATTGTTCATCCTGCTGGTACAAAGATGTTTGGTCGTATCAGATTATTCTCTGATGTTGAACCTCCTGTTGTAACAATTGATACAGATGATACAAGAACACTTAAAGTTATTTCTGAAATTGAAATTGATATTCCAACAGCAGTGTCAGATTCTGTGGATTCATATATTGATACCGCAGCAAATACAACACCAACAATTGAACGTCTATCACTTGTTGAACCTACACTTGGTGACATTGAAACAAATGTATTTACATTCTCTCCAGGTACAGGTGATCTGTTTATATACAATGACCCAACAATCAACACATATGCATCAGAAGCAATTCTAACTTATGCTAATGTAGCGGTATCCGTTATTGGAACACCTCAACTGATTATTGGTAATAATACAGTATTCCAAGTTGAAATACCTGATAGTAACACTGTTATTAGAATTATAGATAATTATGGTTCTACTGCGAATGGATTGTATTATACAGGGGGTACATTCTCAAATACTGCTGTATCTATTACGATTCCATACTCTGGAAATACTCTATCAAATGGTTCTTTTTACATTGGAACCCCAGTTTAAGATTATAAATAAATAAAATAAATTATTCAGTCATAAGGATTGAGAAAAAATGCCAGGCATTGTAACACGTAATTTCCGAATTCATAATGCAGAACAGTTTCAAGAAGCGTTTGGTGAATCTGCTGCTACGAACATGTATCTTTATATCGCAAGAGTATCCGCTTGGGATGATGATAATGATCCACCAACTCCATCTGATTCCGTTCAAGAGATTGACTATAACAGTTGGAAGAAAATGCTTGCAGCTAAAAAAGTGCAAACATCTGATGTAACGTTTGCTGTTCCTCGTTATGATTGGACTTCAGGTAAAATCTATCGTGAATACGATAATACTTCAGCTACATTACATGACACACCAGCAAGCGCAAATGGTCTTTATGTAATCAGTAGTTCTTATAACGTATACAAATGTCTTTTTAATAACAAAGGTGGAACTTCAACAGTAGAGCCAACTGGCACTTCTACATCAACTCTCGTTACTGCTGATGGTTATCATTGGAAGTATATGTACACTGTTGATGCTGCAAACGCATTGAAGTTCTTATCGACAAACTGGCAACCAGTTAAAACACTTACTGCTGATGATGGTTCAGGTCAATGGGACGTTCAAGCGGCTGCTGCTAACGGCGCAATTAATATCATTGATGTAAATGCTGTTGGTGATAATTATCTCACAAACACAGGCACTCTTGCTGCTGTTGCAAACAGTACAACAATGACACTTGACGCTGGTGCTTCTGGTACTGATGATATCTACACAGGTTCATCTTTGTATATTGCTTCTGGTCTTGGTTCTGGTCAAGTTAGTAATATCACTAACTATGTTGGTAGCACAAAAGTACTTACGCTTGGTAGTGCTCTTTCAATTACTCCAAATACTTCTTCAACATATTCAGTTGGTCCTACTGTCACGATTACTGGTGATGGTACTGGTGCTACTGCATATGCAAACGTTGTTTCGGGTGGTGCAAACGGTAACACAGTCAACTATATCAATATGGTTTCAGTTGGTGCTGGTTATTCAGAAGCAACGGTTGCAATTACTGCAAACACTTCTCATGGCTCTGGTGCTACTGCAACTGCATATGTTGCACCTCCAGGAGGTCATGGTTCTGATCCAGTTCAAGAACTTGCTGGTCATAATGTCATTGTCAATGTTCAACTTGATGGTGATGAATCCGGTACGTTTATGACAACAAACGATTTCCGCACGATTGGTCTTATTCGTGACCCACTTCTTGCTAATGGTTCAATTGCAACTGGCACATCATTTGACCAAACAACTCAAATCACTGTTTCAAGCGTAACAAGTTCAGGTGCTTATACTCTTGACGAAACGATTACTGGTGGTACTTCTGGTGCAACTGGTAAACTTGTCAGTTTTGCAAATACAAATGCATCAAACACTGCTGGTGTTGTTCGAGTAATTGATACAGATGGAACATTCTCTGCTTCAGAAACAATCACAGGCGGTACATCGAGTGTAACTGCTACGGTTAGCAGTGCTGCTCTTGGTAGTCTGAAACCATATACGGGTGATGTACTATATACAGAGAACCGTGGTCCTATCTCTCGTGCATCAGACCAAATTGAAGATGTAAAACTCATCGTTAAATTCTAAGGAATAAGTTGAATGGCAACTGCTAATACGAATTCATTGACAACTGATTTCAATGTCAGTCCATACTATGACGATTTCGACGAGAGTAAAAACTTTCATCGTGTTTTATATCGTCCAGGTCTTGCTGTTCAAGCTCGTGAACTTACTCAAATGCAGACCATTCTCCAAAATCAAATTGACCGTTTTGGTGAGCATGTCTTCGTAGAGGGAAGTACTGTTCGTGGTTTAGAAATGAACTACGACCGTAATATTAAATATGTTAAGATTCGTGATGCTGATCAAAATGCAACAACTGTAAATGCGGCTGCATTTGTTGGTTCAACAATTACTGGCGGCACATCTGGTGTTACTGCATATGTTATTGACTCTGCAACTGGCACAGAAGCACAAACACCAAATACAAAAACTCTTTACATTCGTTATACTGGCGCTGGTTCTACAGGAACTGCTGCTGCCTTTTTGAGTGGTGAAGTTCTTACATCTAATACTGCATTATCAGCAAACGTTATTACTGAAGGTGTTCAATCAACAAATGTTTTAGGTTCTGCATCTCGTATTTCGTTTGGTGATGGTATCATATATGCCAAAGATCATTTCATTAATGTATCAGCAGCAAATACAATTGTCGGTCGTTATAGTTCAAATACAAATATTAAAGTTGGTTACCAAATCAACGAAACGATTGTAACATCTGCTTCAGATACAACACTACTTGATCCAGCACAAGGTTCATATAACTATGCTGCTCCAGGCGCTGACCGTCTTAAACTTGAAGCTGTTCTTACAACAAAATCGCTTACAGATGAAAATGATACAGCATTTGTAGAACGTGCTCGTATTCGCAATGGTCTTATTGAATTCAAAGCAGATAAGCCTCTTTATTCAGTTATTAACGAATACATTGCTCGTCGCACATATGATGAATCTGGCAACTATATCGTAAATGGTCTCACATCTCGCCTTCGTGAACATCTCAACTCTGCAAACAATGGTGGTGTTTATACTTCAGGTAACGGTGGTGATGTTAATAAACTTGTTGTTGATATTGCTCCAGGTAAAGCATATGTTAAAGGATTTGAGAACGAAGTTCTTACAACTAGTCATGTTACAATCGACAAAGCAACAGACGTTAACTCAGTAGAAAATATTTCTATACCTGCTAACTATGGCAACTACACAACAGTCAATGAAGTAGTTGGTACATGGGACGTTAATGGTCATGACCGTGTTGAACTTTACAATACTGCTGTAAATGCTATTTCAAATAACTCATTCACTACTGTTGTTCCAAGTGCTATTGGTACAAAGATTGGTGAAGCTCGTGTTCGTGCTGTTGAATATAACTCAGGTTCAAAGGGTGCTGCTTCTGGTCAATTAAAGTTATATCTCTATGATATCAATATGACTGCAAACAGTTTCAGTTATGTTCGGTCAATCTATCATAATGATGGTACAACAGATGGTATTGCTGATACAGTATTGACTGCTAACAGTGCAACAATTTCAGAAACAAGTTTCAATCGTGCATTGTTTAATATTCCTGCTGAGAATATCAAAACGCTTCGTGATACATCCGATCAAATTGATAACGAATTCCGTTTTCTTAAAGAATTCCCAGTCACTATTGCGGCTGATGGTACAGTAACAATTGCAACTGGTGATGCGACAGAACAGTTTCCATTCTCCACTGGTGCATTAAATGACACACAAGAACGTGAAAACTTCTATGTTGTTCTTAATGCTGCTGCAAATACCGCATCTGCTCTTGAAACAACTGCCGCTCGTGGTGCAGGTGCAAACACTATCACGGGTCTTACATCTGCCACTTCTAAGTATAATGTTGGCGATATTCTTAAACTTCAAGGCGAAGCAAACACATATGTCGTTTCATCTGTTGATAGCGCAACACAAGTAAGTGTTCACGGTAATGGCGAAGGTGCTGCTATCTCAAGTGCCACACTCTTCAAACAGTTTAAAGATGGTCAAGTTATTAGTCTTAATGGTGTTGGTGGTGATGCTGCTGCTCGTACAGTTACAATCAACTCCACTACAAGTGCAACGATTGATATTGAAGAGACATTAAACTCTACTGTTGCTGCTTCTGTTATTTGCGAACTCAAGAAAGTAAATGGTCAAGAGAAAGCGAAGAATATTCAAGAAAGTCGTTATGTAGAAATTAATGTTTCGGATTCTGGTACAACTGCTGGACCATGGAATCTTGGTGCTTCTGATGGATTTGCTCTTCGTGAAGTTCGTGTAAAGACTGGCAATACTTTCTTTACAACGACATCTGAAGGTACTGATGTTACAAGTAGTTTCTCGCTTGACACAGGTATGCGTGATAACTTCTATGACCATGCTAAACTCAAGTTAAAGAATGGTGCTTCACATACACCAGCAAATGGCGATGTCTATCTTGTTAAGTTTGATTACTTTACTCATGATACTTCACAGGGCGTTGGTTACTTCTCAGTTGATTCGTATCCAATCGATGATACAAATAGCGCAAATACAACTGCGATTACTACTGGTGAAATTCCTGTTTATACATCACCAACAACTGGCACTCGGTACGATTTACGCAATCATATTGATATTCGTCCACGTATCGCTGACACTGCAAACAATGTAACAACTCTTACAAACATCTCTCGTAACCCAGCAGTTTCAACATCGATTGTTGAGCCAAGTGGTGGTCTACGATTTATGGCTCCTAATGAAGACTTCATTACAGACTTTGATTATTATCTCCCACGCAAAGATAGAATTGTTATTACTTCATCTAATGCTTTAAGATCAATCAAAGGCGTTCCAAGTCTTGATCCAAAAACACCACCTGCACCATCTGATGGTATGACGATTGCTATTGTAAATGTAAAACCTTATCCATCTCTTCCACAAGATAATGCAAAGCGTATTAGTACTGCAACTGCTCCAGGTGGTCGTGCTGACCTTGCAATTAAACTTGATCCTGTTCGTATTCGTCGCTTCACAATGAAAGATATTCAAGGTCTTGAATCACGTATTGATAATCTTGAGTACTACACATCACTTTCATTACTTGAAACAGACACAAAAGCATTATTCCTTGCTGATTCAACTGGTGTAGATAGATTTAAAAACGGTATTATTGTTGATGAGTTTGTTGATTTCACGTCATCCGATATCTATGACCCAGGATATGCAGTTGCTATTGATAAAGCTAACAAAGAAGTTCGCCCATCATTTAAAGTTGATGATGTTCAGGCTGAATTTAAATCTGCCAACTCAACAAACACAACCGCAACATCAAAAGACATCACGTTAGTTGTTGGAACTGGAACATATTCAAACGGCGAAGTAATTACTGCTGGTTCTGCTACTGGTACGCTTGATTATCAAGTTGGAACAAAACTTTATCTTTCAAATATATCTGGTACATTTAGTGTTGGTGCTTCAGCGGTTGGTGGTACTTCAACAACATCATCAACTATTGCTTCTGTAACAGCGCCAAATGCTGGTAAGTTAATTATGCTTCCTTGGACGCATGATGAAACAATCAGCAATCCATTTGCAACAGATACAAGAAATGCTGCTGGCGCTTTTTATACCCATCACGGTAGAATTACACTTACACCAGACACTGATTACTGGCAAGATGTAACAACAGTACCAACTGTCACAATTGATTTTGGTGGTATTGCCGAAGCACTCGCTGAAGTTGCTAACTTTACTGGCATTCAGTGGGGAAGTTGGGGTGGTGGTTCTACTCGACGTGGCAATCAAATTATTACAAATGAAAGTCGCACAGGTCAACAATTAATTGTTAATACTGGTGGTGTAATTGAGACTGATTTGGGCGATTCACTCAAAGACGTAAACATTATTCCATTCATGCGCTCTCGTGTTGTACAATTTACAGCCGAAGGTATGAAGCCAAGTACTCGTGTTTATGCATTCTTTGATGGGTCAGATGTAAATGCTTTCTGTTCTCCAGCAAATACATCGTTTGCCAACACTGCTTCGGAGGGCAGCGCATTAATCACTGATGCTACGGGTATTATTCGTGGATTGTTTAGAATTCCAAATGAAGACGCTCTCAAGTTTCCAGTTGGATCTCTCAAGTTTATCTTAACTGATAGCCCAACAAACAGTACTGGTTTTGGAGCAGTCGCTACATTTGCTGATGCCACATATAGTGCTGGTGGACTAAGTGTTGTACAGCAAGGTACGATTGTTGCAACTCGTGAAATTGAAACACTCACAAGAACGGTTAACGAATCAAGAACAAGTGTCCAAACAATTCGACGACCAAATCGCATGCGTAGCGATGGCGAGACCGATTTAACACCCAACGACGGCGGCCCCGGAGGCGATCCACTTGCCCAAACATTCAGTGTAAATGATGGTCGCGGTTCTGCTGGTGATGCTTCACCTGGAATGTTCTTATCTAAGATTGACATGTATTTCCAGAGTAAAGACCCAGTAAAAGGTGTTGCGATTGAAATTCGTGAATGTGATCCTTCTACTTCATTCATTACAAATAGAGTTGTCCCATTTGGTCGTGTAATCGTACCTTCTGCTGATGTTAACGTAAGTTCAAATGGTTCTGCGCCTACTCCAGTAATCTTTGAAACTCCAGTGTATCTACTCAACTCAATTGATTATGCTATTATTGTAAAACCAGTAGATAACAATCCAAACTATACAGTATGGACTTCTCGCCTTGGAAGAACAGATTTACTTTCTGGTAATCGTGTATCAAAACAACCAGTAATGGGCACACTCTTTTCTTCTGCAAACGACAAGAACTGGACTCCTTTACAAGACGAAGACCTCAAGTTTAACATGTACTTTGCTAACTTTAGTACCAATCAAACTGGTACTGCGGTCTTTAAAAATATTGATAAAGAATATCTTACAATTGATACTGTTGATACCGCAACAATCTTTAATCGTGTTGATGAAGAAGTACATGGTGAAACAACACTCACACTTTCGGCTGCACCAGGCGGTATCGCAATTGGTGATACTCTTGTTGGTTCAACCTCTTCTGCTAACGGTACAGTGACAAATGTTTCTGGAACAAATATTCGTGTAAAAGAAGTTACAACTGGTACGAAGTTTACAGATACTGAAACAGTTACTCTCTACAAAGCAGGTATTGCTGGTTCAAATACTGCAACAGTAAGCAGTCAAGCAACACCAACTGGTAAAGTATACTTCTTTGATGCTACAACACAATCAAACACAGTTGTTCATCTATCACAGCCAAGCGGTTCGTTTACTGCAAACACATATATTCGTGGGCAAGTAAGTGGTCTTGATGCTCGTATTAGCACGATTGATAACTTATCTATTGATACATTTAGAACATTCGTAAGTAAACTTGATCTTCAAGATACAACAACATCTGCTACTGCAAAACTTGCTATTACATCAAGTGCTCTTGATTCATCATTCCGAAATGTTGATATCAATGATGATACAACATATGATGGGCGTAGATATATTCTAAGTCGTTCAAACGAAATTGCAAATCTATCAAGTGCAAAATCTGCTGAGATTAAGTTTACTCTTACCAATGGTGCCAATGTTCGCCATTCACCTGCAATTGATAATGACCGTTCAGCGTTATTCACAGTAGAAAACTTAATTAACAACGACTCTACAAACGAAGATTCAACTGGCAACGGTAATGCGATTGCTCGTTATGTACAAAGAACAGTAACACTTGCAGATGGTCAAGACGCTGAAGACCTCAAGGTATTCGTTGGAGCATATAAGCCATCAACAGCAACCGTTAAAGTTTATGTCAAACTATTGAATGGTGAAGATGGTGAAACAATGGAAGACAAGACATGGATTGATATGACTCAGGTCACATCAGCCACTGTTGTGTCAGATTCTGAAAATACTCAAGACTTCAATGAATATGAATATAGTATTCCAACATCTTATCTTACAGGTGCTTCTGGTGAAGTTCAGTATACAGATAATGGTGTAACATATACAGGATTTAAACACTTTAAGATTAAGGTCGTTCTTCTTTCTTCAACACCTTCACGGGTGCCAAGGTTGAAAGATTTCCGTGCAATTGCTCTTCAAATTTAAGGTATAAATAAATGAAACTTCAACCCATTGAAAATGTAGACGGTTTTCAAAAAGATGAAAACAATGGTGCTGTTCTTTCAGTGGACAATAGAGCATTGTACGCATATAAGGCAAAGAAAAGCAAACAACATGAAATTCTGAACGATATCAATGATATCAAGCAAGATTTAAAAGAGCTTAAAGAAATTTTAAATCATGTTATTTCTTCAAATGCTAACGTACAAAAATTATAAATAAATGTAGTTAAAAACATTCAATGAGAGATTCGTGTCAAACGGTCTTCTCTTATCAACAGGAGATAAAACATGGGTCAAGTAGCTAACGTTGCTCTTACAGATACGTTTGATACATGGAGAATTCGTTCAAACCAAGGTTTCACGAATCTTTTTGAGATCAATCCAACTGCAAACACAGTCAGTGCAAATACAGTAACTGGTGCGACACTGGTTGCTACAAGCACAGTAACCGTTCCTGCTGCTTCAATTAGTGCTGCTGATGTTGACTTTCTTGCTAACACCAATACTTTTATTGGCACAAAGCTAGATTCTTCATCCTACACAACTGCTGATGTTCAAGCAAAAGCTGCTCTTGCAAATACAAACTCTCGTATTGGCACAGTAGAGACTGCTACAACAACTGCTGCAATTCAAGCAACTGCTGCTCTTGCTAACACCAACAGTGCTATTTCTGGTAAACAAGATGCTGATGCAGATACTGCTAAGACTGACGTTGTTCAAACGTTTAGTGTTGCTCAACGTGGTGCTGTTACTGACCATGGTTCGTTGATTGCAAATACAGCATTCCGTCAAGACTTCTCTTCATCTAACCATTTCAAGATGACTCTTGCTGGTAACATTACACTTAATAACCCAACAAACCAAGTTGCTGGTCAGTCTGGTGCAATGGAAATCGTTAACGGTGGTTCTTACACAGTATCGTTTGGTAGTGACTTTGACTTTGCTGCTGGCACTCCTCCAACAATTACTGCGAGTGGAACCGACGTTCTATCTTATTATGTTTCATCTGCTAACAATATTGTAGTTGATGTAATCCAAAACTTATCATAATTCACTTTCGAGTGTTACGGAGAAAAATGAATGAGCGTTCCAGGTAACTTATATACACCGACAATCCGCAAAACTCGTGGTGGAGATTATTTAATTGAACAGTCCCTGCTATTCGACGGCTCGACAACGTATCTGAACCGCACACCGGGGACGGCTGGCAACCGTAAAACTTGGACGTATTCGGTTTGGTTTAAGCACGTAGTTGATGGATCGACTGCCAATTTGTTTTTTGGAGGTGTTGATCTGAATAACTGCACACGGATACAGTTTCAAAACACGGGTAGCATCAATTTTAGACATCTAGATGCAGGGGTTGTCACATACCAAGTCGCAACTAACGGGTTATACCGTGACCCTTCCGCTTGGTATCATTTGGTTGTCGCCGTAGACACAACACAAGCAACAGCCGCCGATAGGGTGAAGATATACATCAACGGCATAGAACAATCTTATGCCACCACAGATTACCCTGCCCAAAATTTTGATGTTGATATTAATTCGACAGCTATTCACTACATTGGCCGTACTTTTAGCACACAAGAATGGGACGGTCACATGGCTCTCCCAATTCTCGTTGACGGCGCTGCACTTGATCCTACCAGCTTTGGTGAAGAAGACGACGACGGGTATTGGAATCCTATTGAGTTTGCTGGCACGGCAACGGTTTCTTGGACGGAAAATCTTTCTATAGATGATCATGCATCTAAGCCTTCGACAGGTACGGCCTCTGCAAGTTCAGAAGCAAACGCAAGTTCTGCCGCAGAGCACGCATTTAATGAGGTTACATCTGGCGGGACCAACGTTGGTTGGCAATCGTCGTCTGCTGGAAGTCAATGGCTACAATTTCAGTACGACACAGCCCAAACAATTAAAGCATATTACGTTGTCGGCCATGTGGCTGCTTGGTCACTTGCGAACCGTGCGCCTAACTCGTGGACAATTGTAGGATCGAATACTGGAGCCTTTAGCGGTGAAGAAGTAACAATTGACACTGTTTCTGGGGAAAGCGGTTGGTCAGATCAAGAGGTTCGTTGGTTTGACTGCTCTGATAACGACACAGCGTACACTTACTACCGCATGAATATTAGTAGCAACAACGGTGGAACGCTGGATAGCGTGATCGAATGGAATATGTTTGGTCAAAACGATACAGGAACAGGCTTTGGCACCAACGGCTTTGCATTGGATTTTGCGGATACGGCAGCGTTTGGGGTTGATGTAAAGAATAACTCTAACGCTCAACCGACCATTGTTTTCGAAGCAGGATACACGGACGACAGCAATGCAACGACCTATACATTTTCATCTGCTGACTTAGGGACAGCCGACGCAGATCGTTATATTTATGTGGCTGTTGAAGGTGCAAGGGCTACTGCTGGTTCTCGTACTGTATCCACAATGACGATTAATGGTGTTTCAGCATCTTTTGTTGTGCGTCAGCAATCTGTTAACTTAAACGCTCACGAATTTTGGTATGCCGCAGTACCAACAGGTTCAACTGGAGATATCGTTGTTACTTTCAATTCTAGCATGCACAACGCAGCGATTGGTGTTTGGTCTGTAACAGGCTCCCATAGCGTAATTTATAGTAACGGCGATAATACCGTTTCTGGTTCTGCGATATCTACAACATTCGCCGGTAGCGAAAATTCAGTAACTCTTTTGTCTAGTTATGATGCTGGGTCGAACATTTCTGCAAGTTGGTCGCCAGCAACAGAAAAGTATGATAGCGGAAATTTTGATACTGCTGGTCTTTATACTGCGGCTCAGTACACAAATACATCTGCTACCAATGGAACAACGCAAACTGTTACATTCTCTGGTGCCACTTCAGACGTTACGCTACTCGGCATTACGATCAGCAAAACAAATGACAACAGTTACGTTACCAACAACTTCACCGCAGACGACCAACTCAGCGACACGCCGACTGATAGTGCGGATGATGGGTTTGGTAATCGACCTACCCTAAATCCAAATGATAAATCAACATCCGGGACATTCACGTTTTCAAATGGCAATAGGACAGTCACGCAAACGGGTTCTGACGTTAAAAACGCATTCTGCACTATGTCATTACCGACAACCGGCAAGATTTATTTTGAATGTTATTGGTCAAGCGTATCTGGCGACCCTTCAATGGGGATTACCACAACCCCAATCTGGACCGCTAATGATTGGAAGGGCGCAGTAAACGGTATTGATACCGCTGATGCTGATAAGTGGCTTTGGAACGGTGACAATTTCTTTGATGAAACTTCGTCTACCTCATACTCTGGTTTTGGTCCTGATGCTGCTGCTTATGAAAAATGGGCGATTGATTTAGACACTGGTAAAGTATGGTCTGGTAACTCTAATAATGGTTGGGCCAACAGCGGCGATCCTGCTGCGGGTACGGGTGAGCTTGCAACGATTGGTGCAACCGAACTAGCTTCTGGTCTGGTTGTTTTTATTCGCCTTCGTTTAAGTGTCGTTGGAACGGTCAACTTTGGTCAGGTCGCTTTTAATGAAACTCCGCCGACAGGCTTTTCTGGATGGTCAACTGCTGACTTTGCAGCGCCAACGATTGCTGATGGTTCAGATTATTTCAATACGGTGATTTATACTGGTAATGGAACATCGAAGTCTATTACAGGGGTAGGTTTTCAACCTGATTTTGTGTGGATTAAGAAAAGAGATAGCACCTCAAGTCACATTCTTGTTAACGTCATTGCAGGGGCAACGGAACGATTGTCATCTGACAATACAAATGCCGAAGCTACCGCTGGTTTAGATAGTTTTGATAGCGACGGGTTTACAGTAGGTAGTGGTGGACCAATTAACACAAGTGGCGAAGGTCACGTCGCATGGTGCTGGAAAGCTGGTGGCACTGCTGTTACCAATAGTACATTTTCAATTACCAGTCAAGTAAGTGTCAATACAACAAGTGGGTTTAGTATCGTTACGTACACGGCTCCAGCTTCTCCATCTACTGTAGAAACTGTTGGTCATAGTCTTGGTGCTGTTCCGGGTATGATGATTTGGAAAAATCGAACAGATGCTACTGATTGGTATGTTTGGCATAAGGATTTAGCAGCTAACAATAACTTAAAATTAAACTCAACCGCCGCTCAAACTAATAATGGAGTGATTGTGGGTGATCCTCCAGCAAGTGCAAGTCATTTTAATACTCTCGGTGCTTTGCATACTGCAAATAAGGATTACGTCGCCTACTGTTGGGCAGAAGTCGAAGGCTTCTCAAAGTTCGGCAGCTATACGGGCAATGGCTCGACTGATGGCCCGTTTGTGTATTGTGGATTTAGACCAGCATTTTTGATGATAAAAAGGTTCGACAGTACAGGCAGTTGGCATATCTATGATAAAGAAAGATTGGGGTATAACCCAAATAACAATGTTCTTTATGCGGACACCTCCGGCGCCGAAGTATCACTTGCTCAAGATGAATTATTATCTAACGGCTTTAAAATGAGAAATACAGGTGCTGCCAGAAACGCCAGCGGTGGCACCTACGTCTTCGCAGCGTTTGCAGAAAACCCATTCCAAGGCGATGACGGTTATACTCAAGGAAGAGCAAGATAATTATTGAAACACTATATAATGAATAACCCAAAATTAGGAGACATTAAAAAATGTGGGCATTAGTAGAATCAGGAAGTGTGACCGCAGTTTACACACGTCCAAAAGCAATTACAATCGGTGGCATTCAGCATCCACGTAGTATTTTTACACGCTGGTCTGCTGCTGAACTTCAAGCAATCGGTATCTATTCATATAGTGAAGAAGGTGCATCTGTTGATAGTCGTTTCTATAATCAAGGTGGTTCTTCAGTTGTTGTTGACGATGCTGCTGGTACAGTCACAAAGACATATACACATGTTGAAAAAGCACTTGAAGATTCAAATCAACAAATTCAGTCAACAAACGCTGACGGCGTTTTGATCTATCTTGATGCTGATGATGTTGAAGTTCTTCAAACAGACTTAGTTGAAGATGTTGAATATACACCTAAGATGGAAGATTACTTAGACGAAGATGGTGAAGTTGTTACTACTCTTGGTCTCAAGTCACAGAAAAAATCTCAAGTAAAAGAAACTGCTGCTTCACTTCTTTCACCATCAGATTGGTACGCAATTCGTGCTGCTGAAGGTGGTGCTGCAATTCCTACTGATGTTGCAACTTATCGTGCTGCTGTTCGTACCGCTTCTGGTACAATGGAAACAGCAATTGATGCTGCTGCTGATATGGATGCATTCATTGCTCTTCATACAGATATTCCAGCAACTCAATCAACAAACGCTGACGGCGTTTTGATCTATCTTGATGCTGATGATGTTGAAGTTCTAGAAACTGACTTAGTTGACGGTGTTAAATACACAGCTAAAATGGATGCCGCAGTAACAGCAACTCTCAATGACTGGCCAACTATTCCAGACACATTAGCATAGGGGTCTTATAAATGACACAAATTGCTAACTTAGTATCAAGCGATACATTTGCAACAAGACGCAACAGCATTAACGTTGGTTTCGTCAAAATTGCAAACCTCGAATCAGAAGTTTCCACTTTAGCAAGTGGTTCTTCTAATACATTCACAACAACTGTTGAAGCACAGAATATTATTCCTGCTGCTGATGATACATATAGTCTTGGTACTCCATCTCTCGCATGGAAAGATGTATATGTTGGTCCTGGGTCATTATATGTCAACGGGCAAAAAGTTCTTGAAGACGATTCTGGTACAATCACATTCACTGCTGATTCTGACCAGTCTCTTACAATTAAAACATTAGGTAGTGGTGAAACAACTGTTCAATCAGTTGCTGGTGTTAACTTGACTGCTACAGAAAGTGGTGATATTGCTCTTACCACATCTTCAGGTAATATTGAACTCAAGGGTACAGTTCAACTTCTCAGTGGTAAGCGCATCACTGATAGTGCTGGTACTAAGATTGAGTTCGGTGATGACCTTGACATGAACAGTAATAAAATTACTGAACTTGGTACACCATCTGCTAACGCTGATGCTGCTACGAAGTTATATGTTGATACATCAATTGCTGATCTTGCCGACTCTGCTCCAACTACTTTAGATACACTAAATGAGTTGGCTGCTGCTCTTGGTGATGATGCAAACTTCAGCACAACTGTTACAAATAGTATTGCGTCCAAACTGACTTCTGCTAACGTTGCAGTTACAGTTGGTGCAAGTTCAATTACAACAACTCAAGATGATGTTGCATTGAATGACGAAGCACTTGTGAATCCAGCAGGTTTCCTTACATTTAATCTCGGTGGAAGTACATATAAACTACCTTACTTCTCATAATAATACCCCTGCTCCCCAGTAGATAACTCCAGTTGTTTATAAATAGATATAAATGACTGGAGTTTTTCTATGGCTGTTCCAAACTCACGACAAACATTTAAAGATTACTGCCTTCGTCGGCTTGGTTATCCCGTCATCGACATTAACGTGGACGATGAACAGGTTGACGACCGTATAGACGAAGCATTGAAATACTATCAGGATTACCACTTTGATGGGACTGAACGTATTTTGCATAAACATATTGTAACTGCTACTGATAAAGCCAATGGCTACATCACGATTCCAGAGTCGATCATAGGAATCAATAATATCTTACCAATCGGTCAAGCGTTACAATCTTCTAATCTGTTCAGCATTCGCTATCAGATTCACTTGAACGACCTCTTTGATATTTCTGCAAGTTCGTATGTTCCATATACAATGGCAATGACACACATACGTATGCTTGAAGAAATCTTTGTTGGTCTCAAACCTATTCGTTATAATCGCCACGTCAACAAACTTCACATTGATATGGATTGGACAGATGATATTCTTACTGGAGAATATGTAATTGTTGATGCATATCAGATCACAGATCCAGATACATATGGTGATGTGTGGGGAGACCGTTGGCTTTCACGATATGCAACTGCATTGATTAAACGTCAATGGGGAAGCAATCTTACTAAATTTGAAGGTGTACAACTCCCTGGTGGTTTGACGTTCAATGGTGCAAAGATTTATGACGATGCTGAAGCAGAGATTCAAAAACTCGAAGAAGAAATGATAGTGAGTTACAGTCTGCCCGTCAATGACATGACAGGTTAAAAATTATGTTAAACCAATACTTCAATAACTTCAATTATGGTCGTGAACAAGACCTCGTTGAAGATTTGACAATCGAATGCCTCAAGATTTACGGATATAATGTCAAGTATATTCCGAGCGTATTCGTGCGTGAAGATCCATTGTTTGGTGAAGATACGCTTCGTAAATTTGATGATGCTGTTGACCTTGAGATGTACATTAAGAATGTTGAAGGGTTTGAAGGCGAAGGCGATTTCTTATCGAAGTTCAATCTTGAAATACGTGACCAGATTACATTGACAGTGGCTCGTAAAAGATTCGACCAAGCAAAATCGGAAAAACTTACTACTGAAGTTGGATACAATATTCTTACAGAAGATGCAGATACAAATGCTCCTTCTCGTCAATATCTTTCAACTGCATATGCTGGTGATTCTATTCAACTTGAAGAAGGTGGGTTAGAGGGATATTCTATCACTACAAATCGACCAACAGAAGGCGACTTGATTTATTTTCCTCTTGTAAAAAAACTTTTTGAAATAAAGTTTGTTGAGCACGAGCAAGTATTCTATCAGACTGGTCGACTTCAGACATATGATATTCGTTGTGAGTTATTCGAATATAGTAGTGAGCAAATTGACACTGGTATATCTGATATAGATAGTATTGAAGATAACTATACTACGGACATACTCGCATATGAGATGTTGCTTGAAGATGATGAAAAACTATTGAATGAAGATGGTGGTTCTATCATGCAAGAATATAGGATTGAAGACAATCAACCGACTGCAAACAACTCTTATTTCCAAAGCAACGATCCAATCTTTAGTCCAAGTTCTGTAATTGACTTTAGCGAAAAAAATCCTTTTGGTGAAGTGGACCGATATTAATGTTTCAACAATATTATCACGGTACAATACGGAAGTATATAATCAGTTTTGGCAATCTTTTTAATGATATTGTTATTGCGAGATTGAACACTGCTGGCGAAAGAGTTCAGTCTATCGCAGTTCCATTAGCATATGGTCCTAAAGAAAAATTTTTGGTCCGTCTCCGTCAAGATCCAAACTTTGAACAGGCGGTAGCGATTACATTACCTCGTATGGGTTTCGAAATCACAGGTATGACATATGCTCCGACAAGGAAACTATCATCCACTATTAAAAATGTCACTCTCAAGTCTGATGATAATGACCGTTTAAAAACACAGTATGTGCCTGTACCATATGATATTAATATTTTATTATCAATCTTTGTATCGAATGCTGATGACGGTGCACAGATACTTGAACAGATACTTCCATACTTTCGCCCAGAGTTTACAACAAATATTCGTTTGATTCCAGAGATGAATGTTGTTGTTGATACACCTGTTGTTCTTCAAGATATTTCAATTGAAGATACATATGAAGGCGACTTTGACACTCGCCGTGCTTTGATATATAGTCTTACCTTTAGTATGAAAGCATACATATACGGTCCAGTTGCAAATCAAGGTGTTATCAAAAGGTCTGTTACAAACTTCTTTGGGGATGTTCCTGCTGATTCAGCACAAATTGAAAGACTTACAGTAACTCCATCACAGTTTGCAAATGGCGCACCTCTTACGTCACCATCTGCAAACGCTTCGCTATCAGTTGAGACAAGTGCTATTAGTGCTAACTCCGATTATGGATTCACAACTGATATTAACACTGACACATTTAATATAGAGAATTCATAATGGCAAAAATGGTATCAAAAGTTGAATTTAAAGTTGTTCAAAAACACAGAACAAGTATTGGCAACAGCCCACAATCTCGCCCAAAGAATAAACGCAAGAGAGCATCTTTTAAGAGGTATCGTGGACAGGGTAAATGAAGACGAATCTTGAGAAGAATATGGAAGCAATCTTTGATTTGCCCACTGACACCAAACCAATGGCAGAGGCAATAGAAGAATCTCGTGTTACTGTAATGAATGAAACGCCATCTACAGATAATGACATTGATGATGATTACAAATATGCAAGAGAGAATCTTAAAGAGATTATTGATAGCGCACAACAATCAATCGCTGACCTTGCTTCTATTGCTTCCACTTCTGAATCACCAAGAGCATACGAAGTTTTATCTACTATGATGAAAACAATTGTGGATGCGAATAAGGATCTGTTGGAGCTTCAAAAGAGTGTAAAGAAACTCAAAGAAGATAATAATACATCTGCACCACAGAATGTTACAAATGCATTGTATGTTGGATCAACATCAGACCTCATGAATCTAATTAAAGATAACAAATAAGTTATAATCATTCATAAGGACAAGTCCTATTATAACGTATTTTTTAATAATGTCAATAGAAAAATTGAAAATAGTATGTCTGACCTCTATTTAAATAACCCTCTTCTCAAAAAAGCATATGTTCCTATTGAATATACACAGGAGCAGATTGAAGAAGTAATCAAATGTTCTAAAGACATTAATTATTTTATTAAAACATATACAAAGATTATCAGCCTTGATAAGGGTCTTATTAATTTTGAGATGTATCCTTTTCAAGAAGATATGTCAAGAACTATTGCTGACAATCGATTCACTGTAATTAAAACTTGTAGACAAGCTGGTAAAACTACTACATCGGCTGCTGTAATTTTATGGCACGCTATTTTTAATGATTCATATACGATTGCTATTCTTGCTAACAAACTTTCCACTGCTCGTGAGATTCTTTCTCGTGTTCAGCGAGGATATGAAAATCTTCCAAAGTGGCTTCAGCAAGGTGTAGTTACATGGAACAAAACAAACATTGAACTTGAGAATGGTAGCCAGATTGTTGCTGCTTCTACTGCTTCATCTGC
>Ga0070751_1000512_pt1 | contig 24288 bp, 38 predicted proteins | sample VirMetDEL_Aug_28_FD_78514 | JGI IMG/M metagenome (GOLD analysis project Ga0070751, IMG submission 78514) | Aqueous microbial communities from the Delaware River and Bay under freshwater to marine salinity gradient to study organic matter... | ecosystem: Environmental > Aquatic > Marine > Coastal...
ATCAGACGAAGATGCTTGATGCACGAGCATCAGCAACCGCTTCTCCAATTCGCATAGCAACAATAGAGGCAAGTTCTTCAGGGTCCTGAACATTGCCCGCTTGAACTGATACGTGGATGCCTCCGTTGATTGTGCCCCCTCCGAATCCTTCGCTTGAGTTTGAAGTGACTGATGCCACCTTTACCGACCCGGGGACCATGGACCGCTCCCAGCTCTGTGCCCCCCGCAAGGAGTTGAATGCCACACCGTTACCGAGTCCGTTGGCGTAGGCAACGTGGAGATGATCCCAGTGCCCTGCAGTCCTCCAGAGCAACTCCTTGTATCCCCCTGCTGCCTTGAGTACCGAGTACGCCTCGTCGAGTTTTGCCGGGGACCCAGTTACATCGATTGCTCGCCCGGAGTAGTGATAGGAGTTCGGAGCGTGTCGCCCGACCCTGCCGTCTCCGAAGGACGGGTGCTCAGCAACATTCAGCCCCATCTGCTGGAGCATCCTGCCGACTGCAACGACTTGACCGCTACCTCCGCCCATCATTGGCATTGATCCAAGGGATCGAACAGTCCCCGCAAGGTTCGCAATCTTGCTCTCTGTATCTCGATGCCGAGCAGCATTTGCACTCTCTGCCTCTTTGAATCCGTCCTGAGTGCCCTTAACCGTGAGGGTCAGACCTTTTGTAATGCTCTCGAGTTGCTTCTCCAGGATTCTGAATCCGTCTCCCAGCATCTCCAGGAGACCGCTCATGCCTCCGCCATATCCCTTGTTGGCAGGGATAACGGTCTCTGAACTGTTGGCGATAACAAGGTGTGACCCTGAGGGTTTGTGTGCCATCTCCGTCTTGATGGCAGAACCCAGTCCCATCCTCTTGCCCTTACCGTTGTAATTGGGCGCTCCCTGAAGAAGGTGCCTGTTGTCCCACAAGTTCATCGGGGCAGCGAAGGGATTGAATAGTTGAGAGAATTTGGGGGCGACGTATCCGTTTTTGCCCTCATCAGGGACCCGTCCTGTGCCCGGCAACTCGATACCCGTCAACCAGCTTCCGATTCGGGCAGCGAGACGAACTACTGCTTGTCCCAATTGATCCGTGAAGGACCGTTGGACCCCATCGTCCAGGTCGAGCATCGAGATGATGCTGTTCCAGAGTGCCTTGACCCCGTCCTGCAGTTTGCTCCATGCCCAATTCCCGATCCACATTTGGACTTGGACGGCAGCATCGATGAGGTTTTTGACTACTTGCTTCAGTCCGTTCCACCACATCGCCAGGGACTTGCTTATTTGCTCCCCTGCCTTTGCCATTGCCTTCTCGTCTCCACTGAAGAAGGCACCGACCCAGTCGACGATCCCAGTGAATGTCCCCAGGACTCCCTTCCAGACCTTAGTTACCCCTAGCAAGAGGTCCTTGAGTGGACCTTGGACCTTGCTCGCAATGAATCCTTCGAGGTTCTCGATTGCTCCCTTGATTTGATCTCTGAACACATAAACAAGTGCCCCGAGTGCTACCACCACAGCGATTGCCAGGGTGTAGGGATTCATCAGGGATGCAAAGAGAGCTTGTATCTTTGCAAATAAAACAGCGAACTTGAGCGCTAAACCAGTCATCAACCCGGAGACTGCCGGGGCAAGTTTTGCCATCAATGCAGCTGTACCGAGCTTCATTGTCGCCATAGCACTTGCCATCTTTAGGGTCAGTCCGACTAACCATCCAGATAGTTTCGTCATAACTGCTGTGCCAATTGCCTTAATTGAGATAGCAGCGACGATTTTGCCGACGGTCCAGGTCACCAATGAAGAGAGCAATGAACCAACAACTGCAGGGATAATCCCTGTGACCATGCCGACGAGAACTGTTGTCTCGAGAGGTGCTTGCTTGAAGAGAGCAGGGAGACCCTTAACGAGCAACTCAAAAGCACCCTTAATCAACAAGGCGACCACCTGTGTTAGAGCCTTAAGACCACCTGCCTCGTTGAACCCCCGAGTAAATCCACCGACCAACCCTTTTGCCCCAGAACCCATCAAATCCCCAGTAAAGAACGTGACGATGTCAGAGAGAACCGTGCCAATGCCTTTGCCAAGGGCATAGCCGAGGTCATCCATAAAGGTTGAAGTAAACAAGACCCCCAGGGAGTCGATGATTGCCTTGCCTACGTCAAGGTCTTTGTTGCCTAAACGACTCTCGATCTCTTTGATTTTGCTAGCGTCACCTCCTGCTGCTCCGGCAATGTAAAGCATTGCCTTAATGCTTGCCCTTACATTTTTCTCGAGTTCACCAAACCCAAGACCCCTAAATTCAGCCTGTGCCTTACCAAACACATCAACAGACGTCTGAAGGACCCGTGCAACACTTGCAAGGGCATCGCCGATGATTTTCATCGGGTCCCAGATATTAGGCAGATACTGAAGTATAGGAGCGGCAATAGCACCAAGCCCGTTGTAAATATCTCGGAAGATTGAGTAAAGGTTCTGACCTACAACACCGAACTCGTCCGTAACGTTGATCGTCCGCTTGAGTCCAAACAAACCAGCCTCAAGAGATCCGACCCAAGTCTGCAAAGCACCAGTAACGCCCATAACCGAACGCTGGAATTTCTCCTGAACTTCGGGAGGGAACATCCCTCTGAACATCTTGAGGAACACCATCGTCCTTTCAATGGACCCAGCCTGAGTGGCATTGATAGCGTCAATGTTCTCTTCGAGGGCAGCACTAAGCAACGGATTTCGCTTAATCGCGTTGTAACGACGACGCAACTCCATCAAGCTAACTTGAGGAGTATTGAGCATCTGCTCAAACAAGATGTTGAAGTCAACGGCACCCGAGCCAGCAGGCTGGGTCATATCCGTCATAGTGGCGAATTTAGCCAGTTCTTTCGTGCCGTAAACAAATGCTTGCTGCTGCATCTTCTGAGGAGACAAAGCACCGCCCTTTGCATTTTTGAAGTAAGCGTCGTAATCACCTGCCTGAGTTGCATACTTCGTCATTGCCGCAACGTAAGCATCGGCATTCTTCGAGAAGATACGGAAGGTCGTATCACTCAGCAACTTGGCATTACGCACATACTGATCCGTTGGACCTGGCAACGTAGCAGAGATTTTTACAACTTCGCGTTCAAGGTTTCTCTGGACCTGAATGGCTTCTTCAATGGAGTCAGCCCAGGCAACTTTCTTTGATTTACCGAACGAGAAGATGGCACCTGCCTGTGCAAGGTCACTCAGCTCATCCTGAATTGCATAGTTGAAGTAGTCGCCGATTTTACGGACACCGGCAAAGACGGAATCCACAAGCATCCGACCTGCATAACCGACCGCATTAGCAGCGAGACTGCCCCTGAAGACTGCTCCTGCTTGTGACCCTGTAAATGCCGGACGGACCCGCTGGCTACGTCTAGGGATATCACCAGAGGTAATATCTCTGCCCCCACGCCTCGAAGGACGACCAGGGGTATCACCAGATTGCCGCAGTCCCTTTACCCGCTTTCTGTTAAGACGGTCAATTAGCGACAGTGTTGTATTGATTTGCCGGTTCAGAAGTCCGAACTCACGAGTTAGATTCTGGGTCGAGAGCACAAGACCCTTACCGAACCTCCTCGGAGCACCGATTTTATTAAAAGACCCTTGTGCCTCTTTGGCAGCAGCATTCAGCGACTTGAGATTTTTCTGGATCGCCGTAGTGCTTTGCCGAATCTCATTGTTAGCAGCCTTGGCAGATCCCCCGAGTTTCTTAAAGGAGACAGATAGACCTTTTAGTGAAGCATTATTTTTCTTGGCAGAGGCACGTAGTTTTACGAACCCGTCATTGATTTTCTGAAGCGAGGGAGTGATGTTATCGGTAAAGTTACCGATTAGGACGAAGGTTCTTGAGTCACTCATAAGGCAACCAGGTGAAGGGGGACGGGGGTCCTAACTTTTACCCTTTGAGTAACTCGAGTAACTGGCTTAGTTAAAAGTCTCCTCAATTAGCAAAGCCACCAAGGGAGAGAGTGGGTGGCGGTTATCGGGATACGACCACTGATCGCTTTTTAAGACCTGATGCTTCTGAAGCATTTCAGACATGGCGACCAGTGCTCCACCTCCGTTTTCGCGGAGATAGGTTGCCTTCGCTTCGCACTCCATTTCGATTGTGTTTACCGAGACGCCAGAGTTGCCTCCGACTGTTCGCCCTTGAATAAAGTTACCGTGAAGGTCATAATAGCCCGTCATTTCATTCATCCGTATTTACTAAATTACTTGGAGACTTGACCCGATAACGACATGACCAAACTGCCCGCCTGAGCAGGGTCAAGTTGCATCGCCGGACAGAAGGCATCATCTGGACTTAACTTGCCTGCCATCTGCCTGACGAGAACGTCTACGAGCGGCAAAACAGAATTTGCCAACTGATCTTTACGATGTTGGACTGCATACAACTCGACCGCATCCAGCAAGACCTTGCTTGCTTCGATTCGCTCCTCGTTAGTCCCTGAGGCAGCGATGCCAGAGAGGGACGCAATTGCCAACTCCATTGCCGACTCAATTTTTTCAACGCTGAGCGCCATCATGCTCCTCCTTCACAAGTAGTTCAGGTAAAGCACCTCTCGGTGCTGAAGGGTCCGTAGAGATAAATCCTTCGTCGAAGAGGTACTTTTGAAGGATGTACTCAACGCTAAACCTCTTGCCGACCCGAATACCTGGATACTGCTTCTGAAGTGACTGCTGGCAGAACCTAACCAGAGTTTTCGAGATCCTCATCCGGTAGTCCGATGCCGGTTCTTTCGAACTAAGAACAGGCAACCGTCGAATTGTAAGCAAGTCTAACGACATGGCAAAATGGCAAGGAGTAACTTAGGTAAGTTTTACCCAGATAAGGGGCTTCTATCTGGTCCGTCTAACAACCAAGTCCCGGACCCTTCTCAGTGCATTTACAAAGGCAGGAGCAGCAATCAGGGTGACCGTCTTACGGAAGTTCTTGATGCAGACCTTGCCGTAACTTTTAGTGCCGAACCGGCAGTGTTTCTTGAATGACATAATCAGGCGTAGCAACATTCAAAGTCGTTAGCGAGGTCAAGGATCTCGTATTCGTCGGCAAGGGTGCCGTCCTCAACATTGACTACAGAGTCAGCAATAAAGGCAAAACCTCGGCGATTGAAGAATGCTTCTACTTCGCTGAAGTCAGCAAGTTCGCAAAGTTCGTTGATAACGGTAGGCATTTTAATTAACATTAAACCAACCCTAAAGTTTACCCTGTTTACTTCAGTGAGTTTTCTCATAGCAAAGAATCCAAGGGGTAAATCGCCGAAGCAACTTGCTCCTCTGAAGCATCCAGGTACTCGCCAAGCGAAGACAAAGAGCGGTGCCCTGTTACCTGCATAACGACTCGTAGCGGGGTGCCATTGTTCACACACCGCTGAGCAAGGGACCGTCTGAAGACGTGTGTAGAGACCCCGTGCAACCCGAGGTTCTCACAGGTTTGGCGAAGGGCACGGTCTGCCGTTTGCCGTGTAATCGGAGTAACCGTGCTGTAAGGACCGTAGAAGAGGATCTCGTTGCCTTTTGGCTGCCATCCCCATTCAGCAGCCCATTGCTTTCGGTAAACCTCCAGTGCTTGCCTAAGGGGATCAACCTGAGGGAGCTGACGGGTTTGCTTCGTTTTGGTCGTGGACTTTCTAAACGAGACGTAGCCGTTCGACACGTCCCGCCAGCGAAGGGCTAACGCCTCGCTAATTCGGGAGGCGGTGTAGCGCTGAAGGGTCCATAAGCATTTGTACTTAGGAGCAGGAGCACTTTCAATAAGCAGGTCGAGCTGCTCGTCGGATAGGGCGAGACTTTTGCCTACCCCAGCAATTTTGGGCATTGGGTTGAAGGGGGCGTCGCCTTTCACAGGCATTGACTTTTTGATTATAGGTGTTTGCTGGCGGCAAGTCTTGTCAGTTGCTTCATCGCTTTGTGAACTCTGCCAGATCGCGTAAGGGTGTGCGTGTCGAGTTTCCCCAGAGAATTACGAATTAACGGGCTGAGAAGTGCTCGGTGGATAGTCTGTCTTCTAATGGGAGATGACTCAGAGTCCTGCCCAGCGAACACCGGGTTTTGAGGTGCTGGATCAACTCTCCGCTCATTTGCCCAGGCAAGACGCCAGTCGTCAACTGCCTTATGACCGGAGTAAGATAAACTCAGGTTCTCCAAATCCTGCCACCGGACTTTCATTACTTCGCTTACCTTGAGTCCTTCCGATAGCATCAGGTCGAATAGAACCTCGTATTTCGTGCCCTTGAAGGCACCGACTATTGTTTGACACTCCTCAACGCTGAGAACCCGTTTGCCAGATTTGCCAACGGTCTCTAAGTATTGGACAACCTCAATGGGGCGTTCGTATTCCCTAAAGAAGTTGTCCCACCTATCGCTTCCATTTTCCTTAGAGGTGCACGGGTAGAGGTGTAAGGGATTCTGGCATACGCCCCTAGGATTTGTTTGATTTCCCGAGCAATAGTGACCGGTATTAACGCCAGATTTACGCCATTTTTCAATGTCGTTGTCAATATGGAGGTATTCAAGCATCACCTTCCTGGCGCTATTCTTCGATGACTGACGAGTAACGTCGTCGTTACGGTATTCGCAAGGCGAAGAAGGGTCGATGTGTGCAATACGAATCGAACGCGGGAGTTTGATATACTCCGAGAGAGCAGATTTGCCCATAATAGTTAGACTTGGATTTAGCGGATGGAGTGCCAGCTCCGCAAGGGCCAAGTGAACCCTAACTAGCACTCCAATAAGCTATACCCAGAGGGTGAGAAGCATTTTTTTCGTCGTTTTTACTTGCTGTCAGGCAACAAGGTGCCTTTGCCAGTTGGACTCGGTTTTTTTACGAGACGCTACGTTTGCACGTTACGTAGCGCTGCCAGTTATTGCAAGGTCCCTGGGGGTTGGGGCGGGTTGCCAAGGGTTGCTGACCCCTCCAAGCAAACCCCAGAGGTTAAGAGCAGGTTAAGACAGAGCGATTACGTAAGAACCCGAAGATGGCAGAGTCCAAGAAGGAGTCTCTTTTGTCCCAATTACTAAAGACTTCGGCATACTCCTGAAGGTCAATAGCAACCTCTTCTGCAAAAGGTTTACGGGTCGAGGGGTCAGTAGCAATGAACTTAAAGACCCCTGAACCCAAGTGCTTAACGCGGACGCTACATCCAAAGATGTGCTTCGAACGGGCACGGATTCGGCGAGCAAAATCAGAGGCAGTGGGAGTCATAGGAAGTGCTCCGATAGCGTCTGATTGATGAATGCCTTGAGCGTCATCCCTTGTGGGCAACGGGCTTCGACGGCATCGAGAATATCGTGCCTGATACGAATCCGCTGACCTTGTTCTTGGTCATAGCGGCGGTGCTTTGCCTTGGGATAAGCAGGGGTGAATGTTTGGACTTGCATGATGGTGTTAGAGGGTGAGGATTACTTGTGTTTATGGTTGGTCAGACCTAGTTAATAAGGCGAAGTTCTAGGCGTCCCCGACTGTTACTTGTACAGGGATAATTAGACGAATCGATGGCGAAGGTGCTCCCAGCCACCGCCAACGTAGTTTTGCTCCTTGAAGTAAAGGGTCTCGTAGTTGTCAAACCCGTTGTACCGAAGTCTTCGCTCTCGGTTGTCAAGTGTGTAGTTTGACGATGTCTTCTTAAGGCAGCGATTCAGATGTTCAATGCAATTAGAATTCATTGTTAGTCTCCAAGGTTTGAATGGTAGTAGGTTTATTTATCGGTTCGCGAGGTTCGTGAAGTTCTCGGGCATTCTGAAAGTTTTTTTAGATAGATTCTGTAGAAAACTTCCCAAAACCATGTGAACTTCACGAACTTCACGAACTATTCAGTGTTTGCAAGGGTTCTCAGCGAAAAAAGCGGTTCGCGAAGGTTCGCGAGGTTCGCGAAAAAAGCGTGATGTAACCCGTGTAACGGAGTTAAAAACGGACTAAATGAAGACTTCCGCTGACTTCCTTGCCAATCAAGACGGTTGTCAGGGTCCCGTCAAGCTTTACACGGTCTACTTGAAGACCTTGCTTACGGAGACCAGATGAAATGTTCCTTACATTGACCTGTCTATGTGTTGGATACATAGCTTTTAACCACCCGTTGTAAGCATCGAGAACCTTCTCGATTGGGGTTATTTGCCCAGGGGCAGCAACTAACCACTGCTCAGCAAACTCGCTCATTGGTTCTGTAGTGCTCACCAGAGACTCGAGATCACGCTCAAACTCTCTCTTCACACTATCCACAACCCTCGCCGCTTCTGATGGGTCCCCGAACTCCCTCCAGAGCGACTGTAAAAACCTCGTTGCTTCAGCACTACTAACAAGGTCCTTCTGCTTCTGAGGATTATCAATGTATGCCTCCATCGCCGCCTCAGGGATCCTGTGGGTAACGATCGGCACACATCGATCGATGAGAGCACGGTCAGCGGCATAGAGCAGCTCCATACCATTGAATGCTTGATTCACAATCCAGTGGCCTTCAATCTCAAACTTGTCCTTGTGCTTCTGCCAGACTTCTAGTCGAGTCACACCACCCGTAATATTTTTGAGGGTGGCAACTGCTTTGCTTCTTGCTGTGCTTACGTCTTGGCACTCATCAATATAGCAGTAGTTACGACCCTGAAGACGAAGGAGAGTGTTTACGTCAGTAAGGTCTTTAAGGTGGGAGAGAGTTACAACAGCATCGCCACCTGCCGCTTTTTGGACGACGTTGAACAAGGATGAACGACCGCCAAAACCTTCGTCACACGCCCAAATAAAGAACGCCGACTTAAAAGCAGGCAAGGTATGAATACCTACGATATTCAAGTAACATGCCGCTCGAATAAGTTTTGCTTTGGAGTCGTCTCCCGCCGCCATGTAATCGATCAACTCGTTTACGAGGGTCGGGGCACCTTCGGCACATTCGTCGTAAACAGCGCGACCACGGAACTGACGGAAGTCCTCCGGGGCGTAATCCCGAAGTTTACCGGTACCTAAATCGAAGATCCCGTTCTCAAAAGCAACGCCTTTTAAGGGTTTGTCAAAGTTGACTGTAATACCCTTGTAACACCTTGCCTCTGCTTCAGAGATCATGGCAGGAAAAATAAATACATCCAGCGTCCCTTTTAAACCCACGTCCCTGAGCAATGTCTCCCACTTAGTCCTTTTTTGATAGAGGGGCTTCCAGACGCCGAAGTGAGCATCGTAAATAACGGATTCGATCGTGTCTTCAGATGCCGACCCGACGGTTAGACGTTTACCGAACCTAAATCCAGCAGCAACTAATTCGTCGAGCAACGCTGAGGCAACTTCTAATCCCTCCTGATTGTGCTCCTTAGCGGCATCCAGGGACTTTTTAATTTTTGAATCAAGCTCCTGCTTTGGAGTTCGAGCAACTCGTGCCTTACGTTGATTTACCTTGTAAACAATATCCTCCTCCTGAGGAGAAGATAACTTGAATCGGTCAGTCATAGTATTCAGTTTTATTGAGTTAAAATACAAATGGGGACCCAAGTAAACACTCGGACCCCCTTAAGAACTCAAACTGAATATCAGAGGTTCGAGGACCCGAATGTAATCTTGATGACGCTTCGAAGTCGCCACCCCATTCAAAAAAGTTATACCCTACTTTATTCTCACGATTCATCCTCAATCCGATCAAGGATGGCATCCATGACCCACTGACTAAGGGTCTGATTGCAGTCGATCGCTTTGCTGCTTGCAGCGTCAATGATCTCCTTCGTAAAGTCGATTCGTGCCCGAACAACGTCGGGGTAGCGAGGGTTCTTCATTTTGCTTAGTGTTCACAGGTATTTAGGTAGTTGATAGTTATTAACGGTTTAGTACCACCCCCCCAAAAAAGTAGGGGGGTGGCATAAGACCGTATAAAAAGTCAGGAGCAATGGCAATATGCCATCGCCACAAGGTCCGCCTTCAGTGCCTTCTTCTTGAAGTCGCCCAGGAGCACCCTGAGATCCTTACAAGTCCATTGCTCATAGCGAACGGCAGGGAGTGCCACTGGCAAACCCAGGGCAACCTTGTAGTTGCCGCTAAGAGTCTTGTTCAGCAGGTGAACAACCTGACCCAAGGTGTAACCGACTGCATAGGTCCAGCAGGCGGCGATAATTAACGGTGTGATCCATTGGCGAATTTGCTCGCCGAATTTGGTGTGATTCATTGGTTTTCTCAACCTATTTGTGTTTGGTTGCTGCTATCGCAGTTGCTATTTGTGCTTGGTCGCTGCTATCGCAGCGGTGGCGTCGCTTCGCTCCGCCGCCGGATCTCTTGCCGGTGTCAAGGGGAGGTAAACCCAGGGCACCCCCCCGCAAAGGGCAGGCAATCAGTCCTGCATATAGAGGTCCTGGAGATAGGCATTAACCCGCTCCATTGCCGGTCCAAGGTCGGTTCGAGCGACCTCTTCCTTGTAGACGTACAGGTATTCGCCCAAGTACTCCTCGCGGATCCCACCCTCGTGGATGCCACCGTCGGTGCTGATTACGCTTACAGCGACGGTTGCTGACCCCGGGGTTCTGAGGTCGAGATGGGCGGTTATATCCTTGTAGGGTTTTGCAAAGATGCACTCGAGGTTGCAATCATCTTCGTCTGTTTTGGCAAGCAGTTCGTTTAGTTCGTCTGCCCATTCGCCTTTAAGTTCGATCATGGTTAGGTCCTTTATGTGATGTAAATAAAGGGCGTTTCGCACGCCCTGAGTTAAGTATAGGCAGCGGTAACCGGTGTAAACCGGTCCCACTGCCCACAGCAAGGGTTGGTCACCCAAGCGATTCCAAATAGGTGTTGAGGCGGTCCAATGCCTCGTAAATGTCGCCTATCTTAACCTGCTCTTGGTGAATCGTAACGTGACCGCCTTTGCCATTGATGTCGAATCCCTTAACGCTAGCGGTAATATTTGCCTCATCCCCCTGACGGTTCAGATAGAGGCATAGAAGGACGGGATATTTTTTGTTGAGGGTGGTGCTTGAAAAACCGTCGCGAGAATGGTCGAGTCCATCTTCATTGAAAGAGAACGGATACTTGACAAGTTCGTTGATCGCGTCAGCGTAAACGCCAGTCCCCTGGTAAGGATTGAAAGTAACGGTCCACATAGTTGGTACTTTTTTGTGAGTAAACTGGCGGGTTTCTCACCCGCCTAAACTAAGTATAGGCAACGGTAACCGGTGTAAACCGGTCCCATTGCCCAAATCAAGAAGCGATTAAGCAATCATCTCCAAATAGGCAGTTAGGCGGTCCAATGCCGGATGCAAGTCGCCTATCTCAACCTCGTCTTGGTAAACCATCGGGCATTTGGTGCCTTTGCTGTCTTCAGCAAGGACGTGAACGCCGATGATTGCCTTCCCTGCGGGCAATAGAGCGATAGTTGGCGAGGCGATATAGGGTCCATCGCCGATGAGAATCTCTACGGACTCACACCCGTCACGGACCACCCCAGCGATGAGATCGTTGATTTCGTCCGCGTAAACGCCAGTTGCCTGGTAAGGATTGATAGAAATGGTAGCCATAAATAGGTCCTTTTTTGTAAGTAAACAGAGCGGGTTTCTCACCCACCTAAACTAAGTATAGCGAGCGGTAACCGGTGTAAACCGCCAACTAAAATAGAGGTAAAAAGAGCGGGTTTCTCACCCACCTAAACTAAGTATAGCCAGCGGTAACCGGTGTAAACCGCTGACTAAAAGTTTTACCCAGAAGTAACCCGAGTAACCCTCTTTCATTGAGAATCATTTCGCCGGGCGAGGGGCAACGCCCCGAGCAGGATTTAACGCCTGCGGTAGCAGGCACGATTTTGGGGTTTAAGGGGCAACGCCCCTTTTGAGTCACTGGTGGATAACTAAGTCGACGGTATAGCCATCGCTAAACGATTTGGGTTCCTTGCTGATTACCCTCACCTCCTTTCCGAGTGCTTCGGCAACCTCTTCGTTGATCCACTCGATAATCATCTGGTCGCCCGCCTTCAGTAAATCATCCGGGTAGTTTCCTTCCTCCCAGTCTTTTTCAGATAGGTCGCCTTTCTCGTAAGCAATATCGGCAAGGTCCCCAGAGGGGTGGTCCATCCATACGGTGGCGGTCCACTGGCTACCGGATTGCCTCTCGAGAGAGATGATTTCGTTTAACTTAATTGTTTCCATGGGAGGGTACTTATGGGGTCAGTTTATCTATACCCATAGGTAACCTGGGTCTCTTACTTCGGGTTGGTAGGGAGGGTTGCCCCTCCCAGTCTTACGAGATACCAGCGTTGATACGCCACCAACAGTGGTCGCCAACAAAACTCCCGGGGGTCGGTGCGGATTTCCTCCAGTCCTCAATATCGTGCCTGGAGGTGTAATCCTTAGTTGTGCCCGCCCCGCTCCTGATAATCATAATGTCGCCTCGGCGAGTAACTTTCCAGTCGTCCTCGCCAATGATTTTCGCTTCCTGCTTTATGAGAGTGCTCAAAGCGGGGGTCTTTTTAGTAATCATAGTTAGTCCTTGATAGGTCTTTTTAGTAAGTCGGAGGGTTTCCCACCCATCCGTTTTTATTGTAGCGGTGGGTAACCAAAGTAAACCGCTTTTTAGTCAGTCAGTGGGGAGGGTTTCCCCTCCCAGTTTTTCAGAGACCCTCGGTCATCCAGCGTTACGACAAATGATGTGGGAGTCCGCCAGTTCTTCAGCGGACCTCGTTTTACCAAAGTCGTACTCAATCTCGTGCCTGGAGGTGTAAACCCTTGGTGTGCCCTCCCTGCTCGTAATGGTCAGATTGTTACCTCGGCGAGTAACTTTCCAGTCCTCGCTCCAAAGTTCTTTCCCTGCTTGCTTTACACGGATGCTCAAAGCGAGTCTCTTTTTCGTAGTCATTTTCAGTCCTTGATAGGTATTTCATTGGTCGGAGGGTTTCTCACCCATCCACTTTTATTGTAGCGAGAGGTAACTTTCGTAAACTCTTTTTCAGTAAGTTTTTTCCAAAAGGTTCGGGACAGGAGGGTTCAAGGGGGGGTTCCACCCCCCTCACCCCCCCGACCTTCAGAGAGGGTCCAGGGGGGTTTCCCCCCCTTCTCTCCCAATCGTCAGAGAGGGTTTCCAGACTCGGTCTCCCACCCCCACACTTCGTCAGCGCCGGAGTCTCTCCAGGCATTTTTCAGGGCACCCCACACATCCCAGTTTTCTTCGAGCACGGCATTCTCGAGGGTTTCTTCGGTCACCGCTTTCCAGGCAGTTTCCAGGGTTGAGTCATCAGGCACTTCCACTTCCAGCAGAGCAGTCAGTTTCAGTGGCACTTCGAGTTTCACTTTCATTTTCTTGGTGTTGTTGATGTTGGTCGGAGGGTTTCTCACCCTTCACAAATAGTATACCCATTTCTCACCCCGAGTCAACCGTTTTTTCGAGAGTTTTTTTCAAAAAGTCCGGGTTTTTTTTCGAGATGATATTCAAAAGGTCCGGGGGGGTTCAGGGGGGCGGAGCCCCCCCCCTTCCCCTCCAGTCATCAGGGGTGGTGGTAAAAAGTCGTTATTACCTACCCCCCCCACACACACTCTCTCTCCCAGCGGTCGAGGGTGGTGGTGAGTAAAAAAGGAGGGGACTTTTTTTTTTATTAGATAGTTAGTTGCTCTGCTTCCTTATCAAGGTAGTCACACGCTTCCTCAAGGTAGTCCCCAAGCACGTCGTGGACAGTTTCGTCGTCCGGGGCAGTAAGTGTATCCAACTCGATGTTGTGCTTGGAGACAATACTCTTAAAAATGCTGTAGGGTTTAGTTTCTTTATGGGTCACCGACCCGTTAGCAAAAGCAGAGACACCAGCAAAGTCCCAACCCGTCTCGATGTAAGTCAGATAAAAGACTGCTTCAGGATAAAGACGAGAGATGGACTCGTAGGCATCAAAAGCAGGGGCCCAGGCAGTCTCAAATGTGAGAGTAAGCACTCCATCATCAATAGAAGCACCTTCAGCAAGGTTGAGGTCACCCCACTTCGTCCCCCAGTTTTTATACTCCCACTCGTAACCTTCTGAAGCACCATAAAGGTCCATCCTTCGTTGGACTTCCTCGTCAGTCAGCGCTTTAGAGAGTCGCTCCTGCTGCTCTTCAGGGGTTAACTTCTTAAACCAGTCTTGGACTCTTATATCTGCCTGCTTGGTAACCGAGTAGTTATCTCCAAGCAACTCGGCAGGGCAGGGCACCAAGGTTTTTATCCATTTATCCTCTTCAAGTAAAGAGGCAAACTTGTGTTGAGTCTCGTCGTCAAGTCCGACGATAGTCATTTTATTCCAGCAATAGTTAGGCATTGAGTTAGTCCTTAATAGGTCTTTTTATTTAGTCGGAGGGTTTCCCACCCATCCGCTTTTATTGTAGCAAGAGGTAACTTTAGTAAACTCTTTTTTAGTAAGTTAGTTGTGCTCCTTCGGAGGACTTCGTCCCCTCCTCCGACCTTATTGAGAAGGGGAGGCAATAAGCACTCCCCAGCATCTACTCGTCAGGCAGTCAGGCAGTTGTGTAACGAGCAAAGAAGTCCTCTGCTTCGATACACTCCGTGCTCGTCACAAAGAAGGTCAAAGAAGAGTAACCTTCCCTCGAGTCAGAGTAAAAGTCCCTCCTCACACCGAAGGCACCTTCAGGGAGTGCTTTACAGAGTCCGTTACAAACAAAGTCGTAGGGAGCAAATCCGTGCCCCTGCTCCTCCGAGTCGTAAGTCACCTTTATTTTTTCGTCCTCATACTTCACCAAGACCTGTAAAGCAAGTCGGAGTGCTTCAAGTGCCTCCGTCTTCTCTTCTTCAGTCTCAAAGTAAAAGTCGTCGAGCAACTCGTCCTTATCCGAGTCGTTGGGTTTTTGTGTAGCAACGAAGTCAAGTGCTTCGTCAGTTACTTTTTGAAGTAGTGCTTTGCCCTCCTCTTCAGAGAAGGGGTAGGTAGAAGTTGTAACCCAGTGAGTAAAAGACACTTTTTTAGTCCGTAAAAGGTTTAGTCTTGAGTAGCGAGGGTTGCTCACCCTGCTTGCTTTTAGTATAGGTTTTAGTAACCCAAGTAAACCCCTTTTGAGGCACTATTTGTTATCAATAACTCAACTAAACTTGCCGGGGGGAGGGCACGGAGTGCCCGACCAATAAAAAAAGCTGCCGTAAGGCAGCAACCGGCAGGGGGGTCAAGGGGGGTGTAAACCCCCCTACCTCCTGGATTAATTCAGCAACTGCTCCTGCTCCTCGACCTGGCGGTCAAGTTCGGCGTAGTACTCATCACGGGTCTGGGTCGGCAGACCGGTCGCCTCCGCCACGGACTTAACAACCTCCGAGGTGTGCCCCCCGATGTGCCACCAGTGGGTGCCTGTGGGGATCTGTTCTTCCTTCCAGTCGTAAACGGTTACCACTCGACCCTGGGCGTCCTCCAGGGTCCAATTGGTGCTTTGCTTCTCAAACCTGTAGTGCTCAGGGTGCCCAAAGCGTTCGGTCAGTTGCTCCAAGGTGGCACGGACGTAACCCTGCAGGTGGGTCCGGGCAGCAGATTTTTCTGTAGTGAACATAATTAGTCCTTAAAAGTTACTTGTGGTTAAACAGCGGGTCTTGCTCAGACCCGTTAAAGCATAGGTTTTTGTAACCGGAGTAAACCGGATGGGGGCGTGATGCCCGGGACCTTTTTGCTTGTAGTTAGTGGCGACTTGCTCAGTCGACCCCTTAATTATATGAGGAGCGTTCGGTTCGGCACAGGGAGGAGGACCGAACAGGCAGGGCGGTTTGCCGCCTCCGCTACCGAGGCAAACCCTAGTAATTGGCACGAGCCATCTCAAGGACTGCCTCCTGACGGGGCTGATCCAGGGAGTAAAGCCATTTAACGCTTGTGAGGTTGTAGTTGTCCCCTTCTGGATCCCAGAGACCAACCCCCTCTATTAAGTCTGCAGCTCCTTCTGGCGTCCCTGCCATTTCGATCAAGTTGAAGAAGAGTTCGTCCTCATCCAACTGCTCCTCCTCCTCCTCCGGGTCAGCGAGCAAGTACTCATTGCAGATGTCGACCCACAACTCGAGACGGTCTTCGTCCAGATCCACCTCGACGTAAGTACTTGCCTTTTCAAGGAGGTTGTCAGCGGACCAACCTTCCTGCTCGCTCGCCTGCCTCATGAGGTCGGCAACGAGTTCAACCTCCGAGGGATCGGTCTTGAGGTCCCCCGTAAATTGCTGAAGCACCATCTTTGCTCGATAGAGCCAAACGCTGAAGTCATCCATCAATCTGTCTCGCCATCCAACCTGAACTTGAGATTCGGCGTCCTTTAATCATGTCACAGATTTTTTGAACGGGCACGCCAGTTTGCCGTTCAGCTTCAGCATAGGACTCGAATGTTTGAACCTCGCCAGACGGCGAAGTTAATTCAACGGGGCATCTTTTAGCCATTGTGTAACGGGGGGTATGTAACCCTGAACTGTTACCCGTTGCCCTCTGCTTTTTTAATCGGTTTAGTACCACACCTCTTTTTTTATCGGGTGTGGTATAAGACCGTATAAAAAATTCTCTTCGCGAAGGAGTAACAGCAACCCCCGGCAATTTAGGGGCACTCTCCCAATGGGTCCTTTTTGACTCTCGTGATTTTTTAGGGCAACGGTCCTTCTATGCGGGATATACGGGTTTGATAGCAGCCGTAAGTTCAAACCCAGATCTCACCCCGCCACAAAAAGGTAACCCATGTAAACATCAGGAGTTAAGAGCAAACTCAAGCGATTGCCAAGGCAAGTAGTTGATTACTCTCCTCGTTAATTTGCTGAGTAATAAAGGATTGAAGTTGCTCCAGGTCTACGGACTTACTCCAATTATAGCAACGATAAGTAATCACCTCTTCGTCTTTAGTCGCCCGAAGCACCGCTTGATTCTCATCAACCAACTGACGGCAGAAGGCAGTAAATAAATTCTCAAAGACCACTGAGTCCAATCCGGGTGCCACGGCGTGATTCGCTGCAGCAACAAGCACCAAGGTAGCAGGGAGACCTGAGATAAAAGTCCAATCGGCAATCGGCAGCATTACAGGGTTAGCACCGAGTTCATCGAGCAACTCCTCCTTAAAGAACCTGCCAAAATAATCATCGTTATTTACCACCTCAGCAACTAACTCGCCAAGGTCCTTCTCTGTAACCTCTGCTTCTTCTTCAATATCGTAAACAGCAGTTACAAGGTCGCTATGGAATTGCATCAGGTCCTTGTAGTCAGTGATTCGCTCCCACTCATTTGCCATTGCCAGAAGTTCGGCATTAGCGTCCATCTCGAAGTGTGCATAGTTCTCGATTGCCTCGAGCAGTTGCCGATGGATGGCAGGCAAGAACCTCTGCATCCGACCGAGTTCGGAGTGTGTTTTGTTGACTAATGCCGTCGGGGGCAAAGTTCTGAACAGGTCGGGGACCTTTGAAGCAAGCACCTCGTTACGACTACTTCGGGCACCGATTGCCATTTTTGCTCTGGCGTGGGAGGTGTATCCACAGGATGCTGCCCATTGCTCGTTGCCAGCACGCTCTTGCTTTGCCTCTTTAATCCAACGCTTTAAGTAACTTTTGGCATTGACGATATTGGCGCCTTCGCTCCCCATCCCTGTATCCATTGCCAGATTTACAATAAATGTGATCAGTTCTCTTGATTCGTCAAGTACTTCTGCCTCTGCCTCGTTTGCCTTCTCCAGCATCGTCATTGCTTTGGCACGGAGTTCTTGAGCACGAAGAACCGTCTTCGAGGACGTGTTTTGTAAATCCATTTTTATTAAGTTATGATTTGTGGAGGAGAGTTACCGCCACAGGGTCATAACACCCACAGCAACTCTCCGTGATTTTTTTACCCTTCAGGGGTAGGTAAAGACCGGTCTACGTCTTCTCTCTGCTTTTTTTAATCGGTTTAGGACCCCCCCTAACTTTTTTTGGGGGGGGGGTGTAAGACCGTATAAAAAATTCTCTTCGCGAAGAAGATAAGGGGTTTAGAGACGCTTACAAGAGGTAACCGATGTAAACATCAGGAGTAGTAGTCACCTCCCGGCAATTAGAGACGCTCCAGTTCATGGACGTTTTTATCAATCTTTCGGTCCGACTCCCAGCACTCATTCAAAAACCAAACCGTCATCACTGTTAGCTTTCTGTTCTTGCCTACAGGGATCGGCTCCTTCACATTCTTCTCCAAAAAAGTCACTGTTTCGATCATTTTTACTTCTCCTTAGCACGAGGTTATTATACCCGGCGGCAACCTAAGTAAACTGCAATCAAGCATTCAAAGTCCCGACCAACTTCTCCTCAGAGAGACGAACAATAACCTTGCACCCCTTCTCCCAAGGGAATACCCCCTCCACATCTGGCACAGTCAGCAACAAAACGGGCAATTCAGGGTTAGCAGCAAGCACATAAGTATCCCGAGCAGCCTCAAGTTCGTTCTCCGTCAGCGCCCTTAGTGCCACTGGCAATTCGCCTTTTTCGCCCAAGAACCCACCGAGCAAAGTCGGGGCATCCTCCTGCACATTGCTCCAACCGTTCTCCCCTAAAAAATCAGCAACCTCGTTCAACAGGAACTTCAGCGTCCTAACCGAGGGATAAGAACACAGGAGCACTGGCTCATTGATCCCAACCTTGGGACTCGTATAAGCAAAATCAACCTCTCTCGGGTCGTCAGCATCGTCGGGCTTGACCCCGATAATCATCCGCTTCTCTTCTGCCTTAACTGGCTCAACAATCCTTGACAAATACTTTTTCATTGCACTTTCACAGTGAGTACGAATTAGTATAGCGATCCCTAACCTAAGTAAACTCTTTTCGGTTTGTTATCAACCGTTGATAAGCAACTTCAACTCGCTTCGATCAGCAAGCACCAATCCAACATCCTGCAGCACCCTCGGAGTGTTATCTCGCCAGATCGACCGAACCACTGACTCCTGCTGGAAGTCAATGTGCTCATAGGTCTTGAGCAACTCTGTCAACGAGTGCCCGAGAGACTTAGCAATCAATGCAGGCGGGGCACCTGCCTCCAGTCTTCGCGTCGCCCACATGTGCCTCAGCGAATACAAATCAGGCACAAACCGCTCGAAGCCCATTCGGCGAAGCACCTCTCGCCAGTGCAATCGCAGAGCATCCAGGTAGACGGGCTTGCCAGCACGGATCCCGTACTGATCGGCAAACACAAAGTCGTCATCAGCAGCAAACCGACTCCAGTCCTTTATCTGCCTGAGGTAACTGCCGCCAACCATCGGCACGACTCGAGCACCCGTCTTCGTCTGCTCTCGGATGTGGAGCAGGGCAATGGATTTGGGAGTCGGGTCCTTTTGTGAGTGAGAGACCTTGACCTCGACCTCCTTGAACTCGATGTCGCTCCACCGCAACGACCCTTCGGCATCCCCTGCCAACTCATGAGGGCGGCACCCTGACGTTGCAGCAATCAGGACGAACCACCGCAGCAACTCCCTCCGAGACCGCTCCAGGTCCTGGCTGAGGGTCTTCGGGGCGGTTTTACGCGCCTTTGCCGACCCCAAGGACCAATCCCTGACGTAAAGCCCCTCAGGCGTGTCTGGATCCCTGTACGCCTCCAACGCCCTCAGCAGCACCCTGTACTCCGCCGGAGCAAAAGTGTCAGACCGGCGACTTCGCTGGAACTTCGGCACAAAGACGTTGAGTTCGGGGACCAACGCGGCACCCAACTTCATCCCGACCTTGCCGACTAACCCTCGCAAGTGAGAGCACTCCACCCGAACCGTGTCGAGGGCAACCCCCTGCTTGCCTCGATAGGGGATGTAACGGTCCCAATCCTCTTGCTGAAGACTGCCAATCGGGGTCTCGAGTCCATACAACTCCCCCAAGTGCTTACGGAACATCCGCTCCAGATGCCTGACGTAGTCCTCTGAACGGATCTCCCCTCGATTAAGGCGGTCTTGCTGCATGACCGCCCACTGATCGATTACTTGCCCCAGAGACGCAGAGAGGACCTTCTGACCGCTTTGCTCCTTGGCAAGGGACTCCAGGACGATTTGCTCGGCGAGGCGGGTTGCTAGTCCCAGGTCCGCCGTATCCAGCGACTTACGAAGACGCTTCTTCTCTGCCTTGACCCAGTAGTAGACGCTCCAATTGCCGCCGGGGGTCCGCTGATAAATCGCCCCCTTGCCGCCAAGGATGGGGATCTTGACCGGTTTGTCGATTGGCACACAAAACCCTGCTTGTGGAACGTGCCACACGAGTTGTGCCACACGGTTCTTGTGGCTCGTGTGTGGAACGAACCAGTGATAACGGGGGTTGTTTAGGTCTTGTGGCAGAGGTGTGGCACAGATTTAGGCGTCCCAGGAGACGCCAACGGAGTGCATTCGAACGTCTTCTGGATTCTCCAAAACCCCAGTGAGTATCTGGGATTCAGCCCGTGCCAGCTCCTCCAACCGAGCCACGATCACCTCGCGCGGATAGCGCTGTTCACACAGCACCCAATACAAGCCGAAGTTTGCTAACGGGCTCGAGAACCCTTGCTATGACTGCCTTCTCGAGAGGGCAAAAAGGCGTGTGGCACAGATGTGGCACACACTAAAAATCCGGCAACTACCGAAGTGCCGGGTATTACTGGGTCCCCCGTCAGGACCCGAAGGACTTGATTGTCTGGCGATACCCCTCGAGCAAACCAGTCAGAACTCCAGAAAAAGCATCCAACTCGGATTCATCTCCCCGCATATCGGGATTAAGAATCTCACCAAGTTCGAGCAAGTTGTCCCGAGTCAGACCGTCATTCATGATGTAAAAGTCTTCTAGCTTGCTCGCAAACTCAGCCCAAATCTCCCGCTCTTCGGTAGGTTCAGCTTCTGCATATTGCTGCATAGCAAGATAGGAAACCGCTACGAAGACCTCGGTTCTGTTCTGGAAATCCATACGCTAACCCCAGAGGGATTTGTAGTCTAAAGGCGTAGCATCATTGAACTCCGGGTGATTCTCGAGGTACTCCTTGAGCATCCGCTCCAGCACCTCAGACGGAGAATCGCCGTACTCAATACCAATGACCTCCAAAGTCTCCCACTGCTTCTCAGTGAGCCAGAGGTTTTTACGCTTCATTATCTCTCCGTCAGCGTTAAAACGGGGTTTAGATTTAGAAGAATCAGTCATCGCTTAATACCTAATAGTCAACGTCGGAAGAGCCAAGGCTTTTGGATCCCTCCAGGGACCGACCAAACGCCCAAACCCCTGCTCTGAGCTGCAGCTTCAGCCCCAAGATACTGCTCGCGGTTGCAACCGGAGAGGTACTTGCCGTAAGCAAATGCCTCCCCTGCCCGAACCATCTGAAGGTTGACGCTGGAGGACCCAGCAAAAACCTCCGCCACCGTCCTCCCGTAGTAGCCCCGACTGACGCCACGGAGGCGAACACTGGACCCCACAGGAAGCAGCGAAGCCAGATAGGACTTGGACCGCCAGCCAAAAGGCGACTGACCGACCTCAGGGGCATCAATGCAAGCAAGACGGATACGACCAGCAGTTGTGTGGATTGTGTCCCCGTCCAAGACCCTCAGCACCGTTACTGCCTGGGCAGCGGATGTTGCCACAGTTGCCACTGTTGCCACAGTTGCCACAATTGGCACCCAAAAATAAGCATTCATTGCATTTTCTCAACGCATTTTTAGTATAGGTATTTACTCAACGAGTAAACCAAGTAAACTCAAACATCGTACTCAGAATAAGCGCTATAGAAGTCTTCAATCGAGTCATAACCGAAGTTCTCTGCATGATCCTTAAGACCCTCCATCATCCCCTCGATAATGCCAAGGTGCTCTGCAACTTTGTAAAGCAACTCGCTTGTTTTTAGTTTATTCGGTTTAACACCAAGCAACTTGGACGTCTCGTAGTGGAAGTGTCGCCAAACAGCAACCTCACCCATAGTGCAAAGGGCGTCTTTTTTAGTAGTCATTTTGTCCAGGAATAATGTTTGCAGTAATACGCAGTCGCTTGTAAGGACGATAAGAAGAAGTGATCCAAAGAACCGCTGTGGAGCAAGCAGGGGACGCTGTAAAGTCAGCATCTGAGATCTCATACGCGATAAGAGATTGGCGATACGCCTCGGACTTCTTAGCAACAATTCGTCCCAGATCCTCGTAGGACCAACGATTACCGGGTCCGGCGGGATACCTCAGGGGCAAATCAATGATGTTGCATTCTTGGATAGTCCCTTGCTCCTCGTCATAAACAAGGATCGCGTCAGGGTTCAAAAAATTGGCATCGCGGAGTTCGCTCTGCTCATCGAGCAAAGCTTGGAAGATCTCCTGACGGGAGTCATCTGATAATAGTGGCATTCTTTTACTTACAATTTTTACGAGTTGCTGCACCCTTTTTGGCAGCGGCGGATCTGGCAGCGGCACTCATGCTGCTTTTACGACCCTTCATTTTTTGACTTCGTGCTGCATCGGCAGCTTGCTGAGCGGGAGACCGTGGCTTAGTGGACTTGGGGGCAGAACCACAGGCAAAATCTTCACCGAGCAAGTCTTCAACTTGCTGGAGGGAGTCGTCGCTAAAGGAGGGATAGTTCATAGGAGAACGGGACGGGGCAGGTGGGTCTGAGGGTGTTGCCAGCCGAGTGCTATCTCGTCGAGAGCATGGAATACACACGGATGATCAAACCCAGGCGAGTACGAGCGGGTCTGACCGCTTGTGTTAACCACGACCAAGGAAGAGGAGTGTCCAACAAACTGACCTTCAAACTTCAACTTGAAGATGTCTGTGCCGGAGTCAAGGAGGACGGTCTCGCCGTATCGAAGTTGCTCGAATAAGCTGTAACCATCTACTGAGTCAAGGGTTTGCATAGGTTGCACAGGGGTATTAAAGTTTTTACCCTGCCGGTTACCTCGGTTACCCCTGAAGCATCTCTTTGAGGCGCTTATTCTCCTCCCTTAGTCGAAGTAGTTCACATCTAAACCTGCCATTTACTTGGAGTGCAGACTCGCGTTGAATCAGCATTCGGGCGTACTTAGCAAGCGTGCTCTTGGAATTACCATCCCAAAGACCTTGCCAAAACTCCTGCAAAGGAGAATCTGCCTCAGCAAACACTTGCTTGCAGTACTCTGCAATATCTGCCGGAGGCGAACCGGATAAAGTCCAAACTAAAAAGTGCTTACCGAATCGACCACGGGGGGAGAGTATTGCTTCAACCCCACGTTGCTTTAGCAACAAAACACCGAGGGCGTAGTTACTGCTGTTATCCCGCGCTTCAGGGGGGAAGAGGCGAGATCGCTTGCCTTCAAGGATTAACTCAAGTTGCTCTGCCAGCGAGAGGTCTGATTGAATCCAGGGCATGGCTCTACCTGTTCAGAATCGTCAGACCCTCGTCTGTCAGGACGCCGTAAATCGTGTTTGGCTCAAGAGTCACATTCGGACTTTTTGCCTCAACGACCTTATTCGTAACCGTTTGCTTCTCCTTGGTTTTTTGCTCTTGCTGATGCTTCTTAGCTCGCTTCAGGTCCTTAAGTTTGTTACGGAGGGCTTTATTTAGGCGGTCCTTCTCTGACTGCTTCTGCTGAGCAATAACTTGCTGCTTTGGAGTGCAGATGCCCTTTTGAGGCGGGTACCTCCATTGTCCAACGGGGCATCTCGGTTGAGAGAACTCAATGTTCTCCTCCTGTTCTTCGAGTTGATCCATCGAATCAACGAACTCAGTGCCTTGATGCTTTGAAGCAGCTTTTTTAGAGAGTGCCTTCTTCTGAACAGGCGGATCATTATCCAGGTGCTCCTTGCCCTGGCATTGATTGTATCGCTGAGAAGCCAACTCGTTGTAAACACGAAGTGCTTCTTCTGTGAAATAATGACTTTGCATAGGTAGTAACGGGGGGTGTTACAGCAAGGTTTTACCCTTTGAGTAACCCGGGTAACCCAGCAATAAGGCAAAAGAAAAGGCGAAGCAACTGCTCCGCCCCTTCAGCCCCGTTTGCACCACCTAGATGCAAATCAGTTTTACCCGCTAATATACAAGGTAACTCAACGAAAAACCACGTCAAAGATTCGGATTTGACCGTGGCGTTGCTTTGCAGTGTTACGAGCGACCCGATAACCGAGACTCTTTAGCTCCTTCGTAAAGGACTGAAAACTCGGAGTAGGGGTAGGAGAGGGTTCAGAAAGGCGCTCAGTGGCGTAGATGTTGTAAAGATCACGAGCAAAAACCCCTTGCCCAGGGATAGTTGCCCGATCAATCTTTTTACTGAGAAACGCAGTAAGATCCATTTGTAACTAAGGTAATGTAAGTATATTTTACCCCTATATAAACCAAGTAAACTCCATCAGACGAAGATGCTTGATGCACGAGCATCAGCAACCGCTTCTCCAATTCGCATAGCAACAATAGAGGCAAGTTCTTCAGGGTCCTGAACATTGCCCGCTTGAACTGATACGTGGATGCCTC
>Ga0070751_1000514_pt1 | contig 24248 bp, 40 predicted proteins | sample VirMetDEL_Aug_28_FD_78514 | JGI IMG/M metagenome (GOLD analysis project Ga0070751, IMG submission 78514) | Aqueous microbial communities from the Delaware River and Bay under freshwater to marine salinity gradient to study organic matter... | ecosystem: Environmental > Aquatic > Marine > Coastal...
TCAACCCCGTAAATCTGCGTCGCCGTCATCGTATGAAGGTCCTCCCCGAACTGGAACACCGCTGTCATTAAGGGATCCTGTGCTTCTGCCGCCGCAAGACGAAGCTCCATCTGCCCGTAGTCCGCTACAACCAGTTTCCAGCCAGCTGGAGCCTGAACCGCCAGACGAAAACGGGGATCACGCGGAATCTGCTGAAGATTTGGCGAAATACAACTCATCCTTCCTGTATCAGCACCAAGCTGCAAATAGCTGGCACGAATAAAACCATCAGCCGAATAATTCTTCAACAGAGTTTCAGCCATCTGCCGCCGCTTTTCAATCTTTTTCCACCGCAAATAGTCCGCCACAACCTTGTGATCACCCACATATTCTTGGAGCGCAGAACGACTAGCACTGGGCTTGTTGTTTTTCATATCCATCGGCGGCTCACCCAGCAAAGCGGTGAACTTCTTGAGCAGCTGCGCAGGACTGTTGAGGTTAAAAACATTCGGGTCAGGCTTCTTACCTTTCGGCCCCGGCTTTGTCTGATACAACAACTTCCCGTCTAACCCTCGATGAAGCTTGTGTTCTGGCGGAAGCGCCGCATCAAAATCCTCAATAAATTTCTCGCCAACTTCTACGTTTTCAATGTCTAGGTCTTCAATTAGCTGCTCCAGCATCTTCTTATCGAACGGCAGCCCGGTACGCCACAGTTGCGCCATTGCCGGAAGTGCTTTGCACTCAAGCTCCCAGGCTGGCATCAACGCACCAGTCGCCATCCGCTTGGTGATCGGCTCCCACAGCTGGGTCAAAACCACCACATCCTTGGCCGCATATTCGATCTGCTCCACGCGCAGATCAGCCGACCAATCGCTCTTCTGCTCTTCCTTTGAAATGTCTTGGCCGAGATAGCGGTGAACAACATGCTGGAGCCCGTGCTTCAGGTTTGGCAGCCCGTTCGTCAGGATCCGACTCGCCAACATCGAGCAGTAGATCTTGCCTTCCGGGTAAATCTCGTGCTCCTGCAACCAGCCGAGGTCAAACACCGCGTTGTGCGCCAACCACTGGCGTGGAACGCTGCAGAACTCTTCGAGCGTGATCCAGTCCTCATCGCTAAAGCTCCAGCAGTCGAGAACCACGGGATCCTTCCCGAAGGTGGCCAACTGCAGAAGCCGCAAACCACCGAACTTCGGCTGGAGCCCGGTGGTCTCAACGTCAAACGCAACGAAACTTGCATCATCGAGCGTGGAAAGGTGCTCGATGCCTTGGAGGATTTTCATGCCTGGTAGGGCGTGTACCCTACTACTCTAGCAGGCTGTCAACCTCTCTAGCGGAGCAGAGCAGCGCCGCCGCGAGTGTCCCACCCTCGGGAAACCCAAGCAAGCACCGCGCCTTCCAGTGGATGCAGTTTTTGCATGGTCCCCCATCTGGCTGGGGCTTGTACCCCTGACGCAATCGCTGCAAGCGCAACTCCTCCCGCCCAGCTGGACTGGAGCGATAACACTTCATGCACAGCACGGGGTTAGTCGTTTGCGTACCGCAGCCTTGGCACGCCCTGCTGTTGATTGTGATGGCCATCAGTTTGTTTGTGTGAAGTAATTGCACTCTTCCGCGAAACCGGGCATCCCAGCTTCTGGAAGATCGAATGAGCAGGTTTCATTGGACCAGTAGTGACACTTTTTGCAGCCGTTGTCTGCTTTGGTGTGCCCAGCCAGTTGCCTTTCTGTGGGGTAGCGAGGAATGTCAGGCCACAAATTAGCTTTGTACACACCAGCCCGGATGTACCCGATTGTCTGGCGCGTAACACCAAGATCTACCGCTACAGCCGCCGCTGGCCTGGGATCCAGCAAAGCAAGCCTGACCTCCAGATCCGAAAGCCTGCGTCGACTAGGCGGCATTACTTTGTTGGATTGCTGGATCTCTTTTTGTTTGTGTGGATCGTAGTAAACCTTCCACTTATGTCCGCAGCTTTTACACCGCAGCCAGTAAGTAACTCGTTTTTTGGAGTGCCATTTGTGTGTTGAAACAACTTGTCTGAAAGTATGAGTGCAATGGTTAGCCATTCCAGTGCCGAATAACCCCTGCGCAAATGAAAATGTTAGTAGTCATGTAAGCCAGCAGGATGCAAAAGCGCACCAGTGCAACCTGATCAGCGACCCGATTGCGGTGGTGCGCCTTCTCGCCCAACGCCTTGGCGACAATCCGCCACCAGTACCTCATCAGTCCCGGTACGGCGCTGTCGCCAAAGTGTTAATCAAACGGTTCAGATACCAGCGACATTTCATCGCATCTTCCAGCGGATCCTTTTTCAGCCACATCCGACTGAGGTATTTAAGGCACTGCCACTGGAGCGACCCAACGCGAGCATCAGGCGCATGTTGCACCCAATCCTCCAGCACCTCAATTACCTCAATCTTCCCCGCCGTGTAGTGCGAGGGATGGTCTACTGAATTGCTCATCCTTTGGAAGCCTGAACAGCAGTGTCGCCGTGATAGCGACCAGTAACGGAGTAACTTTTGCCGGGCAGCATCGACATCCTGTGGAACACAATCTGCGCAATACGCATACCCGGCCACAACGGAACAGCGTGCATGGATCTAGCGTTTTGTAGTTCCAGCGTTAGCCGCCCTTTGTAACCGGGGTCGATATACCCGGCAAGAAGATGCTCAATCCCTTCCCTGGCACGACTGGATTTAAGAGCCAGCTGCCCAGCAACACAATCCGGGAAGTCGAACTCCTCCAGCGTTTCGGCAAGTATGAACTGGTGCGGATAGAGCAGGAAAGGTTTTTCCTGCGTAGCGCCAGCAATGCTGTAAGGAAGTAAGGAAGGAACCTTCGGTTCCTCCACCAGCAAATTCTCGCCGAGTCTCACATCGAGACTCGCTGGATTCACCAACTCCGACTGGAACGGGAATACCAGATTGCGGCGTGCCAAGTTGTGAATCTCGTGATCACAAAGGACCGCCATCAGTCAGCCACCACAACCGGAGTGGGCTGCTGGAGCTGCACGTTCTTCCACGTTTTGCCCCACTTAATGCAGTTGATGGTGGTGACGTGAACGCCAAACTCCTTGGCGATCTTGGCCACCGACTTCCCACCATCAGCCAACTGGCGCTTGATTTCCAGCACCTTGGCTTCCGTCAACACCGCAACCCCACGCTTGCCCTTGCGGCTGGACTTACGAGTTTTACTTTGAGACTTGGCCTTTTGTACGGACGTTGTACGTACAAGTTTTTCGCCAGCAGGCAGGGGGATGGTCTGCTTGGGCTTAGTCAGATCCAGCTGAACGTGCTGGGACGTTTCCAGGGCAAAGCGTGCTGCTTCGAGTGCTTTGGAGATTTGATCGAACTGGGATTCAGAGAGAACGTACATGCTCATAAGTAAGAACGGGTGCAGTGTAGTAGGGAATGGTCAGTTTTGGATCTCCAGCTTGATAGCGGCTTGGAAATAACCAGCCACCTTTAAGCGGCGATAGACAGAACCAGCCTCTTCGGACTGCTTGTTTTCAAGGGCGTCGTAGTCCCGGCGAGCCTCCTCCAGCGAGGCCATGGTCTCAATGTTGAGCAGGTTCAGCTCGCTATCCGGTAACTCCGCCAGCTTGTCGAGGTAAATAGTTTTACCGCCCAGCAGGTAGGAGCGGTAAAACGGCACCATTGAAGTTTCGGTCATTCGGGATTGGATCAAGTTCAGCCGAAGTAGAGGCGGCGCTTCTCTTCGACCCAGGCATCGTACTCAGCAACAGTAGAAAATCTGTCCTTGAAAACGTCGGGAACCTGCAGATTCGGATTGCGTGGAGCACAGCGCAGCTCGCGCATGTCGTTGTCGTTGTACCCCCGCGATTGGCGGTAGTAGTCGGCGTACCAGTCAGTCATGCGAAATAGTTGGGGTCTTGCCGGCGTATCCGGGTGAGATCCGTGAGTCTCAACTTGAGAATCTCGTGGATAGCCAGGTTGGCTAAGCGGGTGGAGCTGATGGTGTCGCTGGTGGCGAACACGTAGATGAGGTGGCGGTAAAGCTGGGTCAGGGTGCGAATCCTGACCCAGTGCGTATCCCCCGGTATGGGCTCTAGACCTACTTCCCAGTCGTCATAGTCGTCCTGGTTACGTAGGTCACGGGCTTCAGACGTAGGAATCAGACGTGTCGAGTGGAGCCCAGTCATCGACCCGATCTGTGAGCAAGGCCCGGAGTTCGGCATCGGTCGCTGGAATCAAGTCCTCATCTGAAAAGTAGAGGGTGCCTCGGCACAAGGCAGGCCCCCATTCCGCTGGTTCGAGGGCGGTTTGCGGATAGCGCACCACCATGTCGTCAACAACGGCATCGACAACAAGATGGTCTCCTTCAAAACGGAGTTCTTCAATGCTTTGTACCTGGCTCACTTGACCTCCTGTGCAGTTTCGCTGGGAAGCAGGGACTCCATCCACTGATCCCACGACATTTTGAGGAATTGCTCCAGCTCGACCAAGCGCTCCAGCTGCTTTTCCTCGTAGTTGGTGTTCAGACCGAGCGCGTTGTAACGGGTGATCTGCAACTGGAGCGAGTGCTTGGCCCAGCCGACGGCGTAGTACCAGGGGCTGAGGTCGCTGTTGTCAACTTTGGCTTGGAATGGTTCGTACATTGTGATTCAGTAATAGAGGGCTCGCCTTGGCGGGCTTGCCCTTAGTGTTGCACAGAAACAGCCCGACCGCAAGGCCGAGCTGTTGCACAACTTCACAATCGCTGGCGCTAGGGTCGCGGCGAGTTTTTTCAAAAAGACTCAGCGTCCGTAGCGCCCGGCTGCGGCGAGGCTGGCACCGCGTGAGGACCAGCCACCGGGCACCTTATTCGTCATCGACCTGCTCCAGCAAAGCGCGGAGATCGGCAGCTAGATCAGACGCAAGGTGACCTCGTTCCACCATGTTGGCCAAGCCTTTAAGAGCTTTTTCCTTCAAGCTCGGCTGTTGGCGACGACGCTTTTCGCGTACGCGGTCAGCAAGCGCTCGACTGTGTAAGAAGCTCACTTCGCCAAGGCACGCCTCCAACTCTTGATCGGCGCCCCATCGGACGGCGTGTTCGATGACTTGGAGCGTGGGCTTTTGAAGAGGAATGACTACGGTATTGCCGTAGATCTCGTGGACCCACTTAGCCGCCAGTTCTGGCGATGGCATGGAGATGGGGTGGTCAGTCATCACATAAAAATTTTTAAGTTAGGTACAAAAGCTAGTCGTACCAGTGGGTTTGGGGGTGAGGGGCGTACAAAGGTTTATGGGCGAGTCGCGTTTAATGCAGCCCCGACCGAGCTGCACCCCTCAGATTCTACTCTTGCACACCAAGGGCTTCTGGCTCGTATTGCGTGAGGACGCAAACGTCAGCGCCTTGGCGGAGGGCGGTGCCAACGATGTAGGCGAACTGCTGCGGGGCGTCGTCGGACTCCTCGATCTGGTACTCCTCCACCTCGTAGGTCATGCCCTTGCGGTACCAAGAAACCCGGACCACGGCGAGCAACTCGTAGGGGATGTCACCGACGTTGTACCCCAGGACAGGCTTCCTGGGGCGTTTCGGCTGGGGCGGTTCCGGCTTCACTGGATCTCTCCAAAACACCCACGCGGCAACCCGCATGAGCCCTAAGAAAAAGTTAGGCGGCTTGAACTGTCCCATCAGTCCCACATCCGTGCGGCTTCCTGCATCAGCTGGTCCAGCTCTTCGGAAGTGCGTTCTTCCCTTGGGGAGGGTTCAAAAACCTGTCCATTTATGCCAGATCCATTGGTATGACCGGGAAGTAAATCGGGACACGGGGTAGAGGTGTCCTCTTTTGCTCCAGTCTTTCCATCAAAAGAGGACACGTTTAGGGGCTGTCCTTTTTTACTTTCCAGTCCCTGACTGGGTTTTTTCAATTCAGGACACTTATTCACACACATATCACGCGAGAGAACAGCCTGGTACAAATTGGAAGGTCTGGCACCAGTGGAGGTCTGACCGACCACCTCAACCAACCCCCTCGAAGCAAGCCTCTGGAGCGCCTTGCCGATAGCGGCCACACTTCCACCGCACAAGGCATCCGCAGCGAGGTCAGAGCGGCTTAGAGAGCGCGGATACGCAGCTCTAAGGCGTTGGAGCACCCGATCAACGATGGAAGCGGGACTGGCGCTATCGGTATCCAGCTCCACGTAGTCGGCAAGGGAGAAGGTGAGGTCGCTTTCGAGCTTCATCAGCAGCTTGGAGCCATCACGACCAGCTCTGGACTTCTCCACGGTGATGAGTCGAGCGTTGTAGCCGGTCTGCTCCACCTGTTTTTTGTCAGGCCGCCGCAAGCCCCACACCTCATCCACTGCGTCCCGGATGGCGGTGCTACCCCGAAACCCGCCAGTTTTGTTGGCGTGGTGGATCAGCAGGATGGTGCAGGCGGGGAACATGCGCCCGTTGTTGTTCGCCAGCCAGTAGATCGGGCTCGCAAACTCTTTCTTGTTTTCGTCGAACGCCGAACCCCTGCTGCAGCCAGTGATCGAGTCGATGATCACGAGCTTGGGCTGGTGCTTCTCGATCAGCTTGACGAAGCGGTAGTACCAGTTGAGGTCCCACCCCATCACCACCGTCACGGGATCCGACGGCTGGAACTCAAGATCACGAAGCTGCTGCTGAACCTGCACCTCAGATTGGTCGCCGTTAAGGATCAGAACGGGACCGGCTTCCACTGGAACTAGATCACCGCGCACGGAGAACGGAATCCCACGGGCAACGTGCTTGGCGATGGTCCAGGCGGACATGGATTTGCCATCACCACCAGCGCCGTGAATCATCACGGTGCCTGGGCAAGGCAGCAGATCCGGAATGAGGTACTCGAACTTGAGGTCCTTGTTGAGCAAGCTGTCCATCGCCATCTCGTCATCTTGCTGCTCGAACTGCATCTGAGCGATCAGCAACCGCTCCAGCGCACCAGCGTCCCGATAACCAGCTTCCAAGGCGAGCACGTTCATGGCGTGCGCCGCTTCCGCGGGGTTTTGAATCTGCTGGATCTCTTTCGCCCGCTTAATAACTTCGGCGTAGGTGATGACAACCTGCCGAATCCTGGTGACGTTATCCGCCTCAACACTTTCAACAACTTTCCGCAGATCTTCCGAAAGCCACATGCGGCCCGGAAGCTGCTGGTCCGCCATCCAAAAAAGCGTTCCGAGGCTGACTGGCCCCTTACGAAAGGACTTCCAGACTTCCTCGCAGGGGTTGCCGTCGGACCATTCCTGTGAAAATTCGGGATCTTCTGCAGACCAAGCGGACCACAGCGTTAGCCCTAGGTCAGTCGGCAGTTCCGAATGGATCGCCATCCCCACCTTGACCCAATGGTCCCGGCTGCCAGCGCCCTGCCCTGGAATGACTTTCAGCGCGGACTGAATGATCTCAGCAACCTCAGCCGGGTCTCGATCCGAGAAATCCAGCGCCCGGCGGTTCTTGATAAAGCCACCGTCCTGGATCTCCTTACCGGCGTGATCCCGCATCTCGGCAAGCAACCACTCAGGGGCGTCAGGAATCGCCTCCAGGTCGCCTTCAAAGCCGTAATGACCTTCCGGTGCCTTCCCATCACTGGAACCCGGATAAGCGCCGTAGATGACGCCTTGACGGCCCCACAGCACCTCGTAACCAGCGCCGGTATCGGACAACCCAAAACCCTTTACCGAGCCCCACAGCGCCTCAGGAACGCGGAAGAGATACTTCGCCGCGTTCGCCTTGGTCGAAGTAACGACTGGAGCACCCTCCAGCGAGTCTCCCCACTTCTTTTTGAGACGGCTGAGATTCCGATCCACGTCGAGAATCACGAGTCCCATGCTGCGACCGCCCGTAAAGACGCCCACCGCCTGGAACACATCAGGCTTGCGCTCGATCTGCAACGCCACATCCGAAGGCGCCATCACCTGGTGGTGGCTGCGCTCTAGCGGCGTCTTGCCTTTCGAGATTTTCCCGGACTGGATCGCCTGATCCTTGGCGTAGATGGGTGCATACGCCATCCCCACAGGTAGCTGGCGCACAAAAGCCAGCAGGTCCTGCGTCTTACCTTGCGACATGTTAGAGTCTCACATGAGAATGGAATCCGCGGCCCCGCAGCTCCCGCTGTAGGGCCGTTTTTTCATGGTAGCCAGCAGGTCAAGACCGTGTTACTGTGTTACTCGTTGGCACTCCTGCCGACCACACCAAACGACCCAAAAGCATGGCTTTCCTTTCAAAATCCGCATCTGCAGCCGTTACCGGCAACAGCACCGGCGGTGGTTACCTGAGCCTTTCCAAGCTTCCCGATGGTGGATCCGTCCGCTTCGCCCTACTCACTGACGAACCTCTGGAGTTCTACGAAGCCTGGGGCGCCGCCAACGGCACCAACAAGCCCTTCCGTTTCGACTTCGAGCCCACCTACGAAGACGTGGTTGCCGAAATGGGCGAGTTCGAGCCCCGCGAAGGACGCGGCGGCCCCAGCACCGCAGACGTGAAGTTCGCCATCGCCTGCCCGGTTTACAACTACGAATCCGGCAAAGTCCAAGTCCTACAGATCACCCAAAAGTCGATCCTCAAGGAAATCGACCAGATCTCCCAGATGGAGGACTACTCCAACCTGCTGGAGTGGGACTTCACCATCAGCAAGAAAGGCAGCGGCCTCACCACCGAGTACACCGTTCGCCCAGTCCCCCGCAAGAAAGGCAGCCAAGAGCACATCGACGCCGCCTGGATCGAAGCCAAGTCCGAAGGCTTCGACATCACCCGACTTCTCAGCGGCGGCAACCCCTTCAAGGCTGCTTGACATGGATGATGAAGCCCTATGGGATATAGCTGCTGCCATTCGCAGCAAAAACATCCCTGATGTCGATTTAGTGTCAACTCAAGAAGCCCTCTGGCGTATAGCGGGTCTTCTCGAAAACGTACACACAATCGTGCCTTTACTTGATGGTATAGAAGATCGCCTCTGCGAAATTCGGGACGAACTTAATACTTTGTCTACCATTCAAGAAGCACAAGGTTAAAAACAGTAAGCCCCGCCATTGCGCGGGGCCTTTTTACTGGAACTATGAGAGTGGGAAAAACTATTCAAATGGCCTCCAATACGCAAGACACACTGGCATCACTGCGTAAATGGAGGCTGGAACAAGACAACTCTGGCCCCTTCCGGGTCTACCGAGACATCAATGGCAATATCTACCATAGTGTTACACACATCCTGAAGGAAACAAGCGACAAAACCGGACTGGAGCGCTGGGAGGCTCGCCTGGGACCCGTCGAAGCAAGCTGCCAGCGCAACATTGCCGCAACACGCGGCAACATGGCCCATTCACAGGCTGAATACCTACTGAAGACTGCCCAACAGCTGGCACGTTCCACCGCCAACAAGCGCAACAGTATTCGCTGGGACGATCAAGGCCTGGCACGCATCCCGGTCCCCATCACGCAGTGGGCACTCAAGCGTGTAAGGCCGAACGTACCGCGAGTTGGCTGGAGCGCCTCAGGTTACGCCCGCAGCCTGTCCGACTGGATCGCCGAAAACGTCACCGAGATTTTTGCAAGCGAATTTTCAATCCACCATCCAGCAGGCTTTGCTGGAACGTGTGACGCCTTGATCGGGCTGAAGAATAACGAGCTGGTACTAGCGGACTGGAAGACCAGCGTGGGCCGCAAAACCACAACTGACAAAGACGGCTCGGAACGTCTACCACCCGGCCATTCATACATCGACCAGTGCGGTGCCTATTCACTGGGACTTAGCCACCTAACTGGACTAAGGCCAACTGGAGCAGCCATCGTGCTGGCACGCCGCTGCGGCAACCCAAACATTCACTACATGACGCGAGCCGAGTTAGATGAGGCAGAGCAGTCTTTCCTGGAACGCTGTCACAGATATTTCGAAAATCTCCATTCACAGCTTCAAGCTGAAGCCTCGGGCTAAAGCCCTCGGCGAAAGCCATTCACTGGAACGCCATTCAAGGCACGAGGAAGCAGGGCTGGGGCCTAGGAAACTTCGGCCCTGCTTCTCGCCACTCACAAGCGACTCTTGGAGGAAAGCGCTTATGGCATTCATAGTGTAGCACCCTAGGCTGGCACTAAAGCCATTCACAGGATGATTCTCATGAGTCTCATCGCTACGGCACTGGTACTGGTGGGGGTAGGGCTGGCACTGCGGGCGTTGGTGCTGATCGTGCCCGATAGGGAGCCGGGGGGAGAGACTTTACCTTCCCGGCTGCGGGTGATTAATGGCGGCAGAAAAGGCCCCCACCGCTAGGCAGGAGCCGAGACTGATCAGCTGGAGCGCTTGTGCTCACCCCTGCGGGGTTCGCACTTTTCTAGACGGCTGCGCTTTTCCTGCGTCGCTGCGCTTTTTCCGGGGCGAACCTTTAGCAGCCCGGACCCTATTCGCTGGAGCTTTGACCGCTTGCGGTGTGCGCGGAAAAACGCCCGTAGCTTGTGGAAAAAGCTCTGGCGGAATATCGGCGCCGCCATTGCAGCGCTGGCACGCCCGCCAGTACGGCACGAGCTCACGCCAGAGTTGCAACGGTCCCTCTTTACCGTGAGCCTGCTGGAGTGTTAGCAGGTCTGCCCAATCGCTCGCCTCGATAGTTGAGCGCTCAACTGCCCACCGCAAGTCGCGTAGGTGGCGCTTTTCAAGGCGCAGCGCTTCGCGCTCAGCTTCGCGGGCTTCGCGCTGGCGCCCCTTTGTCGTCCATTCGCCTCCCGTCATTCTTGAGGCTCCGCGTAGGCGGATTCGATCCGCTTGCTGCAGCAGTCACAGAAAAGCTCGGGATCCTCCCAATTCGCGTCGATCGCCACCAGTCCCCAGCCGTCCCGGCCGGTAGTGGTTGCGATTGATTCGCGCTCAGTCTTGGCACAAGCTGCGCAGCAGGCGCCGCCATCGTGAAACACGCCGAATAGCGGGTAACCGCCAGGCCACGCGTAGGGGTTGGCGCTCAGCTGATCAGCGAGTCGGAGGCTGCGTGATTGTGTTGTCATGGTTCCCTGTGGGTTGGGGATACCCTGCGACACTAGCACGGGCCGCAAGTCTTGCCAGCTGGCTCTGATGTAGTATTGTGGGCGAGCACAACACAGCCACACCATGGCACTGATCAGAACCACAGAACCGCGCGGCACCTTCCGCGTTACCTACGAAACCGTGACGGCAGAATCAGCCGAGCATGGCGACGCTGCAGAGCGTGGCTGGCTTGACTGGCGCGGCTGCCCTTGCGACGAATACCACGACAGCTGCTGGGACTTCCGCGACCTTACCGACCGGCTGGCAGGTTGCTACGCGGAAGGTGACGGCGACACAGTGCCGCGTTGGATCACACTGGATCCGCAGTCCGACTTCTGGCTCTCCCCCTTCTGGCGAGATCTCGCGGGAGAGGATGCCCTAAGCGTTACGGCTTCGGTCCACCGACCGGACTGGATCACTGACTCCAGCTGGATCAGAGTCTGCCGGATGCTCGGCTGGCGTTCTTGCCGCTGATGATGTAGTGTATTTCACGAGACCCAACCCTAAGGCTCACCCCATGACCCGTTACACCACCGAACAGCTGGCATCCTTCCCTTGGATCGTCAGCACTGACACACTGCGCACCGATCACCTGGCGGATGCGTACCTTGGCGTTTTTGACCGCTTGGGGCAAGACGTGCCGGAACCATTCCGCTCAGATCTGCAGCAGTGCGCTGCCTACGCTTCGGACCTTACCGGGCCCGAACCCTGCGACGCCTGGGAGATTGCGACCGCTTGGGCTTTTGACCGCTTAGGAGAGCTGGCACCGACCGGCTTCCACTTCGGTGCATCAGAAGGCGACGGCGCGTGCTTTGGCTTCTGGTTATCTAAAGAGTGGGCCGATGCGCTGGAGGAGCGTGGCATTGATTGCGAGGATTTAGCTGGCACGGCTGAGCTGATCCAGGCTTTTGAGGATCACGGCATTGAAGCCGAGCAGCTTTGTGATGCGTACTGCGGCACTGCTGACGGTTACAGCGAGCAACAGGCTGGCGCCGACTACGCTCAAACGCTGGCCGATGAGATCGGTGCGATCAATCGAGAGCTGGCATGGCCGCACACTTGCATTGATTGGGCCGATGCTTGGCGCGAGCTGGAGATTGGCGACGGTTACAGCCTGATCCGTGAAACTCCTAGCAGCTGGCACGTCGTCCGCAGTGTGTGAGCTGGCACCCCCACCGATCAACGGCCCGGCCAAACGGTCGGGCTTTTTCGCGGCGCTCGCTTCGCTCGCTTGCGAAACGTGAGAGCAGGAGAGCTTATCATTGGAGCACAGCAGTTTGTGACAGTAACCGTGGCGGATCTTGACGGCCAGGATGTAACCGAACCGCGAACCGTCGGCAACGATGAAAGCAAGCGGTGGCGCGGTGGACGTGGCAGCAGTGCTCAGGTTGAGCAGCGGGTTAACGCTTGCTATGCCTACATCTTGGAGGGTGGAACCCGTCGCCAGGTCGTTGATCGCCTCGTTCAACGGTTCAACATCAGCCAGAGAACGGGCCACGATGACTATGCAAAAGCGCAGGAGCTTTTAAAAGCCGAACAAGTGGCCACCAGGTCGGATTTGTTGAACCATATTCAAGCTTTGAGGCTCGCTACCGTGAAGCGTGCCCTGGCGAAAGGCCAGCTGCAGACTGTGGCGATGCTGCTCAAAGATATGGGCGCAGTGATTGGAGAGGCCGCGCCAGAGCAGCAGGCCGCGGCTGCCCCCACGCTCAATATCACGGTGGAGGACAAGCGCCAGGGTTGACCGCTGGCGGCTGTTGTGCTACAATATGGGAGCAACCGAGGGGAACCCTCCCATGCTCCGCAATCTCTCCATCTCTGATCTGGGCTACGGCTGCGCTATGGCGCTGACTGCCATAGCGCTGGTGTTTATGGGCTTTGACAACAGCCGCCAGCTGACACGCTGCCAAGCTTCCGGCCGATCGGCTGCCGAATGCCGGCTAGTTGTGCTCGGTAGATAAGCTCTGCTGATGTTACACAATGTGACAGCAGAGCCGCACCGCGCGGCTCTGCTGTGCTACAATACCAGAGAACAACACGCCACCACCCATGGCTACCATCACCACCGCCGCCGCAATTCTGCTGGCGCTCATCCTCCTCCCCCTACTCGTGCTGGCTTGGGCCAGCGAGTCACGCCAACAACGCGCCAAGCGCTGGCGCCGCGCTGGCCTGACCCAGCAAGCGATCGCCGACCGTCTCGGCTGCAGCCGCACCACAGTGCGACGACTGCTCGCGGGCTAGTACACACGCACTAGGGGGTAGGGTTCGGCGCTGCCAGCGGGCTAACGCCACCCAGGGAACCTACTGACATATCCTCAATTTCTTCTACTGTGCTAACCTAATCTTCTACTCACCTACAACCCCCATGCTCACGCTCGCCATTCTGCTGGCACAAGCCACCCCAATCACCAAAATCGGCAGTTCCTGCCCGTTCGGCTACATCAGCCAAGGCGGTTACTGCACACCAAGTGCTGCACTGGAACGCCGCACACAATCCATCACCCGCACGAGCGACTCCTGCCCGTTTGGCACCTACAGAGCTGGCAACTACTGCACGTGGACACCCCGCTACTGACGGGGGCAGGGGTTCAATTCCTGTAATACCCTAGAAAGTACCCACCTACATCAAAATGCCCGACACGGCTGGAGCACTCACCCTTCGCTATGCCCAAGGCGAAGTTTTCTCCAGCCGAAAACGCTTCCGGGTGCTGGTTGCAGGCCGCCGCTTCGGCAAAAGCTACCTCTCCTGCATCGAATTACTGCGTGGAGCAATCGAACGCCCGGGCGAAACCTTCTTTTACGCCGCCCCCACCTACCGAATGGCGAAAGACATCGCTTGGAAGGTGATGAAAAAGCTGGTCCCAAAAGCCTGGATCAAGTCAAAAAACGAAACGGACCTCAAGATCGAGCTGGTAAACGGCTCAACCATCGAATTAAAGGGCACTGAAAACGCAATGGCGTTGCGCGGCCGCAGTTTGGCTGGCGTGGTGCTGGACGAAGCCGCGTTTATGGACGCCGAGGTCTGGTTCGAGGTTATCCGCCCGGCCCTCGCCGACAAACAAGGCTGGGCACTGTTCATTTCCACCCCGGATGGCACAGCCAGCTGGTTTTACGACCTCTGGTGCTATTGCGAGGAGGGCGACAAGGACTGGCAGCGGTGGCAATTCACCACAATTGACGGCGATAACGTCCCACCGGAAGAAATCGAAGCTGCCCGCTCCCAGCTGGACCCCCGCACCTTCCGCCAAGAGTTTGAGGCCAGCTTCGAGAATCTCAGCGGTCTCGTTGCCGTCTCATTTTCGGACGACAACATTGACAAGGTGGTGCAAGATCTACCCGTTCTACCCCTACTGCTTGGGGTGGACTTCAACGTGGACCCGATGAGCGCAGTTTGCGCGGTCAAAAAAGGCGATGTTCTTTGGGTTTTCGACGAAATCATCATGACGGGTGGTGCCACCACCTGGGATTTATGCGAAGAAATCCAATCCCGCTACGGCGTGGAGCGCCGAATTATCGCCTGCCCGGACCCAACAGGCGGTGCCCGCAAAACTAGCGGCGTTGGCGCGACCGACCACAACATCCTCCGCAAGAGCGGTTTTACGGTTTCCAGTCCCCGCAACCCCTGGAAAATCCGCGACAAGATCACCTGCGTCAACACCGCCCTCCTCGACGCATCTGGAACCCGCCGCCTGTTTATCCACCCAAAATGCAAAGAGCTAATCAAGTCGCTCCGCACGTTGACCTATGCCCCAGGAACAGGTCTCCCCAATAAGAATCTCGGCGTCGATCATGCTTTCGATGCTCTTGGCTACTTGTGCCTTCAAACTTTCAACCTTGCCAAGCCCGAGTCACTCGGAAAAACCAACTATCGTGTGTGGTAAGCCTCCGGCATAGCAGATGGCCGCCAAAAAGCCCAAAAAAGGCCAAAAAAAGGTCGAAAAAGTGATGTCAGAGTATAAATCTGGCGCACTCAAGTCCAGTTCGGGCAAGAAAGTAACTAGCCGTAAGCAAGCCATCGCTATTGCGATGAGCGAAGCCGGCATGAGCAAGAAAAAGAGGAAGAAATAATGGCAAAACGCGGCCTTTACGCCAATATCCAGGCAAAACGCAAGCGCATCGCAGCCGGCAGCGGCGAAAAGATGCGCAAGCCTGGCACTAAAGGTGCCCCAACCGCCGCTGCCTTCAAAGCAGCCGCCAAAACCGCCAAAAAACGGAGGAAATAGTCATGACAGCTCTCGCAATCACTGCCGTTGATCGCTACACAAACGTAGTTGAATACACGGGCACCACAATGGACGCCGTAAACGAGTGGATCGAGGTACCTGCCCACTCAGGTAGCTACACATTCGCGGCCACTGTTACTGGTGGCGCCAACTTCACCCTGGCATTGGAGTGCAGTTTTAACGGTAATGGCAACTGGTTCACAATCGACACCAGTAAAACAATCAACTCTGACGGTCAATACGTCTACTTTTATGACGGCAAACCTGCCGCAAAAATCCGTATGAGGGTTGCATCTATCAGCTCGGGCACACCCAGCATTGTTCCCCACATTGCGGTTGCTTATCACGGTTAATGGCAATCCAAACGGTAAACGGGGGCTGTGTTCACATCGAAATTGATGCTGAAGACGGCCTCACCCATGCCACATTCGTCTTCAAGACACCGCAAAACCCCGAAATCATCGGCGGCTTCGTAACGATGCTGACCCAAGGCATCGAAGTACTGGTTCCTATTGCGGACCCTGACGACGAGGAAGACGACGAAGATTAAGTGCCAAAATAGGTACAAAGTAGGAGCCTAGCCGTGGTCTACAGCGCCAATATCCCGCCGACTGGAGCTGTAGTCAGCGAATCGCCGTTTGTCCGCAGCCTGGACGTAATTGCGATGATGCCGGACTGGGCGGTAATGGCAGCCGTAACCCGTGGCACGAACTACATCCGCGATTTAAGCGAGACATATCTACCGCAAGAACCCCGCGAAGACGACGACGCCTACCAAACCCGCGTAGACCGCAGCGTCCTTAGCCCTTACACCAGCCGGCTAATCGAAACCGCCGCCGGTGCAATTCTCCGCAAGCCCATCCATATCGAAGGTGACCCCTACTGGCTGGAGCTTGCGGAGAATATCGACGGCTTGGGCTCAAACATTAACGAGTATGCCCGCCGCGCACTGGTGAGCAGCATGACCTTTGGTCATAGCGCAATCTTGGTGGACTATCCGGCAGCGATGGGCGCGATGAATTTGGCGGAAGAACGCGCCCAAGGCCGCCGCCCTTATTTCGTGCACGTTGACGCCCCACAAATCTGGGGCTGGCGCAAGGAACCAATCACCAACCGCTTGCTACAGGTCCGCATTCACGATTACGACGTACGCCCACTGAACGAGTTCGGCGAAGAGCAGGTCGAGGAAATGCGCGTCATTTACCCCGGCCGCTACGACCTCTACACGCTGGGCCAAGACGTGGTGGAGTTCACCGAAAGCGGCGGCTACAGCTTGGACGAAATCCCCTTTGTACCGATCTATAGCAACCGCCGTGGTTTGTTGATGTCCCAGCCACCACTGCTGGACATTGCCAACCTCAACATCACCCATTACCAGCGCCAGGCCGACCTCATCCACGCGCTGCATATTGCCGCCATGCCCACCCTCGTCTTAGAGGGCTGGGACGATACGACTGGTTCAGCAACGATGGGCGTGAACTACGCCATCGCCATGCAACCGGGCAACAAGGCGTATTACGTGCAGTCTGACGCCAGTAGTTTTGACACCCAAATGGCCGAACTCCAGGCACTAGAGGGTCAAATGTCCACGCTTGGCGTCACCAAGCTTTTCGGCCAAAAGTTCGTTGCCGAGTCCGCCGAAGCCAAACGCATCGACCAAGCCCAAAGCAACAGCGTGCTTTCAATTATCAGCCAAGAGCTGGAAAGCGCCCTCAACCAAGCCTTTTCGTTTGCCGCGCAGTATGTGGGCATGGAACCACCCGAAATTACGATTGACCGCGACTTCGACTACTACCGCCTGATCGGCCAAGACGTATCTGTGCTGGCACAGCTCAACCAGATGGGCAAGATCACCGACGCAATGCTGCTGGAGATCTTGCGCCGTGGTGAGATTCTGCCAGACAACGTAAAGATCGAGGAAGAACTTGAGGCAATTACTCAGGTACAAGCCGATATGGTTGAGCCCGCAGTTACACAAGAGGAACCCCAGTCTTAAGTGCTAACCTAGAAAAGTCCAAGTAATACACAACCGTGCCTGAAGAACAGCAAGCAGTAGCCACTCCTGTGGAGTCTGCTGCCCCTCAGCCTGTGGCTGAAAGCTCCGATCTGGCCGCACAACTCGAAGCCCTTCGTGCGAAGAACCAAGAACTGATTGCTGAGCGCCGAAAGGACCGCGAGAACCGCGAAAACCTACAGAAACAACTGGACGAACTGCGTGTAGCGCAAGAATCGGCCAAAACTGCCAAGCTTGCGGAATCTGGCGAGTTCAAAACCCTTTGGGAAGAAGCCCAGCAAACTGTTGCCGAATTAAAGCAACAGCTTTCCAATAAAGAATCCGAAGTGGAACAAATCCGCCAAGGATTTACACAAGAGCAAGTGAAATCTGCAGCTATCGCCCAGTTATCTCAAGCTGGTGCACTGGCACCAGATCAGCTGTATCGTTTACTTCAGGAGAACCTACGCGCCAAAGATGGACAGCCTGTGGCTGTTGTCGGCGGCGTGGAAGTTCCGGTAGGCGAGTATATCGCCAACCTCAAAAACCCCGGCAGCGGTTACGAGCATCATTTTGCAGCCACGAACCGCGCTGGAATGGGCGTAACGAGTAGTGCTCGTGCCACCGCCCTCCCCGGCCAAAGCAACCCATGGATGAAGGACAGCTGGAACGTAACCCAGCAAATGATTCTTCTAACGAAGGATCCAGACAAAGCCCGAATCCTGAAAGCTGAAGCCGGTCAATAGCCCCTGTGGGGCACTCCCGTAAACCCACTTAGGAGCCCACAATGGCTGCCATTTCCGAAAACTACGGCGGAACTTTTCTGAGTGATCTAGTCACTCGCCCCGAGTTCCTCCAATACACCGCTGAAGGCATCTTCGAGCAATCGAAGTGGATCCAAAGCGGCATTGTGCAGCGCAACGCTGCTCTCGACGCACGTGCCGGCGGCACCCGCGTCCGCGTGCCTTTCTTCGACCCCATCAACCCCACCGAAGAGCAGATCACCTCTGCCGACGACTGGGGCACCTCTGGCGCTGGTTATCTGACTGCTCAAGGCACTACCGCCGACGAGCAGATTATGACCATCCTGCACCGTGGTTTTGCCTATGCCGCAGACGATCTGAGCAAGCTCGGCTCCGGCGCTGATCCACTGGCCCACGTCCGCAACCAGCTGACCGCCGCCATCAACAAACTGAAGACCGCCACCCTCAAGGCTCAACTGCTGGGTCTGTTTGGTGGTATCTCCGGCGCCGGCGTGCTTGGCCCCAACCAGTTTGACGGTTCGTTCGCTGGTGTCCCCGGTTCGATGACCGAGGCCAACTTCCTGAACGTGGCCAACATTGTGAAGGCCAAGGCCAAGCTTGGTGAGCGCGGCGACGAGCTGGACACCATCGCCATGCACTCCAACGTGGCGAACTACCTGCAACAGGTGGGATGCTGACCTTCAGCACCTCTGCACTGGCCGCAGCCGGCTCCGTTATTTGGGGTGGCGGTGGCGTGGGTGTCACGCAACCTGAAGTGGCCACATTTGCTGGCCTGCGCGTGGTGATCGATGACCAGCTGACCTATCTGACCGGCGGTACTGCCACCCACGCGGTGAAGTATCCGGTCTACATGTTCAAGTCTGGTGTTATTTCCGAGGGCATCCAACAGGATCTGCGCCTCGCCGCCGACCGCAACATCCTGTCGATGCAGGACATTGTGGCTGTGGACTACCACTACGGTTACCACGTGACCGGCACCAAGTGGGCCGCCGCTGGCGACAACCCCACCAATGCCGCCACCACCGGCAACCTGGCCGCCACCGCCAGCTGGAACCTCGTGTTCAGCACCACCAAGCAAGTACCCATCGTGCGGATGCTGGTGAACACCCCTCTGGACACCACCGCTTACGCCTGATCGGTCTAGCGACTAAAAAGGCCCCCAAACCGGGGGCCTTTTCTTTTGCTCAATTTTCAGCCAACCGCCGCTCTTCTTCCCGCTCAAACAACCGCTTGGTGTTGACGGTCATCTTGTACGAGCGCACGCAGAACTGATTCACGATCACACGCGAAACTTGTAGCTTTTCTGCAATCGCGGGCACGGTTTCACCAGCTTCCCGCAGCTTTTTGATTTGACCAGACACCTCTTCCCACTTACGGGCCGTCGGCTTGCTGGGCTTTGGTGCCGATTGCTTGACGACTGGTGTTTTATCGACCACCTTCTCTAGGGTGGGCTCACTAGCTTCACTGGAACGAGGTGCCATGAAAATGGTCCGCTTATTCGTACTACAGGATAACCGGCGATTCTTTGTAGACGTTCCGCACGATAAGTACGCGGAAACAAGCGCCGATTTTATTTTGCAAGGCGCAGAGGTTTACCACGCAACAGTTTTGGCCGATCCACCAAAAAGAAGGAAGCAACGCACTAGCGCTAGACTCAAAAGAGGACTGGTGTAAATCGTGGCCGCTGTCATCGACGCCACTCTGGGTGGGGCTTCGGCCAACTCGTACGTGACGCTGGCAGATGCTGACGCCTATTTCGAGACAACACCCGAATCCGCCAACTGGGACGACAAGACCAACGACCAGAAAAACCGCGCTCTGATTTCCGCCACACGCTGGATCGACGCGCTGAGTTTTTACGGCAAACGCTGCAGCGAGACACAAGCGCTGAAGTGGCCCCGCAAGGAATACAAGGTTGACGGAATCGAACTGGCCTGCACGCTGATCCCAGTCGGCATCGAGACTGCCACCTACGAACTGGCACGCGCCTTTGCCAACGACACCGATGCCATCACCGGCAGCACCGGCACCACGGGCATCTACGACGAAGTGGAACTGGGCGAACTGAAAGTCAAGTACAACAAAACCAGTCAAACCAGCGGCGTGATCAACAACGTATTCGACGTTTACCCTTGGCTCCAGACCTACCTCGGTCCCTACTGCATGGGTGGCGCTGCCAACTACGCCGTCCGCCTATTCCGAGGGTGATATGGGCCTAATCGACACCACCTTCGCCCCAATTCCCACCGCAGTCTTGGCTGACTGGGGCCAAAACATCACGTACATCAAAACCTACACACCACGCACTTACGATCCAACCACAGGCGAGATCTTTGGCTCCGACACCTCTGTGACGGTCAAAGCCGTTATCACGAGAATTAGCCCCCGCGAAGCCGAGGGTCTGTACCAAACAACTGATCTCAAGGTCATCATTGGCGCAAGCGAGCTTGGCACGTATTACCCAACGGAGGCAGACCGCATCCAGTACACCCAAGCTGGAGCAACCCGCGAGGCCAAGATCGTCGCCATCACCACCTATCGCGGCGACAACCCGGTGTACCACTCCCTAATCGTGAGGCCCCAGTAATGGCTAGAAACAGGGGTTTCTTAAACGAGCTGGACCGCTTAGCAGAAAACATAGACCGCATAGCGGTTGCCGCGTTTAGTCGAGGACCAGCACGAGCAGCAGAAGAAATTGTCGTGGATTTGCAAGAGGCAGGTCCCGTCTGGTCTGGAAAATTCTCCAACTCTTGGCAAATTGAAACCAGCGATGGCCGACGGACCGCCGGCCCTGGAGCACCGGGTTTACCGCAAAGAGTTCCAGCCCCATTGTTGAGCGGTCGGGGTTTTGCTTTTGACGATATTAAGTACACAATTTCTAACTATGCACCGTATGCGGATGAGGCGCGAGATTTAGTTGAAGGTGTATTCATCGACCCTGGAACGACTCCCCTAAAAGAATATGATCGCGGAACCCGCGTAAGCGGCTATCGCGGTGATCTTATTGGCGACGATGAGGGTCCAAACAGAAGCACCGCCCCACTTGACTGGTACACAACTTATGTACGCGGTGGGGCAATAGACAACCGCATCCGCATTGAATTAGACAATGAACTAGGGAGGATCCGACTATGAACTACCAAGCTATCCGCGCTGCCGTCGAAAACCCGCTTCTTACCGCTTTTAACGGGTTGACGCCTCCAGTACCTGTTTATTTCGACAACATCACAGCCGTTCCACCAAACACAACAACTGAGTACGTTCGCGTCAATGTTACTTTCGGTATTACCAACGAACCCACGCTTACCAGCAGCGTTGACAACGCTCGTGGAGCGGTTGTCATCCGTGTTTTCACAGAAAAAGGACGCGGCCCCGCCCGCAACCAAACCCTTCTGACCACAGCAGTAAACGTACTGGAAACACTGAATAACACTGCTAAGACAAACAGCGGCGTATTTTTCCGCGTTGGCGAAATCAACGGCCCTACATTTTCTTCTACTGAAGAGGCGCCCCATTTCGTGGGGCGGATTGATACGTCCTACGTTGCAACTGTGTTGTCGTAGGTAATGCTTAGTTACAGGCGCTAACCTGTATTAAGCCGGGCAGTGCCCGCCCAGAAAACCGCTAATTGGTACGCCCTATGGCCACCACCGTTCTGTCCGGCACGTCCGGCGCCCTCTACTACAAACCCGCCGGCACCACCGGCACCTTTGGCGAAAGCGACGTTTCCGTCGCCAACGACGAAATTACCGTTGCCCCCTACCTGAACTTCAAAGTCGGCGATCCCGTCCAGTTCAGCGTGGTCAACAGCCAAACCGGCGGTTCCGGCACCGGCACCCTGCCCGCTGGCATTTCCGCTGGCACCACCTACTACGTGATTGCGTACACCGCTTCCACTGGTGTGCTGCAAGTTTCCGCTACTGCTGGCGGCGCAAGCATCACTATCACTGACGACGGTACCGCCGCTGCTCCTAACGAGTTCCAAGTTGCATACGCCGACTACGCCGTTGTCGGCCAAGTCCGCGATTGGAGCTTTGAAATCAGCCGCGCTGAGATCGACGTAACCACCATCGGTCAAACCCCTGGTCAGTACGTGCCTTTCCGCAGCTACATCAGCGGCTTCGGCGATGGCACCGGCACCGCAACGGTCTACATGACCAACGAGGACGCCGCGCTCTCCAACCGCATGATCGAAGACGTGCTCCAGCGCCAGCAAACCGGCGCCGCTTTCAAGCTTTACACCGACCGTGTGTTCAGCGGCGGCACTCTTAGCGAAAGCCTGAGCCGTTCGATCGCTTTTGATGCAGTGCTGACTTCGGCCAGCCTAAACATCAACCCCGACGACGCCCAATCGGTGACCGTCAACTTCCGCCCCGCCGGCACCCCAACCTTCGACTTCAGCACTTCCGCCTGATAGTCTGCTGGTGCAGCAGGTTTAGCAACCCCGGCTTGGAAGCCGGGGTTTTTTATTTCTAATCCGCTACACTAGTCCCATAACCAATGAACTGGTATGCCCGTTCCTGTACGCGCAATAGACCGCCTCCGCAAGGCCGCAAACCTGGAGCCAGTCAAGAAAAAAGTAGAGCTGTCTGACGGCAGCACATTTGAAATGTGGGTGGCACCGCTGACGATGGCTGAGCGCGAACGCGCTCAAAAGCAGGCCAAATCCGACGACGCCAACGCCTTCGCTCTCCAACTGCTGATCGCCAAAGCACTGGACGAATCCGGCGCCAAACTGTTCAGTGCCGGCGAAGTGGATGTGCTGAAGAACGAAGTCAAGGACAAGGATCTCCAAGCCTTGATGCTGGCGATTTTGACCGACGACGCCGAGCCCATCGACCCAAAATCCTGAGCGCCGAACTCCGCAAAGACAACTGGCTCATGCTCCAATTTGGCGTCGCCAAGGAGTTGGGCCTAACCCTCACTGAAGTTCGGACGACCATGACCGCCGAGGAGTTACTCGGCTGGAGCGCCTACTTCCAGATCCTGAACGAGGATCAGCAGAAGGAGCTTGAAAAAGCCAAACGCCGCCGCTAACCCGGCGGCTTTTTTGTCGCGTAAACTGAAGTACCAGAGTGTGACGAGACGCCGTGGCTTACAGAGCCGATATTGAAATTGCGGTACGCGGCGCCCAAGAGCTTAAGCGTCTACAAAATGAAGTATCTGCGACATCTAAACTTGTAAATCAATTAAACAACTATCTCGAAAACATCGGTGACGGAGGTGTTGTACGCAATATCAATAATTTGCGTGACGTGGTGGGAAAAGCGGCTGCCGCTTTTAACGATGCAGCATTAGGTACAGACGAAGCGACTATTGCGGCTAAAAAGTACATCACAGCTACAGTTAGTTTAAATGCAGGTTTACGCGAGCGTGCCGAATTACTTAAACAGATAACAGAACAAGAACGAAAAGCAAAGCTTGCAGCGTCTGGTGTACGAGAAACTACGCAGTATGCAGGCCCTATCGGTCCTGGTCAAGCCTCTCCTGTAGCCTTAGCCTCACAACTACGCGGCAGAACAGAGCAAATTCTCGCCGAACGAAAAGGCGCAAAAGAACTGGAACAGGCCTTAGCAGCGCTTGAGGAAAAAAGGCGTTTGGAAGCAAACGCAATGCTGGATCAAAAAGCGGCTTCTGTGGCGTTACAGGCCGAGCGCAAAAAAGAAAAGTTTCTCGCTGGCGCCACTGCTTTTACGGAGCCTATCGGTCCAGGGCAAGCTTCGCCGACCGCCTTAGCTTCACAGTTAAGAGGTCGTACAGAACAGATTCTTGCGGAACGTAGAGGACGTGCAGAACTTAACGCAGTTTTACAAGATCAATTTGAAGCTGAACGACAGCTTGTTAATTCAAGACTTGATGCAAAAGCTGCTCGTGTCCAGCAATCTCTAGACCAGCAAGCTGCGGCTGCCGCCGAAAGCGCTACCCAGATCAAAAAGCTGGCCGACAGACAGCAAGAATTTACAGCTCGCACTGAAGCAGCTGCGCGAGCAGCGCGTGCTCAAACTGCAGAGTTTATTCGCCAACAGCGAATAGCGAAACAGATGCGGGGTTTGAGTACGCAAGCCCCTGAAGGAGGTTTTCCAACTGCAGGTCCCATGCTTAGCCCCGGTTTCCGGGGTATGCAACGCAGCGTCGGAAAATTCGGTGAAAACCTAGCTCTCGGCGCAGGCTTCCCACTATTGTTCGGCGGGGGCGCGGGATCAGTTCTTGGTTCGATCGCCGGCTCGTTTGTGGGTAGCGGTTTCGGAGGCCAAATTCTAGGTGGCGCTATCGGTCAAGTTCTCGACCAAGCTTTACTCAAAATTCGCGACATTGGCACA
>Ga0070751_1000517_pt1 | contig 24131 bp, 24 predicted proteins | sample VirMetDEL_Aug_28_FD_78514 | JGI IMG/M metagenome (GOLD analysis project Ga0070751, IMG submission 78514) | Aqueous microbial communities from the Delaware River and Bay under freshwater to marine salinity gradient to study organic matter... | ecosystem: Environmental > Aquatic > Marine > Coastal...
ACAGGCTATGCCGGAGGAGTATAAACACAAAGACCCAATCGTTGCGTATCGTAGATATGTAATAAATGAAAAACACTATGCCAAGTGGGAACAGAACAGAGCTAAACCTACATGGTGGACTACTAAGGAGGTAGCGTAAAATGAAATTTAAAATAATATTTAGTGCAGTAATGATAGCAATGATGGTTGCTATTGTTAGCTCAGTCAACATCACAATGGACAATATACAAAAAAATAAAGCAGGACTTACAAGGTTGAATAAATCTTTCCTGTCTCTCAGCGAAGAGTTTCAAAGCGTAGGTAGACAAGCAGAGTTAATAGAATCTACTAGAGAGAGCTATAGAAATTCTTTGGTTGAGTTATCAAATAGATTAGATTCTATGGATGAAACAAACTCAGAAATCTATCGTATCTTAAATGAGTTAGATGAGAAGTTAAACAAACCACCTATGCCTATTGTTTTAGAAAAACCTGTTGAACTTGAAACAACAGAAGAAATTGGAGTTAATGGAGGACTAGGTGTCCTAACCGGAACTCAAATTGTTGGGCAGCCTGAAACAAAAGAACTTGAAGTTGTTCCTTGTCCTAAACCAAAGGCAACAAGGAGTTTTGATTCTTATCTTTCTCGAATTACAATCAACAAAAAAATATCTTTTACTGTTATTTATGATGTTGTCTCTGGCCAAAGTACAAACACAAGGTACGATGGTGCAGTTCCAAGTAAACTAAAACGAGCAGTCGATAAATATATTTCTGAATTAGAATTTCCAGGAGAGATAACTGTACAAGGATGTACTCTACCTTTTACAATAAATATTTAAGGAAAATGACATGTATATTTATATGAACACAGAAAGCGAAACAAGAATTTTAACTCGTGATGAGTACAGAATTTTTTTAGATTTTACTCTTGATAACTATGAAGATATGTATTCAGAGAAGGTTGGTTATGAAGTAAATTATAATCCAAGAAAAGATAGTTTTACAGTCACATTACCATCTAATAATGTAATAAGTTTTGTTGATTTATTCAACGAAAGGGGTTGACTTTTTAGTCAGCAAGTGTATAATAACTAATGCAATAATGCCAAACCATAGGAGAAAATAAATGGCAATACAACAAGGAATAGCCTATTGGGCTAGTGTAAGAACACCTAATACCAAGTTCGAACCCTGTTATACAGTGGACTTAGTAGTAAGTGATGAGGTGGCAAATGACTTTGAAAGTCGTGGCTTCAGGGTTAAAGACCTGATAGTCAATGATGAAGTTGTTGGTCGGTCTATTAACTTTAAAAGAAAAGTCAATGGTCCAAATGGAATGGTTCGTAAAGCACCATTACTAATGGATGCTGATAAAGTTCCAATGGATGAAAACGTTGGTAATGGTTCTAAGGTTAGAGTTCAATACAATGAGTGGGAAGCCACTAATAAGTTTGGAACTTTCAAGGGCTTGGACTTTCAAGCTATGCAAGTAGAAGAATTAATTTCTTATAAAGCCGGAGACGGAGATGAGTTTGATTCTATCGAAGGTGGCGAGGAGTTCTAAATGATTATTACTATAAATAATGATGATGGTTCTACTACCTTTGATGTTAATAATATCAGCGATGATAGTATTAAACAAGAAGCTACTGTCATAGTACAAAAGGTAGGTAACCTACAAGTTATCATTGAAGCCTTAGACTTTGCAAGTCGTACACATCGTGCTAACTTAGAAGAACTTCTAAAAGATAGAGAGGAAGCAATCGTTGAAACAGCCCCTGCTCGTAATGAGAAAGGTCAGTTTGTTGGTGACGACCCTGATACTATTGAAGATGAATCTAAAGTAGTAAAAGAATCTTAATTCTAACCATGCTAGGACACAGATTAAATTCTGTGCCTAGCTTTTTTTTGGGTCAAACATGGAAAACAATTTAAAATTTGTAAAGTATCATCAGCCTTGTCCATCATGTGACAGTAGCGATGCCCTATCACTCAACGAGGATGGGTCTGGTAAATGTTTTAGTTGTCATAAGTTCTTTCCTAGTATTGATAAACAATCTACATTCAAATCAAACCAGGTAAAAACAAGTATGAAAGAAACAATAAAAGAACTGAATGCACATGGTGGTGTGTTCGCAAAGTTAACAGATAGAAACATAGCAAAAGAGACTGCTGAAAAGTATGGTGTCAAAGTTGTATATGACTCTAATGGTACGTTAGCTCAACATATATATCCTTTATATATTAACAATGAGCTTACGTCTAACAAAATTCGATACGTCAGAGATAAGAAATTTTCTTTTGATGTATCACCTAATGGTGTTGGACTTTTCGGTCAACAGTTATTCAAAGAGGGAGGTAAGTATCTTACCATAACGGAGGGAGAGTGCGATGCTATGGCAGCCTATGAACTACTTGGTAGTAAGTGGGCTGTCGTATCCGTTGTTAGAGGTGCAGCAGCAGCAGTAAAAGATATTAAAGAAAACCTTGAGTATGTAGAAAGCTTTGATAATGTTGTGCTTTGTTTTGATAAAGACAAACCGGGACAAGAAGCTGCTAAGAAAGTAGCTACCATATTAAAACCTGGTAAAGCCAAGATAGTAACTTTACCTAATGGTTACAAAGATGCTAACGACATGTTGAACAAGGGACTCTTCAAAGAGTTTACTAGTTCTTGGTGGGATGCAAAGGTTTATACTCCTAGTGGTATCATTCGTGTATCAGAAAAACAATCTGAGTTTCTTAATCGTGAAAGAAAAGAAAGCATTCCCTATCCTTGGGAAGGTTTAAATAAAAAACTATATGGCTTGAGACAAGGAGAGCTCGTAACTTTAACGGGTGGAACGGGTCTTGGTAAGTCTAGTATTACTAGAGAGCTTGAACATTGGTTAGTTAAAAACACTGATGATAATGTAGGTATCATAGCATTAGAAGAAGATTGGAAACGCACAGTTGATGGTATTCTTTCTATTGAAGCTAACGCTAGATTATACGTAGACCAAGAGAGAGATAAGTTTGATAAAGAAACTATCATGGATATGTTTGATAAGATATTTTCTAATGACAAAGTATTTATTCATGCTCACTTTGGAACGAATGAGATAGATGATATCTTTGCCAAGCTTAGATATCTCATTGTTGGATGTGATTGCAAGTGGGTAGTTGTTGACCATCTACACATGCTAGTCAGTGCATTAGCAGAAGGAGATGAAAGAAGAGCCATTGATAATATTATGACTAGACTGAGAAGTTTAGTTGAAGAAACCGGGGCCGGATTAATATTAGTATCTCACTTGAGAAGAGTTGATGGAAACAAAGGTCACGAAAACGGAGTTGAAGTAAGTCTCTCTCATCTTCGTGGGTCTAACAGTATAGGACAGTTGTCTGATTGTGTTATTGCACTTGAAAGAAACCAACAATCCGATGATGATTTAGAAGCGAGGACAACAAAACTTCGTATACTTAAGTCAAGATATACAGGTGATGTAGGAATGGCTACATCTTTAGTGTATGATAAAGACTCTGGTCGTTTAACTGAATACTCTGATGCAGAGTTAATGAGCAATGAGGAAGAAACCTTAATGCCTTTTTAGGAATATTTATGGAATTAGTTTTTGATATAGAAACAAATGGATTGCTTTTTGATTTCAAAGAAAAAGTTTGGGATGAGGAAGCTAAAAAGAACATTGAAATTATAAGACCTGCAGCCACAACTATCTTTTGTATTGTTGCTATAGACGAGAATGACAATGTATATTCATTTGAACCCCATCAAATTGATGAGGGTATTAAATTTTTAGCTGAAGCTGATAAAATAATTGGTCATAATATTATTGGTTTTGATATACCAGCTATTAAAAAACTTAAAGGGGTGGACCTGTATGAACATACAGAAGCTCTTGATACCTTGACCCTATCAAGACTTTTCCACCCCACCAGAGAGGGAGGTCATGGTATTGAAGCATGGGGTTATCGTTTAGGTGGTGTACAAAAAGTAGAGCATACAGATTGGACTCAGTATAGTCCGGAGATGTTAAAGAGATGTCAAGTAGATACTGTTATAAATAAAAAAGTTCTTGCAGCACTAAGAAAAGAAAGTCTTGGATTTTCTAAACAATGCATTGAGCTTGAACATTCTGTTGCTAAAGTAATTGCTGACCAACATGTTAATGGTTTTTACTTTGATGAAAAGTCAGCAACCTTTTTACTTAGTTCTTTAAATAAAAGAAGAAAAGAAGTTGAAGAAGAAGTACATAGAACATTTAAACCTAAGTGGGTCGATGTTAAAGAAGTACAACCTAAACTTAAAAAAGATGGTGAGCTTTCTAAATCTGGTCTATCTAATATAGAATACGAAGAACGAGTTAAAACAAAAGACCTTACTCCTTTTATGAGAAAAGAATTAAAAGAGTTTAACTTAGGTTCCCGTCAACAGATTGGAGATTATCTAAAAGACTTTGGGTGGAAACCAAAACGTTTTACTCCAACGGGTCAACCTATTGTAGATGAGGGTACATTAAAACTAATAACTCATATCCCAGAAGCTAATTTAATAGCTGAGTATTTATTACTACAGAAAAGAGCAGCTCAAGTTGAGTCTTGGATAGATGCTGTTGAACTGACGGGTAAAACAGATAGTAGAGTACATGCTAGTGTTATAACATTAGGTACAATTACTGGTCGCATGGCACATAGAAGTCCTAACATGGCTCAAGTACCTGCTGTTTACAGTCCTTATGGTAAAGAGTGTAGGTCTTGTTGGACTGTACCAAGTGGATATAAACTTGTAGGTGTAGATGCAAGTCAATTAGAATTAAGAATGTTAGCACACTACATGGCTGACGAGGATTATATAAATGAAATTATTAATGGAGACATTCACACGACTAACCAAAACCTTGCAGGACTTGAATCAAGAGACCAGGCAAAAACTTTCATCTATGCCCTCATTTACGGGGCCGGAGATGAAAAGATTGGAAGCGTTGTTGAAGGAAACAGAGAAGAAGGTAAGAGATTGCGAGAACGCTTTCTTAGTGGTAACCCTGCATTTAAATCTCTTAAAGGAAGGATTGAAAGAGCAGCAGGGAAAGGATTCCTCAAAGGGGTAGACGGTAGAAAAATATTCTTACGACACAAACATGCAGCATTAAATACTTTACTTCAGGGTGGTGGTTCTATCCTTATGAAACAAGGATTAGTCTTACTTGAAAAACTTTTAAAACTAAACACGATTGATTATAAGTTTGTTGCTAACATTCATGATGAGTGGCAGATAGAAGTTAAAGAATCTCAAGCAGAATTTACAGGTCAACTTGCTGTTGATAGTCTTATCAAAGCAGGTGAACATTTAAAGCTTCGTTGTCCTATGGATGGTGAATACAAGATAGGAGAAAATTGGAGTGAAACACACTAATAATTTTAAATGGAAATACACGGGTAGAGATTCTAATTACAAACCAAAATTTACAAGACAGCTAGAAGAACCTTTAGATTATGTTTTATCATTTTTAGACAGTAATAATATTAAATATATTATTGGAAAAAGTAAAAGTTTAGCTATTTATAGTCGGTTACATAAATTTAGATATTACTACACTACAGGTAAGTGGTCACTAAATTCTGGTAATAAAAACATTAAAGTAAATAATAAAAAATATTATTTATCTAAAGGTATTGAAGATTTTTATGAAAGATTTTTTATTAAAAATTTAGAAAAAGAAAATAATATATCTTATATTAAAAAAATTGGTCTTAAAAATTATGGTTACCCTCGATATGAATATGATTATATTCGTACAGTAATTGGTGACGATAAATCTAAAGCTAGAAATTTTTACTTACTTTACTATCATTACAAGGATGAAAAGTTTTGTCCGTTTATAAATAGAGAAGGTATAAAATGGATTCAAGATACAGATGAATATATTAACTTTGAAAAAAATAAAGATACTATACAAGCTTATGTTGATGTATTATTAAATAAAGGAAATTCAAATGAAACCCACTAAAGAAAACAGAAAAAAGTTTGATATAGACTTAGAGTATGGTACAATCAGAGAAGATAAAGTAGCAGAAATGCTTACCAATAAAAAGGTAGAAGTTAAATCTGAACGTGGTATGTGGATGAAGACGGGCAACATAGCAATTGAATATCAAAGCTATGGCAAACCCTCTGGCATCAAAGCAACTGAATCAGATTATTGGTTTCACAATCTTTGTATTGGAGACAATGAATATTGTACACTTGTTTTTAAGACTGATGTTCTTAGAACTATTGTTGATAAACTTGATACATTTAGAACTGTATCTGGTGGAGACCATAACGCAAGTCAAATGTACTTAGTTAATTTACAAAAGCTTTTCTCATCTGATGTGATTAAAGCATTTAAGGAGTTTGAAGATGGCAAAAAAGAAAACAGTTGATACAGTTGTAGAAGATATTTACTCTACTATTTCAGCCTTAACCAAAGGCCAGGATATAAAACTAACCGATAAAGACTTAAAAGTATTTGGTGAAGACATGGCTGATGCCTTAAAACAATGGGCAACACCAAGAGGTGCAGATAAAATTAATATTAATACTCTTCGTATGTCTAACATCGGTAAACCTCAACGACAGTTGTGGTATGATATGAACTTAAAGAAAGAAGGAATCACTGAGTTTGAACCTAGTACTTTGATTAAGTTTTTATACGGACACTTGTTAGAAGTATTGGTTTTATTTTTCGTTAAACTATCTGGACATAAGCTAGACTCACAACAAAAAGAAGTATCAGTTAGTGGTATCAAAGGTCACATGGATTGTAAGATAGATGGTGAAGTAGTAGATGTAAAGACTGCTTCTGGTTTTGCTTTTAAGAAATTTAAAGATGGTACTCTTGTAGAGTCAGATACCTTTGGATACTTAGCCCAACTTGCTGGGTATGAAGAAGCTGAACAAACATCTAAAGGTGGGTTCTTGGTTTTAAATAAAGAATCCGGAGAGCTAACTTTATTTAAACCAGAAGAGTTAGATAAACCTAACATCAAAGATAAAATTAAAACAGTCAAGAAAATTATTAAAAGAAAAACACCACCTATCTTTTGTTATGACCCTGTTCCCGAAGGTAAGAGTGGTAATATGAAACTTGCAAGAGAATGTAATTGGTGTCCTTACAAACATGAGTGTCATAAAGAATCAAATGATGGTCAAGGCTTACGAGTTTTTGAATATGCTAAAGGGCCAGTTTACTTTACTGATGTACAAAAAGTTCCAAATGTTCAGGAGATACTATGAATGGTAGAAAAGCAAAAGCAATTAGAAAAAAATCTTTAGTCTTATTAGTTGATTGGGTTAAGACTTTAATCCCAGAAGAAGAAGCAAACAAACTTACATTACAACAAGCTTATGATTTAGTTCCAAAAGAAACACATGTTTTTGCCAATGGTAAATTTATGTTATCATCATTTTCTTTGAAATGGATTATTCAAAAAATTAAAAAATTAATTAAAACTAAAAACTTAAACGACATAACTGTCAAGGACTTAACAAATGAAATCTGATTTAGAAAAAGCAATCATAGCTATGGGTGAAGTATTAAAAGAAGAAGGTGAATCACTAGATGGTTTTGATAACCAAACACTACAAAACTTATCAACCTTGTTAGCTGCACATGTTGAAGACAAACTAGATAGGGTAGTTCACTAATGCCTAAGAGAGTACCAAGAAAACCCAGACCTAAAAAGGTTAATGTTCCTAAAGGCTATGATAGTACATGGGAATATAATATACACCAAACAATTTTAAAAGATTGGGCACATCACTTTGAAGCTATCAAATATATTATTGACAAAAAATATGAAGTAGATTTTGTTAAAACATTTCAAGATAAAACTATTTTACTAGAAGCTAAAGGCCGGTTCTGGGACCACGCTGAGTATAGTAAATATGTTTGGATTAGAAAAGCTTTACCAGAACATATGGAGTTAGTCTTCTTATTTCAAAAGCCTTTCTCTCCTATGCCAGGAGCCAAGGTAAGAAAGGATGGAACAAAACGAACCCATGCTGAGTGGGCTGAAACAAATAATTTTAGATGGTACAGTGAAGATACACTACCGGATGATTGGAGAAGTGATGAGCTATAAATTTAACGAAGGATATATACTACAAGAACTTAAAGCATACATTGATGGTACATATAATGAACACTATGCTTCTGATAAATACCAAGCAACAGATATAATTGTTGACTCTGGACATGGGGAAGGTTTTTGTATTGGAAATATTATGAAGTACGCTAAACGCTACGGAAATAAAGAAGGAAAGAACAGAAAAGATATATTAAAAATATTACACTATGGTATAATTATGTTAAACATACACGACATGGAAACAAACAATGATTGAAAATAAAACAGGAATTAAAGAATACCTCGGTATTAAAATTAATTACAGTAATGAAACTCTACTAGATAAGTTTAGTCTTGACACAGTAAAAGATAGATACTTATGGGATAAAGAAACACATGCACAAGAAGCATTTGCTAGAGCAGCAGTCTTCGGAGCAACTTACAAAGGGCATACAGATTTTGAATTAGCTCAAAGATTGTATCACTATGCTTCTAACCTTTGGTTTATGTTCTCAACACCGATACTTTCTAACGGAGGAACAACAAGAGGTCTTCCTATTAGTTGTTTTTTAAATTATGTTGGAGATTCAATTGATGAGTTAACTGACCACTTTAAAGAAAACGCAAACCTCGCAAGTTCTGGTGGTGGCATTGGTGGATATTGGGGAGATATTAGAAGTAATGGTATTTCTACTTCTAGAGGAAGTAAATCTACAGGCTCTATTCCTTTTATGCATGTCGTTGATGCAGAAATGTTAGCCTTTAATCAAGGAACAACAAGACGTGGTAGTTATGCAGCGTATACAAATATTTCTCATCCGGAGATTGAAGAGTTTATTAACATGCGTAAAGAATCTGGTGGTGATATCAATCGAAAGAATCTTAATCTTCACAACGGTATCAACATTACCAATGAGTTTTTAAAAGCTGTTGAAGAAGATGCAGACTTTAGATTGATAGACCCTAAAACTAATGAAGCTGTTAAGATAGTAAAAGCTAGAGACTTATGGTGGCAAATATTAAACGCTAGGGCAGAAACAGGTGAACCTTACATGGTTAATATAGATACATGTAATGAAGCTTTACCTAAAAACCAAAAAGATTTAGGTTTGGAAATCAAGCAGAGCAATCTTTGTTCTGAGATTACTCTTCCTACAAACGAAGAAAGAACAGCAGTATGTTGTTTATCTTCAGTAAACTTAGAACACTTTGATGATTGGTCAGAGAATCCAATGTTTATAGATGATTTAATAACCATGTTAGATAATGTACTTCAACACTACATTGATAACGCTATTGATACAGATAATTTAGGAGAATACAATGCAAATTTTAAAAGGTTCAAAAAAAATATTAAAGAAGGTAAAAAAAGTTTTACTAAATCTGCCTACTCTGCTTACAGAGAAAGGTCGTTGGGTCTCGGTGCGATGGGCTTCCATGCGTATCTCCAATCACGCAACATACCTTTTGAAGGTATCTATGCTACAGGGTTTAATTACAAAGCTTTTAAACACATTAAAAAACACGCAGTGGAAGCAACTAGACGACTTGCTGATGAACGTGGTGAGTCACCTGATATCAACGGTAGTGGCTCTCGTAATGCTCATTTACTCGCTGTTGCACCTAACGCTTCTTCTAGTATTATTTGTGGTGGTACATCTCCTTCGATTGAGCCCTATCGTGCTAACGTTTATACGCACAAAACTCTCAGTGGTTCTTTCCAAGTTAAAAATAAATACTTAGAAGAGTTACTGCAAGATAAAGGAATAAAAAAACAAGAGTTGGTAGATGTTTGGAAAGACATTGCAGCTCATGAAGGTTCAGTACAGCATCTTGATATATTAACTGATGAAGAAAAAGAAGTATTTAAAACTGCTAATGAGATAGACCAGATATGGATTGTAGAACATGCAGCTAAACGTCAAGAGTTTATATGTCAATCGCAGTCTGTTAATCTTTTTTTTACACTTCCAAGTGCAACTGAGTCACAAGAAGTTCATGATGAATACATGCAGTACGTTAGTGATGTTCATTGGTATGGGATGAACAAACTTAAATCTTTATACTACTTCCGGTCTAACGCTGCTCGTAGTGTAGAAAATGTAAATCTTAAAGTTCAGCGTATTAAATTAGATGATGCTGAATGTATCGCATGTGAGGGATAAATGAAACAATCAGAATTTGATAAGGTGTTTAGTCAGAAGTTTTCTGGCTTTACAAGTAGGATGTGGTTAGATTATTGTGATGAAAATAATAATCCATTCGCAAAAACAAAAGATTACGCAGGATACGTAATTGAAAATTTTAAATATTTAGTTAAGAAATTTAACAAGGAGAACATATGAGCTTACTACACCCAAGAGACTACTACAAACCTTTTGAATACCCATGGATGTACGAGTATTACAAGTTACAAAATCAAATGCACTGGATGCCAGAGTCAACACCATTACATACAGATGTAAAAGATTGGCAAGATATTACAGATTCAGAACGACATTTATTGACACAAATATTCAGATTGTTTACTCAATCAGATGTTGATGTGGGTGCAGGTTATATTGACAAGTACATGCCTTTGTTTAAAAAACCTGAAGCAAGAATGATGATGAGTTCTTTTGCTAACATGGAATCAATACATCAAGATGCTTATAGTTTGCTTCTTGATACAGTTGGTATGCCTGAGATAGAGTATAAAGCTTTCTCAGAGTATGAAGAAATGGCTAACAAACATGATTATGTTGGAGATTTCAAACCTCTTAAGTCTGATAAAAAAACTATTGCTAAAACTTTAGCAGTCTATTCAGCCTTTACAGAAGGACTACAGTTGTTCTCAAGCTTTGCAATCTTGTTAAACTTCCCAAGGTTTGGTAAGATGAAAGGTATGGGACAGATAGTTACCTATTCAATTAAAGATGAGTCTATGCACGTTGAAGCCATGACTAAATTGTTCAGAGAGTTTATTAAAGAAAACATAGAAATATGGACCGATGATTTTAAAGGAGAACTCTACCAAATTTGTAGAGAAATGGTAGAGTTAGAAGATAAATTCTTGGATTTAGTTTTTGAAATGGGAGACCTTGAGGGTCTAACAAAAAAAGATATGTATGCTTACAACAGATACATAGCTGATAGAAGATTGTTACAGCTCGGTCTTAAAACAAATTATGACCAACGTGAGAATCCTTTAGAATGGATAGACGAAGTAATGGGTGTAGAGCATCAAAACTTTTTTGAGGGCCGGGCAACTTCTTATATGAAGGCTGGGTTAAGAGGTAGACAAGATAAAATAACTTTTTCAAAATTGGAGAGTAATAATGGTTAATAAAAATGAAGCAAACTTAGTAAGCTTTAAAGTTTTGTTGACACGAGATAATAAAATAGTAACTGAATTTAGTATGTTACCCCTCGAAATGGTGGATGAAATATTTCCACTAGACGAGAGAGATGTAATTAAATCTATATTAAGAAACGGAAAGTATAAACTTTCTGACTTACATAACTTCTTTCAAAGAGAGTTAAACGTTTTAAAGTAACTGTTTTATTTCTTAACTAAACTACCACCAAAGTACATACCTATAATTGCTGATACAAGGTTTGTATCTAGTTGTGTTATTACCAAGCCTTGAAAGGTTACCCATTGAAATACATCTCTACCATCTGTAAAAAATAAAAACCCCGGTTGAAATAATGTGTATCCTACTGTTACATCTACATCTGGATAGTAAACAGCTACCAGTTTAGGTAGTATAACGATTGCAAAGATTGCAGATAATGCTATGACACGTCTTGTCCATTGAAAGCCTTTATCTTGTACGTTCCTTGCAGACTCTACAGCTTTAAGTTGGAACTCGCCCCTTGTAATCAACATCTTCTGCTCATCTTGTTTAGCCTTCATACGTTGAGACCATAGACTTAATAAACTACTAAGAAGAGTTGAGCCAAGCATTGTTATAATTTCAAAGGGGAACATATTATGTATCTATTGTTAAAGTTGATTCAAGTAAATCGTTAACAGAGTCTATTAAATATTTAGGAACATTAGCCCCTAATATATTATCTTCGTTATGTGCAATCATAAAAGATTCTATTAAGTCCTCGTATAAGGGCCGGAAGTCTTCACGTTTTAACCAAGGTTCGTTACATCTTGTACGGGCTTTACAGTCTATACGATATGCTGTGTCTAGTTGTTTTTCTGTGTATAAAAGCATTATTATTTTAGTTTATCTCTTTCAGCTTCAAGGTAACGTTTATAATTTGTTCGTTGTTCGGGTGTCATTCTTTCTATTTGTCTTGCTCTATCTGCATATTCTCGTTCATCAAAAACGTCATGAATATAATCATGTTGTTGGTCTACACTTGCATAAGTATCAAACAAATTACCACCAGTAGTTTTGTAAACTGCAGCATCTACTCCTCTAGCCAATCTTGTTAAAGGATTACTTCTATCAGATTGCATTCCTCTATGCATATACTCATGTGGCTCTGTAATTTTTTTCATTGAGTTGTCTTTAGTCGATGCTAATAATAACTCATCGTCTTTTGGCATGTATGCTCCAAGAATAGCAGGACTATCTTCGTCAAACTGTCCTAAAGATTTATCTTTTACTGAGTATTTAGTGTTAAAAACAGCAGAGTCTGGGTCAGTTGCTCTATAAATTTTTGGTCTTGTACCGTACTCATCTATACCTTCTCTACCTCTTATTTCAAAACGGTCATTAGTTACTACACGTGGGTCATATTCTGGGTCTCCACCATGAAACCCTCTACCTTGTGGGTCATTTCTTAAAGCAGCTTCACTCATTTTTTCAGCATCTATTTCTTTCTTTAAACTAGTTCCTTCTTTTATAGGTAAATATATTTTTCCATTTTTTTTAATATAATTTTTTAATACTGAAGTAACATTACTAGGTAAATAACGTAAATCTTTTTCTAAAACAAAATTAGATTGTGTTTCAAATAATTTTACTTCTTCACTTAATTTTTGAGCTCTCTTGTTTCTATCTTGTAAATTTCTTAAATGAGCTTTTTCAGCCACACCATCATTTGGATTTTTTTTGTAGTCGCCATAAGTTCCTGGTTTTAACCATTTATTGTTAATAGCTTCAGTAATTTGTTGAGTTGTTCCTGTTTCAAAAAGTTTTCTTAAAGTGTCTAAGTTACCGCTACCAATATGATTTCTCATTTTACTTTTAGAATTCATAATAGTATCTAAAAAATAATCTAGATTAGATTCATTAGAATCTTTTAAATTATTATCTTTTAAAAATTGTTGATATCCGTTTTTATGTGCTTTTGTTGTAAGTTGGAACAACCCTTTACCTAGTTTACTATTGCCTACTTCTTGTTGTTTGTAACTAAAAGTACCTTCATAAGGTAATCCTTTGCTTTTTTGTATGGCTGTTTCCTTATCTATGTTAGCCATAATTCCAACAATAGCTTCAGTTCTTAAACCCTTTTCTTTTAAATGATTATAAATATCTAATTTGTTTTCTTGTACACTGTGTTTACCACCATGTACAAAGCCTAAACGTTTAACACCCCGTTTTTTCTTTTCCATACCACCATACTCATCTTCTTGAGGTAGTCCTACTTCTGATTGTTGTTGCAGTGCATACAGTTCATTCTCTAAAGGAGTAGTCCCAGTCACTTCACTTTGAGCCATACCACCAACTATAAAGCCTTGACGGGGTGTTCTAGTTTCTTCTTCTTCTTCGTAAGGCTCACCCGTCAACGGATTAATCCTAGTCTTAGGGTCGTCTTTAACTTGAGGAACGATGTAACCACCTCTAACATTTTGTTGTCTAGTGTCTGCTATAGTTTTAAATCTATTAACTTCGTCTTCTAAGTTTCTGTAAAGTTCGTCTAGTTCTTGTTCAGCTTCATCTTTACTAAGTTTTCCTTGACCATAATCTTTTTGTATTTTATTTACAGCTTTTTTACTTGCTGCATAGAATCTTCTAAACTCCGCACCCTTAATACCTAGTAACTTTGAGACCTCTGTAGGCTGTAGTTTAAAACCAAACACACTCATAATAGCTTCAAAGGGTGTATAAGTTGTACCATACTGAGCTTCTGTACCTTCTTTAGCTCTTCTAAAAGCTTGAACAATTTTCTTAGAACCAAATGTTTCACCGAATGGGTCATACTTATCAATAGCTGTCATATCAGCACTAGGTTTTTGTAGTGCTGTAAATAATGGTACAGAGAAAGCTGTGCTAGGTATGTTAGGAGTTAAACGACTAAGTATGTGTTGTAATTTAACTGCATCATCATTACCTAATCCTAGACCCTCAATCTTTTGCAATGTAAAAGGGTCAACTCCTGTCATGATAGGTATCATAATTTCACCAATAGCACCAAAGCTAGGTGTTAAAGTTGTTGGAAGTTTTATAGACCTATCATCCGTAAATGGAAGAGGTATACCAATACCTTTTTCACCAACAGTAAATACATCACCACCTGGTATAAATCTTTTTACATCTATATACAAAGGTATCTCTTCACCCTTTGCTGTTCTTCTTTCTGATGCAAAAGGTAACTTAATAGTAGTAGATGGGAGAAAAGGCATTCCAAATAACTTTTGTTTCATCTCTTCACGCATCACTTCACGTTCAGCTTCTTCATCACCAGGTCCAAAAGTCTTACCTGCTTCGTTTAATAGGTGTGCACCTAATGACCACTTAGCAAACTTCCAAGGTCTTTTAATTGCTGCTTCAGCTAGTAAAGGAATAACCCTATATGTATAAGAAAGAAAAGGTGTTGGAAATCTTCTCATTGCATTAATAAAGGGAGCATTAATATCATAATCAATAAACCATTTTTTAGCATCTGCTGCAGCTTCTGCGGGACTCATACCTTTAGAAAGTCTGTCCATAAACAATCCCATTCTAAACGCTTGGTCTTCAAGCTGATAAAACTTTTCAAGCTTACCAACTGTCATATCGTATCCTTTACTGCTTAGTTTTCCAAAAACTCCTGCTGAATATTTTTGAGCATTAATAATCTCAGGTGCTGTTTCATCTGAAAGTTTTCTAAGAATATCATCACCAATTTCTGAGCTCTGTTTTGTTAGCTCTCGGCTTAACATGTCTGAATTAAATACACCATGCTCATCAGCTAGTTTAAATAACGTTGCATCTTTATCTTTACGTAAACCTTTTTGTAGTTCTGAAAATCCCCGGCCCATAAATTTATAGTTAGCATCTGCTAAATCATAAAGAATAACATTTGATACAGTGTTATTAACGTGCACAACTGGATTCCATGCAGTCTTTGTTTTTTTCCAAAGTCTATTAACTGCAAGATATCCGTTGAGTACACCATCACCATCTTCTTTTAATCTTTGTATTCTTGTTAAATCATCAAAAACTTCTTTAGGTACATACTTACCAGCTAACTGCCCATATTTTTTTATAGGTTTACCTTGTACTTTTAGTGTTTGGTTTAAAGCATCTTGAGGTACTTGTACCCAATCGTCTGCTTGAATTAATCCTTTAGATATTTTATCTTCAAAGCCTAATCGACTTAAGGAAAGAACATCATCTTTAGCTATGTTCTCATAGATTTTAAACGTTGTTAAATCGTTGGTCATTAATCGACCTGTCTCAGCAATATTGAAAGAAGCATCTTCAATCTCACCCATTTCTTGACGTTGTTTTTTTGTATAATCTTTCCTTAAACTAATTTTTTGTGTGCTTTCAAGTTTAACAAGCTCACCATCATCTGCTAAAACTTTCCAATCCCTAACATCTGTAACTGTTTCATTTAGTTTATAGTTTGCAATATTATCTTTACGTTGCTTTTCAACTTTATTAAGAATCTTTTGATAACTAACTTTGCTAACTGTAGATGTTAAAGGTACAACTTCATAATCATCATAGATACCAAAGTTTTTACTACCTGGTTTTAAACTTCTAGCATAAGCTGCTTTAGTAATATTCTTAGTATTTTTAATTCCTCTAGCCCTTAACTCATCACCAATTAATTTTATTTGACGAGCTGCTTGATAACCCTTTTTACTTATATCTTTACTTAAGTATTTTTCGTATGTTCTTTTAAGATAAGTATCAGCATTTTTATTAAACACTTCTTGACTTAGCAAACCAGCATCTACCATATCTTGTCCAGCTTTTTTAATAACATTACGTGCTTTAGCAGAAAAACCGACTAGCTCTGGAACATCATCTATCTCACCAGTTATCATTCCATTTAAGACTTTTCTTTGTTCGGGTGTAAGTGTTTGTGTTTCTTCTACAATTTCAGCAAACTGTGTTGCAAGAGTATTGACCTCTCCTGTACTTGCCTTTAACACATCAGTATATCGTTGAGGTAAACCATAGTTATCAACTATACCTCTTGACATAATATCTCCTATAGTTCCAGACTCAGTAGATATTTTTGATATAGCCTTAGTACCACTAACACCACCAAGAGCAAAGAGTAATCCAGCTATAATCTTTTGAGCTTCAGTAGCTTCGGGGTCATTAAATGCATTGTATCCACCTACACCGGCTGCAACACCTACAATTCCAGAACCCCAATTTTGTACAGCCACATCCCAAAGTTTATCTCCTGCTACATTAGCGTAAAAACTTTTTATGTCTTCACCCATAACATCAGCCTTTTGACTTTGTTGTTCGGCAACAGCTTTACTAGCTGCTTCTTCTATTTCTTCAGGAGTTAAAGCTTTGCCTTGTTGAGTTAGTAAAGCTCTGTCTTGAACATTTCTTTTTTGAATATCAGACGAGGATGGAATTATAGGCTCTCTACCTAAAGCTTTAGTTATGCTTCGTGCAACTGCTGCACCACCTAATCCTAACACACCACCTGCTGTTACACCTGTGGCTGCATTTAAAAGTCTGCTTTCTCCCTCACCAACATAAGACATACCTGCATAAGCCCCACCTAGCCCTGCTCCGTACTTAGCAGCATCAGATAAAGATTTAGATTTTTTTATCCAACCTGCTAAAGGTATCCACCCTACAGGGTCTAATGCAATTGCTGAACCTAAATAAGATTGAAATGCTTTATCACCATACTCAGGATTTTCAAAGATAGCTTTTAACTTTTCATCTTTATCTTTAAGAGTATCTAATAAACTAGACTTTTTAGTTAGCTTTGCATAGATTTGTTGAAGTCCTCTAGAAGAATCTGACATACCCATTTTCATTGCATACTTTACAGCTTGTTGTTCGCTTAATGCTTTTGAACGTGCAGGGCTTGTCAAGTTACCTGTAGTAACAAGTTTTGGTATATTAGTTTGTTGTAAACTTAGAGTTACAGCTTGTGGTGTTTGCGAAAGCTCTCCAAGAGTGGTAAGTTTTATTGCCACTAATTATTCCTCAGTTTCTGTTTCGGATTCTCCTTGTGCAGCATTTCCCATAACAACTGCTGCTCCTACTGGTATTCCCCATTTAGCCATTGTTTTCATTGAAGGAACATAACCTGCTAATTGAGCACCTTTAATTTTAGCAAAGTTTTTAGTAAACTTACCATACTCCATTGCCTTACCGTTTTTACTAATAGACTGAACAATAGCTTGTTCTATACTTGTTAAACCACTAAACCAATTATCATAAGATTTTTTATTGTTAAATCCAAAAAGATTTCCTTTTTTTCTTTGGTCTAATAAATTAGTAATCATTTGTTTAGTTTTAGGGTCGCCTAATACCTTTTTACTTGCAGCATTTACTAACGCTTTCCCCGCAAGTTTTCCACCTATTTTAACTAAACCATAACCAGGAATTAACCAAGTTGCATCTATAATATCTAATTCATCGCCTAATGCAAATTGAGTTACTTTACCAATATAAGGAACTTCATTTAAAGATTGCAACCAAGTTTTTTCTTCTTCAACTTCAGGCTCTTCAACCATCATAGGTTGATAACTTTTAATAACAACTTGGTCTTCTACTACATTATAACCAAGAGCTTGATTACCTTGTAAAATACTGCCTAGTCCCATTTGTTCTAATTGTGCAGGACCAAACGCAGGGGCATTATTACCTCTTGGGAAATAGTTACCTAGTGAGTCAACTCTTGAACGGTCACCGTTTTCAAATTCTGTTTTTAATTCTTCTAAGAAAGTTTCATTAGAAATAACAGCATCTTTAAATTCTCGTAAATCTTTTTTACCTTCAAAGCTATCAGCATATTCTCTCCAATCAGAGTTGTTTGCTAAGTTATAATCTAAGATTGCAATATCTCCACCAATAACATTACTTTTGTTTACCCTTGTTTCTACGGGTACAAATTGATTTACATATTCATCTAATGTTTTGTAATAAGAAGGTTTAGGTGCTTGAGTTGGGTTTGCTAAATAAGCAGTTAAGTCTGCTTTTTGAGATTTATTACCAAGAGCATCAGTTGTAAAAAAATTATCATCACGATATAAATTATATGCTTCTTCTATTTTTGCAAAATTTTCTCTTCTAAAACTATCAGCATCTACTTGAGAAAAAGATTTTTTAAATTTACCATCTAAAGCTTTATAGGCATACTCTGGTAAATAGTTTTCATTGTTAATTAATCTATAATATTCTTCTTCAGCTCCAGTTACATTTTCTAATAACGATGCATAAAGAGCTTGTTCAGCTATTGGAGCAAGTTTTTGTTGATAAGGGTCGTCTGGTAAATTTGTTCTTATTTCTTCATATTGAGGTTTACCATCTAAGTCTGTCCAAGATACACTATTAATAATATAATTAACAATTCTTTGTTGTCCTGTTACAGAATCTGTAATAGTTTCTTTTTGTCTTGTTCCTATCTTTGTTGTGACATCTTTTCTAATATCTGCATTTTTTAATGTCTTTGCAATCTTATCCGTAAGCTCGGGACTAAAAGTATAAATAGCTTTTAAGTCTTTATTTAAACTGTCAATTTCTGAAAGTTTTGATTTAGAAATATTTTCATTATAACTTTTCTTTAAGTCTGCAGCACTTGTGTAGTTTAATCCTTGTCCTCTAAATAAACTACCCATGCCTTTCATAACATTAAAGTTGTTTGCTCTGCTTACATTATTAAATATATTTTGATAAGCTTCATCAATAAACGCACCTTGTTTAGCAGCATCTGCTGTGTAAGGAATACCCGCTTCATTAAGTCTTTCTCTTAAAGACATAAAATTCTTTTTATAAGCATTAGAAGCATCTGTTAAAGTTGGACCATAAGCTTCATCTGGATATGATACAGTAAGTTTTTGTTTTTCAGTATCAGCTACAGGTAAATTTAACAAAGCTCTTTGGTCTAGTAGTTCTTTAGCTTTAGCTTTAGAAAAAGCTTCTATGTCTCCACCGTAATTATCTTGCAAATCTGTTTCTAACTCACTAAACTTATTAAGTTGCATTAGTTGATTTTTTTTATTTTGAGCATCAAATACTTTTTCTTCTTGTAATCTTGCTATGTTATCAGCAACTTTAGATTGTCCAAACTTTTTAACAACTCCAAGACCTTGAATAACTTCATCAATAAGTTTTGTATCTTGTCCGGTTGCTTGTTTGTAAACTTTAGATTTTGTTATATCTTTTGTGTATTGACTTGCCATAATTATTTACCTAATAAACTTGTTCTTTCTGTTGGTTCGGGTCTGTCTAATAATCCCTTTACTTCTTGTATTGTTTCTTCTGGAATTTCTTCTATCTTTTGTTGTATTTCTTGTGTTTCACCTGTTGGAAGTTTTAAGCTCTTTAAAGAAATCTTTTTAATTCCATCCCTAACTAAGTCTGATGCTTCTTCTAATTTTGAATCTTGATTTACATCTTCAGCAGCATCTTCTTCATCGTCTCCTGCATAAAGTTCATAACGAAGCCCTACTTTTTCTGCAAGTGCCATAATAATAAAACCAACAGACTCAACAAGTAACATCATTAAATCAACATCCCATAACCCACGACTGTAACCACTTAATAAATAAGTTCTAGTCATAACATCAATAGGAATACCATCAGAAATAGCATCTGTTAAAGCAATAAACTTTTCTTTATCTGTTAGTTCTTCTAAGATATAAAGTTCTGCTTCACGTCTGTTTGTAAGCTGTGGCGGTGATTCCCAAGGATATTTTTGGTCTGGGCTGTTTGTTAAACTTTGTCCAGGAATAGGGCCAGTGTAGTTAATTAACTTATCAGCAGTTGCTTGATTCATAAATTGTTCTTGCATATCTTAAACTCCCATCCTAATAGTTGATTGTGGAATTGGTACAGAGTTAGCTCTTAAAGCTTGACCAAAACTAAACGGGTCTCCACCATAAAAACCAGCATCTGCAAAGCCTTGCATATTTTGAGGACCCATATAACCTGCTTGAGCAAATTGGTCAGCATAAGCTCTAGTATAATCATTAGATGTAGTAACGTCTGTAGATAGTGGAGTTACTTCTATTGGTTGCTGATATCCTGTACCCTCATCTGAAGTATCTCCTTGTAATGCTGCTGCTCCACCCGCAACTTTACTTAACTGCATTGCTTCTTTTTGTAATACATCAAACTGTGTAGCTGCTGGATTATCTGCAACCATATCTATATAGCCTTTATTAACTCTTTGTAAATTTCTTTGATAATTCATTAACCTTTTGTTTTGATATATTTGGTCTTTTGTTAAAGTTCCTCTAGCAACAGTTGTAGTTTGAGGAGTTAATTCAACTAACTCAAGGTCGTTGTCTCCAATATAAGATACTTTTTTATCAAAACCAGTAATAACATCTACAGTCTGTCCTTGTGATTTAACTAAATCAAGATTAGGTTTAGGTATATCAACATTTTCAAAAGATAAATTTAAGTCTTTAGCTTTTAGTGGGTCAGGAGTTGTAATCGCTGTGGTAGACGGTCTTAATAATGAAGAGTCAGTTTTTAAAGCAACGTTAGCTTCCACAGTTTTAGGAACTCCACTATCAGTATATCCTTTTGTTTGTAAGTCTTCACCAAGTTTTGTAGCATCTGCCATAGCAGTATCGGGAGTAATGTTTGCTGTAGGTAATCCTACTTTCATTCTAAAGTCGTCTAGCTTTCTTCCTACAAAGTTTGATAGCTTATCTGATGCTCCTTCTACATATCCAGCAGTTCCCGGTCTTGCAAAAGAACCTCCGGTTACTTTATTTAAAGTACCACTTACTAAGTCTGTAACTTTTCCATACACACTTCCAACAGCATTACCTGCAACACGAATACCATTCATGACAGCCCCTAAAGGACCACTGAGTCCTTGAGCCCACGTGCCAAACGTTGACCACGCAGCTCCCAGCCCCGGCAGCATAAGAGTAAGAGCAAGTGTACCTATTGGACCAAGCTTACCAAAAGCTTTACCAATTTCACCCAAGCCTTTCTTTAAAGCTCTACCTGGATTTTTAAGTACTTTCTTAATTCCTTTAAATGTTTTTTTTATAAATTTCTTAAACATAGTTTCTCCTTTAACCTGTTGGGTCAAATAATGCTAAAAAGTTTTCTAGTCTAGTCATATAGGTCGGACCTTTTAAAGCTGAATTTTCACCTTGCATACCTGCTACAGCTATATTCGTTTCTCTGTTAGCTGCATTTTCTGCAGACTTCCAAATATAATCAAACTCATCACGTACTTCTTGCCATAAAGCAGCTTGTGCTTGAGTTGTAATACCATAAGCTTGTTGAGCATTAAGCATATTAATTTGTTGTTGAGCTGCAGTATTAGCTTTAGTAATACCTCTTCTCCACTGAACATTACTTTGTTCAATAACTAAAGAGTTTTGAGCATTAAACTGTTCTCTAGCAAAAGTTTGTTGTGAGTTGTATTGGTCTACACTAGCTGCTAATTGTGCATTAAATTTATTTACATCTGTTTCTCGTTGAGCTCTTCTAGCTTCTGCTTGGTTTGCTTGTACAGCATTAAACTGTTGCATAGCATCATTACGTTGAGCATTGTTTAATTTAACTTGAGTATTTAAATTTGTCATAAACTGCTGTGTTTGATTTTCACTAGCAGCATTAAATTGTTTTGCTGCATTTTCTGCTGCTTGATTACTCAACAGTACTTGTTGTTCTTGTTGAGCTCGTAAAACATTTGTTTGTTGTTTTGCATTTAAGTTAGCCATATCCATTTGTAGGAATGCTTGAGCATTTTGTATTTGAGATTTCTGATAAAAATCTGCTTCTGCTAAATTAGCTTGAGACATAAGTAAAGCATTTTGAACTGTAGATTGTTGGTCAAAGTTTGCTTCTGTTATTCCTACAGTTTGTAAGAACTTACTGTTAGATAATGCTGTTTGTTGGTCAGCATTAAACTGAGCCATGTCCATTTGAAATACTGTTTGTGCGTTTTGTAGTCCTGTTTGTTGAGCTCTTGCAGCATTTGCTTCTGCTTCTTGAGCTTCAATAGATTTTTGTTGTCCTACACTAGCTTGTATAGCTTGAGCATTTGCTTGAGCTAAAGGCATAGCTGATGTTATAATAGCATTGAACAAGGCATCTCTACCTACAGTAGATGCAGACATACCACGTTGAGCTAACATTTTTTCTACTGATGCAACAGCAGGTCTAGCCCATGTAGGAATCTTACCTTCTTCAATACCATTAATTAATGTATCTAACTGATTAGAGACTAATGCTTCTTCTGGAAGCCCTTCAATAATTCCTCGTTGAGTTTCACTAAACTCCATTAGCCTAGCTTCTAAAGATTCGGGGTCATTACCAAGCTCTGTTATATCTTCTTCACTTAAACCTGCATTAGTTAATTGTTTTTTAGCTCTTGTAACTCTTGCTAAAGAAGAACCAACATTTTCTGCAGCAGTAGCTTTAGCTTCGGGACTTAAAACACCTACAACTCTTTCAGTTAATGCACCTGGTATAATTTCTACTTCTGCACCTTCAATAGGTTTAACTCTATCTACTTGAGCAGCTTGAGCTATAGCTTCATCTGATACTTGACCTTGAGCAGCTTCTAAGTCTGGAGCTTTATCAATCTGAGCAACATCTTCAATTTTTGAAGTTGTAATAGGTTGTGGTGCTCCAACATCGGGAGCTCTTACTCCTTGTCTAACTTGTTCGTCTGCACCAACTCTAGCTTGATATTCTGCTGAGTCTAATGGTATTCCTGTCGGGTCTATTTTAAATTTAGGGTCTTCTTTGTCAATAATTTCATCAGCACTTACAGTAGCTGTAGCAGCTTCTGCTTTTAAACCTAATTCTTCTATTCCAAGTTTACCTGTAGCTATATCCTCTTGACGTTTAGCAGACTCATCAACTCTAAATTCTCTTTCTCTTGCAGCAGGACTTACAGTACCCGATGGAGATTCACTAATAGGAGTAGGTATAGTTGGAACATCTCTTGGTGCTGGCGTAGGTGCAGGAGTAGGAGCTGACGTAGGTGCAGGAGTCGGTGCTGGCGTAGGCGCAGGAGTAGGTGCTCCGGGAATATTACCATAGTCAAAGCCACCCCCCGGAGGTCCATAACCACCTCTATCTAAGTCACCCCTATTGTTTTCTCTATTTTGTCTAATAGTTTCAGCACGAACATTTCTAGTTTCTAATACTGGTGCAGGTGTTGGAGCTGGTCTAGGTGCCGGTGTTGGAGCTGGTCTAGGTGCCGGTGTTGGAGCTGCTACCGGTTGAGGTGCAGGTCGATAAACTGGAGCAGGTCTAGGAGCTGGGGTTGGTGCCGGAGTTGGTCTAGGAGCTGGTCTAGGCTCTGGTCGATAAACTGGAGCTGGTCTAGGAGCAGGAGCTGGGGCTGGTCTAGGAGCTGGTCTAGGAGCTGGAGCTGGAGTAGGTCTAGGAGCTGGTGCTCTAGTTGGAGCAGGTGTTCTAGTTGAAACTGCTTTAAAGTTTTCTAAAACTTCACCAGTTTCTCTATCTACTACAACTTTACCACGTCTATAACCTACACGACCACCTTTGCTCATGTCTTTTCTGTAAGCTTTAAATTTTGTTCTTTTATTTCTTGCCATTACAATTCCTATATACTTATTTTACTTAACTTCAAACAGTTTGTCAAGTTTTTCACTGATTTTATCCATTCTTTCCATGATGATTGTCATATCATTTCTTAACTCATCTTTGGTTACGTAATTCTTTGCAACC
>Ga0070751_1000520_pt1 | contig 24075 bp, 11 predicted proteins | sample VirMetDEL_Aug_28_FD_78514 | JGI IMG/M metagenome (GOLD analysis project Ga0070751, IMG submission 78514) | Aqueous microbial communities from the Delaware River and Bay under freshwater to marine salinity gradient to study organic matter... | ecosystem: Environmental > Aquatic > Marine > Coastal...
ATCACACGCGGTGAAGGCGATAGTGCTGTTAGAACGCAACTGCGCGGAACCGACGGCACCCCTGTCCAATATTTAGATGTTGTGCTGTTGGGTGCGACTGAGAACGTCAACAAGTCCTACTACGCGGACGCGTATCAGGAGGGTTCAGAGGCTGGTCCCACCTGCATGTCACTGTACGGAAAAGTTCCCCACGCATCCGTAGAAAATCCGCCCGCGTCCAATTGCGCCTCCTGTCCGTTCAATCAGTGGGGATCTGCCCCCGGAAACAGCAAGGGCAAGGCTTGTAAGGATCTGCTGTGGGTCGCCCTTATCCCAACCGATCAGAAGTTGTTGGATCATTACGGCATCATCAGGTTAAAAATTAGCGTAACTGGTCTAAAACCGTTCAGTCGGTACTGCCAAGAGGTGCGGCGCAAGACCAACAATCAGCTAGATTTTAACATGGTTAAGACTCGCTTATCGTTTGACCCTGATTCCACGTGGCCCCTACTCACGTATAAGGCGATTGGTGTTTTGGCAGGTGATGAAATGACTAAAATCGTGCCATACTTAACAAGCCCCGCTTTCGAGTGGATAACACAACGGCAGGAGCTAAATGCCAATTCCCCCGCGCCTCAGCCAGTCCCAGCCAGACCAGAGCCTGAACCGGAGCCACTGCTTATTGCTCCAGCGCCAGCGCCTGTCGAGGCACCTGAGCCAGTCAGCACTAAGGCTGCCGCTTACGGGCTTGTTGACCTCTAACGCAAGTGAAGCGACACCGGACTTTGTCCGGTGCGTTTCTGCGGGCAAAAAAAATGCCCCCTTGCTAGAGGCGAATAAAGCAAGGGGGCATTCGGCAGGAAGCGCCGAGTATCACAACAACACTACAAGGAGAGAAGCATGAGTCTTTTACTGATTACTAACCCTAAGCACCCATTAAAGACGTTCGCGGTTGCTGACGCGAATGGATCAAACCTTCATAGTGAGTCTATTATAGACCCTGCCGACATAGATCCGCAACGTCATACGTACTATTGTTTGGCACATTTTGAAGAAAATTCTACTAGACGTTCTTCAAGTACCGCTGTTAGTAGGTCGTCGTTCGTTGTAGACATGGACCTCGGAGGTATCAGCAAGCCTCTAGTGGACATCCTTAAGCGTGTGGCCAAGGCGTGCGCCGATCAAGGCATCCACACGCCCACGTCCATGGTCAGTTCTGGTGGTGGGCTGCACGTGTACTGGGTGTTAGACAAAGCCATAGACGTGACCAGCTGGCGTGCACGTAACGAAGCGTTCAAGGCAGTCGTTAAGCCCATGCTTGAGCCTCTTGTGGCCGAAGGGTTTGCCGAGAAGTTCGATTGGTGCGTAACAACCAATCCAGTGACGCTAGTGCGTGTACCCAACAGTCTTAACTATAAGTACGATCCACCTAGACGTGTGAAGGAAATCTATTGCGGCAAGCCCCTGCCCATTGATGCGTTCGATAAATACTTCCCGCCCGTTGCACACGAAACACCCCAACCCAGTTCATCCAGCTCGGCGTCTACGCACACGTATGCAGCTCAAAGCGTGTTCGATGGGTGCGCCACCATGCAGGCCATGTTGGATGCAGGGGGCGCGGGGTACCCAGAGCCTGCCTGGCGTGCGGGTCTTAAGACGGTGGCACGGTGCGTTGACGGTGAGGACTACATCCACAAGCTGTCCAATAAGCACAAAGACTACGACTTTGATGCAACCGTAGCCAAGTACGAAACCATAATGTCGTATGACACGCCACAACTTCTGTGCAGCACCATAGATGAAGCGTGTGGGAGTCTATCCAAGTGCGACAAGTGCCCACTAAAGAACATGGGGCGCAGTCCGTTTGCTTTGGCTGATCCGCTCCACAAGAAGGTTGTAACCACAGAAGCGCCTTCCCTTGCACCATTTGAAGTGAATGAGCAGGGTGAGACTGGTAACAAGTTCACGCTGGCAGTAGATGATGCCGGTAATAAGGACGAAATGTTCATCCCCTTGCGCAGGGGGTGGGCGCTGGATGCCATGCGTTTGTTTCGGGCTACTGAACCCGATTCAGAAGGTAACGTATCCGAGTACGTTGAATATTCCTTCAGGGATTTGTCAGACAACTCTTGCTACACTGCTACGCTAGACTGCAAGCTGATGCTATTAACGCCTGACGGTAAGCGGTACGTATTCCAAGCCATACAAAATCAGGCGTTCATATCCATCGGTGAGTTGGGCAATCGTGGTGACTACAAGGGCTTTAACGCTTTGGCCAACCTAATTAACAGCACTAACTCATGGCGCGAACGTATTAAGCGACGTGATCCTGCCGCCATCAATCCGGTCCCGTCGCGCAACGGCCTGTCTCGTGTGAACGTAGGCGGCAAAGAGACACGTGTTTACACGGTAGGGTCGGACGTGTTCACCGAGACGGGCGACCTACTCAAGACGCCTGCTCAGTTCGTGGACCCAACGGTTCAAGCCATGCTAGGTACACGGGGCACGCTTGAGGGTTGGAAGGAAAACATGGCGAAGATAACGCCAACGCTGACCGACCCGCAAATTGTTGCACTGGCGTCTTCATTCGCTGCACCTCTTGCGCCTCTGTCCTGTGAAGATCCGGCAACCATGTGGTTCTCTGGGTACACGGGCGATGGTAAGACGTTCTCTCTTAAGCTGGCCGCGTCTATCTGGGGTGCAAACAATCTGGTCATGGGCCTTAACATGACACCGGCGGCTATGGACATCCTCATGGGGCAGCTCAAGTGCGTGCCCATGCTGGTGGACGAAGTGAAGCCAGCGAACACGGCGCAGTCTACTGAACTGGTCAACCGTGTGTTTGCCATGGTGAACGGTCAGTCCAAGGTCAAAGCCACACAAGGTGGCGGCGGGGTGATCGACTTTGGGTCGTGGAAGTCCGTCACTATGATGACATCCAACTACAAGGCCGACTTGCTGCTGACTCAACAGCGGTTCAGGGGGCACAAGCAGACCATATTCAACAACCATCTAGCAGACTCGGCGGCAGTGGCACGTGTGCTAGAGATACCCAGCAAGCCCGTGGGTTCGGCGGCTATCGATCCGGCGATGTTCAAAGCCAAGGATGCCGTGACCAACGAACACTACGGACACGCGGGACGTGCATTCGCTAAGTATGTCATGTCGAACATGGACGCGCTTAAGGATGAACTAGGCGAAGCATACGCGGCGTTCATGTCTGCGCCCTTCTCTAAAAAGATAAGCAACGGATCCACGCGGTTTTTCTGCTCGCTCTTGTCTCTTGTGTGGGTGGCAGGACGCCACGCCATTGAGGAGGGGCTACTACCAATCACCAAAGAGCAACTGAATTCCGCCATTAAATACATGGTGTCATGTGCCGATACCCGAACCGAGACTGCCATGGAGATGGAAGCTGAAATTAAGGAAGAGGCAGTGACAGGCGCTCAGTTGCGACGTGATCTGCTGGCATTTAAGAACCTCAACAAGGTGAACGTGGGGACGCTCGAAGCCCAGCACCTACCGACCAAGGGTGTGACGTTGAACAAGCTGAGGCAGACTCAGCTACACGCAACGAGGGACGGTGCACTGGACTGGATAGAGACGGAGTGCTATGTATATATACGTGTGTCAACGCTTACGTCGTTGGCCCCAACGGATTTGGGTGTGGGGGATCTAACGTCGAGGCGGTTGAAGCGGACGTTAGAGATGCACGCGCCGGGCGCTAAGGTGGAGGGGCAAGGGGTGGACCTGCTCTCCAAACGGGTGGACAACGGTTACGCGGCGGACGCCATTGTGCGCCCCAACCCGAAGGATCCGACCAAACCGAACTTGAAGGCTGCAAGGTACGTCGTTATCCCCGTGGCGTTCTTTGAGGAAAGCGTCGGGGATGACGATGACAGTGATGGAGGTGATGGCAGTGGCGATTAAGACGGGCAAGGGGGGTACGCGCACCCCCGCTCAAGACAAGAAGCATTACAAGGATTACCAGGGCACGCCGGAGCAGATTAAGAAACGCTCCGAGCGCAACAAAGCCCGTCGCCTAGCCGAAAAGAAGTACGGGAAGGCGGCGATCAAAGGTAAGGACGTTGGCCATGTAAAGCCCATGCGTAAGGGCGGCAAGACCACCAAAGGTAATCTTGCCGTTCAATCCAGAGCCAAGAACCGAGGCTGGAAGGCGGGTAAGGAGGGAACCTAGTCGCCTCCCGAGAGCAGGTGGTCTATCGGCACCAGTAAATTGTTTTTGATTGCACCCCCGAATGTGTATCTGCGTTGGTAGTTCTCAATCTTTGTGTCTACGCCTTTTTCCACGAGGTCGGCCACCGTTGTAGGCTCGAACCCGATGTACAGGTTTCGACCGATCTTGTTTGACACTTCCAAGTTATCTACCATGGCTTGATATAGATTCGCTGCCTCTGTGGGCGTCAGGTCATTCACACTTGTATATGTGTTGGCGGCAGCCTGCGCGTTAGCAAGCGCTCTATTGTAGTGCCCATCGAGCCTCACCTCAGCGGCCCGAATGGCCCTAAAGTTTTCAATTTGGGATGATATGAACCCCATTGCTCTGAGGGCGACTGTGTAGTCGGAGATAAACTCTTGGTTCAGCAGCGCCGAGTCGTTCCTGTTGACCACGCCAAACCTCGCTAAACCGTATGCCCGCGCCAAGTCACCCATCAGCTTGGTTGGAACCACCCCCGCTGCTTTGCCCCAGTTTATAGGCGTACCTGTCCTGAGTTTATCCACGAGGTAAGCTCCGCTCTCTATGGCACTTAAGACGGCTGACGGGCCAGCACCTAAGGCACCGGTGAGCGAGTCGCCCACACGGTCGCTTAGAGACTTGCCCTCGCTATACGCGCCGTCAGAGGTGTCGGGTTGGATGACTGATCTAGCAAGGCGCAACGAGAACCCCTTGTTCCCGTGTATACCATACGCGATGTGCTCCCACCTGATGTCTTGGCCTGTGTGCTCACGCAAGAATCTGGCCACTTCTATATACATGGTCTGACGCAAGTGCGCGTTCCCCCTGTACTCTTTGAGTGGATCGGTGGGTCCTTCCTCTTCCTCATCATCCCACTCACCCATCATGGCCGACACGAGTTCCTTAATGAACGGCGTCGTGAACAGCAGAGCGAACGTCCCTTCTGCACCCGTCACCAGCATACCCAACGTTATGGATGCAGCGAAGTAAGACAAGGCTTGCGAGCGCTCTTCTTTGTTGAGCGGACTGACGATCTTGCGTACAGCCGTCCCCAGTACACGTGCCGACTCCATGATCGGGTTGGTGAACTGAGTGATGACGCGCGACACGGGGTACTTGTTGGCCAGTTGCGATCGGTTGCCTTTGGAGAAGTCAAAGTAACCGTCGTTAATGGTCGCAACGATGTTGGCAGATATGCGGTTAAGCTGCTCCTGACTGGATGTCGCGCTCTTGCCCCCCACTATCTGCGCTCTCTCGTATTTGAACGCCACCTCAGCGGCGGCTAGGCGCAGGGCGCTCTCTATCCTCTGTGGTACTGCGAACGCTATGGCCTCTACAACCCCCATCCCAGTGTCTATAGCGGCCTCTCCAGCACGCCTGATGGCGCTCCCGTCCCTACCAACCCTAGTCAGGCGCTTACTGGTTGTAACCAAGTCTTGCACGAACGATGCGTTGACGCTGTTCTCCCCTGCACCCTCTAGGAACTGCAACAACTCTTGGTCGTATGCAGACGTAGACTTCCTAAGCTGGTTCAGGCGCGATTCGTACCCGCCATCTGCCACAGATATATCTGTGCCGAACACTTTGTTCAGGGCAGATGCACCTGCGTACCTAGCACTGACGACCGTGGTCACACCTAAATACTTAGCGGTGGCAGCCAACAGTTCTGGGACTGACTTGGCGCCGTACTTCTCTATGAATACAGGCATGGCAAACAGGGGCACCTGAGCTGCAACCGTGAGGTAGTAACTGACGCTCCCACCAAGGTACTGAACAAACGATAGCCATGTGACACCACTCGCCACGCTCCGCAAGCCTGAGTGCGAGTAGTTGTTCATCTCGGTCATGTCTGTCTTAATCAGCTCGACCCATGTTGTCGCTACACGTCCGGCACGATCAGTCGCCGCTGTGTTGGGTTGAGCCTTACCGCGTATAGACGTAACACGTTCGGTTATGAATTCTTTCTCTGCGGTGACGCTCTGCTTGGCCAAGCCTTCTGCCCACCCGAGCATGCGCGGACCCATGAGTGTGGACAGATCCACCTCCATGCCCTCGTAGCTCTCCCGTGGTCTGGTGAGTAACGATGAGTTCTGTACGCCCATGGCGGCGCCAACGGCATCCCGTACTACACCGCGCAAGTTGCTAAGGCTCTCACTCACCCCTTTATCGGGCATCCCTTTTAGGCTCTCGCTCAACCGCCTTGTTATGTCACTCGTTGCCTCATACCGTGAGTTAACGATGTTTTTCGCGTCGTACATTGGGTTGTGCGGCTGGTATTCGTTCTTAGAGTTCTTGGCATCTGGGTCGAAGGGGGCAATCTCCTCCATTCGTTCGCGCTGTGCGCGTACCGCACCCCTAGCCCGTGCCTCAGATGTAAACGCCTGAACGATGCGCTCATCCACCTCTACGTATCTGTTGTTTAGACTGTCCGTAATGATCTTGGCCTTGGCACCGGGTATGTACTCGTGATCGGGCACTTCTACACGATGGTTGATATCAGATACCAGGCGGTCCAACTGTTCATCTGTGTAGTTGGGTGTATCCAGTATGCGCGTCCTGCGGGTATCGGCAAAGTGTGCGCCCTGACGAACGAACGGCACAAACAGCCGGTTATCACGTCGGGTCTTAAGTAACCTCTCAAGGTCAGCCACCGCGTTGTTCCCCTCGGGTGCACCCAAGGATCCCCACTCTTTATCGCTACCCTTGCTTAGCATTCGGTTCGACACGGACACTGGGATGCCGCGCTTCAGTGCGTTCACCGTGTAGTCAGGATCCAACGTGTCCATCTTTGTGCCGTCAGCGAAGGTCACATGACTGATGCCGTACTCACGGTATATGGCGTATCGGGCGTCTCGATCGGCCTTAGTGGGTCCGTTGTGGTTGTTGAGAAGTTTCAGGGCCAGCTCATTGGCCTCTTTGGCACGGGCCTGACTCTCCGCAAGGATAGACGACATGGTCTTACCTTTCAGCGTTGACCGGTGGAACGTGTCTGTCAGGCGACCGGATGAGTACCCCGAACTTATGGCTTCTAGGCGCATGACGAGGGTCATTTCGTTGGCGAATGTAAGGTCTGACATTTCGCCATAGGCTTCTGTGATACGCCTAAAGTAGTCCAGCTCTACAGAACCTTCGGGCATGCTCTTCTGCATGCTTTTTCGCTTGGCCAGCGCTACCTTCCGTGCAGCTATCATCTTCTGCATATTCTTGGGAACGTCGTTGCCGTTGCGCTCCGCCTCTTCTGCTGCGGTCACTTCCGCTTCAGTCGCACGGCGGGAGATCCCTTCACTTATACGTAGGGATTCTGGAATGTTGTAGACGATGTCCTCTTCTGTAGAGTCGGGTCCGATGTTGGACGCCGATGCGTCGATGGCCAAGCCTTCTACACGTCTCAGCGTTGCACGGGGGACGCGCTTGAAGTCCTCGTTGATACGCTTGGCATGCCCCGACATAGCGAACATAAGCGATCTGGACCGATCTGCCTCAATGCTCCTGGTGGTGTTGAGGGCGGTGAGCACGGGTCCCGCTGCGTTACCTAAGTGCGTGCGTAGGCGTGCTAGGTGCATGCCCCTAGACATGATGAACCGGAGACCGCTCAACAACATGTCACCCAACTCACCCATGTGCGTGACGATGGTGCTGCTGGCTACGCTCTCACCGATGGGCGACTTGGCGACCTTCACACGCAGGTCGTCTAGGTACGATGCGAACCGCGCAATTGCGGGGTGCCTCGCCACGCTCGGTTGTAGGAAGGCTTCCCGTTCAGGTACAGGTGCCCCCTTTTCGGCCCGTTCGGCTTCCATGGCCAGACGTTCGCGCTCCACAAAGGGCGCAACACCCGACAGAAGAAACTCGACCTCGGCGTTGAACTTGTCAATGATCGCTTTCAGTTCGCCCTGTGGATCCGTCTCTGCGTTCACGTGCTTATCCACCACCTTGTTGGTGTCTTGGATCATGGAGTACATGGTGTGCACGTGGTTGAAGGCCGTATCACCGGCGGCAGACAGTGTGTTAACGGTCCTATCAACGCCGGTTAGCGATGAGTCCAACTCTGCTGGTATGTAGTGGTGGGTACTCATGAGCGATGTACGCAGCGCATCTATGTCCGATGAAGCCGCTTCGTACAGTGGGTCGGTGAATACGTCGGCAGTCGCCTCCGTCGTCCTTGGGAACAGAGACCTGATCAGCTCTTGTCGCCCGTCTTCGTAGGATTTGAGTCCCCGCGTATTTCCAGCCGATATGCGTACCATGCTCTGTACGGTATCGACGATGGCCTTTATGAACCGCTTAATGGCTGCGGCCACTCGCGTGTTAGCGAACGTCTTGTCCACCCACGCATTTATCTGATTGAGGCGCTTCTCCCTCTGACCCGGCGTTTTAGCCGACAACATGGAGACGATCACAGCCGACGCAATGTTGGCAAACCGCTCCTGCGGTGACTCGTTGGCGTTGAGTGGGGTAGCCCCCTGCCCCTCTAAGACTTGGTTGATGGAGTCCGCGCTTACGTTGGACAACTCAGCCAGCACGATCATCTGATCATCTGGGGATAGGGATGTCCACGCATTGTGGGACAGTTCGTGAGACATCAACTCTAGGTTGACCACCGCTGCCGCTGGACCACTCTGCATCCCTACAACCACATCACCGCCAAGGCCACCTCTGTTGGGCGTGAACATACTCTCACGCAGGTCTGGTGATGCTATGGGCGTGATGAGGCGGTGTGCGTTCCCTTCTTTGAGTCCGACCACGGCGTTCAGCGCGGCCACACGTGCCACTAAGTCTGCGTTCGGTGCGTCGTCAGCCATCGCGGTGACTACGTCGAACACGGACCTGAACACCTCACGCTCTATGTCGCGCTTCTCTGCGGCTGTTGTACCGTTCGAGTGGTACCTGTAAAAGCTCTCAAGTAGCTGGCGTGTTGTGCCCGTGACTCCGCCATACTGGGTGGGTGTCTTGGGTGCACGTATTGCGCTCTCGGCCATGAACATGGACGACTCTTTGACCGCCTGTTTCCATGGCACGCCCAGAAGCGACTCAACCTCACGCACAGGTCCAGCTATGATGGAGTGGAGGTTCCTCACTTCGGCGTCGTCGTCTGGGTACGTAGACGCAACGTGCATGGCCTGAATGCCGATGTTCAGTGCGCGGAGCAGGTCGTTGCGCCCCTCTGATCCGGGCGTTGTTACATCGTCACCTAGTATGGTGATCATGTCGAGGGTGTCCGCAATGCTCTGAGCCACGCCCTTAACGAATTTGCTTATGGCTTTCTGCCTGACATCTGTCGAGGATCTGTCCCGCTCCGATGTACCGAACGGGAAAATATCCGGTACGGGTGCACCGTCGTTATCTTGCGCCGTTCTTAAGCGCCCTTCATCCATGTACATGCGAGCGAGGTTGCGCACAGTTGGCATGGTGCTGTCGAACACACGCTTACCAACGTTGCTCGCGTTTTTGGTTTTGTTGCGCGAGTACCCAAAGTATATCGCACGCCCATAATCGCGGAACGATAGCGTTTCTGGGATCACGCCCTTCTCAATCAGCCCATAGAACGCTTCCCTGGCTGCTTCGTATCGGTCAGGTGCGTTGAGGTCTTGCGTGAGGCTGAGGCGGCCTTCGTTCCCGATGGCCTCTTTGATGGCTTTGTCTATTTTGTCGGGGGCTATGTCTGTGTCGCGGAACCGATCTGCGGGCGTTGACGTGCCCACGGTTGGGTCGATGCCGTCCCTGTTGAGCAACCAAGCCCACGCAGACGCACCGGACTCCACTGTCTCACCCGACTCCGCGTCACGCTTGGCGTTGCGTATGCCTTTGTTGAGGGCGTCTTTTTGGTCAGGTGAGAGGTTATCCACTTGGCCAACGCTGTTGCTGCCAATGGACCCGTTCAACACCTCCATGGCGGCATTGAATCTATTGATTCGCTCTGCGTCGCTCTTAAGTCTGACGGGTCCGAACCCTCGCCCACCCATTACCGCCGACAGACCCGGTCGGACAACGCGGGTACCTCCGGTGTAGTACCTGCGTAGCACTTCTGAGTACAGCGCTATCTGGCGGTACGATGTGGTGACGAACATGTCACTCTTGAGGCCGCTCTTAAGGAGCCGTTGCTTCTCTTGTTGCGCTCGGGCTATCTGGTTGTTGAGTTTCTGCTGCTCTGCCTTACCCAGAGATTCGTCAGCGAGTTTGGACCGAGCCGCCTTAATAATCTCGTTTTGCTTCTCAACTTTAGTCTTGTTGTACCCTCTAATGCCCACGTCGTTATCGACGGCCTTATCAATGGCGTCTTGGATGGACCGTGATATATCCGTGTCCCGTGCGGCAGTCTCGGGTGCAGGGGCTAGCACAGTGGTGTCGGTTGACCTGAACTTGTGCGAGAAGGCGTTGGAGCGTGCTGTTTTACTGTTCTTAGTTGATGAGGAGGACCGCACACTGTCGTCGATAACTTTGAACCAGTCTTCGCCCACGAGTTTCATAAACTCTGAGTCGCTTCCTGTCTCAATCGCGTGGATCACAGCGTCCATAACACGATCGACGTTATCAGCACCCCCCAGTTCCTTCGCCACTCGTAGCGACAGTCCACCCGACGCAACCATCTGTCTTACGAACTGCCTGCTACGTGCAGTCCACGGCTTTTTGTTGCTTGGGCGCTTCCTATCGCTGGACAGTACGGGAGGTCTAAACAGGCTATTGACCCTGTTCCGAAAGATCTGGTCGAGGCTGATCTTCGCCGTTATATCGAACGTAGGTCCGACGGACCCACCGCCGCCTTCCTGCTCCTCCTCTGATTCTGAGACGATGTCCTCTGCGTACACAGGGCCAGCGTCCTCACCCCCGTGCTCCAAAAGAAGCTTCACAAGCCCCACGTTCATGGGGTTGAATTTAACCTCCGCCTCTCCTCCGTCAGCCACTACGAGGAAGTGCATGGTATCGACCGTGCTGGATAGGTACGCGGACAGGCTGTCTATGACCTCGTAGTAGTCATTCGTGCCCAGCGTATCCGCAATCAAACGCGCCGTTATCTCTACCACGTAGTCAATCGCAGCCGATACGTCACCGTTTTTTACTTTCCTCGCTTCGTCCACAGCACCGTTGTCGTACAGCGCCGACCCCAATGAGAGATCTGCGTCTACGGCGCGACCGTCGGCCTCTTTAACGCTTGATACGTACATACCAATCGCACCGACCACCGCGTTCGTGGTTTCGTCGTCGAAATCAGGCGACTCACCGTGCAAGGCCTCTATCTCTGAGTGCGCAAGTTCTAAGACTGAGTGCGAGTCTTGCACAGCGCTGGCTACGGCGTCTGTAGGCGTGACCTGCCCACTGTCCGTTAGGTAGCGGGCAGTGGCGTGCTCTGTGCCCCACGTAGCTACAGCATTCCGCGTGGTGCTGTCTGACGCCTTAATACGTGCGTCTAGGCTCTTGCGAGCCTCTGCGTCCGCCCGTGCGATAACCTCATCGTCCGTGCGCTCGGACACGTTGCCCAGTACGTCTTCTAGTACACGTCCAGTGGGTGCACCCTTGGTGTCCCGCTTTACCACGTCCACACTTACGTAGTTGGACTCGTTTGATCGGTCTGGGTTTATCGGGATGGCGTCCCTAATCTCTTGGTCTGTCGCACCCCGCAAGCGCATGAGCGCCCCCAATGCGTCCGCCAATCTGAAGGATAGTTGGTCGTCGTTCTTAGTTATACTCGTTAAAGGCGGTCTATCGCCTACATTTACAGCCTCTGACGCACCTATAGCCGCCCTACCTGCCGCCATAGATGCAGACGCTGCACGCAGTGGGCGGCCCAACACGCGGTCCACAATCTCTCTGACCGCAGCGTCATCACCCACCGCTGCATCCAGCGTGGCACGCACTCCAGATAACTTGTCGTCTTTGGTGTCGAGGGATCTGGTTGCAGACGCTTTGTAGTCGTCCAACTCTTTGTGGGCTTTCCCACGTGTACGCTTTGGTACGTCTACACGGGGCGTTACGGTCGCACCTTTATTCAACTCCGCACCCAAGGCAGACACCATGGCCTGCAAAGCCTTCTCGGTGGTACCCCTTAGCGACTCGTCTTTGGTGGCAGACTCCACCAAGCGCTTCAACTCCCGTGCGCCCCGCACGCGCTCCGCCACGTCTCGGACGACGAAGTCATCTGCGTTCTTATCGGTATCGACGGGTTCGGACCCGCTCACCCACCTTATAGCTTCCTTGCCTTCGGGTGAGTCAATGTAGTCCCTGCGATCTTTGCTGCTGCCGCTTTTTGGGCCGGGTACGTATGCACTGTTTCTCTGGCCCCCTGACCGTAGGGGCGCTTTATTTTTGGTCTTGGCCGTTGACTCTTCAGCGGCCTTGGCCTCAGTGGGTTCAGCCTTGGCTGTTGGCTCTTCAGCGGCCTTGGCCTCAGTGGGTTCAGCCTTGGCTGTTGGCTCTTCAGCGGCACTGACCTCAGTGGGTTCAACCTTGGCCGTTGACTCTTCAGCGGCCTTAGCTTCAACAGGTTCAGCCTTGGCCGTTGGTTTCTTGGTCTTGGGCTTCTTGGCCTTGGGCTTATCGGCCTTGGTACTTACGTCTTTTTGACCGACGAGTTTTTGGCCTTGGCTGACATCGCTTGTCGAACTGCTGTCGCCCCCTTGTCTTTCATCGCGCTTGGTTTCGACCGGAGCGCCTTCGCTACGTCTGCGTCCATCGCTTTGGGCTTGTTTCGCACCATCTTTTTGAGTGCTTGCTTCTTCTCTGACTTGGTCTTGTCTGTCATGCCTTTCATCTTGGCTCTTTCCTTGGTCTGTGTTTACGTCCTGAGTCTGTTCAACAGCCCCCGCCGCGTCTATAGCGGATGAGGGGGCAGGGGGTTGGGTACTGAACGCATTAGCGTCGTTGGAGTCATCGACGGCTTCTAGTGGCGGCAGACCACTGAACGCGCTGGCGTCGTCGGAGTCGTCGGCAACCGCAGTCGCCTGTGGCTCGCTGAGTACGCTGCTTATAGCGGAGGTTGGCGTCTCCTCAGATGTGGGTGCGTCTACAGCGGCTGGCGTCTCCTCAGATGCGCTGCTTATGGCGGAGGTTGGCGTCTCCTCAGGTGCGGGTGCGTCTACAGCGGCTGGCGTCTCCTCAGAAGCGGGTGCGTCTACAGCGGCTGGCGTCTCCGCAGGGACTTCCTTCTGGGGCGCGTCTAGGTCTAAAGCAGACCCTTCTGGCCGCACAGAGTCAAGGGGTGCACTGGCCACCACCTGCGCAACACTCTCGATCGAGTCTATGTAGCCCTTGAGACGGGTGGCGTCCGCCTCACTCAACTCCCCGCTATCGACGAGGTCATCGATGTTCTGCCGCGCCCTTTGCGCCGATACTTTAGCCCCACTAGCACGTGTATCCAGCTCACCGTCTTTCGGTGCGGTCACGGCTTTAACCATGGTATCCGCAATGCTCGCACGAACTTCGTTGAGGCCGGATCTAAGCGCTTCGCTGACGTCCGGTCCCCCTTCTATGGCTGCTAAGTCGCCCTCGAACTTATCGTACCCAGCCTTAGCTTTTTCGGCTGTAGTCTCGCTGTCGGCGGACCTGTCCTCATCACCCAGACTTACGTACCGATTCAGTACGACGTCCACCACCCGCGCCGTTACGTCAGTCGTTACGGCGATTGGTGCAGTGACCAGCACCTCCAGCACACCAGCGCCTTTAATGGCTGCGTAGTTCAGCTCTTGGGCGTCGAACCCGCCTGCTCGTAGGGCGTTGTTGAGCGCTTCCTGCGCTTCCCGCTCGGCTTGTGACCCACTTATGTAGCTACCACCGACTACGAATCCAGCGGTCGTCATCGCGCGGGGTGCTGTGGCGATCATGGTGGCACCGCGCCCAACATCGGCGCCTTGCATGGCGTCCTTAGCCGCCTTAGCATTTTTGACCACGCCTAGAGGTAGGTAGTTGGTCACGGCTTCCGTTACAAGGGTGTCCCGCCCTGCCTCTCGTGCAACTTCGCGGGTGGAGGCGATCATGTTCTGTAGATGATCGAGTTCTTCGACCAACTTTTCAGTCGTTATTTTGCCAGCTTCGTGCATCTCCTCAAGCGTCGCAGCCGATGCAGCAGCCGAAGCGTTCACTCGGTCCTCCACATCTCCCATGGTGGCGCCGGATGAGGCCATCATGTCAACGGCCAAAGTGCTATGAGCAGCCGCCTTTGCCGTGCCAGTCGCCCACCGAGCCAGCTTGCTTCCACCGGACACTAGGCGTCCCGCTGGTGTGAACATGAGTGCAGTCAGCGCCACGGCACCGGCTACACTGAGCGCGTTATCGGACGCAAGGTACATCAAGGATTCGGCATCGACGTTGTCCCAGTTCACGGACCCGTCTTTGTTCATGACGCTTTGCATCTTGTTGACCACTTCTGGGTCAAGCGTCTCTGTGATGTCGTCCGCCCATCCCTCTGCGTCAGCACTCTTATTCAAGAAGAACTGCGCCATTTTGCTGGGTTCGCCTTCGTCCCCCGCCAGGCTGTTACCAAGGAACCTGTACACGTCGCCCATCGAATTGGCAAAGCCCCGCTTCAGAAGTGTCCCAGCACCCCCTTCTCCGGTCGATTCAACGTGCTCGGGTGCGAGGGCCTTCATGCTTTCGATGCGGCTCATTGCTGCGTCATCTATTGCACTGGGGGGTGCCGCTGGTGCAGTAGGTGGTGCACTGGCGTCGGTTGCGGGCGCAGGTGCGGGTGCGCCCCCCTGCGCCTGCGGCGGTGATGTAGGTTGCCGGACCTGCTCGGCAAGCCAAGAGGCCTGTCGAGCCTTTCGTTCCTGCTCTTTCTGGCGTAGGTAGGCATCTCTTCTACGCAGAAAATCGTTGGCGAAATCGTCGTCACTTACGAACCTAGCATCTGAATCGGCCATTTACCTTTGCCCCCCAACAATCTGCACGTTGTCACCGATGTTAAACCCTAGCTGCGACCCTGAGTCAGCTATAACCGTCTCTCCTCGACCCGTACTTGCATCAAACGAGTCCGCGAAAAACTCGGTGACTCCATCTTGCGTATTAGCCAGCAAGACCAGTCGGGGCACTCCGTTCACCTTTCGTACAACGGTAATAGGTACACCGTTCCTGCCGAGCGCGAGGTTAGGGTACATTTTAGGGTCTGTACGTGTGATGCCGTCCCTGTGTTCGTTTTGGTACCCACTCCACACGTCATACAGTCGGTCAACCTGCCATCTACCGTTGTTTATGTTCGTGTACGAGTCGTCGCCACTCACCAGCTTATCGTAGTTGCTTTGCAAAAAGGTCTTGTCTCGTACAGCTTGAGTATTCGCCGCTGCCGCTCTACCACCGGCTTTGGTGATCTCAGTGGCGGTGAACATGAGGCTGTCTACGTACCCCAGCATGTCGCCTATGACCAATGCAGTCTCTCCAGATGCAGTCGCTGCCGCTGCCCCTAGCTCTTCAGTTGCAGAGGATTCCAGCGCCTTCATCATTCTTTGGATGGCGCTACTAGACTCCGCAGCCGTAGCCGCTGTCCTGGTCTGAGTGTCAGACAGTTTCAGTACGGTGGCCCTAGCCTCCTCAAAATCATCGAACGCGGCTTTGTCGCTTGCACTCTTTGGTTTGTTCGGGTTATCAGGGTGAGCGTATGGGTTGGGTGCGCCGGTGGTGAACTCTTTGTTGATGGTAAGGTCCACTGCGTTGCTAGCGGAACTACTTCCAGCATTGATGTGTGCGCTCAACAGTCTAGCCAACTCGATGTACGTGTCTAAAGCACCGCCTTCACTGTCCACCATAGATTGATAGGTATTGAGTGTGTCGGCAGCTTGTTCACTGACCGTTGTGAGGTTATCGAACGTGGTTTGGAGCACCCTCTCTTGCTCCGATGCCTGCACCGCATACGTCATGTCAACCTTTTTATCGATCGAGTCTCGCACGTCCGTGGCGTATTTAAACCGACTGTTCGCCAGCGCCACCTCTTTAGTGGACTTATCCAACGCAGCGGTGAGTCGCGACGAGTTGGAGCTAGACGCCGTGGCGGCCTCAAGGAACGACTGAGCCTGCGACACAGACTCAGGATCGTTGGAGTCTATAGGGAGAGATACGTCCATCCCAGAGGTCGGGTCTTTGTAGTTGATGTCATACGTACCGTCCCCGTTATCGGTGAGGGTTCCGGTTCCGAACACAGACTGAAGCGCAACGGTCGCAGTCTGCAAGTCTCTAGGCGTGAGGGATCCGGGCGGCTTCCCAAGCAAGCCGTTCACTTGCCCTATCAATGCAGCCTCTTGAGCCTCAAGTCTGCCCAGCTCATCCTTGAACAGATCACTGACGGTCCCTGAGCCTTGTACATCTGCCAAGCCCCCTAGCATGGTGGCGCGTTGTATCCGCTCCTCAAGGCTTTTGCGGGTCTGGTACACGCTGACAGCTTCGGAAACCATACGTGGCACAGGCTGCTGCGCTGGCGCTCCCTGTTGTACTGGCGCTCCCTGTTGTACTGGCACAGGCTGCTGCGCTGGTGCCTCCACTGCGGCTTGTACAGCTCCTTGCGGTGGTGCAGCTCCTTGCGGTGGTGCAGAAGGTGGCGCAGCTCCTTGCGGTGGCACAGCTCCTTGCTGTGGTGCAAGAGTGTCCCCGTCCCCGTCCCCGTCCTTGCTCCGCCGACTCTTAACCCAATCGGTAGCTTTACTCACCATGCTACCGATGGCTGACTGGGGCTGGCTCGCCCCTTCCTTAGCGGCTGCGTCGGACACACCTTTGGGGATGGTCTTGTAATACTCATCCTCCCAGCGTCTGCGACGGGCTGCGTCCAGCGACGTGTCGTACTGATTCAAGAACACCGCAGCGCCCTGCATACCTTCTATTGCACTCACATCTAACTCCCCCCAATACTGGATCCCAATTGCGAACCTACCATCGCGCCCAACGTGGGCATACCGACCATGGAACCGAGTGCGGTACCCGCTATGCCGCCGATGGTCCCCCATATACTGCCTTTAGAACTAGCGGCTGCGTTGTCAGCGGCTGCCTGAGCGGCGTTCCTCTTGTTAGTGAAGTCGTTCTCTTGAACCAATGCGTTGCTTACACTCGTCAAACCACTCTGTTCACTGGTCGCCCATTCAAGCGGAGACCCTTGCAGTTGACCCGCTTGCTGATAGACACCCCCCATGTTGTTGGCGGCGTCGATGGCACCACCGATCCCCTGCCCCATCATGGCAGTGCCCGTACCTTGTAGGTCGATCCCCTGACCATACATGCCAGCGTACCCAGATGCAGCGGCGTCGCTCTGCCCCTGTGTAATCATATTTGCGTTGGCCACAGCCCCAGCGTCTTTGTACAGATCGTGCGCCGTAAGGTTGGTACCTTGGTTGAACTTGGACATGTCCACGCCGTACCCACGCATGACACTCTCAACCGCACCACGTGCACGGTCCACACCTGCCAACGTATTTCGGTACGACTCGTCAGCCCTAGTGTTCTGACCGAGCTGGCCGTACATGTCGTTGGCCACAGCAGCCTGCTGCTCCATGATGTTTCTGTAGTTGGGCAGTTGCTGTAGGTTGTTCTGATAGGACCGATTCAAGAAGTCTTCGAACCCAACGTTGCCGACCAAGAGTTGATCCATGAGAGAATCAAACTCGTCGGACATGGCCCCGCCAGTGTTATAGATGCTCTCGCTCATACCTCCGGCATACGAAGCATCACCAAGAAGCGTGTCGCGTTCTGGGTCTGTCCCTAAGTTCTTCGGCCCTTTTATGGTTGTGCTTGGACCGCCACCGAACATTCCACCCATTATGTATACCTCTCCCCGCTGCCCAGCTGCGCCCCTGCGTCTAGCTGACTTCCAAGCTCGACCTGCCTGGCCTGCTTACCAGCCTGATACACGTCCCACTTGTCTTTCAATTTACCTGCTGCGTCGGCTGCTGTAGTCAAGTACCCACCTATTTGGGTGGCTCGATCGTCCCAATTGGTAGCTATGGCGTCGGCTTGGGCATTCATGTTGGACACTATGCCGCCCATCTGACCTGTCTTCGCACCGAGCATGACGTTGGAAGCTCCAGACGCACCGGTCTGCCAACCGAGTTCGTTCCCCTGTAGTGCGGATCGAAGCCCTTGCTGCTGCATCTCGGCTGTGTTTCGCGCTCGCTGAGACGTATTCACTAAGTTCGCCTGTTGTTGGGCCAGTTGTGCCGCAGCCGAGGCTGGTTTTAGTATGTTGCTGTAAGCGTCCAACGCCTTGGCACGTTGATTCATGGCCCCCTCGTCGGCGGCGGCTTGGGCGCGTGCCGCCGCACGTGCGTGCGCCCCAGCATCCAAAGACCCCGGCCCTTGCAGCGCACCGGGTGCAACACCGAACGCAGACAGGTTGGTCATGGCTTCTCTACGCATGGTGTTGAATTCTTGCATGATCTGCGCTTTGTACATGGCCTCGCGCTCACGCAAGACCTCCGGCGACACCATGCGTGCTGCCGCTTGCTGGGCCTGTCCGAGCATGGGGTTGTAGACATCGCCAGCGGTGCGGACCACGCCCATACCGGCGTTCCCGAGCATCTGGGATATGACCCCAGACGACTCAGCCCCCTGCTGCGCCCCGCTACGTATCTCGTCGATGCCGGTCCTGATCCGATCCCCTTGCTCGTTCCGGTACTGGATGGCACGTGCGCGGGACTCGCCCAACGGTTTTTCTATCGAAGACGTATCGACTGTCGAAAGCTTGGGCGTTTTCGGCCCTCCCCCAAACATGCCACCCATGGTTAATCCTCGCTCAAGTCAAGTGAATAGATGACGCTTATGGGTTCGAACCCTCGATCAGCGAGGACACCACCAAGGCTGGGGTGCCCCTCCCCCATAACGTGCCTAGAACCCATAATAAACCGATCCACGCCCATTTCGCGCAAAATATGAACACCGTAGTCGATCATATCACCCGCAATCCCGTGACCCCTGTGGTCGGCTACCACATAAATATAGTCGTCCAGTGCGATTGATTCGCCGTTATGGGGGGCATATTCGTTGATACATATAGACAGAACGCCGACAAGACCCTCTGTTTCGTGGATGCACCCGACCAACTCTCGTGTGCCCGCCTCCTGCGCCGCTTCATAAAACGCCTTGTCGATGTTGATAGGTTTCTTGCGGACCTGCATCTCCGTCTCCACCCACTGCTCGATATTAAGTGGGATCAGCTCATCCCACACGTCAGCAAAGCGGCAGCGTGCGTACACATACGGTAAATCACTCATTCCAATAATCCCCATAAGAGTCGTTCAGTGTAAACTTAGCTTCTATGTTCAGTTGCACGGGTACGCGACCAACAAGCTTGATCTCGACCTCCGTCTCATCACGTCGCTCGACGGTGAAGTCTACGTTGCGTGAAAGCTTGACGCCGTTGGCGTGTACGCTGTTTACAAACTTAGCATTAGCTGGGACTTGTATGACAACAGTCTGTTGGTTGGGTGCGATAACTTGATCAACAGACGCGACGCGCACAGCGTCTACATCTATAGATGCATAGCGCCCGTCGTATGTGTTGGTAAGACCCCTCATCAGGATCTCAACGTCGTCAACGATGACGGCGGATATGCTCTTGAGTCCTTGCGTCCGCAAGAGCATATTGAACCCTGTCTTGAGGGACGCAACGACACTCGTCAATATCTGTAGGTCAGGGTGAGGGTCGCCAATGGTAGGAAACTCTTGGTGCGACTCAAGCGCATCCACGAACGACGCGAACGCCGCGTCAACGACGTCAGCCGTTTCGTAGTCGCTCTCGTTGGCGAACGTGCCTTGAGACGTGAGGGCGGTTCGACGCGACGTCTCCGCCCGCTCGCGCACTTGGCGGAGCGCGTGCTCTAAACTTCCGAGGTTTGGCGGTGGCGGTGGCATGTTGGTTACGCCCCCTTAAGTGCAAGGCCTGTGGAGCCGAGTAAAACACGGCGGATGGCTACGTTACTGCGGATCTCTACCTGAAAACGCGACGCTTTGTACCCACCGGGAAGTCGGAAGGATGTGTTAAGTGGCACCGCACCGTTGAACACGGTGTACTCATCAGCGATGAGCGTCAGCGACACGTAAGCGTTCCCGAAGTCCGATAGTCCAGACACGTTGAACAGCACCTGCCCAGAAGGGTCGCCCGTATGCGGTGCGTCCAGTCCCAATGGTGGCTCCGTGGTCATGAGTACGGGGTACGCCATGTTCACTGCGTTGCCGTTGACAGGCCCAAGAGGGTGCAGGGAGATGCGCTCGGCGTTCCATGCACGCACTGAGTTCAGTGTTTCCTCAGAGTAGGGCGATTCAGCGATGACGTGGATGATCCCAGACGATAAGTTGGTCGGGTTAGGCACCACGTAGACTTTAGATCTCCATGTGTAGTCGTACCCAGCTCCGTTGGCTGGGTTCCACACAATAGCCTCGTTGTTAGAGAGTGCTATCACCTCGTCTTTGTACGAGTCCGACCGCAGTGCGTCTATGTCAACGCTCGATCGCATGCGACCCACGTAAGGTGGAGACTCAGTCAACGCAATGTAGAACCCGTCTCGTGCGCTGAAGTACGCCACATAAGACGCTTCGTCAATGGCCGCAATGATGTTGCTGGGTGCGAACGTTGAGTTCCACTCGTCCTTAGTGATGATGGGTGCAGTTATGACATCAGCAGCCGTTGCGGTGGCCATGACCAGACCGTCACTGGACGGGAAGATGACGCCTTGTTGTGCAGCGACGATTCCGCGACGTGACAAGCAGGGTCTTGGCACAGACGTCACGCGACGGAACGCCATGGCCGACGGAACGTTACCCGTATAGCTGTAGGCGTAACTTCGAGTCATGATGAGTATGGAGTCACCGACTGTCTCCAGCCCCACGATGGGGGAGTCGATGGCCAACGCATACGACAAGGGCCATGCGTGCGGTCGATAAGGGACAGACAGGTACACCGTCTGGTCCACGTACCCAGCCAAGAACCCGTTCGCGTGCGCCACCAGACCGCGAAGGTTGTTCGGTGGTGGGTCCCAATTGGCAGACTCCAGTTGCGGATTGTCCAAAACCTCTGAATCCGGTGCGCTGTCCACATACGTAGTCAACGATATGGCGATGGGGTCTGTGGTGACGCGGTAATACTCCACGCTCCCGTCCGCAGCCACAACCGTGCGGTAGACGTGCTTACCCGTAATGGTACGGTCAGTGCTGTCGGGTACGGTGGAGTCCATACCACCTATGGTCCATGAGTTCGCGGCGTCACCCTCAGCCACGGTTGCGCCGGGGGTGGCGGACTCTTCGCCAAAAGACGACACGAACGTATAGGTGTAGGCGCGGTATGCGGTACCCGCCCCAGAGGGCGTCACTGTACACGGATCGGTTGGTGGCGGGACACCCAGTTTGTACAGCGTACCACCGCTCTCGATGTTGGTGAACGGTGCGTATCTGGGCACGTCCACGTCACTGGTCCAGTAGTAGCGGTTGTACGCATCGTTGACCAGAGGGGCACGGACGAGGGACACGAACGGATCGCTGAACCCGTAGTAGTACCCGTCCGCCCCTGCGTCGTCGATGAGGTTGAACGCTGCCTTGGCGCGTGTGGTGTTGCCATGGACCACACCTACGCGCTCGGGACGATGGAGCGGACGAAGTTCGCCCGACAAGAGGAGACAATCTATGGCCGTCTCCGCGTACCCATCAGGTAACTGCTCTACACCATAACGCGGGAGCATCCCCCTGAAGGTGTCTATGAGAATGCCAGCCATTTATGCGGTCCTCTGCCATATATAGAGTCCGAACGCTGGGGGTGCGTTCTCATGGGACTTACCGCCACCTGCCCCGCCAACCTGTTCCCCCGCAGTCTCGGACGGTGTGCCTAAGTGCGCCTCGTAGTTACCGTCACTTGCGTCGGTGAGAGGGAACCCGCCCTTCCCTTTTGACCGGAACGTATTTTCGAGGACGGTGCTCACTCGTGTTGAATGACCGTGCTTAGGCATCTGACTCTCTGTGAGGGTGACCGTGTACCGACCTACGGTGTCGGGTCCGTAGGGGTACGTCCGGCTCTCGCCACCCGCTGCGCCAGCTCCTTCCCCAACGATGAAGCGACCCTGTGCAATACGTGCCCACACGCCATACCCGTACCGAGTGGCTGGGTTCGTAGACGACGTGGTGAAGACGACATCACCAACTTCGTACACGTCCCGCTTAGTGGCGTTGGTGTACAGCCACCCAGCGGTAGGGGACGTGCGGTAGGTAAGTACGGTCATCTGACTGATAACCATGTCACCCGCAATAAGCGGTACATGAGGGTTACGAACGATGGGCAGTACACCCAACGAGCTTACGTTAATAGTCATAGGTCCGGTGTTGGTAGCCGGTACGTACATCCTCAACGTCAACCCGTCCACCAGATCAGCGGACGTTATGGGGGGCACGGGGTTTAAGACAAGGTTGTCGGGGTTGGGGTTTTGCGACGCGGTGGTGATTGTCCACGACTGTGCGTCAGTGTTCTCAAGCTCTGATACGCGCACGTTCATGGCATCGAGCTGTGCCTTCACCACAGGATCCGCGTCGTCGATGGCTTCTGGGAGGTTCGTGATCTTCTGGCCGCCCATGTTGATCGCACGGTCCATCGTCCCATCTGGAAGCTCTTGAGGCAGCGACTCCAAGAACGATTGCGTCAACCGACCCTCGATCCGTGCATCCGTACCCCACGATGCAGCAGTGGACCCTTGCTCACCCCGCGCAACTGTTAACGTGTCACCCGCACGTCGAGTCATCTTAACGATCTCGAATGCACCGGAGGCGTCTTGGATGGTTAGCCATACGAACGTATTGACATCAGATCCGTCGAGTGTGGGGAACCGTGACCCTGTCCCAGACGTGACGTTGATTGTGGTACTTACATCATCGATGGGCGTAGATATGAAGCTGTAAGCTTCGTTTGTAAACAGTGCGCTCATGGTGTGCCATCCTTCGTATCGTTAATTTGTTTTGTTTCGCCCGGCTCGTCGCGCAAGCCTTCACGGAGTAGGTTGCGAACGGCGCACGACATACTGACTGAGCTATCCCTGCTATACGCTAGCACGCGATTGTATAGGTCCAACGGAACGCGGAAATTTAGTCTTATTGAGTTGGATGTACGTACCATGCCTAGTGACTTGATATAGTATTTGTCTTACAGTTTACGCTCTTTTCGGACTGATACCACGATGTCAACATTCGCGCAACGACTATCCGGCCTCCTACAGGAAGGTCAGACCCCGTTCCTCAACGCTCAAGTTGTTATTGCAGCTTTCCAAGCTTTAGATGTAAGCAGACTCGACGCTCTCAAGCGTGCTGTGGCTGACCTCGAAGCGCACGTCAACGCCAACTCTACTGTACAGGAGGAGGCTGCGGCCAAAGCAGCGGAAGCGAAAGAAGCCAAGGCCAAGGAAGACAAGTTCAAAGCACGCGCCAAAAAAGCCGCCGCCACTCGATTGGCACGCAAAAAAGCCGCAGAAGCGAAAGCTGCGGCGGCTCCAGCCGATAGCAACAACGCATAAAAAGGGGGGTCGCGAGGCCCCCCTTTTTATTAGAGTGGCAAGTAGTGAACGTTGATAACGTCGTTTTGTGCCGGAGCGGGGGACAGGGCACCATTGAAAGTCACAGTCGTGCCAGACAATGTGTAGTCGTTGGAAGCGCCGGGAGCCAAGACCGAACCGTTCCTCTGAATGAGGAGGTTTTCTGCGGTGCGACCAGAGGTACCAATGGTGAAAGACGTGGGCGTTGCACCCAAAACCACCTGCTCGAATGAGGCGGCGACAGTAGCGTTTCCAGCAGCAGTAGCAGCATCCAACGCGCTGAGAGCGTCTTCAACGGTGAGTGAAGCATCCATGTAGTTGGAGCCAGTGAAGCTCACATCAACGACACTAGCAGTCAGGTCTTGGTTGATAAACCCGCCACTGTCGTACACCAAGAACTGACCATCGGACGCCGAGGTCAACGTCACATCG